>Ga0307516_10004312_pt1 | contig 17631 bp, 25 predicted proteins | sample 19_EM_MG_FD_203310 | JGI IMG/M metagenome (GOLD analysis project Ga0307516, IMG submission 203310) | Populus trichocarpa ectomycorrhiza microbial communities from riparian zone in the Pacific Northwest, United States - 19_EM | ecosystem: Host-associated > Plants > Roots > Unclassified | place... | reverse complement strand
GCCGTCCCGTACCCGTTTGTCCTCAAGAATCTGACGGTACGGTTACGGGTCCGGCTGTTCCGTAACCGTACCCCACCCGTACCTATACGGCCGTACACCGTATACGGTACGGCGTACAGCCCTAATTACAGATATAATATACACATGTTACAATGCTACAAGTCACTACAAGTCACTACAAGGCTACGTAGCACTATGTAGCAGGGCTGGGATTTGCTGATGGAGGATGTCAGAATTACCACCTCCTTACCAAAACTTCGGGATGCTTCCATTCCTGGGCTTGTTGGTGCTTACAACTTTATGACTGGTCCTTATGGCTGTGATCTCATCCGAAAGGTGTGTGTTATGTCCACATCCTTTATTTCCTGCTTACTTAGTCTCGAATGGCAGGCTTGGGAGAAGAGCATTGTCAAGGAATGGTGCCTCTCCAAGGCTTGTTTGACTGGAAAGAAGGCACAGAGTGCTCTTAATGAGTATCTCGACACTGATCCTGCCTTGCAAAAGGAGATCAAGGAGCGATGCGGCAAAGTTGAGGGTCTCTGTAGCCCCGAGGAGGTGCCGGCAGAAGCAGACATCGATGATTATTCAGTTGATGACACTGATATTCCACTCAGTGCAGTCATCGCAGCCACAGTTGGCTCAACCAGCATCGAGCCCTCCGCTTACGATGAGGTCAATGGCAGGTATGGATTCGTTGTGGGCCACGTCACGAAAGATCCCGAAGGGCAACTTGTTCCTGCCACAGTTGATGAGGACATTTGGGTGTACGACGAAAAAGGTGAAAAATGGGGAACAAATGGTAATATACCTTTCGATGGGTCAGATGGGCATTAGATAGAAGCTCTGACATGGTTTCATGCCATAAAATGGCCGAAATTCAATCACTTTTGTCACACCTTTTCTTGAGCAACAGACCCATAGTTAGCCGTGACACATGTCAAAATAAGCAATAAAACGAAGGGTCCATCGTGCGTTACGTTGCTTCCATACACAAAGGGACAGTAGGTGTTTTAGAGAGCCCCATGACGCGTGACTGTCGAATTGAATGAAATAGTACAGTAGGTTTCCCGGAGGGATGACGAAAAGAGTGGGAATGGGATTGAGGAGGAACATATACGATGCTAGGACCTAATCTTCATAATTAATCTAAGATTCATATCACACGAGTGCCTCAGGCTGTTAGCAGCCTGTGTTCGCCTTTGCCGAGAACTTGTTCGTCTCACATGTACCAATCGGTCTGGGACAATATTACACAGGCGACAGATACGGGCATCACTTGTTCCTATGACAATGATTAGTGCTCGAGTGTGCAAGAGGATATTGTTGGGAAATCTGAGCTCCGAATAGATGCAGGCTCGGCCTCTGTAGACGATAATTCAACATGAAAAAAAAAGCAAGCGGTCAAAATATTCATCGAGTCCTCCCAATTCTTCGCCAGTCTGTAAGGTGTTTTCAGCCTAGATGCAATCTCGACGCCTACGACTAGGGGAGGACGGGAAGAGATCCCTCCGACGCCTTCTCGCGCCTATGTAGCATGGCCTTGATCTTTTTCCAGTCTTTCCCTACCCTTTGGGAAACGGATAGACGAGCTAATGCCTGGGTCAAAAAGATGCCGACGGAATGACAATGTGAACCAAAATAACCTTCCCGTTCGTGTGTAACTGTAACTTGGTCCGGGGGACGCTCCTCCGGCATTATTGAATCACCATACGCCTGCCTATCCAGTTCCTGGGTGCGTTTGATGGCTTCCTCTTTTCGTTGCGGCGAGCGGGCCTTAGCAGTTGTGATGATCCTGAAGAAACACATAAGTAATGATGGAAGAAAGTCGACCACTAGAACGAACTCGGTTAACAATGCTTGCTCTTCGTAAAAATGCTCCGGATCTGCGATCGCATCGACGCTCACGAGATCATATGACGCCCTCAGCAAAATGATGGTCGCCTCGAGATCGAACTTCTGCTCTAGAGCGGCGTCCTCATCGAAATGCTTGGATTTACCTCCCTTCATCGCACCAGACGGCGCTTTGGGCGTAGGGATCCCATCGCTCCTCGAAGCGGCGGCAGTAGCCCTGAGGTCCTGTCGTCGGCCTTGATCTTCGTAAAAGCAAGTTATGACTTGTTTGATGTCAGCTTTGTCCTCCACCCGCATCGCAGTGTTGTCAGGACGGTATTCCCCCCGGACGCGAACGTTGACAGTTCGCGGTGTCTCCACGTAGCAGCCGTCCCATGGTAGGGGTCGTGTTGGCGTGATAGGTTTGCGGGATGCAGGGTGGTCAGATGTCGGAGAGACCGGCACGCACATGTGAGGTTCCATGTATTGGTCGCTACGGCGAAGCGGAAGACCCTGGCGGACTAGCATGATTTCGAGTCCTTCGAAATGCCCCTGCTCTCCGAGTTTGAAGATGCTCGTGTACCTCATCTAGATGAGGAGTAGTAGGTGGTGTTTATTCAAGGGTGACAGCCTATGGACTCAAACATCTTACACTATAGACATATGCTGCATACGTCCGGGACGTGAGTTTCTCTGCTGCCTGGGTAGCCTCGGGGTCGTCGAGTGCCTCGACTGTTCCGACTGTATCGACAGTGAAGGTGACGAAGGTCCTTATCGAGGGAAACAGTGACACTCCTGCTTCAGACATAACGCGGGATGGAAGCGATCGATGAGCAATGAAGTTGTCCAGTCTTGGTCCAAGAGTCCACGAGGCTCACTCCCTTTCGGCAAACCCCTTGATGCATCAGATGGCACTTGTTAGTGTATCCCGGCGGCGGCGCGGCCAGTCATCTCACAAACAACGATATCTCTTTGATTGAAGAGGTGCGGGAGGTAACATGCTCTGGTCTGATCCCGGGTTACCCTGGACGATTTGGTACTAATTTGAATATGGGAAAGGTTGTTAATATCAACATAGGGAAGGCCATGCCTACTGCTTGAGAGAACTTCTCAATTTCCGCAACGCGGATACAACGTGGATGACAAGGTGCCTCTCACGAGCGTAGGTGCCATTCTCCCTTCCCTTTCTACAACTCTGTCCCTCCATAGCTACCCATCGTTTCTATCGCAAAAGGATCGCCTACCATACACTCGAACACCATCCTCGTAGTTTGAAGGGACCTGGAGCCCTCGTTACAAACGCTTCTGCTCAAGGTCGTCAGATCGGTGGTGGGCTCTGCCCGCTGTCCTATACACAACATCTAACCATCTATAATCAACATGGAAGCAGTCCCCATCGCCACCCCCTCGACTTTCTGTCCCGGTAACATCTGCGCTATGCCAGCCTCGGCCTGGTACTCACTATATCACCTCCTCGAAAGAAATATACCAGACACGGCTCTCTCCACTCGGACATCCGTATTCAGCTCTCTGGGCCAGCCGGGGATCACAGGCAAAAAACGACCATGCTTGATAATGCGAAATGACGAAGGAGGCTGCCTCGTCTGCGTGCTCTGCACCTTCGGGGGGGTAGATATGCAAACTCTACCCAAGCTCATGCAGGACTTCTTAGTACCAGTATTCCCGACGACGCGTCCCGACAAAACTTCGCTCATTACGACCCCACCCTGGGAATCCCCAGGCTCCAAAGATCAATGGATCGTTGCGGTTCCATTCCCTGCCGCGCTGCCGACCCGTCTTTGGACGCCCGTGTGCAAGGTCGAACTCGCAGATATCGTCGATTTCAGCCAGACCTGCCAAGATTTGGAGTCGAGATTCCGGGCATTGGGAAATGCAGAGAGACACCAGCTTCTCGATGAAGTTCTTGTAAGAAAATGTTCTGTCGTTTCGCTTCCACAACTGAGATGATCCACCAGACATACGAAAAACCGAAGACGCTCAAATGGAGATTTGGGATACCAGAAATCGTGTCCAGGGCGCTGGGGAATCTCAGTCTGCATTGGGGACCACGCGAGTAGACCTCAGTGGCCGGATCTCATCGACATCCCTAATCTGTCGTCACAGAGTCTCATCCCCACTAGTCTCAATAATTATTTATACTCGCTGTGTAGGGCATCTGCTTCGTTCTAGTTGTAATAGTGTGTATATAGTGGTAACTGGTTTCCTATTTAGCAAAGTGGCCTCAGGCTCTTTTTATCGAGCAAGCACGAATGTCACGTGATCGATCCTCTTCACACTACCCCGGCTCTTCTCTATATTCCACCCCAGGAACTAGCACTCTCAATGGAACACACACTCCCCGCCTCCCAGGCCAATCCATACACCCAGACAGCTCCAGGGCTGTATCCTCGGCTTGTCGCTCTCGACGCACTCGCCGTCTCGGTATCCGACGACCGTCCTTATCCCCCTCACCACTACCACTACCACCCGACCCAGTCCTCCTCCCTTCAACATGGCTTCGAGCCATATACGGGAGACTATACGGGCACGTAAAAGACACGGACGAAGAGGAAGAGGACCCATCATGGACATCCGACGTCCCAGTCTGGGACGCATCTGGGACTCCCAGATGAGTCGCATACACCTTCCCATCTGGCCCATGCACCGAACTGCCATTCAAATCGATCACGCCCACTGTATGCACAAGCGCGGCGTGTGAGGGTTGGGAGGAGGAATGAGGTGGTGATGCCGTCAAGGGCTTGAAATACGAGACCGAGGAAGATGGGGACGCATTCGGTCAGAAGGCTACCGTTGAAAACGCGATGACGATATGGCCGGGGGTTCAGATGTTGGTGACGTCGAGGACGAAGCGGGGGTTGATGGAGTTGGCGATGGAGATGGTGCCGGTTGCGTAGGAGTGGGTGTTGGGTGGCCATCGGTGAGATGATGAGAAGAAGCCTCAGAAGGCGGTGGGGTTGGATCTGTCCAGAGCGTCCTCACCGAACGACTAAAATTGGTGGCAGTTTCGCCCGTGTTGTTATCGGGGATCCAGAGAAGGAGGGGCGTATCAAGTGGATTGTGCACCATTCGGCGAAGCTGATCTACAGTAAGTCTTTGTTATGCCGAATACCAAATTGATTTTTAACTTCAAGCTGTAGATCCATCGTTTCTTAGATCTCAACCACGTCAGTCGCCGACAGCAACTTAATTTCGAACATCCTTAACTTAGAGTCGTCGTTCCGCCATGCTCCGACAGGGCACTCATGGATTGCAGGAATGATCCGGGCGAGGATTAGAATGTAGCCGTCACTAACTTACACCGGCCGATGTCTCCAAGACGCGTGTCGTTCCAGGATCTGTTCGCGGACGGCGGAGTGGAGGAGGGAACGCGAAGTGGGTGTGGGCGATTCGTAGATGGACCATTGGATGTGTGGGTCGGAGTAATCGTGGTTGAGTGTGGATAAAGGGGTGGAGATGAGGAAGTACCCAAAGAAACGTGTGACCGAATGGTCATGCTCATGCATTCGGTGGTGAGGCTTGAGAGGATACGGGATGGAAGATGAGAGAGGGGGGATGAAGCGTCCGACGCACTGTTTGTGATTAGCGGGAGTAAGAGAGAGCACAGTGAGGGGAAACTCACCCTTGTTGACCTTCTTGCCCCAGACGATGGCATCCTCCGGAATCCCCTCCAGGCCGGTTGGATTCCGCATGGTAAAGGCAGGGGTGGGGAACCCGTGTTATTGGAGATGGCTGCTATTGCTGGTAGGCCGTTTGGCGAGGCCGATACCACCGTTGATGTTGGAGTTGATGCAGGAAGGATCCACAGGATTCGTAGACGGATGTGCAGTGGGCTGTAGAGAGGGCCGAACATGGACTATGGTCCATCCCTTCATCCCACTTATCACTCCCCGGCTCCCCGGCCATTCCTAGCTGCCCTCGTTCTCGCCTTGCTCTCAACAGAGCGCACTCTCCGCGTACCCCCGGGCCGTGTCGTAGACTCATCATCCGTCGACACCCTCCCTCCTCCACTGTCTCCGTCTCACCGTCTCGGTATCCCGACTGGCCGTCTTTATCCTCCTCTTTACCACCGCCCCACCAGTCCTCCATCCTCTTCTCAACTTGTCTTCGGGCTACGCCCGGCCGCCCAGGTGGGTGTGTGGGCACATGAACGACACAGCCGACAACAAAGAAGAAACACCATGGCATCCGAACCGCACATTCGTCGGATGAGCCTCATACACCTTCCTATTCGGCCGATGCGCAGGCAGCGCACCGCCATTCGCATCGATGGCTATTGTACGCACGGCCACTACGTGTGAGGGCTGGGAGTAATGGACGAAGCGGGGGTTGATGGAGTAGGCGACGGTGAAGGCCCTGCTGGTGGCGTAGGAGTGGATGTTGGAGGGCCATTGGTGAGATGGTGAGAAGAAGGTTCAGAAGGGGATGGATTTATCCAGACCGTCCTTTTCGAATGGCTAAAAATTGGTGGCAGTCTCACCCGTGCTGCTGTCGGGGATCTGGAGAACCTGAAGGAGGGACATTTATCAAGCGGATGGTGCACTACCCTGAAAAGCTAATCTACAGTAAGTCGGTGTTCGCTGCACACCACTCCGATGTTGAACCGGTTCCTGTTCAACTCAGGTTCCTCCTCGCAGCACGAACAACCGCCCCTTTGGAGGCGTCATTATACAGTTCTCTGAGAGGCGGTTTTTGAGACGAAGGCCCAGGGTTGTTGACAAATGTTAGCTACATTCCATCTGTCCATTAGGAAGCGCGGCGAAAATGAAAAAGCTGCAGTCCCGCTAGCAAATATTCAGAATTCCAATACAGTTCCAAACTATATGAGGTGATTGGAATGCTCGCCACGTCAAGATCATTCTGCAGTTATGCCTTCCTCAAGGAGTCTGTCCTGGACTTACTCGCTTCGCGCTGAAATTGTTCCCTTCATGCAGGAATTATTCGCTTCCTGTCATTCTGCCATTATTAAGACTCAGATTCGCTTCCACCATCGTGCGACGTGTAGGATTGTGATAAAAGCTGGTTGGCCCAGCTGGAGTGCAAGTCAACGCTTCTTACACACAACCCCTGTACACCGGTACGGTGTCGTTTCCACCGAATCTCTCGCTCACGAACTCACAATTGGCCTTTTCCAAGCCATCGACCCTCTCGTAATGAAGCAATTCACCATCGCCGTCATTTTCTTCGTCTCCTTCGGAGTCGCCTGGAGCAGAGCCGACCCGGAGAAAGTTATTTGTGGAGGCTTCCGACGCCCATCGACAGCTAATTGCCTAGAACTACTAAAAACCTACACCACCACCAGCAATGAGACCCTTGCACCCGTCACGGTCGCCAACTTGAACGGCAAAGCCTTCATCTCTTCCCGCGATTGTGCAATCGTGATTACGGGGACCCTGCCTGCTGAAGAGGGTCCCGGGCTAATCACCGCGTACGTTCTAGCGAGTCTGCTAGTAGGGGAAGAGATTTTACGCCAATGCTCTAACGGTGGCCCCGGATATGTGATGGATTCCCGCTCCAAGAAGACGTGTATGATGAACACTGAAGCATATGTGATTTTTTTTTTTCTGTTCTAGTGGTCTGGTCAAAACCCGCGTGCATAGCATTGCGGACTGTTGAGTGCCTCATTGTGAAGGGCGATATCAATCATGCACCATGGTGGACTCGGATAGGATTCCAATTTATCGGATTTTCAATTTCGTGCCGTTGTTTCGTTGTCCATATCTGATTCTCTACAGAATGCCAAATTTTCAATTTTTGGGTGACTGAATTCCACTCTCGTGATGTACTGACAGTCCCCATCCGCCCACTCCCACTCCCACTCCCACACCTCCCCACTTGATGGATCACGACCTGATAGCAGGCACAAGTCTTGAACCCCTCGCAAAGTACGACACACTAGAACGCCCAGCCTGAGATGCACTATCCCGCCGGCTCGAAGAAAAAGAAATCCTAGAATCGAACCCTTTCTGCGAATAGGGAGAAACACTATACAAACTATCCCTCGCAAAAACGTCCAAGAACTGCTCGTGGCGCTCAGCAACAAGTGGGTTGTCGGTAGGCATAGAAGTCCGCGTCGTCATCCTCTTATTGTTAGGCGGTCGCGCAACGGAGAGAGACGGGGGACGCCACTCTGAAGCTTTGTCTCCGCCGTTTGCGCTGCCAGTGACAGAGCTCGGGAGCTGTATGTGGTTCGCATACGTCGGTTGGGTCATCCTCTGTGGTCGTATGATGGTGAGGGCTGGGGGGTGCGACTTGGTCATCGACCGGGTTCTTTCTCCGTTGCCTGCGGTCCTGGGGTATGGGAGCGATGAGTGTGCAGACATCGTGTTCGGCCGTCCGATAGGAGTAGAAAGCCGTGAAGTGGTGATCTCCGATCCTTTCTCTACGTCGCTGGTCGTGTCAAATGAATTTGCAGTCGAAGTGTCGGATTTTGAATAGGGAGGGAGAGTGGAATTCGGAGATTGTCTCCAAATCAACAAGCCGAGTCCGAAGGCGTATAATAGCACTTCCGTTGAAACTCAGTATCTCAAAAAGAAAGAGGAATAGACCACTCACGGACTGCGGGGGTGATCCAGCTGAGAATTAGGATGTAAGCTATTATTAATTTACATTGGTCAATGCCTTTAATACGAGCTTGAGCGAGCGGTAGGAGCTGACATTAAGATAAATCCTACCTTGAGGTGAACATTGAAATCTAGGATACCAGTAAGCAAAGGCAGATGCGGTACCTGAGGACAATGTGTCACCCTCAGTACTTGATACCGCGAGGCTTGGACTTGAATTTCACGTACCAAGCTGTGAGATGAGCAAAAGAAGTATGCGAGCTGAATCCAGCCATGGTCTAAAAGCCAATATAAGGCTACGTAGGGTAACGTGTCAGCGAGCCGCGGACGATACTGGTATAGTATAGGAACACGCACAGAACGAGTAGGATAACAGCGGTGAAGCAATGCGAGACGAGCATGAGGAAAACAAGAGATCCTTCATGCAGACATTAGGGTCAGGTGGATGATAAGAAATATTCGCCCGACGCACTTTCTGAGGACCCAAAGCTGTCCCATTGGGTAAATAGCACGATGGAAAGCGCTACGATCCATAGCAACGCAGCAAGCGAGAGAGTAGCTGAGGCGCCCCAAGATGTCAACATTCGAATCGAATACACAGGGAGATGGAGAAGCGCGTACAGAATGTGATAGCCCGTATCTTGAGAAACAGAGGCGAAGTACTATCCGGCGACGTTTGCATTTTAGTCGTGAATGGCGATATTATGAAAAGAGATCCAGTCGTGTAAGATAAACTTGCAAAGCACGAAAGACAGAGAGAGAAGGAGGGTTGGTTGCGTTCGTTTCAATTGAATTAAGAGGGCAAGGTATAAAGTCCACGGTGGCCGCTCGATTCCGCCAGCGAACGAGACGAGGAAGGGGGGCTAGGCAGCGCACATGACCTGGCCCAGCGGGGGTTATATACATCGACGATCTTGTTAAAGTACAAGCTTTGGTTCATGAACAATGCCAAGTAACAAAAGGAAAAGAACAATGGCGTTGGTCGCGTCGCGAATCTCACGTGATCGATTGTGGTGCCACCAACCATCCTACACTATAAGATCTAACAGATGCATGAATATCTAGCGCTATGTATGGAATCGCAAGGAAGTTGGGAGAAAGCGGGAATCGAGACGTCGTTCAAATTACTCATGCGATAAAAGAATGAAAAGAAAAAAAAGACAGGAGACAAACTCTACAGAGGGAGCGACATCCCAAGTGTTCAATATCAGTACCAGACTCGACTCCACCCTCAAGGGCTTCCCATCGCACAATCTCCTCCTCCCGCACGAAGCGGCCCCTTCCCAGGCGTCGTCGGACCACCCGCGCATCCCTCCCACTCGCTCCCAGAACTCCTCGTCCGTTTCCTCGTCATCGGTACATCCACCCCCTCTCTCCGATGCTGCCACTCTTTACTAACCCCCCTCCCCTCCCTCTCCACCTCCTCGTCCTCACCACCCTCATCGCCGCCTTCATCCCCCGTATCCCACATCGACCTCACACTCCCCCGGCTCTCTGGCCGCTCCCGCCAACCCTCATATCCACCACCCCGGTCACTAGCACTCTCAACAGAATACACACTCCCCGCATCCCCCCCAGACCCATACACACTCCCAGGCCGTATCGTCGGCTCATCGTCTGTCGTCGACGCACTCTCCCCTCCCTCCGTCTCCGCTTCTGTTTCCGTCTCCGTCTCCTCATCCGACTGACCCTCCTCATCCTCGTCCTCGCCACCACCACCCGAACCAGTCCTCATCCTCTTCTCAACCTGCCTTCGAGCCAAGTCCGGATGAGTATACGGGCGCGTAAACGACGCAGACGAAGAAGAACCACCGCCATGCACATACGACGTCCCAGCCCCCATATTCGTCGGATGAGCCGCATACACCTTCCCATTTGGGCTCGACGCCGATCCGGGGAGCGCCCCGCCATACGCATCGATCGCCCCCATATGCACAAGCGCGGCATGCGAGGGCTGGGAGGGGGAATGAGGCGGCAGCACGACCGGGGGCCTGGCATACGAGACCGAGGAAGATGAAGATGCATACGGACGGCGGGCATGCGAACGTTGAGTATGTGAATGTGATGACGACATTGTCGGGGGTACAGATATGGGTGACGTCAACGACGGAGCGGAGGTTGATGGAACAGGTGATGGAGACGGGGAGGGTGAGGGTGCTGGTGCTGGTGGTGTAGGAGTGGGTATTGGGTGGCCATTGGTGGGGTGGCGAGAAGCAGGGGATGGGGATGGATTGAGGGTTGGAACGGCGGTGTCAGGGTTGGATGTGGAAAAGAGGATGAGTTGTTCAGCGTATCGTTGCATCTCGGCGGTCGAGATGACTAGGCGAAAGTCGTTGAGGAGGAGGAACTGGAGCTCCAGTTCATTCAGCTCTGTAAGCGGTAGACCTCCAACCTAAAAACCACAATCAGAATGCAGAATCGGTGCAAAACAGAGGGTATATGCACCTTTGCATATCTCGAATTCGTGTAAAACACATCGCTGAAGAACTTACTAGCGACGGTCACGCCAGCGATGACCAACCGGTGGATATTGTAAGAGTCGATCACAAAGCTTCTCCCGACCGCATCGTTGCTCAATTTGCTCATTCGGTCGAAATAAACGAGGAGTGCGAGAAAGACCTCGTTCGTTGTTGGACAATACTTGAGAATCCGGAGTAAATATGCCTCCAGCGAGATTGTCGGTATATTGCGGGCATGGAACGTCAGCGTCGACGAAGCGGTTGCCAGAGCACCCCGTGAAGCCGTCGTTAATGTGGGCCACAGCGCAGAATGGACATCTGGGTGTACTTGTACAGGGGAGTGCGACGGAGTCACGGCTGGGGAGAGGGCATCGTTGGTAGCGGCGATCTGAGTCAGAAGAGAGGCGAGGAGGCGGAGGAGATCCGGAGTAGGGTAGGAGTGGATGTTAATGGGCGGTGGGGTTGATGGTGGAGCTGGTGGAGCTGGTGCGGGGGGTGGGATGGACGGAGGCGGGGGCGGGGTGGCAGACCTTACTTGGGCGTGAATGGGTGGACGCGTGGTGGACGACGTTGAGTGCGAGGGGCGGGATGATCTGTGGAACGAGTAGGACGACGATGAAGAGCGTATAGGGGGGTGATGAGCAGCGGCGACGACAGGATGCGCGATCGCCAGCATAGCGGAATAATGGGAAAAAAATCAAACTCACATTATGATTGGAAAGCTGTTTGCCGGTGTTTGGATCTCATGCACGTTTGCCAGCCGCCCCGTGGCTGCCCCAATCGACGCTGACTTTGAATGTTTGAACTTTTAAATATCCAGTGTACAGCACCGGGTCAAGGGACATCCATCATCCTCACCATCAAGACTGAATGTTTTGAACGTTCGCGAACGTCCCTTCTCCGCCAATCCTATATGAAGACTGGACTAGGACAACCACTGCTCTCAAACCCGCCCGAGACAGGCAGTGCAATTCGGGTGCAATGCCGCCGTTGGAGCGCCTTCCGGGACAATTCCGGAGTTCTTCTGATTTCAAGGGTCACCCGATCCTGCGGTCTTTTATTCTGTGTCGCAAAGAGTTCTGTGCCCCTTATACTCATTGTCCCAGGCATACACGAACATGGTACACACTTAAAACCTAGGCACCACTTCTCTTATCTTGCCAAGACTTCTCTGAATGGTATCACCCCGCCAACCAAACCTGATTCGCCTATGGCCAGAATTGTCGCTCCACCAACGCGTTTGCGACGCCAGCTGCATATCACGAGCACCATATGTACGACATGCTCTTTGACCACCTCCCTCGGTCTTGATCTTGATCCGTGAATTACCCCCGAAACGACCCTACTTAGGTGCGGCGTGATCGACTTCCTCTTCGACCCAAGTTTACCAATTCCCCACCGCTCTGCCGCACCTTCGCCCTGAATCTCAAAGTCACACCTGGAAGCTACTTCCCTATCTGTCGCACTTCCAGCAAAAACGTTGTAATATTGCGCCCGTAAAATATGTGGAGCCACGCCGTACAGAATTCCCAGATAACTTTGCCCACGCTGAAGAGATCGGGTCAATGACCTAAAGCAGCCGTTTCCCTGGATCGCGATCATCCTATCATATCATATCATTGTCATGGGGATATGTTCCCCCAGACGTCCCGGCAACTGCCGTGCCAGCAGGATGGCAGAACTCATCTCCCAAAAGGTTTCTGCCACCACACACTTATGCTCAGGACGTTTCTGGCCGTTAGATGAAGAGAGCTCATCTTCGACTGGCCATTGAAGCTGTCAGTTCGGATATCTGGAGAATTCTTCGATCCATCAAGACCGCTTAGGTCTATTGCGAGCGACATAGTGGAGCGAGGTCCGATTAACGGCATCCATCTTGCCTTGTGAATGTGTGCGAGCGCCTACGAGATTTACGGATCCGGAGAGTCATAACCTAGGAATCACGGACCCGGAGAAAGGTACATAACTGGCGGCTGAAGGAACTCCACTATGGCAGTGTGTTGGACGGTTTGTGTGGAGACGGGTATACTGTCACAGACACGCAGTACTGAAGATAGACTACAGTGCCAAGACATCGGACTTGGCTTCAAATGGATGTTTATGCATCAAGGGATCGGCGTTCGTTCATCATGGGTCACTCACCAACGTCACCTTCGTTTGGGCGCCTCCGTCCTTGGTCCGGCGCATCTCTAACGGACGTAAATCACGAAATCCCATTAAATCACGAGGAAGCCACGTTTCGACACTGCCTTCGCCTAAGATTTACAAAGCTGGAGATCCGATCAACCTGGGGTCACTGTATTTTCAGAATCGGCAAGCTCAAGTTCAATCAGATCTTTTGGGCGTTCAACTGTTATTCGCCTCCGTGCGCTGAGCTAGCTGACAGGTTTCATGACCATCCTTGGGTTGTCATTGGCATCGGCGAGATTCTGCGAAATCTTGGTGACTCATCGGAGTCATACTTGAGATTGGTCATGATATTGTCTGTTGTGTCTGTTGCCGTACTATTCTTATATGGTTTGTCTTCCTCGCTGAGTCGCTCGTGGTATGTGGCTCATTTGCAAGTTCGATGACAGGACTGTTTGTGGTACTCTTTTTTTTTTGCATCGGTCGTTATCGTTGTGTTCGTTTTCTCCTGCCTGAAAAGCCCCTTATTTCTTAGCAAGACCTTATCCCCGGAAATTTGACAGACGGAGAGGATTTTTCAACCGCGCGGCGGCAGCCATGTTCGTAGCGACTGTCATCAACTTTACTGGTTAAGAGGGCCGCTGCTTCGCACGGCATGTCCGAGTTCATTTTTATTCAGACTCATTTCAGCCTGATCCAAGCATCAATCATCTAATTAAACTATGTACAGCCCTTCAAGTGTTTTTACGAGGTTGGGATGTATGTATTCAATAAACAGCATCTAACCACAATCCCCAATTTCACCACATCAGCGAGAAAGGCAGATCCTTCTACCTCATCAAGAAATATACTGCAGCTGTTGCTTGCATCACCCCCATCGGGTTATCGGGACAGTCAGGATAAGGGTAGATAAGGTCTTAAAATATGTAGAATAACCCGAAGATGTGTCAGTCTGATATACCACCTGAAAATGTCATGTAAAGATGGTAGCGTTGACAACATCGACAAGATGCCCCACACTTGAGTGATTCCCAAGAATCATGAAGAGTAGCCAGGAGTGCAAGGATGTGTCCGGAACAAACAAGAATTGTGTATTGGTGTGATGGAAACCCAGGATGATGAAAGCTACCCATAGGTCTCAACCTTTAGAAGGGATGGTAGGGTTTGCAAAATCTGACCGCTCAGATTTTTCTCGATGCAGGGCATCTGGCAGCTTAAATCCGACAGGATGTGGAAAGAATGATATATTGATATAACCAAAAGGCAGAATGATTGAAGCTACCAGTAAGTCTCGACATTTATAAAGGGACAATAGGGTTTGTGAAATCTGGCTGCTCAGATGTTTCGCGATCGTTGAATAACTTGCAGGTTGGGTGCGACGATCTTTGCAAGAACTCTGAGCACAGGCAATGGAGCCCCAGAATGTGTGATTAGGATAATTACCAAAAGGGTTGGTAGAGATGGCAAACTCACATCTGGAGGACTTTTTGCGATCGCCATTTGCAAGAACTGTGAGTGCAGGCCACGGAGTCCCAAGATGTGTGATTAGGATAATTACTAAAAGGGCATGGTAGAGAGGGCCAACTCACATAACACAGAGTTTTCGTGATTGCTTGATGACTGACAGCTTGAATGGGATAATTTTTGCAAGAATTTCAAGTGCAGGCAATGGAGTGCCAGAGTTGCTTGGTTTGTATAATTAATGAAAGGCCACGGCAGAGGTGGCAAAATCACATCAGATCATCAGACGCTGACCAGCAATTATAATACCTATCAGTCTGGCAAAAATAGACCATCTGCATAAGAACGACGTACCATGTAGAAGGACAGTCAGAATGTCCCTGCAAGTCAAATATTTATTATATCTGGCAACAAGAATGCATTTTGCCAACGAGGACCCAGCGAGATAACACTTGATCATTCCATACCAAAACATCACGGTTCGACTGCTGAACAACGGAATTCCGTCACATTCTCTGTTGTAAAAGATTTGGTGGAGGTTGTGGGAGATCTTAAGCATGGTACTTGATATTCATTCTGGCAAAACATTACAAATAGTAAGTACTGAATTATGCCCCTCGATTCCGTTCCCTCGGCACCGCCCTCTTCTCCTTCAGCTTGGCCAGCACACTCATTTTTGTGACAGCGCGTTCACGAACGATGTAGCTAGGAAAAACCTGGCTATCCAAAGATAGAAGCATTAGCTTGGAAATGAAATTCTAAACCTGACAGCATGCTTACCAATTCCACCAGTCCAGCAGTTCACAAACATCATCTTTCTCATCTGGATTGTCCAAGAAGTCAAGAACGCTCTTGTAGAATTGTTCGGAGTCCGTAGTAATGTCAGTCCTGGAGAAGACCGAGGAAGATGACAATGCGAAGCGGAGCTGCCAGATGATCAGTAGTGTAATGACGGAATCTCAACGCTAAACGCACTTGTATCGCTACGTATGCTAGGGAAGCTGTGGTGACTCGCTTCATGCCATGTATCCGAGCATTGCTGGATCTGGTTGCTTTCACTTCCTTCTCCACGGAGCTGGATGAGGTGAAGATGTGCTTGTATGCCTGTCCAATTAGAACTAGTAATACATAGGTCGCACATGAATGGACAGAACTCACCCAAATGAGAAGCTGGCTTTTGAAAAGGCCATTCCAAGGATCTTTGAGATCGTACTCTTGGTTCGCGTAGACCAGCATCGGCCATTGATCACCACAAACAATTAATTCCCCACTGGCAAGCTTCGTACGCACACTAAATCAAACGTGAGCATCAAAAAACAAAAAGCCAGAAGAGCTCACTCCGTGTCCTTCCAATCTAAACCAGTGGGTCAGAGAAGGGCCCCAGTAACAGGATGATGAAAGCCTCTGTTCGTCTTGACATTTCGGGAGAGGTGCGGCACCAAGGGCGTGTCTCTCGAGGTTATCCAGTCCAGAACCACACCTTTTAAACTCTTGGTATCATCAGACCTCGCACTAGATATACCCTTCTGAATCTTCGATAGATGAGGGAAAGGTTTAAAGCTCATGTGGGTGATGGACATACTAAATCAGCTATCACCATGGGCTCTTTATTGGACGCTTCCATGAGGCGCTCAGTTAGATGGGGCACCATCTGCAAAAGTTTTTGAAACACTTGATACTCCTTCCTGGCCCTGTATTTGAGAGGGATACGTCAGCCCGGAGATAGATGAGTTAGAAAAGAATGGAACAAACTCGAAAGTGAGTGTCTCTTCTGCGACCTCCCCATCCTCAGCCATACAGAGTATACCATTCACAACCAATGCTTGCATATTGCACATGGCATGCACTGTTCTACCGAAATGCCGTCCATAGTGAATTAACAGATCTCCTGCATGGCTGAGCCACAACGATTCGGTCCCTTGAATTTGGATGACAGGACTACGGACTTACGGTGTTTTCCTCTTTGTGAGCTTGAGGGCATTGACTGGAGTATTATTATTGCCCATGGACAGAGAGCTTTCGTCGGACATTGAGGAAACGAGAGATGGAGGAGCACACTAGAATGCGAATGCGACGGGGTCTGGCATATGGTCAGAATACTGCTGCTGCCAGCAATTTGTGCACGACTTGGGAGAATGAACACAATGCAAGGCAGACAAGATGGGGTGGCTAGGCTTTTCTAACCCCTGTGGCATGCAAGTCACAACGAGTCAGAGGGAAGAACCAGGGGCACCAAAGGTGAGTCTTTATGACTCGTGTGGCGTGGGTGTTGGAAAACCTCCTCATTTTTAATCGGCGAGGTCAGCGTTGACTTTGAACATTGGAAGACGCCCACACCTTCACTACCACTCGAGCTTACAATTGACCATGGCCATGCAAGGAAGTCCCCAACTGCTGACATTCATGACCTTCCCAACATACCGGCAAAAGTTGCTCCGTGACATCCAGCGGTCAACCCGCTGTGTCATGTTCTTTGATACAGCTACAATGGATTTAGTCCCGCATTACTGGTATGTAACCATAGCTCGTACAATGGATTGATCTTGCATTGTTTCCACAGGCCCATCTACGAGGGTGCGCGCATGTCACCAGTGGGATTGCGCAAATATCGTGAACTTTGTCAGTACCTTGGGCCAGGATGCCTATGTCCACTATTGGAACCGTTCAGTGAAGAACCCGTATTCACTGAGGCAGCAATATACTTAACTACGTTCGGGTGCTATGAGGAAGAGTACGTTGCCAAATGTGCAAGGGGTCACTGTGGGTATTTAGGTCAGTCTCCGTTTTCCCTATTAAAAAGGTAAGCACTTACCCTCCGGTATTGCAGTACCATTGGAGAGAATATATTCAAAGTATGGAGTTTCAGTAGGGGTCTTTCCTCCTCGAGGTTAGTTGCCAAGTTCCTGCGGTGTCAATGTCAGCCACTTATTATGAATCTGAATGCAAGACACCAGTATACCCTGTCCTCCACAAGTCTTGCATGAGCGAGAGATTAGGCCCAGGATGTTATGGAATGGCACTAGCTTCTTATATAATCAGAACCTAAGGAGGGAGTAACACAAACCTGAAGAGGGGATAACATCTATCTAAAGAGAGAGTGGCATTAAAACCCCTTTTCAATATTCTCATCTTTTCATTGTTTGGCCTTGTGGACATTATTATAAGGTTTGACA
>Ga0307516_10004311_pt1 | contig 17642 bp, 22 predicted proteins | sample 19_EM_MG_FD_203310 | JGI IMG/M metagenome (GOLD analysis project Ga0307516, IMG submission 203310) | Populus trichocarpa ectomycorrhiza microbial communities from riparian zone in the Pacific Northwest, United States - 19_EM | ecosystem: Host-associated > Plants > Roots > Unclassified | place... | reverse complement strand
TCGATCGCTTGACCTGTTAGGCAATAAATGCTCCCATCGACGCTGCCCCTCTCCCGCCCAACTCTAAGTCCCAGTTGGCGAGCGATATACAAAGCGGTCTGCTCGGAGTCGCCAGTGATCATAACGACCTGCACACCACCAGACTGGAGGAGAGCAATGGAGTCCGCGACGCCTTTCCGGGGAGGATCGTACATCGCTTGGAATCCTACAAACACTAGGTTTTCCTGAAGTCCGCTAGACTCGACCTCCTTGACGGATCCATATCCATATGCAACGGCGATGACTCGCAAACCTCTGGAAGCGGTTGCATGAGCCTTTCTTAAGATCATCGATTTGGTGTTGGCATCTAAGCCGGGTGTGGAGTCATCCGCAATGTAGTAGAATTTGCAACGGTTGATGATTGAATCGATGGATCCCTTGATGTAGTAAACCTCTTTGCTGGGACCGTGGGGTGTTTGGGTGATACCGCTGACGGCCATGGATTTAACTTCCGAGCTGAAAGGGCGCTCAGATAGCCGGTTGAACGACTTAGAAGGGGGATCGTCAGCTCGTGGGATCGTCCAATAGTTCGCTGAATTACCTGGCGCATATCACTTAGCCCGAAGGACGAGAGGACATTTAGTAGGGCAACGTCAGTCGATTGGCCGATGTACACCCCGTCCGCGTTCCTGGCTGCCGATGCGTTGTTACAGATGGAACCAGCTTCAAGCAGTTTTCGGATCGAATGAGAGTGGTTTTCCATCAACGGTATAGCGGACTTGGGTGCGGAGTCGACGAGGATCATTTCGTCAACGACGTACACCTCGGTCACGGTTTGCTCGTTTTTGGTCAAGGTACCTATCGAGGAGTGAAGTCAGATGTCCGTTATCCCTGTAGCCTCCCTGTTTCACCTGTCTTATCGGAACAGATGACTGACACCGACCCTAGCGATTCGACAGAGTGCAATTTCTTGACGATGGCCTTCCGTTTGGACATCCTCAAAACTCCAAGAGCCAGCGTAACCGTGGTGACTATTGGAAGGCCTTCGGGGATGGCAGCAACGGCAAGTGATACTGTGCTTGTTCAATCTGAGTGGATGGAGATACGGTCAGGAATCCTGGTTCTTACCTCCGATCGTGAACATCTCCAACCACGAGCGGCTCTGCAGGACACCAATCACACAGATCATTCCAATCACTCCAAAGGAGAGTATAGATAGCTTCTGGGCCAGTTCATCCATCCTCAGCTGCAAAGGAGTGCGCTTCTCCTCCACCTGCAAACTATCATCAAAGGGTATCCCTGGAGCACATGGAGGGCACACCCACATCCTGAACCATCGTGAAAACGACTCCAAATTCGGTTTGGGCGCCTATTGCAACGACGACACCACTTCCTCTGCCTGATCGCACGTTAGCCCTGGCGAGACTAACAAAGCGAAAAGAGGATATCTCACCATTCTTAACCAGAGTTCCCATGTGAGCGATTGACGATCTCTCGGCCAAAGGGATTCCCGGAGCGCACGGTTCCATCTGTTTTATCCTCGCTTCGGTCTCGCCCGTTAAACTACTCTCGTCAACCTCGAGATCAACGGCAGTAAGCACCCTCACGTCGGCAGGCACTCGGTCTCCGGTGGTGAAAGTGACGATGTCTCCGGGGAGCAGTTCGTTTGCGAGTAGATGCAGTTGTCTCCCGTCCCTCAGTAGATGACAGTGGTGCGGAACGAGCTTATTCAGAGCTTCCAAGCTCTTCTCGGACCGTTGCTCCTGAATGAAGCCGACGGTCAAAACTATGAGCACGGCGACGGTAATGCTAATTGCGTCGTCGACGTTACCCATCACCGCGCTGACCACCGCACTGCCGCATAACAGGAGAATTAGTGGGGATTCATAGATTGTCTTCGCGAATTTGATAAAGAGTGGTTCGGATGCTGCAACGGAGAATTCGTTGTAGCCGTGCTGTTCGCGCAGCGAGGGGATAGCGGAGGATGAGAGGCCTTCGGTGGGAGACGTCCGGAAATGGTATAAGGTTTCCTGGCGACAGTTATCAGCACGGTCTGCCAGAAACATCCGATAGCCAATCACACCTCTATGGTGGAATGCGAAAATTTCAAAGAGGGTGTATCCGGAGCACCCTGCAAGGTTCCGGGGCCTTCGGGGAGCCTTGGAACACCGTTTGGACGTGGGTGATCGAGGGAAGGTCTGGCGCGCGATAAGGAGTCCAGGGCACCCTGCCAATCTCCATGGGTGATATTTTGAATGGTCGTCGATGGGCTCGTCAATTCGTAATGGGGTCTCCGGAGCGTGGTACTGTACGCAAAGTGTGAGCCGGCGTTTGCCACGAGTGGCTGCGGTTCTGAATTGTCGTCCCCTGGTGAAGTGAGGAAGTAGGAAGACGCAGGGGGTGTATCGGAGCGCGTCGGGTCCGGGAGCGTTGCTGACCGTTGTGGTCCCCGCGCATAGCTGGAGGTCGAAGCGGCAGACTGCTGGGTGTCAATCCCTGGTGACCGACGTCGCTCTCCCATGCGGAACCCCTCGGCGTTGTACATCCTGCGCAGGTGGTTTATCGTCGTGTGTTGCGGGAGCGGCTTTGATGTTATCTCTGGCAACGTGGAAGATTCGGGTGCTTTGTCGGCGGGTGTCCAAATGGGGAAGGTTGTCAGTCGGCACCGGCCTCCCGTCGGCGGGTCAGAGTCCAGTTGCTACGTCTTCTCCACCGCCCTCGTCGCCGCCGCTGCCGTCGTCGCCCAAACTCGTGCTCATCGTCGCGGTCAACGTCGGCGATGGTGCTATAGATGAGCTGGAAGACATCCCCAACGCTGGAGCAAGGCACGTTAGATCGGCGGCTGACCGTCCTTCTGGTCGGGAGTTCTGTCCTCCTTGTCGTGGGCATCCATCACCACTTCTTCAGGTCCGCCCATTCTTCGCCCCATTTCTCCCATTCTGACCTCCACGACGTCCAGAACGACGACAACGGCTAAACATATACATCCCCACAGCACCACGATGATCCACGACGAACCTCCCCTACTCAGGCTGGACTGTCTGCCCTATGATGTCTTATTGCACGTCGTCGCCTACCTCGACTTCATAGACGTACAATCCCTGCGGTCGGTGCGGATGATACCCTTCGCTCACCAAGAACTGCACTAACGTCACCACAGTCTGCGAAATCTCTACATCAGTCACTGAAGACACGCCCGGTGTATCGGAACTTTGCAATCCGTCTCCTCCGCCGCAATCGCGCTCTGCCACTTGTTGGATTCCAGCGTCTGCAGGATCTCAACACCGAAGAGCTTCTCTCAATCATGACCAAGGCGTACCGGATCGAGAAGTCTTGGATGACTGGCTCGCTCGCGCCTACATCGCCCGCATACTCACCATCTCACTATCTATCCGGTGGAAAGAGGCCATCCGACACATGGTATAGGGTCGTCTCTACCCCAGATCCCGATGTCGACTGGATATCGCCCATCTCTTCTGGCTATATGCTCTGTGCCACCAAGTCCGGACGAGTCATCTGTTGGGATATCCACGACGAAGCTTACCTCAGCGCATGGCAACCAGAGGACAAGTGGGAACTATGGAAGTGTCGTGTCGAGTTTGATTCCCGCCAGGTGTTCTTTATTATGGCAAAGAACATCGAGTAAGCCTCGATAAGACGATCTATAATCGACTGATCAGCTGGCTGATTCAGGTTTTTTACAGTGATTCGCGTGATGTCGATTCCACAGACTATGTCGTGATGCAAATCGATTTCCCGTTAGACGGGCCAAACCCTAAACCCACTTTCACCACGCTTTCGTCATTTTCCATTCCCGGACAGGTCATGAACGTGTTCCTCCTGGACCCCATACAGAAGCTGTTTGCTGCCTTCATATTCCTCCAGGGACCGACTGCCATTGGACTTTACTGTCTGCCAAATTGGGACAACCCAGAGTATATTTTCATAGACACCTGCATCCAATGCGTGAGCCCGCTCTCTAGCGACAGAACTGCAGCTTGCTCATACACATTCGCAGTACTTCCCATCAAACTGGTCGTGTATCGTGGAGGAAGACCAGATCATCGTGCATTGCGAAGACAAGGATGGGATCGCGCAACATTTCTTCCCCATGAGCCTCCTGAAGTTACACATCCAGTTGCCACAGTGCTCACCAACGGTCTCTGCTCGCGTCCCAGCGACTCGTATCGTGACTAAACCCTTCTGTTTCCCTGACTTCCCCGAGGGCAAACCATCCCCGTTCTTCACCCACACATGGTACCCGGAGTCGGCTCATTTCGTTAGACAATGGTGGCCCACTATTCCATTGGTACCGAGGCTCAGCTGCACTGTGTTCCTCTTGGCTGAACATAACAGCGAGGGTCATCCAGTGAACTTCATCATCGCACAGCATTACTTCGATGTCCCTGTCTCCGGAGGGAAGGTGGTCAGCCAGGACCAATATCAGCGACAACGCCAGACAGAACTTCAAGCAGACGGTTTATTTCTCCCGCAGAATGGCGTCACCAACGACGGTAATACCGGTAACACTCAGAATGCCGGCGCGGATGAAGATGAAGCATTTTCTGCCCCGTCGGACCGGGATCAAGAGGTCGAGCAAGGGAAGCCGATCGCGAAAATGTGGTTCGTCAGCAACACTTTCGAAGCCGTCTGCAGCGTCGAAGAGGATGAGAACGATGATGGGGAAACGGCCGCTGGAAAGTGTCGCCCGCTCGTTGCGATTGACTTCGGGCATGCCACCTGGATAGAATATGTCCCCCAACCGGATGGAACCAAGGCCAAGCAGCTGCGATTCGTGTCGTTCCCACCCGTTGTCATGGACGAGAACGGAGTCACGAGGCCGAAGAAGGGTGAGGAAGGAACATTTGGGTTGGAGGATGAGACCGAGGGGCGGGTGAAGACCCTGCCCATTCCAGGCGAACTGGATATTGACAAGGTCGAGACCATCAATTTGGACCAAAGTCAGGGTGCGATTTTGCTTTCTGTGGAAGGAGGCAAGGTCTTTATTTTATGTTATGACTGAGGCTTTTGTCGCCCACGGACAGGTTTTCATGTTCACCATCACTTTCCACCGTTAATTATACTCTTCCCCTTCTACCCGCTTCCCTTCTCAACCGTGTAGCTCTACTTTTATGGTATCCTTGTGACGCGCTTTTTTGCCGCGTCGTGCTCCATGTCCTCCATTCGTTGTACATATCTTCCCAACTGGTTCGATTCGTATCGACAAAACCTCAACCCAATTCGGTTCAGCGGTCCCCCGACAAGGTGGGGGAGATGTTCCCGGACCCAAAAGCCCCAACCCGCTACGAACGTGAATGGCGTTGTTCCTTTCCGCGTAATCCACCAGGACCAGCCCAGTGTCGAGTTGAACGTACGTTGAACGTTGACCTTCTGCCGTGTCCCAGATACGATATTTCCCCGCTCCAGCTCCCGCTTGTTCGCCCCAGCCAGTGATGAACCCGCCGTTTGCTGGGGATGTGTCCAACAATTTCTTTCACCCAGAACTGGAAAGGGGGACTTGCATTAACCCACCCGGGTGGATTGCTGGGAACTGGACCCTGTTATGTTGCCTCATGTGTCCCTGGACTGGACAGACCCCGTCTGGAGATAATTTGCGTTGATGGAATAGTGGAGTGGCCCACTGGTGTGCCTAGGATTAAGGACACAGTCACCAAACAAGAGGTTTTCCGACTACAGTATATGGCGGGCATGCAAGGCCCTTCGTGGTGCGATTGGATGGTCGGTACCTGATTGCTTGTTACGATTATAGAGAGGTGTTGATTCTGGATTTTTGTAACAAATATTCTGTGAATAGCCCCCACCCTTTCAGCACATACGACTTTCATTCGTTAGACAAAAATGAGGGATCGTGCGAGCTGATATACACTAAGTAGTCCTGCCGAAGTGCATCAACAACACAATTGCACCGAATCCGAAGCATATTTCCCTGATGATCGGGACCCGTCCCGTCGGTCCGCCGCAGGACCCCCGAATATACGGGGCGAGGTTACTCCTGGAAATTCTGGCAAAATGTATGGACGCACACTACGACACTGCGGGAAAAGCTGTCTTTTGGGAGGAAATTCGTACGGACCGCCACGAGTGACCTCAAATCGTATATTCGGCGGTCCTTCCGCCGCCCGATGGAAGAGTCCCTCCCCTTTCGATCACGAGTGAATGCTGTCCCAATGGCCAGCCAAATATGCTCTTTGCTTCCACGCAAACGGCCATGATGCAGAACGCTGTACGACGCGCCAGGTTCCCCCACAAGCGCTTTCCGTTGGACTGTCCCACCAAGCAACCCTCATTGAAGAGGTCGTATGCCACAGCAAGTAGGCCCCTTCGACAGGCTCCCCAGGGACAGAACGTGGTGTTGCTTTTGGCTGGTACGGCCCTTTTGAGCGCGACTTCGGGATACCTTCTCGCGACCCACGAGTTCCAAAAGTCCGGAAGCACCAGGGAAACGGAAGAGACCGGTGCATCCGGTCTTGAAAGCCCCCAATATGGGACTGCAAACGACTTCCGCAAAGCCATAGAACAGCTCAAGGCAACATTCCCAGAACCTGGCGCGGTTTCTGACGATCCAGACGTGCTTGGGCCGTATGGGTTCTCCGAGAACGATTACCATCCCGGTATTCCCTGCTTCCCTGTCAGCGTCGACCCGTGCTGAGTGTTTGATGGCATAGTCTCGAATCACACCGTGGTGGTTCACCCAGAATCGACTGAAGACGTTGCAAAAATCGTCAAGATAGCAGTCAGACATAAGATGCCTGTCACACCTTATTCGGGAGGGTCGAGCCTGGAGGGAAATTTTAGAGCCGTACACCCGACTCCACCAGTTTCGGTTCTGCGTGGTTCACTGACCGTTATCTCCAGCACTCGGTAGGCGGTATATGTATAGATATGTCCGGAATGGACAAGATTATCGAGATTCACGGTATGGCATTGGGAATAGGGTTCGGTATGTAGGTTGACCGTCCCGGCCAGAGGAGGATTCGGACCTCGTCTGTCAAGCAGGAGCTCGATGGATGGATGTAAATGAGACGCTGAAAGAGAAAGGTCAGTTCGAGTTAAATTAACGGCGTTTCAGACTAAGGCTTGTGTGTAGGGATCCCTCTCTTCTTCCCAGTAAGTACTGGGGGCGCTCGTTTGTCCACTGGGGTACACTTACGACCCGTGTAGCTCGATCCAGGTCCTGGGGCTACGATGGGAGGTATTGTAAGCACTGGTGGATCCGGAAGTAGGTCCGAACGCTTTGGACTGTGTCTGGCTCTTGTTGACTTATCGTCACAGCAAACGCGGTTCGGTATGGAACTGCAAAAGCTGAATGGTTTCTCAACATTGTAAGGTGGTCGCACCGGTTTTCTGCGCAAGGATTGATAACTGCACCGCAGACGGTCGTGCTTCCAAATGGAGAGATAATCAAAACCCGGTCCAGAGCCCGCAAGTCAGCTGCTGGGCCTGACCTGACGAAACTCTTCATTGGTGCAGAGGGGACGCTCGGAATTGTTACCGAAGGTGCGTTTCCGCCGCAGCGAAATGGCAGTCTCGTGCCAAACAGACTCCAATCATCTCAGTGACGGTGAGGCTCGCCCCCCTCCTCAAGACAGACGTCGCCGTTGTTCAATTCCCAGATGTACGGAACGCGACTGCAGCGGTGAAGGACATCTTGAACAAGGGTATCGGGATTCGTGCGTGCGGTTCCTGCTCCTGTCGTTTCCGCGTCGAACCAACAGGTGGTGGGACACAGAGTGTATCGAACTCCTTGATGACAAACTCATGGGCGCTATCAACATACATGGCCAATCGACCCGGAAGTGGCCTGAAAAGGATTCGCTCTTTATCAAATTCCAGGGGCCGACAGAGTCATCGATCTCAGAATCCATCAAGCTTGCGAAAGAGATCGCAAAACGGCACGGGGCGACGGGATTTGATACGGCCAAAGACCGGAAGGAAGCGGAGGCCTTGTGGGTGGATAGGAAGAACGCACACTATGCGGGGCTGGCGCTTATGCCAGGGTCTAAGAGCTGGCCCACGGATGTTTGGTAAGCTTAGTCCAGAGGTCAGCTAGTTTCTGCCTCTGAAGTAAGGCTCAGCGTTCCAGTTTCGAAGTTACCGGAGTTGGTGTATGAAACGAAGAGGGACATTGAGGAAGCCGGTCTACTCGGAGTCGTAGTTGGGCACGTAGGTGACGGTGAGTTTATTTCGGGTCGTCAGTTTGGCGTCGCCCTTACTGACATCGCGCAGGAAACTTCCACGCGCAATTGCTCTTCACTTCGGACGACGACCTGGCGAAAGCGAAGAGACTCGTCAAAAAGATGGTTAAACGCGCCATCGCGCTTGGAGGGACGTGTACAGGCGAACATGGTGTGGGGATTGGAAAGCGGGAATATCTTTACGAAGAGCTGGGGTATGGCACTGTCGAGCTGATGAAGAAGATCAAGAGGACTATTGACCCGCTCAACTTGTTCAATCCTGGGAAGGTTGGTAGCCGGTTCTCTTGCCCGGCCACTGTTTTTATTTATTTACCGAACCCACGTAGGTGTACCCAGACCCGCCACCGGGAAATGCTCAGGGGTGTGACCAGAGTTGATACCTTCGACAGGAGGACCTCTGGTTCTGTTGGGTGCACACCACGGCTCGGAACACGAAGCCTCGGAGGTTGACTGTACCCAGAGTTTGGGATATAGCGCTGTTCTGGTAAAGGGACTTTAGTGAAAGGCGATAGCGTTTTCGTTTCGGATCTCAAGTTCTCGATCACTTCCACTGGTCGACAGATCACTTCCATCCACTAGTCTCGTGTCCAGCTATCTTCACCCGAGCTCCCGAACTCCCGAACCCTAAGTATCTCAAATTTCTGGCACCATGCCTAACCTGCCACAAGAAGTTTGGACCGGCGAAAAACGTCGCCTATGTCAGGAATCCTTTAAAATACGAGGTTTTACCAGCTATCTACGTCCCCACTCAACCGGTGCACCCCAACAGTCCTCGCCCCTCGAGTCCTCCGCCCTCAACAAATCTCAAGATGATCTTCTCTGCCGTGGCCGCTGTCTCCATCTTGTCACTACTTCCCTTCTCTCGCGGCCTGGCGCTTGACGTCAACACCCGTCAGAATGATTGCGGGTTCGTTTGTCCCGACACTGACGTCGACGGATTCGGACTTTTCACGTTCACGGCTGACGAGTCAACCACCTTTTGTTCGTACTCCATAGAGTCCACTAATTCGTGCAGTTATGACGTTGTAAGTGTGTATTCGCTTCGCGTATTGCGAATACCGGCTCACACCGTGGCCAAGACCACCGGTGCTCTCGTCGGTGGCAACGACAGCTGCCCTAAACAAGCTATCCAACAGTGCTTTGCACGCCGAAGCCGACAGTTGAAGCAGGCGGTCATGCGCCGGGGGGTATACGACGGAGACTCGAATGAGTGGGAACCAGCTCCGAGCCCCTGGGTCAATTGGAAGCGCGAGGAGACCCGAACCTCGCACCCCAAGCGAACCGCACCCTCCCCCACCCGGGACAAGGGCTCAGACTCGTGGCCTAATCCGAAGCCCACTCCGTCCCCCAGCCCATCTCCTTGGAAGCCCGGGCCACAGCCACCAAAGGAGCTGCCATGCAAATACAGGTGCCCTCGGAAGGACTTGGCGAAGAACCCGTTGACGGATGGGGCGATTCGCGACTCTTTTCTGTACTGCAGCTACTCTACGCCAGATTGCAAGACCTGTTCTTTCTGCAAGTACAGCACGGTACGTTGGGACGTTGAGCAGATTCGGTGGTTTGCTGATGGTCAATGTGTAGAAAACTGGACTCCTTCTTGAAGATAACGGTGGCGGCAATTGCCCCCAGACCGCGACTCTTGCCCAGCCATGGGATCGCCGCTACATTTGAAGCGAATCCTGGGATTGCCGCGATTTGCTCACTCCTTCAAACTACACGGACCCTTATATACGGACCTTCCCAAACAACTCATAGCTCTACGTATTCCTTGGACGATAATATCCGTTCTTGGATATTTTAATCTAAATCTTCTTCTGTTGCCATGTGTCCGTTCTCGAACTATTTGGTATACTGCACGTATCCCCCAAGTTCATGACCGTTTCCTCTGCTTGTGATATGTGAACCCGTGTGTTGCATCGGATCCCGCACGGTTGTTCCTCAAAGACCGGTGGCTTCGGTGTTGGCGTAAGTTGAGGGACCCCATTCCAGCAACCTCGGTACTGCCAACCTCCACGAGGTCACTTGAGAGGTCACTTCCGTCGCGGACAGCGAGTTTAAACCCGTTGAACCGATTGCCACTTGCGCTGAAGAACGAACCGTTTTCCCCAGGACGAACGAAACGAAACGAACCCCGAAAAAATCCAAACGAAATAAGGACGAATCCCATTGGTCGCCGCGTATGTAACTTGGCAATTGTCTGCTGCCTGTCCTCCGCCGGCGTACTGTTGACCCGGCATCAGTGCATTCATCCAGTTCTCCGAGAGATAAGTACCTCCAGGAACGGAACGCTGACAGGGTATGTGAGCGGCGTATTCAAGATGCGAAGCACCGGCATCACAACAACTGAACGGCCCGGGGTAGTTGATGCACAATCAACGCCTGGCGCCAGGGGTGGGGCTGACTGGTGGCCCGATGAGCCGGGGCGCGGACATAACATAGCCCTACTGCAGCGTTCATTTCGCCGTGGTAGGGTTTCCGTTTACAAATTACAATCACAGGACTGTTCAATTCACCTTCGCAGGAAGGGGGTCGGTAGCTGTGTCGCCCATGCTGTGCTGACCTCTGCTTATCGGTGCTCCAAAGCGAGAGCACGCATGTCTGGCGAATTAGCTAAGCACGGGGGTCACAAGGGGCGACCATCATCAGCTCTAATAAAAGCCTCAAAAGGAGTGAAGATGGAGGGACTTGTCGCCGAGGCGGTATGCCTTACTTCGGCCAGAGAGCGTTGCAAGCGTGGGAACGTGCCCAACTGGTACCGAGCACCTAGAGCGCCAGAAGTTGTCACTCTTGGACATGGCATCAAACCGAATACAGAAGGGATTGACCGCCCGCCCTCAAAAGGGACCAGGGCCCCTCTCTTCAACCTCTTTCCTCTTCAATGACAATGCCTACCGCCTCTCCTAGTGATGGCTTGACTATCCCCGAACTGTTCCATGCTCTCAAGCAGCGGTTATATGGAATTTCCGTCAATTGCACCAGGTACGCCGTGTTACTCAACCTCTGGGGGGCTTGTGCTGACGTGTAATACGTCCAGTAACTCCTCAGGACTCGACCTTAAGGAGGTGCGTGGAACGGGTCATGGGGATTGTTGTCCGCTTATCAAATACCCCCGTACAGGTGATTTTCTTGCAATCTGAAGCATCAGATGTCCTCTCGCTAGTACAAGGTTTGAGGAACCTATCCTCTCCCGTTGGCCGTCTCCCAGGGGAAGTCCTCGAGCAAATCCTTGCGGTGCGGGCCTTGGAACGAGACCTCCTCGTAGCCTCGCACGTCTGTCGTCATTGGCGAGACACCCTCATGTCCTCCCCCTGCCTCTGGACCAGATTCCAGTGCATCGATGTGGCTCGAACCCTACAATACCTCGTGCGATCAGAATCTGTTCCCATCAACGTAATCGCGGATTTTAATTCGGATATCCAAGCGGTGATCGCCCTCAAGTCCACCACTGACAGGTTCGGATCCCTCACGCTTCGACTCCAGCCGTTCGACTTGTTGCAGGCTTTCCGCCACTTGGCGACCCCGGCTCCAGCCTTAGAACGTCTCGAGATTTCCGCTACAGCTCATCGTGGAGAAGGACCGGCGTTTCGACCGACCATCCCAGCGACATTCCTCGGCGGTTCTACGCCCGCTCTAAAGTCATTGTACCTCCACGGGATCAATACCAAACTCACATTTTCCGAATTCCCCGCCCTGACTCGCCTCACGCTGGTCACAAACATGCAGGTCTTTGACATGTCGGAATTGTTCAGGGTGTTCACGTCGGCTGGGCTACTGGAGGAGGTCTCCGTCCAATTCTCTGGTCCCACAGCGGCCATCCCAGGGAGCCAAGGCGTCATTAGGCTCCCCCGTATCAAAAAATTGGCCTTCTCGAACACGGTTGGGGAGTTCCCGAAACGCCTTCTCGCGTTACTCATCATGTCCTCTGTGGAGGAAATCAAGTTGGAGATCAGTCTTCCTGGAGAGGACACACGGACCATACAGGATTTCTTACCAGCCCAAAACTTCCCACACCTATTGAAGGTAGACAGCTTGAAGCTGGACGTTCCTCATGCCCACTGCAATATCCAATTCGGTGGCCCTGGCGGGGTGATTTCCATCCACGCCTTGCGTAGCGGCAACCGAGAACAGAACGACGGTTTCCAATCCCACTGGCTCAACTCCCTCGAACCAATGTCGATCGTGGATGTCAGGGACCTGACTTTACGCAGCTACTACCCTGAAGAATCGTTGGATCGGTGCCCTGCCTTCAAGTCCTTGAAGACTTTAGATGGGTTACGATCCCTCGTTGTGGAGCGGTGCAACAATACCATCGTTATCGAGGCGCTGTCTCCGGCCAAGAAAGGGAGCATCCTGTTCCCACACATGGAATCCCTCACGTTCCAGCTGATCACGGAACCGACGACGATCTTCCCTGATTTGACAAACATGGCCCGGGCGAGGAGTCAAGTGGGGTCCCCCCTCAGCGAGGTCTCTTCGGACCAGTACACAACCTTCCGTCTTTCAGACGTCGACGCTCTCCAGCGCCACGTCAGCTGTGTCACCCTCAACACGAGAGCGGATACCCAGCCCAACGAACCGATCGACATGCCCATGCTGCGCATTATAACTGTGAGGGTGTTTTTCAGGTTCTTCCCGAATCGTTTGTATCTGACTTTTTTTTTTTTTTCGCTCTCGCCCTCTAAGAATCCGACATCAGTTTCGAAGAAGAAAGCCGGAGGGCAGACACCAGGACAGACACCGACGGGAGGCTTTCCGAGCGCAAGCAAAGGCAAAAACCCTCTCGCGGATCTTGCTGCAATGTACTCTTCAGGACGATGATCCTCGCAAAGGGCTGACCTTTCTATTCCCATACATGTAAAATGGTAGGTATATTTATACCCCGAAGTGGGGAGTTAACGGTTCCAGATTGTGATAACGTTCCCTCGAGGGATTTGTTTTTTTTTGTGGTGCTGTTTCCGTACTTCGGTTCATATTCTCTTTCCCTCTTCCTCCTTTCTGGGAGGCACTGGGCTTACCACGCTTCCCCTTGGTTTCCTTCTCGCGTTTCGAACCTGCCTTTCCTTTGTAAACTTTGAAACAGGTTGACCATAGAAAACCTTTTCCAGGCTTCGGGGGCGTGTAGCGCGTAGAGCAGGGGCCGAGTGGTCCGTTGCTGTGCGATTCCAATTCGGCCGCAAGAGCTACTCTACAAACTTGTATTTCACCGCGACGACCCCCCAGCAACTCTCATCCCCAATCTGAATCCGGGTGGAACCTAGTAGTACCCATGATTATCTAGTCTGATGGAAACTTGAGAAACGAACGAAACGAACGTGAGGGGGAGGGAGGGGGACGAGACGTGATGACCGATTACTTAGTACACACGGATAACTGATGGTAACAGGGGGTGAGAGACAGGGAGAGGCGAGAGAGGAAGGAAAGACGATTGGACAAACGAACGAAAACGAAACACGATAGGGTGAGCGAATAACTATGTGAGAGTAGGGGAGGGGGGTCCAGTGGACAAACGGTGGGTCGATAAATGATATCGAAACGGAGGGGGGAAGTCCTAACGATGGGGCGTGGGAGAGGCGATGAGATATAACAGTGCCGATGTTAGGCAACAAAAGGAGAGCCGGGAGACGAGGTGGTGGTGACAAGGGAGATCGCGATGAGTGCCCGTTGGTTTGCGTGGAGCCGGAGTTGAAGTGGGTGGGAGGGCGATGGAGGGAAGGGTGCCGCAGGTGGAATGAAATTCAGGGAAATGGGAGATGGAGCCTTAGAGGTCTTCAGAGGTCCGGTTGTTCACGATGAACAGTGTCCCTCTCGCAGGCAAAGCCAAACTAACAGGACTCCCGCTCCCCCTCCTCAAGTGATTCCTGAGATCCTCCCGCGCAGTCCCCGCCTCCATCGGTTTCCCAGTCGTATGATTCGCCATCGTATACCGTTGTAGAGGACGCACGAGTAGTCGTCGCCTTTCGTCCATCTCACCTGCGTGACCTCCATTGCCCGAACTCAGGCCTGGGTCTGCCCCCGGATCCATACCACTACTCCGCTTCGAGCCACCGCTTCCTCTCCCCTGAGAAGTGCCAGAATTCCAACTTCCAAAGCTCATGGATAGATGTGGAGGTGGAGAGATCACCCCCGACCCCCCGACGACCCCGGTTCCAATGTCGACTTCGACGAACTCGCCGGCAGAATCACTGGACCGCAGATAATCCAGATCACTGCTCCCGCCGGAAGATGACTCAAGGGTCGGTGTTGAGTCCATTGTCGGGACGGTTCCAGATGCGCTGAATATTGAAGAGCGGGAAAGGTTCACCAGATCATTCGCTCCACCGGGTTCTCCAACCCCGGACGGGCTGGCACCAACCACACCCGACCCAGAACCGGCCCCAAATTCTCCCATCGTAGGCGTGGTCGTAAAGTGAGGAGATCCCGGAGCCAAGTACGTCGCCCTGTTACCAACGCCAGTTCCTTCAAATGGATTCTGCGAGAGCGCAACTGCAGTGGAGGTAGAAGTTTGGATCCTTCCCCCACTGGACAGCAAGGAACCGTAGTGATACGGAGTGGGTTTCGGATCGCTATCCTGCTTTCTGTTTGGGTCTTTCGAGCGTTCGGTGGCTTGTCGGCGAGCTTCTTGGTCGTTAATCTGTTTCTCGTGCTCGTAAAGGATCTCATCGTAGGTCGTTTTCCTCCTTCGTCTGCGGCGAAATCAGCCCTGTGGTACGGAAGGTGAGGAGGACACCGCCACATACCTTACATACCACAATGCCAGGATCACCAAACACAAGCCGATGAAACCCCCGATGACCGCCCCGATAACCACGCCTAGATTTCTGTCTTTCGGCGAATTGGACCCGCTGAGTCCAGTCTCCTCGACCAAGGCCGTTGTGGGCACGTATACCTGGGACGGCCTCGGGGTTATGAGTGTCGGAATCAAGGTTGTGGTAACTTGACCGTTCGGGAGAGTTGTGATCGAAGTGATCATGGAAGTTTCAGGTGGGCCGGTCGTATAAACCAAGACGGACGATGTGACGAGCGTGTGTCCTGGAGGGACAGAAATTGGACCTCCATTGGAGCCTCCACTCCCATTGCCATTCCCAGAGCCAGGGTTATTCGAACCGTTGCCAGGACCTGGGCCAGGGCCGCCACCATTACCTCCGTCGCCGCCAGGATCAGACGGGTTGTTCGAGCAACCGCCGTAGACTGTGCTTGTGGGAACTAGGGTGGTGACCGGGATCGTGGTTTCGTATGGGATCGTGTAGACGACATCTGAGGGGGCTGCATTTCGGGACGCGCGGTGACGCAACCACAGGCGTAGAATGTGCACGAAATGAATTTTAGTGTCGTGTCGGGATCGGGCCGGGTACCATTCCAGAACGAGGGAGTTCGTGACGACAATTGAATGCGGTCATTGCGGATGAATGGATTGGGGAAGGCGTCAATTTCCGGAATTCAAAGAGATGGAAAAAAGACAAAAAGAAAAAGAAGCGCGAGAAATGCGCGAAGATAGGGAAATTAAGCAAGTGAGCTGTGGACGTACGTTGGAGGATCTCTGTACTCGTCCTCGTCCCAGACTTCAGGCAGACAGTCGAGTCGAGAACCACGGCCTCATTCTGGCAAAAGGGTTCTACGTGGATCGTGACCACAGGAGGGACCGCCGAGGTGCTGAGCGAATAAGTGGTGATGATATTCTCGCCGGTGACCGTCGAGAACGCCGTCGACACCGGGGTCGGTACGCATGTCGACATCCTCGCTCTTGGTCACCTCCTTCTTCCTCCGCCGCGTGTTTTGAAACCAATAAATAGCCGGGGAGGTAGACGCCGGAAGGAAGAGAGAAGGAATGGGGGGGGCTGTCACTTCCGGGGTGGGGTATCCGTGTCGTGGAGGGGTATAAAGTGCGGAGGGGGAGGCCACTGGATGGTGAAGGAAAAGGAGGAGGAGGGATAATATTGAACATTCCTGGTAGAGAGCGTCGGATCTGACAACAGTTTGACTTGCAACAATGCCGGGAACGAGCCGTAAAGTCAACCGACGGAATCGGTCCCGTCCCAGCTGAGAGGTCCAAGTTCAGGCGAAGACTACAAAACGAGGGATGGTATTCCTTGAAAGTTTCTAATCGCTACAGGAGCACGAACGATGGTAATGGTATGCAGGTATGCAACAGAATTAATTGTACGGTGGGTAATGTAGATGCGAAAGTTCCGTCAACGTGGCATCAGTAGTCGTCATCGGCAATGTCCTGCACAACCTCTGCGTCGTATTCACAGACAACTCGTTTCCACTCCTCAGGCAGCTCCTCGATGCTCTCCATCCCGTTCAACACGTCGCACACCTCTTCCCCAGATGCAAACCCAAGATAGGTAGCGACGACACAGATGGCATCAACTGGTTGTCCTGATGGCGTGGTGATCAACACACGAGAGGAACTCCTAGTCCAATCTTGTGGTGATGATTCGGAAGAATAATGGAGGGCAAGAGACAGGAAGTCGCGAGCGACACGGATCTGGTTCTCTTGGAGTTGGAGTCGAGGGTTCGTTCGCTTTGATGATGGGAAGGGGAGGGTAAGGTGGAGCGCGCGGACGTATGAGTCATCCTTGAACCATGTTGTAGTCTCGACGATGCGACCAGAGTCGTTTGAGTATGCGATGCAAACGACGTGGGTGAAGCATCGATTGGCGCGGACTACTTGTGCTGATGTGTGGCTGGGTTCGTGAAAAGAGACAAACACCCCCGGGATGACTTCGCCCAGGCACCTGTCCTTTCCGTTTGGAAGGATGGAGGAGTAGAGTCCGGCCTTGACTGGACTCTCATCGTCGTGATGGTGAGGAGGATCGGAATCGACGGGGACATCGAAGAGAAAGTGGGTGGGGGGTTCGTCGTGTTTGACGACCCGTCGTCGCTTGCAGTCGGTATCAACACTGAGGTTGACCTTGCAGCGCTCTCGGAGTGGAACGAAGGCAGGAGAGTAGATGGACGTAGAAGGCATGATAAGCGATTAGATGAGGAAGAGACAAGGAACGCGGATTGGTGACGACCAGCGAAACAAGTGGCTAGCACTGTGCGTAGAGAGAGCGACGGGGGGTGTACCACAGAGGCCCGCAGCAGAGTCCGGTGGCTTACTTATAGAGGAAAAAACAATAGGCTGGAGCAACCATTCATTCACCCCAGAATCGAAGACGAGAAGGGGACAAAGAAGTGGCCAAAGCTGGCTGGAGCAAATCTGATTCCGGGCCCAGATGAGAACAATAGCGGTAGCAGCCGTGGGAGATTCGGGCGGACAATTTACAGCATCGGCCGAGGCGGCAATTGGAATTCAAAGTCCGCCGGGATGTCTCGGCTTGGGCACCAACGCGTAGACACGAGGCAGGATTGAGAGGGTGTACGTGTTAGAGCGTAGACCTTGTCGTGAGCACAGACGGATAATATTTCTGGGGATTTATCCTCGCAGCGGGCTCGGAATTT
>Ga0307516_10004310_pt1 | contig 17648 bp, 17 predicted proteins | sample 19_EM_MG_FD_203310 | JGI IMG/M metagenome (GOLD analysis project Ga0307516, IMG submission 203310) | Populus trichocarpa ectomycorrhiza microbial communities from riparian zone in the Pacific Northwest, United States - 19_EM | ecosystem: Host-associated > Plants > Roots > Unclassified | place... | reverse complement strand
AATTATGGATACAAAATTAACAGAAACTTATACAATAATATGTTATTAATTGCTACAACTTGATCAATTTAGTTTGTTCTTCGAAAATAAAAAAAAAATCAGAAAATCAAATTAAAAAAAAAAAAAAGAATTATAGCAATTGCTTCAGCAAAAACACGAAACGCGTGGGTGGAACCGATGGATGATTTGTCAATGTTGTAGACGCAAAAGAATATTTCTCAACATGACCGACTCACCTGTGACTCACATCTTCTTAATCATCCTTCTCCTTGTGCAACAATATTAGAAGAAAAAAAAATTAGAAACCGTGCCATTAATCCTTGTAATATATCATCTCATGCCTGCCTGCAACCTGCCACTTAGTAGTAGGGAATTGTTGGGGGAGGAGGAGATGCATACGATACTCCTACAATCGGTGGAAGTGGAACTGTGTTCTCAATTGCTGGCGGCGGCGGCGATGGAGTCGGCGGTGGTGGTGGTGGTGGTGCATATGAATTATGGGGAGGTGGCGGAGGACTTTGTTGATGGGATATTGATGGTGGATAATGCCATTGTTGTTGATGAGGGGGAGGTGGAGGTGATTGCGGATGATGATAGCTTGGCACAGGTGGCGGTGGTGGAGGTGATTGTGGGTGTTCATAGCTTGACATAGGTGGTGGTGGTGGTGGAGATGGTGATTGCGGGTGGTGGTAGCTTGGGGTAGGTGGCGGCGGCGGCGGGTGTGGGTGCTGATAGCTTGGTGTAGGTGATGGCGGCGGCGGCGATTCTGGAGTGATACACCCAGTTGATGGTGGAGGTGGTAGGGGATGCCATGGTTCTTCTGAAGGCGGCGGCGGTGATGGTGGCGTCTGATAAAATGGAGGTGGAGGTGGAGGTGGACTAGAAGCTGCTTTAGGTGGGTAATACTCTACTGGTGATGGAACTGGAGCTGTAGGCTGGGTTGGAGGAGGAGAATGTGTATATCCATTCGTTGGTGGAGGGGGTGGTGGTGGAGAGTTAGTGTGGTAACTTGGTGATGGTGGCGTCTGATACAATGGAGGTGGAGGTGGACTAGAAGCTGCTTTAGGTGGGTAATACTCTACTGGTGATGGAACTGGAGCTGTAGGCTGGGTTGGAGGAGGAGAATGTGTATATCCATTAGTTGGTGGAGGGGGTGGTGGCGGAGAGTTAGTGTGGTAACTTGGTGCTGGAACTTCGGCTGACTGCTTTGGTGGCGGTGGTGCTTGGTACTGACAGGAAGGCGGGGGTGGTGGTGGAGAGTTAGGGTGGTAACTTGGTGCTGGAACTTCAGCTGACTGCTTTGGTGGCGGTGGTGCTTGGTATTGATGGGAAGGCGGGGGTGGTGGTACATGGTAATGAGTACCGGGTGAGACTTTTTCGATAGGTGGCGGTGCTGGATGATTTGAATGGTAATGGCTGGGTGGAGGAGGAGGAGATGGTGGTGGCGGTATATGGTGATAAGTTGGTGGCTGTTGTTCTACAGGTGGAGGTGGAGATGGGGGTGGAGGCGGTGGTGGTGGAAGATGTGTTCTGGGCGATACTTTTTTACTAGGCGGTGGTGGGGATGCAAAATGTGGAGATGGCGGCGGATGGAAAGACCTTGTAGGAGGTGGTGGGGGGTGTGATCTGGTGGAAGGTGAAGACTTGGAAGTGGGTGGTGGTGGTGGTGGTGATGCAAAGAATGGCTTTCTAATGGGTGCAGGATTTGGTGCTGGCCTTCTAACTGGAGAACCTCTCCACGACCGTGGTGGTGGTGTTAATGGAGAGCCACTTCCACCTCCGCCACCACCGCCACCGCATTTGAACTTGCTGCAGTCAACAGGGCGTGCAGCTTCAGAAGAACATTGCTTGGCTGATCTCTGATTTGTCTTTCCAGGAATGCAATTCTGGGTACCATTGGAGACGCCTCCGATAGCAGCACAGCTAGGAGCTTCGCCAGTGAAATAGTTGAAAGAAAAGGTGAAGTTTTGCAAATTAGGCAACTGGCAAACACTGGCAGGTATAGCACCTGTGAAACTGTTGTGTGCAATGTCAAGTTGCTCAACACTCTTCATGTTTCCAATGCTGGAAGGGAGAGAGCCTTGAAGATGATTGAAGCTCACGTCAAAAACAGTTACTTCCTTGAGCATCCCGATCTGGGGAGGCAAGCATCCAGTGAGATTGTCGTTCATGAGAATGATCTCGTTCAGGGTTTTGCCCATCTTTCCGATGCTGCCTGGAATGCACCCACCAAGGTTGTTGTTCGCAAAGACAAGAACAGAAACAGGAGAGTTCCCAAGATTCTCTGGGATGCCAAACTGGAACCTGTTGTCGTTCAAGAAGATAGCATCAAGAGGCTTGTCAAAGAGCTGGGAGGGCACAGAACCTTCAAACTCGTTGAAGCGCAGATCCAAGTACTTGAGGGAAGGCAGTGAGAGCACAACCTTCGGAAATTTGCCCACAAACCGATTATTGCTAAGGTCCAGCTCATGTAGAAGCTTCATTTTGCTGAAACTATTGGGCACCACTCCACAGAATCTGTTGGAGTTGATGTGGAAGAGTGCCAGATCGGTAAGAAGGCCGAGCTCGGTAGGGAGGTAGCCAGCAATGTCAGCATGGTTGAGGTCAATGCCAGCCACCACCCTTACTTTCTTGTTCTGGGGAGATGGAGCACAAAAGATCCCCATGTAAGAGCACACGTCTGAGCCCTTCCAGTTGGCCGTGAAGTTGAGTGGGTCTGAATAGATGGCTTGTTTCCATGACTGCAAGGCAATGTAGGCTCTGCGGATCCTAGGGTTCTCAAACTTGAGGTTTGGATCTACGTCTATATCATGATCTTCATCTTCATGGGCTGCAGAGGAGATCTGGAAGAGGAAAGAGGAAGTGGAAACAAGCAAGAAAAGAATCAAGAATAAGCGAGGAGGAGATGACATTGATGCTTGCCTGTATGAAGAGAAGCAAGTCACATGAAGGAGAGAGTTGGAGTCATATGAGATACGCTGGACAGTGTGCCCTTTCCCATCTCCCTATACTTTGTTTTATAAAGCCCTTGTTTTAGCCTTTTCATTGCTGTAGTTTCGCTCTTTTTACTTGCCACCCCACCTTTTTTCCCCTCTTAATGTTCAATTGTTTATTCATTTTAACAGTACCAAACCCTAATCTAATCCATTTGAGTTCAAATTTTTATTCATTTAACCAGTACTAATTAACATTTAATTTAGAGGTTAGCGCCGCTGCTGCTGGGTGCTTAAAAAAATAGTTGTTTCAGACGAATTTGAAATCATAACATGCTGGCACGTCTGTACAAAACAGGAAGAGAAATGAGAAATGTTATTGTGAGTGGAGACCCAAATGTTTCCAGCCTATTTTCTTTGCGTGTGAGTTGAAGTAGTGTCAATGGGGCTTTATCATTATTGATTTTTAAAATATTTTTTTATTTAAAAATTTATTTTTATATTAATCCATCAGAATAATTTAAAAAAAGAGTTAAAAAGTTAATTTAAAACTAAATAAATAAATTGTTAAAAACACGATTAAAGTCTAATAAAAAAATATAAATTTATTGTCATTGTTTATCTACCTAGAGCTGGAGAGGACGTGTTGGCACCGTCTCAGTCTAGGTGAAGAAACGACAAGGCAATCTAGTTGACCACTACTTTTCTTTTCCAAAAAGAGGAGGAAAAAAGGGAACATCGATTAGTTGCATAGCTGTTCTCCTTGTGCTTTTGAGGTAAAAAAAAAAAAAAAAAAAAAAAAGGACCTAACTAGGTAGTTACCAAGAGCACAGACATGTAGTTAGCTTTGTTCCATTTTTTCGACACAGACCATTCTCGGTTTCGAATCAATCAGAATGATGAACATGAACTGAACTGAACTGAACCCCTTACGTTTTAAGAAAGAAATTTCATGAGACAAATGGTATCACGTTACTCTTAATGACATATGAATGCTCTGGCATAATAGCGGACCCTACCTACCTATAGATGGGATACAAATCAATGTCTTTCTTTCTTTATTTATATATATATATATAAACCAGACATTACAGCCTAAAAATCCAGGTGGACCGAGTTTATTATTGGGTGTTTGGAAGAGCTTCTACTCTTATTTAAAAGTGTTTTTATTTGGAAAAATTATTAAATTAATATTTTTTAATGTTTTTTTAGTGATTATGTTAAAAATATAAAAAAGTTACTTTAATATTATTTTAAATATAAAATTATTTTTTTAAAAAAAGCATACATTCTACGTAGTTTAATTTGAAATGGAATTTTCCAACTCATCGGATAGTATTGGTTGGAGTTGCAAGAAATGGCGAGGTTAGAAAATTAGAAGGGAGGGATTAGGGAGATCCAGCCGAGTTATTTGATTGGTGAGGAGAGAGAGGGGGGGGACATGGGTCCCTCAAATTACACTGTCTGCACGATGTTTGTTTGGAGATGGGAGTGGCTTTTGTCCAAATTTCAGAATCTTTTATTTTATTTTATTAAAACAAATGAAAATTTGAAAATGAAAACGCGTTGCGTTGGAGAATTATTCTGCGGTTGTGATGCGATGGCAGTACGTTACATACGTAGTCGTAGTTGTTGTTGTTCAGGTAAGCAGCAGGTAAAGGAATAGGTGAGGCTTCATATTTGGAATTGTTTTAGAAAATAGTATAGTGGTCAAAAATATTTTACAAAATTAAGGTATATTTAGGAATGTAGTTGTGGTTATTTTAAAAAATATTTTTTATTTTAAAATATATTAAAATAATATATTTTTTATTTTTTAAAAATTATTTTTGAAATCAGCACATCAAAACGATTCAAAACATAAAAACCTTTTTAGAAAAAATTAAAAATTTTAAAACGCATGGTTGGATCGTGAAAAGCGATGCATAGCCTTTGAGATTTTCAATTCCAATCAATTGAATACAGATATATTAAACCTATGTGAAAAAACTAAAATATATGTTATGTTTTTGATCTAGATGGGTAAGTATACTTTCGAACTAAATAGTAACTAGTTCATCGGCCCGCATACTTGGACCAACTTTTTTTAAAACATAAAAAAACACTGAGAGTGTGGGAATTTTTTGACAATGCTATTAAACCCGGGTAAGCGGCTAAATCTTGAAATTCCTTGACTTGTTTCCTTGCATGACGTGCGTTTTTAACCAAATCATATAAGAGCTAACACAATGTGAATTGGTTGATGTAATGAGTTTAAAGAAAACTTGAATGACCAGTAAAAGCATATATCAACTTATCAAAAAAACCAAGAAGATTTTAAAAAAATATTGAGACGATGACATATTGGATGAACCCAATTACATGTAACCCGGTTCACGAATTTAACTTGGTTTAATAATTTTTTTAAAATAATTTTTATTTAATTATATAATAGAAATTAAATGCTTGCAAAACTAAGCATCAATAATAAAAATAGATGTTTGTTTGAAATCGTGATAACTCTAAACAAAACAAAAAAATATCATTCACGAAATCTATTTCTCAACTAACTAAATATTGATAGATGAAACTAATAAAAAATAATTTTTTTATTATTATTATTGATATTAAGTAAAAGATCAAATTGCCCCTCACTTGAAGTCAAGCTTTAAAAGTGATTTAAAAAAAAAATATCAGGCCAACTTAAGTGTTGTTTTGCATTTATAAGCATTATAGAAACTTAACTTAAAAAAAAAGTATAAAAAAGATAATAATAACTTCAATCAATTATAAAATAGCCAATCTACAATAATTAAGGGAGAAAAAATAGTAAATTAACTATTTAAACTCATACCAATTGATTTAGGCGAATCGTTTAAACCTATGTTAATATTCTAAATCCGTAACTCGTGAAATTGAAAACCTAAGTCCAATTAAAAATTTCATTTGTCAACCAATTTAATGCTAAATGATAAAATTAAAAAAAAAACTAATCAAAGCAAAAAAAATAAAAAAACAAAAAGAGCAAAAAGAAGAAGAAGAATGAGCATCAAATATGTAAAGAGAAAAAAATAAAGGGGTGAAATTGAAAAAGAAAACAAATTAAAAAATCTGTCTTAAATAAAATCAAAATAATGAGGACCAAATTTGATAGACAAAAAAAATTAAAAGGAAGATGTAATTGGAGACAAAAGAAAATTTGAGAAATGAATTAAAACAAAACAAATAGATATAAAAAAATCAGGGACAAAATCAAAAGAAAAGGAACTTTAAGGGCTAATATGAAAACATGGAGAAGGAATGAATTTCTATTAATAAAAAAATAAAAAAAAGAATGAAGTCAGGCCTTATGTCTGGCCCACATAGAAAGGGCCCGCACGCGGACTTATAGATTCAGACCCATGCACATGAGCCTTTAATTTTATTTTAAGTGCACATCGTCCACCCCCAATGAGCTGAACAAAAAAAAAAGACGACGTGATGTCTATTAATCACTAGGTTTCAATCATTGGTGTTGCAGGGAAAAAAGGGTTTATTTTTTTACCCTCAAACCTATTTTCCACCTATTTTTGATCCAAAACATCTAAGAACTTTGTTAAACCAATCTATGCCTTAAAAAACCGATCCAGAACCCAAAATCAACTCAAAACCAAAAATCTTTTAGAGCTCAGATATGTTTTTCTAGGTATTTTCAAGGTTTAAAAAAAACCTACCTAATCTCAACTCCCCTTATCATACGGAACCATTTGACACAAAAATCAACTGTTTTGGTGGCCAAAATCTTCACCAACCGTAATTTTCTCTCTCTAAACTGGAATCCAATGACTCCCTCTCTTCTCCACAAAAAAAAAGACTAAAAGAAAAGGAAAATTAAAATTTGGTACTAAAATGTATTTTTTTTTAAATTAGAAAGACTGGTTACCTAATAGTCTAAAAAAATAGGACTAAAATGAGCTTTTCAAATAAATTGCAGAGAAACCATCTATTTTACTCGTGTTTTTCATTTTAATTCTTTATCTTTCAAATAAAAGAGCTCAATTGTGTAGAAAACCCTGATCATTTTTTTTTTATAAAAAAAATCAACTATTTCAATTCACTTATTTATATAAAAAAAATAATAACAATAAAAACACCACACCTTTTAAAGTTTTTTTTAAAAATATCTAGCTTTATACTTAATACTTAGTGGTTAAGTTTTTTTAAAAAATATCTAGATATAACAAATGACATGTCTAATAAAAACAGGCAAAAATTCTTATTCGACTATTGGTTTGCAATCATAAGTTTTCTGAAGATTTTAAATGCCTGGATGGAGGTAAAGAAAGCACTGTTTTTGTTAGTTTATTATTTATATTTAATTTTGAATTCTTAGCTTAATTAAGCTTGTATGAGAGAGATGGACAACCAGAGCCTCTCATGGCCCAACCCTTTATTAAAGATCAAACAAATTTATCATCACTTCGCTGGAAACAAAACTACAAAATACATAAATATTTACAAATTCAATATTATTGGCTGTAAAGGCATTTTTGAGTCCGTGACCGCAATAACCCTTTTGATTTACACAAAGAGAAAAGAAAAAAACATAATTCTATTAGACATGCCCCTTCTCGGGAAGGCATCCAGTACCATGGTAAAAGCTTGCATTGCTCTATATACCAGGATTCAGCTGTCCCAGCCAGTGAAACCACATTTCTTTACGAGAACACAAATTCCGGCAACAATCACATTTCCTTCTTTTATGTCCAAAAATATGTTCCTACAGCAATACTTCAAAAAAATAAATAAGGTTGGAAAACTGCTGCAGAATGCACCTTTTTTTTCTCTTCTTTTTTTTGTTGCCAAAGACTGGCTATCCATCCCTCTCGTTCAAGTATCAGCAATGCGCTTCTACAGCTCGTCGGTCAACAGCAAAATATTTTCTAGAAGACATACTCTTCAGGAGGTGCTTCTTCTGGAATCTGGGTATGCACAAGGAAGAGACCAATTAGACTCACTAAGGTCCAGAAATCAAGCATTACAAAGCCTAAAATTCACTTAAAAAGTAATTGCATAGAAAAACCAACTGCTAATGCAGTTGCAGTGCTGACACTTCTAGCTCCTTCCATATTTCAGTTTCTCAAAATTTATTGGCTACCAAAAACTGATCTCTTAGTTCATAAACCTCTGACTGGAAACACAGATCTAATTGCAAGTCCCATGTAAGAGAAGCACACAAGGAATCCCATACCTCTCCAGGAATCCATTTTTCCTTCAACCAGATGCTTGCATCCCCAGAAACAGTCTCCCTTTGCACCATAGTTCTGAAGGATTATAAAAGGCAAACAAAAATTTAGCAGGACGCATCTGATATGAGCCAATAGACAAATTAGGATTCTGTGTTCTTAACATTTTTCAAATTCCATCTACAAAAATACCCAGTAAAGAGACAGGATTATGTCTGAGTAGAAGGTAGTTCAAAGAAGATAAATGTCAAGCTGGAAAACAGTGGTTAAAAAAACACGATAACTAAATATGAACTTGGATTCATCCTAGATGCAAGCTATATGGAAAAAGAATGCCTTCTGCTAAGGAAAATTCAACTAAGGAAAATTGTGTGAAGCAAATGCAAATTCAATGTTCTCAAACCTTAAACTTCTGACAATGACGAAGAGAGGTCTTGATTGTTATAAGTAGCAATTCCAACTCAAAACATACATCATTGTGTATGCTTAGAACGTGAAGTGGCACTCAGAAATTCATAATTTCAACAGACCACTTCTAGTTTGCTTTAAAACTACACGTTCTTGACATGCTTACACTGGCTGAACATTTGTAGTAGCTTGGCCTGCTGCATTAAAAGCTGAATTGAGCCCGTTGGAAATGCTAAGAGGGTGGATTGATGGGTTTTGCATTGACAACGGAGAAGAAGAAATATTTTGAATGCTGTTTACACCACTGTTGCCAAAGCCTGCTATATTGGGGGAGAAGGAATTTCCAAGTGCCTGATTAGGAAGTTGGCTGCCAAGCAGGCCTGTCATATGACTAATAATCAGAAGGCATAGATCATAACATGCACATCAAAACCGAAAATACTAAAACCTACAAAATCGCACCGGCATTTATGGATGGAAAACTGGTTGTTCCAAATGCACTTGAAGTCTGGCTAGAATTTGAGGCGTTTGCAGAGAGAAAATTATTTGTCCCAAATGCACTCACAGTCTGACTAGAATTTGAAGGAAGATTTGATTGCCCAAAGACATTGTTTGATGGTGCAGAGGGGCTGAAAAGAAAATTGCTTAACATATATAAAAAACCAAGGAGATAGCAAGGAACAAAATTTCATGACTGAAACAAAATCAGAACGCTCTGAAAGGTTTTCTTGCCTTACTCCAAATGCAGTCAAAGGCTGACTTGGTTGCCCAAAGGCATTATTTGATGGTGTAGCAGACCTGAGAAAACAGAGACAATTTGCTTAAAATGACTAATGAAAGCCTAAGAAATATTAGGAACAGGATTTCAAGACATAAAATCAAGCAGGCACCATGGGTCTAAGGAAAGAATGGAACAAAAACCTCATATTAAGAGAAGTCCCCAGTTGACCAAAACTGGAAACTGATGGAGGGGCAGTATTTTGAGCAGCAGCTGGAGTTGCATTGGCAGTGGCTCTGAAGAATGGACTCTGACCAGCAGGAGCAGGCTTTGAGGGAGCTATACTGGGATTATGGAGAAGGTTATTGAACTCGATCAACTTCGAATTGAGTAAATTTCTCTCCTTTTCAACCTGCAAAGGATGTGTTTAGTAATAACTGAACAAGGGCAGCAACATTAGTTTTAACATTAGTTTTAACTTAGATATCTAATCTCTATGCTCATCTACAATGGCATCCTTCTAGAGCCAAAGTGATTTTTTTTAATCTTTTCTTCTGTTCTTTGTGGCTTTACCAGATTTTATTCAAATAAAAGCAATAATCAGTACATAGTTTATGTGATTGTTCATAAAACCATAAAAATTAAAAATAGAGTTTTTTTGAAGCAACAGTTTGAACATATCATCTCCGGGAAGTTTCACTTCAATATATTATAGATTTCTCAAATCTCATACCAATGTCCCATCCACATACATAAGAATATGAATCCCATCATCCATAGGACTCACTATTGCATCTATGAAGGGTTGTTTCCTTTGATATGCCCTAGAAAGTTATACATAGTTTTAATTGCATCCCTCAAAGTTTCAGTTGTCTATTTAACTTTGTAAACTCCTCAGATTTAATTCCACGTGTTTGAAAACAAAATCGCAAGCAGAAACAGTGAGAGAACAAATGATGATGGATAACAAAACATTAGTATCTGCTGTTAATAAAGTATAAGCAAGCAGAAGAGTGGGAAAGCAGTCTGCTGTATTTTTCTTACAATTGATTGCAAGCTCAACCCACGCTTATAATCATCATATGCTGCAGCTCGCAATTCTTCGTAACTAACATCACCAATAATGTCACAAGGGCCACTGCATACAGACAAAAGGAAAAGCTCAGTCCAATGCATCCTCAAAATCAAAAGAAAGGAACAAAACTTGCCAGACAGTTTCAAATCAGATGGTGGAAGTCCATTGAGACATAAAAAAGCCATGATTATAGAAACTTAGTATCATCATTCATAATCACATTACTTCAGAAATGTATTCCAAACATGCATTTTCAAGAAGCACAAGCTGGTTTTTCATTCCTAATGATTGTTTTATCATCGAATTTCATCCTTTCAGCCTAACAGGGTCTGTGCTAGTCCCTTTTCTCCATTTCAATCAAACTACTTTGACTCTAGGGGTATATCTTCTTGAATGTCCATCTTTTTTTTTTTTGCATGATGGAACCTAGGTGTCTTCTTTATCCTTGGTGTAGCTAATAAAGAAATGCAAATGTTCTGTTTTAATTCTATTCAATCCAAAACCTTTTCTAGAGAACTGGTCATGGTTGTTTAACTCTGACTAATTGATGTCCATCACAAATGGGATTATTTCTGTTTGAAAGAATAAAAATGTGGGCTTAAACGCAAGATTACAAGACCAAAGACAGGATCCAAGAAAATGACAAGAAAACAACATTATAGTACACCATGAACGTAGAAACAAAGGAAATAACTATATACAACGTGAATGCATTGGCAATTGATGATCATATGATCTATACTGCGGATGTTTCAAGCTTTTTTCAAGTGATAAATGGGAGTTAGAACGACATACTCTCTCAAATGACCATAGCATGTAAGCTTCCAAAGCGGTCTCTCATGCTCAAAATCTTCAGCAATGAGACGTTTACACGAATCAGGATCCGCGCAACTGCAAACAAGCCAAATGGACAATTTAATTAGGTACAAATAAAACAGAGTCTCAGCAAAAATAAATGAAATTGTTTATTTGAAGGTATAGCAGCAAGGTTGTGTCACTTGAGAGTAGTAAATAGAAGAAGTTACTTATGATTGGCAGGCTGACTGTCAGGTCGTTGACGCGATGAAGGGGCAGAGGCACCACGGGACCATTTATTCTCAAAAGGCTGAAGCACAAACACAATAAAGCAGCAAGTATTATTATGAGTAACAAAAAAACGAATCATAAAAATAAATAAAATCATGATCGAGTAATAAGCGTAAAAATGCAAGCATGTACAATATATAAAAAGAAGAAGAAGGAAAAAAAGAAGAAGAAAAACTTGTGGGTTAAAGCAATGTGTGTGTGAGTGTGGAGGGAGGAAGGGAAAGAACCTTGAACTGTTGAGGTCTGTTATTAGCAGAATTATTAGGGGCAGACCCAAAAGGACTGTTGGGTCTTTGCTGTTGCTGTCGATTGCCAAATCCAAAAGAGTTATTATTGTTGTTATTGGGTGTTTGCTGATTGCCAAATCCAAAGGGATTATTGCTGGATTTGGGGGGTTGCTGAGGAGTGACATGAAGAAATTTGCATCTATCACCATACTGACAGCTAAATCAAAAAACAAAAACAGCAGAGTAGTTAGTATCAGCAATTAAACCCTACACCCGTAGGATAATAATTAGCTGCTGACAAATAAGAAGAAGATACTGATGATTGAGAAGGATGAAGAAGAGGTGATTAAATACCTGCCACGCTGAAAATTCCTACAAGGTTCCTTCTTCTTATACATTGTTATTCCTGTTTCTCTCTGAATTGAATGAAAATGGCGTTTGTTTATTATTACTTTGCTTTTAGCTCTGCTCTGCCTCCCTCCCTCCCGATTTTTAATACCAGAGAGAGAGAGAGAGAGAGAGAGAGAGAGAGAGAGAGTTGGGTTGGGCCATGCTAGCCCACTCATGTTAAACAAGAGCCCACCATCAATCAAAGTTATACTATTATACTGGGACTGGGACTGGGGATGGAGGCTACTGACTAGTAAACAAAACAGGGAAGAGAGAAAGAGGAAGAAGATGAAGTGATGAGATGTGCAGTATAATGGGTGTGTGTGGAAGGGTGGAAAGCTTAGGCTTGAGAAGGCCGAAGAGCATTATCTTTATCAAGAGCACTCCTAATCATGATCATGCTCAAGATGATCCCACCAACAAGAAACAGCCCATTTCTGGAAAGCCCACCAGCAAACAGCCCCTTTCAGAAAATAATCAACTTCGCCTCTTCTTCCCCAGATTAGGAAAGGTGGAGCACTGGTATTATCATCGTCACTCTTGCATATGTCAGTCTCCAGCTATATAAATATTGGCTTATGCATGTAAACGTCTCTCTGTGGTGCGGTTGAAATCAATACCTTTTAAGGAACTGGCAAACACAGATACAGTTTCTGACGTGTTGAAGCACCTCCTCTTCCCAAACATTTCCGTGATTGTGAAGGACACTCTGGTCCTCCTCCACCTAAACACAGACACATTCCTACTATGGAAGAACAGGGTGCCGGGATGGATGGGGAAGAACTCAATATGATGAATTCTGTTATGAATAAGCTCTTTCAGATGGAATATGTTTCAGACAATACATGTCGTGAGATTGAACTCGAAAATGAAGTTGATGATTCCATCAAAACAATTGATAATTCACAACTTAAAAGAGAATGAAGGTGATATTGATGGAGATGACGATAATCTCATAATTAATATAGTGAGTGGAGCACAGGCAACCATGGTAGCTGATCAGGGACTGATTAATATTCCATCAATCATAAATCTTTGCTTTGTTTTTTCATCTCCTGGTTATTCGCTTTCAAGTTTGAACTCGTTAGGCTTCAGCCTTAACAAGTTACTACTAGAAAGGAATAGGAGAAAAGAAGAAGAACAAGAAGAAGAAGAAGAAGAAGAAGAAGAAGAAGAGAAGAGTTGATACAGAAATTGTTACTTCATTCATTGTCTGGTCCTCACTAATCTCATACAGTCTTATTTATATCTTGAAGCTAACTGACTTGCCTCTAACTTCCTGTAACTACCTTCCTAATTGTTACTAACTGAATCAACTAACTACCTATTATGCACATGCTAATTTTAATTCACCACATGATAAATGCCAAGTCAAGCCAATGTTATGCTATAACCAATCTTTTGCTGCAACCACTTCTTTCCAAAGCCAAGGTTCGTAACAGAACTTGATGGTGGCACAAAACCGAGGCCAATACAAGAGAAGATTTTAGCTCAAAACTAAGTCCAAACACCTAGAAAAAAGAAGGGCAAAACCGAGCCCAACAAAGGAAGACGAAGGAAGGGCTAAACCATATCTAGAAGGGCAACACCTAATCCAGAAAGGCAAATCCGAGCCTAACATGGAAGGAAGAAGAAAGGGCAAAACCGAGGCCAAACGGTGGAGAAAATGGGCTCAAAACTGAGTCCGAAAGTGCTGAAAACGGGTTTTAAAGGTTGTTAGTTAATTTAGTTAGTAGAGTTAGTTACAAGGTTGTTAGTCATTGTATATAAGCTGGAAATAATAAACCTGTAACTCAGATTATGACACTGAACAATTTTAGCAGCTAACTGTTTAACCATTTATCTCTCTCAACTCTCTTCTACTTATCCCTCAATTTTTCTTGTAAAACAATTGTTTGTTGAGAAAAGATTCTTAACAATTTGTATCAAAGCCGTTGGAATCCAACGGTAAAGGAAGGTAGCTTATGTTCAAGAAAGTATTAACAACGGTGGAAAGCAGCATCGAAAGCTTTGGAAGAACACATGAACATTCGCCAACAACTTCAAGAAATCAATACTTTGATTTAAAAACTAAAAAGAATCACCGGAGATGATTCTTTTACTCACAAAAATAGTTCAAACAGAAACCAATCACCAAGACACTTTAAGTTCAACTTCTTTTAAAGATCGTTGTTCGAAAATGACTGACCTTCCAAAGTTACCTATGTTTGTAATGTGGGGTATAAAGTTTTTAAAATCGGCTTGTTTCAGATATTCCAACCATTTAGGATTATAAGAAAGCTTTTTATGCTTCGTGTTAAAAATCAAGTTCTCCTAAAAATTCAAGATATTATTTCAACTATCAATGCTCTTCAATACTAAATAAATATTCAACCAATTATAAAGGCTAAAGGGAATGAATGTTTATGTTCAATTCTCATCACATCAAGAACTTACTACAATGGATCAAAGAGGTGAAACGCTCTTCTTTAACTAAATTTGAGATTAGTTCTGGAAAGAAACAAGAAGTTAGTTTTAAAGAAAATGAAGTGAAGTTTGATTCTTTGAATAATAAAAAATATTGTTTATTGTGAATTGTTGTACGAACCTTTTGAAAATGGAGAGTTCGATGAAAAGATTGAAAGTTCTAGTGTGAAAATACAAGAAGCTGAAAATTATATAAAGGAAGATGAGGGTGATGTTGGGGAAATTGATGAGGAATTGAGCACGTGAGGATAGTTAGAGTTAATTGTAGTTAGTTAGTTGTTAGTTAATTCAGTTAGTAGAGTTAGTTACAAGGTTGTTAGTCATTGTATATAAGCTGAAAATAATGAAATTGTAACTCAGATAATGACGATGAACAATTTTAACAGTGACCTATTAAGCTCTCTATCTCTCTCAATTTTAGTAGGGATAGAAGATGATGGCGGCTTGTGGGTTGAAATCGCTTTCTGTTCTTCCATTAACTTCCTCAAGAACTCTTCATTCTACTCAATTTTACAACATGATGACTAGAAGGCATCGAGGCACCTTAAGCTGCTCATGCAGCAGCTTTTGAATTTCAATTTGTGTGCGCAAAGCCTCTGTTACTCGCAAGTCTCTGCAAGAGAATAATTCATTGGAGGGTTTCCATGAACCAATGAAGAAAGAGGGAAAGAGAAGAAGATACTAATCATTGACCTGTTGGGCTCATTGACACGTGCATCATTGTCATTGCCCGACGATGAAGCTTCATTCTTCTCTGCAATGGTGGGAGTGCTTCTGTCTTGACACCGAGAAGCAAAGCATGTAAAAAGTTAGGATTAGCAGTCACAAGCTTTAAAAGAAAGAGAGGAAAAGATGTGGTAGAATCAATTGGAACCATCACAGAGTTATTTTGGTGCTTACTTGGAAGTATTTGATCTCTGAGAGCATGCAGAGTATCTGAAGAAATATTTTTTTTTCCATGGCGATACCAGTATAACCACAAAACTGAAGTTGCTTGTAAGAGCTATCCAGAATCCTAAAAAACAAGGAAAAGTACGTGAAAAAACAAAAACTTTCCTCTGTGCTGTTACATTATTAGAAATCCATCGGCAAGTAATTATTTCGAATTAGTCGAGCCGACAATTGCTAATTAATTTAATGTTAATGAAGGAGAATTTCTTGAGTTCCCTGGTCTCCCATAAAATCTTGCTTTATTTTATTGAAATTCGCATTTGGATTCCATATTCATCTGTACCATTTACCAAAAAAGAAAAAGAAAAAATCCATTGACGTAGAAAGATTCAATTCACTTTCTTTCCTATAAAAGTGGTTCTAATCCATCGCCGAGTAAAACCTTTACACCGGCAGACATTTTGCTTATTAACGACACGGCCTGCGTCGAATTAAAAAAGGGAAAGATCTCGAAAGGGTGCGGCATTTCCTACAACTGCACGGCCTTCTTCGAGTTGTACAAGGTTCTGTAAGATAAAAGTCTGAAGGAATTGGGACATCAGAGCCTAACATCACAAGGGAATTTGCCTGTTCGAGATTTCTCTAGTTATTGCAGTTTTAAATATTTAGAAATATGTTAAAATAAATTTTTTTTATTTTAAAAAAATTATTTTTAACATCAACATTAAAATAATCTAAAAACATAAAAAAAAAATTATTTTAAATAAAAAAATATTTCATAATTTTTAAAAACAGAGTTTCCTGTCTCAGCTATTTCATCGAAATAACACTTGGGAGACTTCTCACACTGAAAAATAGAATTCACCTTGCAAGAGTAGCATCATCAGTTGACCGTACAAGTAAATGCACACAAAGTTACCAACCACCATATAAAACACAACTTCATCCTCTAATAAACTAGAAGATGGAATAAATTGTGTCATAATAAAGAACCACCATAGATAAATCTGAAAGATGCACGTGACATAATCAAAGTACCCAATAAAGTCCATCTCAAGTTCTGTTTGCCTACGCCTTTTCAGTGCATGGCCACAGGAAACTGTCGTCTTAATGATCTTTTGTTACGTTTACATATTGGGGGGGACTGCTAAAAATTAACGTTACAGTCCAACAACATAATCAAGGCAAGATCTTGAGGAAAATGCCTTTACTGGCCCCCATTTCTATCTATCTTTGAGTTCCTGCTCGAATTGGAGCAGCTTTTCACGGACAGGCTGTAAAAACAGCTTCAAATCCTGACTGATCTGCAGCTTATCTTGCTGCGAGAGATCCTTCTCGTCATTAAGCTGTACTTGCATCTAGAATAGCAAGAGCAAAAGATTAAGATTTATCATTAAAAATCTTTAATTAATCATTAGACTAGAGTCTATATACAGATGAGTGCAACCTGACAGGCTAGCACAAACCTCCATAAAGATAGATACACATAGAAATGGTTTGTTAAAATAAAAGTGCCACCGGTTAATATGACTCGTGCAAGTTTATGGGCTATTTGACCTTTTGTCTGCTATATAATTGTTCATGGAATTACTACAGGTTACAAGCAAGCCCTCACTGTAGGAATTACTCTATTCCACGCTATTAAATAAAGAACTGAAGTGTTTTCTCATCTTTTAGTTATTTTGATGAGAAGATGATGGAGCAAGCAGGAGGGAGCAAAGCATCACAAAAACAACCTGGCCTAACATACAGAGGGGTTTTGCACTATATTTCCACAGGTCACCCTAAATTTCCCGATATTTTCCTGCCACTTCCATCTAGATTTCATTCTATACTCCAAACACTTGGATGGAAATACAGAACTTACCTGCAGGTCATCCAGCTCACCAAATGAAAACTCGGGAAAATCTATGTCACCCTTCACCATCCTTTTCTCCTCTTTGACAGTCCATTCCCCTATTTCCACGGACATAACAACTCTTTCAGGATAGAGTAGATAGATCAAGATGGGAAAGGAGGCCATTTTAAATGACAACAAATTACCTTTAACTTTCAATGTCAACTCATAGGTATATCCAACACGTTTCTTGTTCCTCACGATCACCAAGAATGCCTGCTCACTCAAGTGGTAACCGAATTAAACTTCCCATGCATATCAAATATGCAGGATATTGAAAACATGATAATGACAGAAATATTTGTGCAGGGCCTCTTCTTAAATAATAATGAGACATCAGAATGGAAAAAAAA
>Ga0307516_10004309_pt1 | contig 17655 bp, 21 predicted proteins | sample 19_EM_MG_FD_203310 | JGI IMG/M metagenome (GOLD analysis project Ga0307516, IMG submission 203310) | Populus trichocarpa ectomycorrhiza microbial communities from riparian zone in the Pacific Northwest, United States - 19_EM | ecosystem: Host-associated > Plants > Roots > Unclassified | place... | reverse complement strand
GCGCTTTCCTCCACCATCCTCTCTCTCTCTAAGCTTATCTATGTGTGAGCCCACAATGCTTGATTCTCGGCATAGTCTTTGGATTATGCTTTGAGAAGATAGTTAAGTGGTTGCCCTAACAGATCTGGGAGGCAGTGCCCTGTCTCCCAATGAGCTCTTGCAGGCTCGTGACTTAGCCTTTCGGGTACATGTGCTGGCAGGAGAATCCTTAGCCCAGCATGCAACCATCCTGGTTCTGTAGTCCATAGTTTGACTGTATGCTGGACTATCCATAAATGCATATGCAGTGGGATTGTCCATGATGAATTTATCAAAGTACTCCCAGTAAGGGGTAGCTTCAGTAAAGTTGGGCATGTCTGAGGGCCGTGTGGGGTGCCTCAGACATTTGAATAGGACATGCTGGGAGGTCTCAACAGGCCCTTCTCCATAGTGTGGGCATGATTTATCTTGGTTTCCCACTTTGAAACATTTCCTGTAGTGTCCAATTGAAGTGTGGCTAGTGATGCCATGCACCATCTGGGCTGTAAGTGACGAGGAGTGTCCTATGTCTTTTAGCCATGTCCCACTGTTTAAGTGCGATGGAGCCATGCATTTAGCCTTAGCGTGGTCTTGTCTTCTGACTGACCATCTAGGGTACATAAAGTATTGGCCAACATATTGAGAGAGTCAGAACTGGTTAGCCCAGTCATTCGTTATGGAGTTCATGACTTGCTTGGTGGAGAAAGTGATAGTCTATGCTGGAGCTCCTCCAGCCTCAATTTTAGTAGAGGTGGCAAGATGATATACTGCATAATGAGGTTCGAACACATAGTCCTCACAATCTGGGATATGGTGTAAGAAAATTCTGTGGTTGACATTCTCCTCCATCCAGGGGGAGAGTATGCTGAGTGATTCCAGCGCATATAGCTGTGCAGAGTGGATGGACAGATCCAACATGTGGTGTAATGCATATATTGAGTTCAAGCAGATGTGCATCTCATCGATATCACTAATGGAGTTGAATGAGTCTGAGAGGGCTTTGAGAGCCCCTCCGATGGCATTCGTTTCTGTGTTGTTGGAAGTTGCAAGTCCGCCAGACCTGAAGTTCTCATCATAGTGGTCTGAGTGCTAGGTGTGCCATACCACAATGGCTTAGTACCCAGTACTTAGAAGGGAGACAGACACATCAGTAACAATCGCGATGCATGAGTCAGAAGTGGAGAAGTGTGCAAATGACTGTTTGAGGGTCATGAGACGGGCTTCTCTTGCTTTGGCTCTGTCTTTGGCAGTCTTGCCTTGAATCAGAACAATATCATGAATAATGCATTCAGGGCATGTGTCTGTGAGACAGTATCCAGGTGCATTGTATTTATTATAGGGTAGTGCAAACACGTCAACCAAATTTTTATTGGCCCACATGTCTACTAGGAGGGACTTGCATTTATTGTGAAGTTGGAAGGGGTGGTAAACACTAATGAATTCAGCCTCATCTCTGGTAGCCACTATTAAGCATGTAATATGTGAGTCTGCAAGGGTGTGCATGCAGACATTCCAGAGTAGAGACCTTCATGTGTACCCTCGTCCCCAAAGGTTCCTCAGTGCGATGCAAGGTTCCATCCTTGTGTTCATTCTGTAAACTCATTGGTGTGCCATTCCTACATAGCAGCAACCCCATCAACTCGAAGGATGCCTCCCTCATCCTCATGTCTTCTGTCTACAAGGACAGTATTTGCCTTGCTGCCCCACCCAGGATCATTCACGATTCTAGGCAGGCTGACACATGCTCAATCTACTTTGATATCTGGGACTCGCAGACAGGCTTCCGGATGAAATTCTTTGTCGACCACTCCCTCAATGTTGGGAACATGGTCTGCTTCTTCCACAAGGTGCCCATGAAAATTGGAGCTCCTCTATGTACCTGCTGCTATTCGTGGGGTCACAACACAAATTACTGCAACTCCTCTCGCATGGTCTGCCCCATCTGTAATGGCCCACATCATGAAGATAACCACCGCGCTCTTGCAGCTTGCTGCAAGGGCCACCTCAAGCAGGTCACCCCTGTTCTCCCTACTGCCGATGGAGAACCCTGTCTCCACTTGGCACTCTGTAAGAATTGCAGCAAACCTCATGCCACTAACTTCCCTTGCTGCCAGTTCTGGCAACATCATTTTAACCATTTCTGGATTGTGGAACAATATGTGAAGACAGATGATCTCCAATCTCATGCACATCCTCTTACTGGGGAAACTGGTACCTGCCACAAAGCCATGGCTCCAAGGGGTCATATGAAGATGGTGGGGAGGTGTAAACCAATAAGAGGTGACTTAGATTTGTTTTTGGTTCAAGACTACCCCTGCAGATATGGCCCATGCCCTGTAGCACACAACATTATCAAGCTTGGTGTGTGCTCATATATGTCCAATTCCTTATTTGCACCTATCTTGTTCAGCGGATTCGATTTTTCTTGCTATTATTCTGTGTACGCTCTGTCACATTAAACTACCTCTTAGTTACTGCACTTTTGTAGTATGCCAGACTGTTTTAAGTATACCGGGATGTAAGATTCTAGACAATAGAACTAAGTATTTAATAAGTAAAAGGTTTTGTGAATGAGTCAATAAGATCTTACCTCAGTCTTTGCTCGTGTATGAAGGACTGAGAGAACAACTACGAAAGTGTTCATTTAAGTACATAGGATTCCGTAGACTACTGTAAGTAGTTGGTAATGATGAATGAATAAAAGACTCAATAATAACGAGTAGAGAACAAAAGGAAGTACATAAGTAGTTAGTACATAATGGAGAGTATACGAGCTATACCAAAAACAAGAGGAGACGGAGATGGTGGCATGCAAGACAATGTATCTCACGCGATGATCTGTCGGGTGTCACGTCAGCTTGCTAATCCAACACAGGATATAAATTGTTGATTTAAAAATAAAAATAAAAATAAAAAATAAAAAAAAGAGGTATCCCCGAGATCCCCATGACCACTTTTGCCAGCTGCTCTACAGCGAGTTTCAAAAGTAGTTGTCTCTGTTTGGTTCAATCATGTGATTCTAAATCGTGCCCTCTGATAGGATTCAAACTCGCTGTACGAGCGGCTGGTTAAGGAGCCTGTGCGCAAACATGGATTTTGTGAGCAGCGAAGAACTACACGGGCATGAGGAGGATGTCGGTGATCTGTCTGATCGTCTAATCCGAAGGGACGGTTGCTCGTGCTGCAAGAAGGAACTTGAGTTGAACCGGAACCCGTTCAACATCGAAGTAGTGAGCAGCGAACACTGCCTTGCCGTAGATCTGCTTCTCCGAAAGGTGCACAATCCGCTTGATATGTCCCTCAACGTCGGTACCGTTGGCCATATCGTCATCGCATTTTCGAGGGTGGCCTCGATCGTATGCGTGTTCATCTTCCTCGGGCTCATATTCAAGTTCCAGGTCCTTGACAATGTCGTCTCAATCCTGGAACTCCTCTTAGCCCTCACCCGCTGCGCTTGTGTATACAGTGGACACGATCGATGTGAATGGCGGCGCGCTGCCTGGGTCGGTGCATGCGCCAAATGATTATGAGAATGTGTATGCAGCTCATCCGACGGATGTGGGGGCTGGGACGTCGTATGTGCATGGTGGTTCCCTTCATCTCAATTGGGCAACGCCCGTATACTTTCCTGGATACTATACTTCTCCCCAACACTGCAACACCACAACAACAACTTGAACAATAACAACAACAACAAATTGTGTTCGCGACATCTTTCTTCTTCTTATCTACCCGCTGCATCGAATCCACGGGTAATCCGCACCTGCCACCCATCGCGGTTACCCTAACCCGTCGACCTGGGTACCGTCGCAGTCGTCGGAGTCCTTGTCTGTGGCCTCGCTGTCACTGCATGATATCCTGCCGAACCACTACCAGTACGAGGCATAAGATTTACTCACGATGGACATCCATTTCTCGGTAGTGTGACTGAGGCTGGATGTTCTGGTGTGGTGCGACCTGTACTTGCATTTGCAATTTCATCAAATGACTCTTGGAGGTGTGCCATGCTTGCGCGAGATCGCAGAAGGTCAAAGAGACTACAAGTTATCGTGGGGAGAATATCGTCAGACTGAAGTGGTTCACACTTCACACATGCTCAACTCCGGGTCAACTTTGGTCGAGTTGGAAACCGTAAGTTGAGTTTTTTCTGTGAGTTGGATGCAAATCGAGCTAAAGACCTCGATTCGCATCCACCTTTCCCCCCAACTTCAGTCTCAACTTAACTCCCTAACTGTTTCTCACGTGGGGCATTCAATTTTGCTGAAATTTGGGTGAAAGCTGAGACCGAAGTTGAGCATGGAGTTGAAACGAAAGTTGAACATGTGTGAACCACCCAAAATGTATCAGCTGGCGGCTTATGATAGAATTCGATAACCCGAAAACGTGAAAATTTGGCATCCTGTACGGTAAGTAGTATCATCATGGAACAACGGTGTGGAATCCTTCGCACCAATGCTGCATGACCGTCCTTCAATACGGTGCGTTCAACAGTTCGAATTCGAAACGCTATGCACAAGGATTTGAGCCAGACGACTAATACGGAGAGAGAAAAACCATCACGTACGCATCTCTGTGCATCATACAAGTCCTCTTCTCACCAGATTCCGGCGAATACACAAATCCGGAAGTCTCTTGGGAGTCGCAAGCGTAGTACATCTTATTCCCTCGCCTTGCTAGACAGTCCCTGGTGACTGCGGCCTGGCCAGCGACAGGTTGCGTCACGAGAGCACAAGTGCCTAAAGAGATGACGGCTTTGCCGTTGACGACGGGTGCAGCGGTCCCATCACCGAGGTGGTTGTCAATTAGTCGCCCGCAATCAGCTTGACGTGCGCGGGGAAAAGTATAACACTGAGTGACGGCCCCGCTCCGGGCGACGAGGGAGACGAAGAAAAGGATGGCAATGGTGAATTGCTTCATTACAAGAGGGTGGGTGTCTGGGAAAGGACTAATTGTGAGTTTATACTCATTGGAGTTAAACGGGAACACTCTACCGTAAAAAGTTGGGTTTCTGGTGGGTAAGAGACGTTAACTGACACACTATAAGTACACTGAACAAACCAGCTTTTGCCAAAACCGGTGTTGTATGGTGCCCTGTAATTTCGGCCCATTGGGTACAGTGATAAATGCAAGAAGATGAAGGGAATAATCCCAGCGCTCGTTGCGATTACTTGGCCAGTAGATCCGACACCGAAAAGGCAAGGTCAAACAGATCCATTTAACCCTCGAGTAAGGCATAGCTTGACTTGGCGAAGTCGCAGCAAGCGCGGTCCCAATTGCCAGTCACGAATCATATGCATGATCGATGTACATCGCGTAATAATGTTGTTTCTTTCGGAGCCTCAGCGTCTCCACTCAGGCTTGCTGATGGGCAGACGGACTGTACTGTAGGCCTTATATGTACCAAGTGTTTGTCTTGCAAAGGACCGAGGCATGGTGAGGTATGGCCGCTTGAGACCGCCTCTTGGGGGAATTGGTAAAGGACATGGGCTACGACCACGGATCACAATTTGCCCGGGAACTAAAAAGACAATTGAAATACACAACGCACGATGCCAATCACTAATCATTCAGCATGTCTCGCAAATCGGGCTCCAGGGCTATTAGTATATGCGGTTCGATAAACACAAAAACGGTTTGGTGAAGATTGTGGCGGAAGACAACATTTTCGGAATCCGAGCTGCGGCAAGTTAAGGATGTCCGAAATTTTGTTGCGGTCGGCGAGGTGGCTGAGAATATACATATTCCAGATGCACAGCGCCAGCGAGTGGAGGTAAGGACTTAACACAGCAGACTTTTCAATGCGAAAGCATGGATTTTATGATGCAGTGAAGTACATGAACATAAGGAACATGTGGATGATTTAGTCTGGTTCTCTAATCCGAAGCGGCCGTTGCTCGTGCTGCAAGCGAGAACGGGAACCGGTTCAACATCGGCGTGGTGAGCAGGAGACACCGACTTACTGTAGATCAACTGAGCCGAGTGGTGCACAATCCGCTTGATCTGTCCATCCTTCTCCAGATGCTTGATAGCAACACGGGCGAGACTGCCACCGATTTTTAGCCGCTCGATGAGGATGCTCTGGCTGATGAATTTGAAGGTGGGAACCTCCTTCAGGATACGGTCGTAGGTGGGCTTGTCGAGAGAGACAGCGTGTGCTGCCTTATCCTTGACCTTTCCCTTCGACCACTTCTTCTTCTTAGCGGCCTTACCGCCAGATGATGTCGGGGCTGCTGCTTTTGCTTTGGCCTATGAAAGCGGATTAGTCAAAATCCACGTCGAGGGTATCCCGATGAAGAAAGATGAATCCAGCTACGAAACACCGCTAAGACGCAATTTCTTGGAGTGGAAGAATAGGACACGTTCCAGTAGAGCCCTTGAGACCGTTGGATGGCAAGAATTCACTCACCATTGTCTTGGGGGACCCTCGATGTTGGGGTGCGTCGCCTGTGTCTTTGGATTCCCATCCGTTGTTGCGTGCCTTGTTTGGCTGTTGCTGACGTAATGTGTCGGATCGACACGTCCGTTGTCGTACTTTCACAGGGTTGAATGCGATGCTACCGTGGCTGCTGCTTCTCCCCCTTCCACTTCCAATCCTAGCTGGTGTTGACAAGAAATTCGGCATCAGACCCGACCTAATATCAAAATATGCGCCGCTCAGCAACGGAAATTGGAAATGTTTAGATGGGTCGAAGGAAATTCCATGGGCGTTCGTGAATGACGACTCCTGTGATTGTCCAGACGGGAGTGATGAGCCAGGTGCGGGCGTGTTCAGTTCGAGTGATTGTAGCCTTCCTGAAGTCTGATTGTTAGGGACCGGTGCTTGCCCGAACACTGTATTCTATTGCCAGAATAAGGGACATATAGGTGCGACGATACCAAGTTCTCGAGTGAAGGATGGTCTTTGTGGTACGTTATTATCTGAATATTTGGAATCATCTATTTATTCGTTACAAAGAGCCTGAGTGTTGCGACGGCTCCGACGAACTCCCCGGAATTTGCGTGAACAGGTGTAAGGAAGTTGGCGAAGAGTACAGGAAGAAACGCGACGCGGAGCGAAAAATTCAGAAGACTGTGCGTAGTTGTCCACAGATTCCTGATCTTTCCTTATCACTCAACACAGGGAGCAAAAATACGTTCCACTTATATCACGTTTGCGCACAAGGAGAAGAAACGCCTGGAGGCTCTCGTAGAAAGTACCAGCCAGTCGATTGTGGCTCAGGAGAAGGAAGTTGCTCGACTCAAAGGTCACTTCGCCTGGTCGTTGTGAAGATGTCATGTCCACTAACCGTCGAGCGTAGACATCGCCGACCGGACTGAATCCTTGTCACAAGCTGCACTTGAACATAAACAAGCATCGCGTTCGTCTCGCCACCACTCTCGCCCTCATGTATTCACTAATATACATCGTGTCCATCATGATAGCACTCTACACCTCATTAAAGGAGCACTCTGCCGCGCTTAAAGCCCTCCAGCAAGAGCACAAGAAGCATTCAGAGCGTGAAAAAACACTCGGAGACATTCTCCATACCCTGCGCTCAGGCTACAACCCCAATTACCAGGATATGGCTGTCCTCGAAGCTGTTCGTGGGTGGGAGGAACTCGCTGGACTCCCGCACATCAACGATGTCGGCAAGGACTCTGTGACCGAACAGTCAAGCGAGAATCAACCAGCGGACACTAATACGGCGAGCAAGGATGATGAAGAAGTCGACGAAGACGTATGGACGCCTGAAAGACTTGAAAACGGCCTCGACCACTTGTTGAATGTTGACCACGTCTCACTCTTAATTGCACACGACGAACATGTTCAGACTCCTCACGAGGAACCTTCGCTACGTGAGGATATTTATCTTGCCCGATTTTTAATACTAATCACCTGTTATAGTGTTCGATCTGACTTCCTACCTTCCTGACTCCATCCTGCCTCAGTATGAAGAATTGAAAGAAAAATTCGTCTCCATGCTTAGGACTCTCGGCATTGTTCGCGGCCCTGCCGAAGGTTCTTCGGGTGCATACCGACATTCTCATCTCATATTCTCATCTGACTCAATAACGTTCATCAGCCGACTCTTCCCGTGCTCGTCAAGCATTTAACGATGCGGAGAACGTCCTTAACGACTTGAAGGAAGAGAAGAGCAAGGCATCGGAAGACCTCAACGACATCTTTGATCCTGAAGTATTCGGTTACGAGGGTGAATGGAAAAAGCTGGAAGGGGTGTGCGTCGAGAAAGAGCAGGGAGAGTAAGCATGGATCCGTCTAGACCAACACGTTGGTGTTATAATGACATTTTCACAGCTACACCTATGAGCTCTGTTTCTTCGACGAAGCGAAGCAAAAGCCCAAGTATGGGTCGAATATCAGTCTAGGGTTAGTCCACATCCTCGGCAATTCCTATCCGATATTGCTGACAACCATTCAGACGGTTCGACTCCTGGAATCCGTCGCCGCAGGCCAAACCTGGTGAACCCGAGTACTACAAATTGCAGATGTACAAAGGTGGTACCAGGTGCTGGAATGGGCCAGAGAGAAATGTTGTTGTACGTATTTGCAACTGCTGTCGTGGCGGTGGATGTTGTCCTGATTCTTTGGACAGCTCCTGTTGACGTGTGGAACTGAGAATGCGCTCCTGACTGTACAGGAGCTGGAGAAATGCGAGTACCAGTTCACAGCTACGACGCCGGCGTTGTGTCTGCCTTTGGAAGACGACAAGAGGGCGAATAAAGATGAGCTATGAGGTATATAGACGGGAATAAAAGTTATTGGGTTCTTTCTCCATTTTCCTGAATGATCTTAATAATGGCTGGTGCGGCTTGTGATGGGGGTCTGGAGAGCTTGAATTCCTGGTTAATATGCTGTCTCACAGGACAATAAATGTTGATTCAATGACACGTCGAGTTCCCAGAAATAAAATGAGAGTATGTATGGTCAGCGTTTATCCCAGTCTCATAGAGCGTACTTGTACCCATGATTGTGTCCAAATTCTGTCCTAGGTGGGGACTCAATACATTGCTGCTTTAAGGTTTTTACGGATTTGCCCCTGGGACCTGAAGTCACGTGTTTCATCATACTGTAGAGGGGTTTTCGCGGAAGTTCACGCCTTAGCTTTTCTCCCCCTCCACGAAAACTACAAAAAGCAAAAAGACGAACATGCTCGCTCGCTCAGCTCACCGTACCCTCGCAACGCCCTCCTCACGCCTCTTCTCTTCTTCCGCCGCTCGCCAAACCAAGGTGGCAGTTCTCGGAGCAGGCGGAGGAATCGGACAGCCGTTGTCGCTGTTGTTGAAGAGCGACCCTTTGGTCACGGCGCTAAGCTTGTACGATATCCGTGGCGCACCTGGAGTCGCCGCAGATGTTAGCCATGTTGATACCGCGAGCGAGGTAATTCTGTCATTCTGGTTTGTGAGCTGTCATTCACCCAAGACGTCAATCCACATAGGTGAAAGGTTATACGGCCGACCAGCTAGACGAGGCCCTTGAGGACGTCAAGGTGGTTGTCATTCCCGCTGGTGTGCCGAGAAAGGTTCGTTCAATTTGACTACACTCTGGAAAACAAGGATTAACGCTGTTTCCCTAGCCCGGCGTAAGTTAACATCTCATTCTGAGTGAATTTGTTAAGCTCATACTCAACTCCGTATAGATGACGCGCGACGACCTTTTCAATGCAAGTCATAAGAACATAATTTCTTTCAGCCTATATTTACATCATTGTCGTTTAGACCAACGCCTCCATCGTCCGTGATCTCGCGGCGGCCGTCGCTCGTGTATCTCCCACCGCTCACATCCTTGTCATCTCCAACCCCGTCAACTCCACCGTTCCCATTGTTGCCGCCACCCTAGAGAAAGCCGGGGTCTTCAATCCTGCCCGCCTATTCGGTATCACCACGCTCGACGTCGTCCGTGCTACCCGCTTCGTGGCTGGCATCACTGGCGCTTCACCCTCCAAGACTGGGATAACCGTCATTGGCGGCCACAGTGGTCCCACCATTGTCCCCCTGCTGTCGCAGAACCCCCACGGTAAGTCTGTGGCGGGTGAGGCATACGCTGCCCTCGTGCACCGCATCCAGTTCGGTGGCGATGAGGTCGTGAAGGCGAAGGATGGTGCAGGAAGCGCGACGCTCTCGATGGCGTATGCTGGGGCCAAGTTCACCCACGAGCTGCTCCGCGGTTTGAACGGCGAGAAGGGTGTCGTCACACCTACCTTTGTGAAGAGTCCGTTGTTCGCTGACCAGGGCATTGACTTCTTCTCTTCCAACGTGGAACTTGGCGTGAGTATTGTTTCGTAGTGACCGTTTTCTTGGTGCTGACCGGAATTGAATAGGTTAATGGTGTTGAGAAGATCCACCCCATTGGCAACTTGTCGGCTGAGGAGCAGAAACTGTTGGAAGCTTGCTTGCCCGAGCTCAAGAAGAACATTGAGAAGGGCAAGTCGTTCGTTGCATAGATATGTAGACATCATGGAACACGGATCTCCTCTCCTCTAAAGTGTCGTATGTTTGAGTGCTGCGGTGAGAGGAAGGTTAGAAGTCGTGCCACTGGGAGGTGACCAATACTTTCCATTGGCAATTAATAGATTGGCCATGTCAACACCGGACTTAGCGTACGACGTCGACAATCAGATTCTGAAGGGACTTGGTGATGCCGCATTGCAGAATGTCGAAGCGACGACGGTTTATGGTGCGGCACGGGCCGCGTCAGGCCACCTTTCTATCATCCAAACTTGTCGTTGCGTGGGGTGATAGGAGTACTGATAGTGCTCTTTGGAGCGTCGGTATCAACGTCCTCTTTGCCAGAGAAATATAGCTGCAACTGGTGACCTGGAGCTGATTACATATTTAGGAGACGAGGATTCTCGAGCAAGATTACCGTTGTCTTCTTTTTGTTGACAGTCCTCAGTTTCGTCGTTTATACTCTGCAAGTCGGGGCGCAGGTCGGAGCCTCCATGACGCTCTTACGAAAATATCTAATTTGCCGTTGTCACAAAAGCAGGAGTTAGCGGAGAAGGCGGTGGAGTCTGCGGGGCTCGTTGCGTTCTGGACAATCAATCTGATCGTGAGTTGTATTGCTGTACAGACCTGTTCTTCAAGGTGCTTATTCTCCTTCAGAGGTTGATCAATGATCTGATCATAATTTGGAGAGCTTGGGTTCTCTTCCGACATTGTCAGTGGGTGATGATTCTGCCGTTTCATCTATGGCTTGCAACCTTGGGTGAGATTTTTCACGGCATCCACCAAGGTATACACTGTTGCTCAAAGGTTGACTTTATCCAGCGACAACTCTCGGAGATCTGGGATCGGTGTCGACATCATGGGGGTTGAATCACTACCGATATGGCTCTTCTGAGGATATTGTCTTTCAAATGACTTTGATTCTCTCAGTCACGACTCTCTGACAACTCTCATGATTGCACTGAAACTATGGTGTGTTTTCTATGTCGATTTTACCTCCTCATGATGAGCAAGCAATAACTAGGGCCCGCCGAGCGCTCGTGGTGAAAACGTTCAGCCACAGGAGGCGAAAGATTCAGGATATCTTGGTCATCCTCGTAGAATCTGGATTCGCTTTCGCCACGATACAGGTCGGTTATGCGTGAAATTCCTTGCATTTCGTCGTCTGAATGATCACAATTGTATAGATAACTTTCATAACAGTCAACTTTAATCAAGACTACATCGACAACCTTGTCACAATTGTAGCCTTTGAGGACATCACTCTCGTGCTTTCTGTAAGTTTACTCTTGTGATTGCGTGGTTCCTTTTGCTGGCATCACTGAACTTGTTTTTTTTCAGGCCTTATTTCCCACTGTAATGATCCTCATCGTTCAACGCCAGCGCTCAATGGTGGATATTTTTCATGGAATGAACACGGTGAACGACACGAAAGCCCACGATGGGGACCATCCCTCGGGTTACGTCGAGGGGTCCGTATCACACGAACTGCCAAAGCTCCGAGTCCGTTCCACTTTGGAACCATGACCTCGAGACTCAGTAGCATGGCGGTCGACTTTACATAAATGTAGTGATTACTATATCGGACTGCTACCACTATACAAGCCCTTGGTTAGTTCATGACAGGAGCTGCCATTATTTGTGCCACGTCACAACGTCCCGGCGCCCCTTCAAAACTCATGTAGACATCACGAACACGGAATTCGAACTCCTCTCGTCTCTAAAATGTTGCTTGTTTGAGAGGGTTTGAACTTTGCGTTGGTGTAACTTGGGAAGTGTAACTTGAACAAACGTGAACGTTTCAAGGGTCGTATGAATGATCACTTTATCGACGACATCAGTTTCACTCTCCCTGCCAAGCCCCCTTGCAAGAGTCATGCGGATTCCTTATAATCTACATAGCCTCGGGGGCTGAGGATGCTTGTCCTCATCTCCTCCACCTCTTGTCTCAAACTCTGATTGGGCCATGTCAACACCGAACTCAGCGTACGACAATCAGATCCTGAAGAGACTTGGTGATGCTGCCTTGCAGAATGTCGAAGCAACGACGGTTTATGTTCTGTTTTACGGTGCGACTCGGACTGTGTCATGTCGTTTTTCTCTCTAGCTAATACTTCGTTGCTACGCGGTGACAGGGGTGCCGATAGTGGTCTTTGGAGTGTCGGTCTCCATAGCCTTGTTCGTGTTTTTTTTTATATAAAGAGAAATATGGCCTGTCGCCGAATCCTTATAATTTATAACCTAGGAGACGGGGATTTTCTAGCAAGATTGCCACTGTCTTCTTCTCGGCGACTGTCCTCAGTTTCGTTCTTTACACTCTACATGTCGGCGCGCAGGTCGGAGCCTCCATCACGCTCCTACGAAAATATCTGGTGGAGCAGACCGATTTGTCGTTATCACAAAGGCAGGGGTTAGCCAAGAAGGCGGGGGAGGCTGCGGGGCTCGTTGCGTTTTGGGCAATCAATTTGATCGTGAGTTGTATCATTATTGTACAAACCTGTTCTTAAAGGTACTTAATGTCCTTCAGAGGTTGATCAATGACTTGATCATAATTTGGAGAGCTTGGATTCTCTTCCGACATCGTCGGTGGGTGATGATTCTCCCGTTTCTTCTATGGCTTGCAACCTTGGGTGAGATTTTTCGCGGTATGCACTGTTGCTCAAAGGTTTGACTTTATCCAGCGACGAGTCTCGGAGATCTGGGATTGGTGTCAACATGGTGGGGGTTGGATAACTACCGAGATGGCGCTTTTGAGGATATTTTCTTTGTGATGACTCTGATATTCTCAGTGACGTCCAATTGCCTGACAACTTCCGTGGTTGCACTGAAACTATGGTGTGTTTTCTATATCGATTTCACCCCACTCTCGCATGATGAACAAAACTCGACCAGGGCCCACCGAGCGCATGTCGTGAAAACTTTCAGCTGTAGTAGGCGAAAGATGCAAGATATCTTGGTCATCCTCGCAGAATCTGGATTCGCTTACGCCGTGCTACAGGTCGGTCATGCTTGAAATTCCTTTCATTTCGTCGTCTCGCTGATTACACTTGCATAGATAACTTTCATGGCGATCAACTTCAATCAATTCGTTATCGACAACTTTGTCGCAACTGTAGCCTTTGAGGACATCAATCTCGCGCTTTCTGTAGGTTCACCTGTCATGGTTGCTGGCATCACTAAACTTGTTTTTTTTCAGGCCTTACTTCCCACTGTAATGATCCTCATCGTTCAACGCCAGCGCTCGATGGTGGATCTTTTTCCTGGATTGAACCCGGTGAACGACACGAGAGCCCATGACGAAGACCTCTCGGGTGACGTCGAAAGGCCCTCATCACATGAACTGCCAAAGCTCCGTTTCACGATGGAACCATGACCCCGACACTCAGCAGCATGACGGTCGACATTCCATAAATGTAGTGATTATTGTATTAGACTACTGGACTGTTGCAACCATGTATAAGTTACAAGCCGGTTAGTTCATGACAGAGCTGCTGCCATCATTGTGCTACGTCACAACCTAACCGTTACACTCTCCCGCCACCGGTTCAAAACTCTAGAAAGCGATGGCAACCGATTTCTGGTCCAGCTCGCACAAGTGAGGCTGTCGAAACCTGCGTTACCTCCCCGTGCTCACGATGGCCGACCCTCCAGCAAACGCTGGGTAGCCGATCGTGCGGCGTTGAAGCAGTCCAGAGCACAGGACCTGCGATACGTCGACGATCCCGACCATCTGGATTTTCTAGCAATCTACTTTGCGAATGGCAAGTCTTTTATTATTAACGTGCTGTCGACGACCAGCTCCCGTGGAGTCCAGGCTGACGCTGACGAGTGGTACGTTTTCTACCTTTCTTTTAGTTATTTCAAAGCTCGGGAAGAAGTTACAGCTGCGACAGAGGGCCATCGCGACTGCGACCGTGTTTTTCCGCCGGTTTTATCTCAAGAACTCGTATTGTGAAACGGACCCGTTCATCGTCATCGCAGCGTGTTGTTATGTGGCAGCAAAAGCGGAAGAGTCGCCGGTTCATATCAAAAATGTCATTGCAGAGTCTAAATCCTTGTTCAGTCGTACGTTGGTTCTCTCACTTCCTGGGACGAAATTACTATATTGCGTATACAGAGGAGCAGTACAACGTCAAGCACTTCCCATCCGACCATACTAAATTGGCCGAAATGGAATTTTACCTTGTCGATGACCTCGAGTGCGACCTGACGGTGTTCCACCCGTACCGGACACTCCTTGCTTTGTGCAGGAAGGAGATCCAGGATTCAGCATCCCTTTTTGGATCGGAAGAAGGGGAAGCCGAAGAGGTGGGGACGGGAGTGGGAGCCGAGGAGGGTCCTCGATACTGGGGAACGGGCGAGGGACAGCTGGAGCTTGCGGAAGGCGCATTGCAAACGGCCTGGTACGTCCACATCTACCCTCCTTCCTCCTCCCTGCGGTGCTCACCTTTTTCTCTCGAAACAAGGTTCATCCTCAACGACACATACCGATCCAACCTGTGCCTGCTCCACCCTCCACACATCATCGCCATCGCAGCCCTCTACCTCACTCTCGTCTTCCACGCTCCCACTCTCGAAACCGTCCTCCCGCACCTGCCGCACGGAGACATCCAGCTGTCGACGGAAGAGTCGACGCCGCAGCCGCGACGCTCGTCACGGCAGGCACACCACGTCGCACAGGCTGAAGCATCCAAGAAGGCACCGGACCCCATCACGTTCCTCGCCGAGATCAACGTTTCTCTGCCGCTCATCGCCACGGTCGCCCAGGAGATCATCTCGCTTTATACGCTTTGGGATAGGTACAAGGAGGACCTCGCGCCGCAAGGCCAGTCGCCGTACTCGAGCACCACCAGCGCTAGCACGAGCCCGAGTAAGCGTTCGATGACGGGAAGCGGGAGCGCGAGTGTTGCGGGGACGCCGGTGGATGCCGGTGGGGATGAAGGATCGGAGAGCTGCGGGGAGGCGGATTATGTGACGCCGTCGATGTTGTCGGCGCTGCTGTTGAGGATGAGAGAGGCGTGGTTGGCTGATATGCGGCCTGTGGCCGTCAATAAGATGCTGGAGAGGACACAAGCTGCAGGGTAGTCCGTGTCGCTGCTTTCAGGTTGGGACCGTTTCAATCATCATTACTAGTTCGAATGATACCGGGGTATGTCACAAAGACGCTATATACTTCTACAAAATAAAACAAAACGAGAGAAAAGGATCATATGTACCCATGACTATTCACCGACCCCTCACGCATTCCCATTCCTGCTGCTCACAGGACTCCCGCCCACTGACGTCCCCATTCCCATCATCATCACCGGCCCCTCCCCCAACACCTGCGTCAAGAGCATCCCCACCTTCTCCCTATCCTCCGCAATCCTCCTCATCTCCTCATGCCACCTCGCCTCCCTCTGCTCATATATCCCCCCCAACGCGCTCAAGCTCCCCAAAGCCGTCTCCAACGCCCTCTTCAAGTCTTCCTCCCTCGACTCGGAGCTCGCATCCGACCCGCCGCCGCCGTCGGCTTCGGCTGCAGAGGAGAGGAGGCGCGCGACGAGGGAGGATTTGTGTGAGCGCGTTGTGCGGCGGTGTGCGGCGAAGCGGGCGAATCCTGACCGGACGTCTTTGAGGATGGGATGGGCAAAGGGGGGTGGTTGGCGGCGGATGGAGCGGGAGGTGGCGGAGTAGAGCTTGGTGGAGTGTGGGGGGGCTGCGAGGAGGACCATCGTTGTGTCTGTTTGTCTGTCCAGAGTTTGGAACTGTGTTTCGAGTCAGAAAAAGGAAGGAGGGAGAGGACGAGAGACGAGGACATACAGCCTGGATCAACGCTTCCCACCCAGTCTCCCATCGCCTCCTGCGCTTCTCGACGTGGCTCACAAAATCGGGGTGATACTCAATCTCCAGCAAATCCTCCTCATCCCCATCCTCGTCGACCCACTCCCCTTCTCCGTCCGCGACGCTCGGGCTAACGAGCGTACTAGCGCTTGTGCTCGGCACCGCACCGCCCCCATTCACCCACCCCCCGGGCTCGCTCTCCGGAACCACAAGCCTCTCCTCTCCCGCCGTCGACTCCCCGTCCTCGTCATCCGTCAACGGCTCAGGGCTCGTCTCCCTAGGCTGCGTGCTCTCCACCCTCGGCGGCGGCTTCCTCTGCCCCACCCTCGCATTACTACTATTACTCGCTCCAGCCCCCACCTGCTTCCTCAACCCACTCGGGCCCGCACCCTTCCCCGCCCCAGGGAGCAGCTTCGATCGCGACCTGCCCCCGCTCCACATCAACATCGGCGGGGGCGTCACCGGCTCGTGGCTCGGACTCGACCGCATGCTCGTCGTGTCCAACGCATGCATCATCCCGACGCCCTTCATCCCCAACGTCCTGTTGGTGTGCAGCTGTGCCCAGTAATTGTAGCCGTGCGGAAAGGGCGTGGATGACGAAGAGAGCGTCGAATCCGTCACGTTGCCGGGCATGTGCTGGAGGTACGGGTTGTGCTGCTGCGCTTGGTTCTGGGCGTACATGAACCACTGCTTGGCGAGCTGGTCTTGGATCCCGGCGAGGTCTGTTGGGTCCGGCATCGGTTCGAGTCCTGCTCCTCCCGGTCCTCCCCCTGCTACACCTCGTCCGTTCCCAAGTCCGGCACCGTACCCGATGCTGGGACCTTGAGACGACGACGCGGCCCCGCCCAGGCCAGCAGCAGCAGAGCCTAGCAACACGTTCCTGCGCACGTGCGAGAAGGGGAACGGGTACGGCGAGCCTACGGGCAGGACGGGCGAGTTGTGGTACCCGCCCGAGATGAGAGGCGAAGGGGAGGGCGCGGCGGTTTGGCTGTGGGGTGTTGGAGGGATGGGGGCGTCTGGGCGACCAGAGGTGGAGTAGTAGGACCCGAGGTAGGTGGACTCGTCGTCTGGGATTTCGGAGGGGGTGTAGTTGCGTGGGTCGTATTGGTGCTGTTGCTGGGGTTGGGGGTGGGAAGGGTAGGGTTGTTTTTGAGGGATGATGGTGGTGGTGGTGCTCTGATGTGCTAGTTGTGGTCGACGCTGGTCGGGGACGGGCTGGGGTGGTGCTTGTGGAGAGTCGCGGGGTGGTTCGCGTTGTTCGGTATATTGTTGGCTTTGTTTTTGGTTCTGCACGGCTCTGCGCTGGTCCGGATATTGTGGAGAAGAGGACTGCTGGGTGGGTCCCTGCGCCGACGACGATGGCGGGGA
>Ga0307516_10004308_pt1 | contig 17658 bp, 17 predicted proteins | sample 19_EM_MG_FD_203310 | JGI IMG/M metagenome (GOLD analysis project Ga0307516, IMG submission 203310) | Populus trichocarpa ectomycorrhiza microbial communities from riparian zone in the Pacific Northwest, United States - 19_EM | ecosystem: Host-associated > Plants > Roots > Unclassified | place... | reverse complement strand
CATCAAAAGAGATGTTGCAAGGGCGAAGAACGTTCGCGATTGGGGATAACGTTGGGCCACTATCCAATTCAGAGGATGCCTCGCTGCGGCAGACTGGCTGATGCATGAAGTAGTGCACGATAGCCCGCTTTTTGGGTACACGTAAGAAAACCGTTCGGCCAGGTCGCAGGGGGATTTGGGGCAAATGCGGCTAAGGACGGATGGTCGTCGTCGTCTGATGGTAGACTGTTCCAGACAGGTGTCGCCAACAGTTCCCGAGCCCACACGCTTGCACGACGACCGCCACCCATGCCTGCCCCGGTAATTGCCACCAAGTCGCCGGGCCAAGCTGTACAAGACATGTCCGTCATCCTCGTAACCGGCTCTTACGACCACGAAATTCGCTTCTGGGAGGCCTGGTCCGGTATCTGTTCCAGGACGATCACCAGGTCTGGTGAGTCTGGCGTAAGATCCTCTCTCTCTTGCTCTCTCGCCAGCCTTCGGTTGACTCGTGCGTAGCAAGTAAATCGTCTGGCCATTTCACCCGAGTGAGTCGCACCTGCACAGCAGCCAACGTCGTGTTCATCTCCTTCCGTCCAGCAAACGCCTCCTCGCGGCCGCAATCCACAAAAAGGTCAATATCTACGAGGTCGGCAGCTCTTCTTCCACTCCTGTAAGTTCTCGTACAATCTCGGCTGTCCGCGATCTCATCTTCGCCCTTCCTAGCTCATTACGTTCGAGGGCCACTCGTCCAACATCACCGCCGTCTCGTTCCACAACGAAGGCAAGTGGCTCGTTACCGGCAGCGAAGACGGGACCATCAAGATCTGGGATCCACGGCAAGACCCCCATTTGTTATTCCTTATCACCGTAAACAAGCTAAAATAACCGTTCATCCACCCAGATCTTCGCATATTCAGCGAAACTACGACAACGAAGCTCCAGGTACCCCCCTCCAGTCCGCCGACCCCCCATCTCGGATCATCCCTGACCGTTCATTCATTTTTAGTCAACGATGTCGTCGTGCACCCAAACCAGGGTGAATTGATCTCCTGCGACCAGGCAGGCCGGATCAAACAGTGGGATCTGACTGAGAACACTTGCACTCATGAACTTGTATGTGTTCCCCCCCTTCACCTCCCACATTCCCTGAGCCTTATCTTCGTTTCTGCTCCAGACTCCTGCCGGCGACATTCCCATGCGATCCGTCAGCCTTGCTTCTGACAGTTCTTGTTTAGTAGCCGGAAACAACAAGGCGCGCACATCTCCAGTTCCGTGCTTCCTGCCCTATCACGTTTCTGAACTGTGTTGCAATCGCTTTAGGGGCGATGCTATGTCTGGAAGATTAATGAAGAGGGTTCAAGCGCACCGCGTTTCCAGGCAGTCACCAAGTTTCAAGCCCACAGCAAATACCTCACCAGGCTGTTGTTCAGTCCGGACATCAAGTGAGATGCGTTCCCACGCGTCGTTCGTACGTGACGTTGATTGCAATCCCCTATCTCAAGGTATCTGGCTACCTGTTCCGCCGACACGACGGTGAAAATTTGGTCGGTGTCTCCGAGTTTCGAATTCAGGTTGGACAAGATACTCCAAGGTCACCAACGATGGGTCTGGGATTGCGCCTTTAGTGCAGATTCAGCATATCTCGTTACAGGTGGGTATTCTCGTTCACCCTCGGCACCGGCTTAGGTCATGTCAATTCAGCATCCTCCGATCACACGGCACGCCTGTGGGAGATGGCCTCTGGAGAGACCGTCCGTCAATACAATGGGCATCACAAAGGTATGGTCCAGTTCTGGACCGGGCTTTCCGAATCCCCCTAGGCTAACGAGGGCCGGTTTTTTTTGTAGCTGCCGTGTGTTGTGCCTTGCATGATGGCGCAGGTTAATTCTAGCCTTTTCCAGGTGGCTGATGCGGTAAGGGGGGTTGGTGTGAGACCCACGCAAATTTCTTGCGACCCTGGGACGGTGTGTCACACGAGAGCCAGAGGGACGTAGCCCCCCGGGCTGCGTTCCGTTCCCTGGCGAGCTGGGTGTCGTAAGACGGTAATTACACTATGACAGACAACGTATAGCTCTGGCTGGTTTGATCAGGACATGGAGTAATCTATTCACCCCCCGACGTGAGATCAGGCGTTCCACGAGGATTGACGAAATGGCTTGGATTTGGTTGGCTGGCCACGGTCCGCGTCCAGTCGGAAACGAGCTAGCGGAGGCTACGGATCTCTCCGATCCGACGGTGACTCGTGCTTTGGGGCGTTGGAGAAAAGGTTGGACCAATTTTCGCAGACTCCTCCATCTTCTGCTTCCACCTCCTCGACGTCCTCCTCCCGCGAAGTTTGTGCAACGCGAGAGAGACTTCTATGGCCAGCAGCCTCGCTTCGGAATTTTTATCTAGGACGCCAGATGCTGATCAAGAGGATTCCCTTATCGGTTTTGATGAAGTAGAACGCGACCCCGATTCCTGGTCCGCGGCCTTGCCCGCCTCCCAGGGTCTTTACCTGAACGAACTCGAAAAAGATTCGTGCGGTGTCGGCTTCATCTGCCACATCAAGGGTCAAGACTCTCACAAAATCGTCTCGGATGCTCGCCAACTCCTGTGTGCGATGACCCATCGCGGCGCCACCGGTGCGGACAGCCGGGACGGTGATGGTGCGGGCGTGATGACGGGCATCCCCCATCTCTTATTCAAACGGGAGGCTGAGAGAGACATCGGCTGCATCCTTCCGGAGCCCGGCCAGTACGCCGTCGGAAACATCTTCTTCAGGGCCAACGACCCGGTCTTGTTGCAGAAACAGCAGGCGACCTTCACAAAGCTTGCCAGCGACCTTGGTCTGCGTGTCCTCGGCTGGAGAGAAGTCCCCACTGACGGCACCATCCTCGGTCCTGCCGCGAGCAGCAAGGAACCTGCTATCCTTCAACCATTCGTAGTTCTCCGAGCCCATTATGGAGACGGATCCTCCAGCGATAACGGCTCCTTTGACGATAAGCGGTTCGAACGTCAGCTATACGTTCTGCGCAAGTATGCCACTCACAGCATGTAAGTCATTTTAAGCTTTTTCCACCTTTATTAATTAAATTCCTTATCTCATTTCCCTCGGCGTAAAGCACCCTTGCGAAGGGTTTCTACATCTGCTCACTGTCTTCCAAAAATATTGTCTACAAGGGGCAACTCTCTCCTCCTCAAGTCTACAATTATTACCACGACTTGAATCACGTCCTCTATCGCTCTCACTTTTCCCTCGTCCATTCACGGTTCTCGACCAACACCTTCCCGAGTTGGGACAGGGCACAGCCGATGAGGTGGGCTGCCCACAACGGTGCGCGCTTCAATTGATTTTCCGTCCGTTCGGCGCCAAAATTAAGATTGTTGTGTGTTGCGTCACGTCTGCACTATAGGTGAAATTAATACCGTCCGGGGCAACAAGAATTGGATGCACGCCCGTGAGGGCGTCCTCTCCTCCTCGTTGTTTGGGGATCAGCTTGATCTCCTCTACCCGATTATCGAGTCCGGCGGTTCAGACTCTGCTGCGTTCGATAACGTTCTGGAACTGCTCGTCGTCAACGGTGTTATCACCCTCCCGGAAGCTGTCATGATGCTCGTCCCAGAAGCCTGGCAGGGTAACGATATCATGGAGCCCGAGAAAAAGGCGTTCTACAACTGGGCTGCCTGTCTTCAGGAGCCTTGGGACGGTCCTGCTCTTTTCGCCTTCAGTGACGGTCGATACTGTGGAGCCAATCTCGATCGTAACGGCCTTCGTCCGTGCCGATATGTCGTCACCAACGAAGACATCATGGTTTGCGCCTCCGAGGTTGGCGCCATCTTCATCTCCCCCGAAAAAGTCGTGTCCAAGGGTCGGTTAAAACCTGGTCGTATGTTGCTCGTCGACACAGTCGAGGGAAGGATCGTCGATGATAGGGAACTCAAACGCGCCACCGCTCGCAAGGAAAACTTTGGGTCGTGGATCGAGACAAACATGCTTCGCGTTCCGAAGATTGTCAAGCGGGTCCAGCGGACCAAACCAATCGAGATCAAGATCGACCCCCAACCCTTGAGCACCGATCCTCGCTTGTTAGCCTTTGGTTACACGGTCGAACAACTCAATCTCCTCATGCTCCCCATGGTCTCCGATGGAAAGGAAGCCCTCGGGTCTATGGGTAACGATGCCCCCCTCGCGTGCATGTCCACCCAGGCGAGGATGATCTACGATTACTTCCGCCAGCTTTTCGCCCAGGTTACGAACCCCCCGATCGACCCCATTCGCGAGAGCATCGTCATGTCTCTTGAAGCTTACGTGGGACCTGAGGGTAACCTCCTCGAGATGAAGCAAGAGCAGTGTCACCGTATCGTTCTCCCATCTCCCCTTCTTACCCTCGAAGAGATGGAGGCAATGAAGAGCCTCGGGGTCGCCTACCGAACGTGGCCATCAAGGACGCTCGACATCACATTCCCCAAGTCGGAAGGCCTTCCCGGTTACAAATTGGCTCTCGAACGTGCCTGCAGCGAGTCATTACAGGCGATCGAGGACGGCATTAAGGTCATCATCCTTTCGGATCGGGCAGTTGGTGCGGACAGGATCCCCCTTTCGGCCCTCGTGGCCTGCGGTGGCGTCCACCATCATCTCGTGCAACACAAGATGCGTGCCAAGGTCGCGTTGATGATCGATACCGCTGAAGCTCGTGAGGTTCACCACATGTGTGTCCTTATTGGGTACGGTGCCGACGCCGTGTGCCCCTGGTTGATGATGGAGACCATTTACAAGGTCGCCCGTGAGGGATTGTGAGCTCATGCCTGTATCTCTCTATGCTGAATAGGATTTCTAATGTTTCCCGCAGGACCAAGGACGACAAGACCGTTGAAGATCTCATGGACAACTACCGCCACTCTGTCGACAACGGTATCCTCAAAGTCATGTCGAAGATGGGAATTTCCACGCTCCAGTCGTACAAAGGTGCCCAGATTTTCGAAGCGTTCGGGCTTCACTCCGAAGTTGTCGACAAGTGTTTCAGAGGAACCGCAAGCCGCGTTCAGGGGACGACATTCGACCTTCTCGCCATGGACGTTTTCGAACTGCACGAACGTGGTTGGCCCTCACGCGAGACGATCATCCCACCGGGTATGCCCGAGTCCGGAGAGTACCATTGGCGTGATGGCGGTGAAGCTCATATCAATGACCCTGCTGGGATCGCCAACCTTCAAGACGCCGTTCGGGAGAAGAACCAGACTGCCTTTGATGCTTACACGAAGAACGCGAACGATCAAGGTCGTGCCGTCCATCTCCGTGGTCTCCTCGAGTTCCGATACGAGACTGCCACTGCCATTCCCATCGACCAGGTCGAACCCTGGAACGAGATCGTCCGTCGATTCGTCACCGGAGCCATGTCTTACGGTTCCATCTCTATGGAGTCTCATTCAACCTTGGCCATCGCTATGAACAGGCTGGGTGGGAAGTCCAACACCGGCGAGGGCGGTGAAGATGCCGAGCGTTCGAATATCCTTGGCAACGGTGATACCATGCGTTCCGCTATTAAGCAAGTCGCCTCCGGTCGGTTCGGCGTCACTTCAAATTACCTCGCTGACGCCGACGAACTTCAAATCAAGATGGCCCAAGGCGCTAAGCCCGGTGAGGGTGGAGAGTTGCCCGGTCACAAGGTCTCCGCATCTATTGCCCGCACTCGTCACTCTACTACCGGTGTCGGTTTGATCTCTCCTCCCCCACACCACGACATCTACTCGATCGAAGATTTGAAGCAACTCATCTACGACCTGAAGTGCTCAAACCCCCGTTCTCGCGTCTCCGTCAAGCTCGTTTCTGAAGTCGGCGTCGGTATTGTTGCCAGTGGTGTTGCCAAGGCCAAGGCCGATCACATCCTCATTTCTGGCCACGACGGTGGTACTGGTGCCTCTCGATGGACTGGTATCAAGTACGCTGGCCTTCCTTGGGAGTTGGGTCTCGCCGAGACTCACCAGACCTTGGTTCTCAATGATTTGCGTGGTCGTGTGACCGTTCAGACAGATGGTCAGTTGAGGACTGGGCGTGATGTTGCCATCGCCTGTCTGCTTGGAGCCGAAGAATGGGGTTTCGCTACCGCCCCCCTTATTGCTATGGGTTGTATCATGATGAGGAAGTGCCACCGTAAGTTTGTACTGATTCGTCTTCGTGGGGCCGTATCTAAGCAATTTCTAGTCAACACTTGCCCCGTGGGTATCGCCACTCAGGACCCTCAGCTCCGCACCAAGTTCGCCGGCCAACCAGAACAGGTCATCAACTTCTTCTACTACATCGCTGAGGATTTGCGAAAAATTATGGCCAAACTCGGGTTCCGTACAATCAACGAGATGGTTGGTCGGGCTGATATGCTCAAGGTCGACGATACTCTCCGAACCATCAAGACTGCCCACCTCGACCTCTCCGCTGTTCTCAAGCCCGCTTGGCAGATGCGTCCCGGTGCTGCGACCTACCGCGTCCGTGCTCAAGATCATAAACTCTACATCCGCCTCGACAACAAGTTCATCGATGAATCTGGACCTGCTCTCTCTCAAGGCTTACCGGTCCGCGTCGAGTGCGAGGTTACGAACACCGATCGTGCTCTCGGGACATCGCTTTCCTACAAGGTCTCCAAACTGTACGGCGAAGAGGGACTTCCTCGTGACACCATCCACATCTCCATGAAGGGATCCGCTGGACAGTCGTGCGGTGCTTTCCTGGCGCCAGGTATCACGATCGAACTGGAGGGAGACGCGAACGATTATGTCGGAAAGGGTCTCTCGGGTGGCCGCCTCATCGTATACCCCCCCAAACAGTCTACCTTCAAGGCCGAAGAAAACGTCATCATCGGAAACGTTTGTCTCTACGGTGCCACCCACGGTGAGGCCTTCGTCCGGGGTATCGCTGCCGAACGGTTCGCTGTCCGAAACTCGGGCGCAAAGGCTGTCGTCGAAGGTTGTGGTGACCACGGGTGTGAGTACATGACGGGAGGTCGCGTGGTCGTTCTCGGAACCACGGGCCGAAACTTCGCCGCTGGCATGAGCGGAGGTATCGCTTACGTCCTGGACACCGCCCACACCTTCTCTTCGAGGGTCAACCTGGAGATGGTGGAGTTGGGAAAGGTCTCTGACCCACGAGAGATTGCTGAGCTCCGAGGGATGATCGAAGACCACCGTCACTTCACTGGATCCGAGGTCGCGAACCGAGTCCTCCAAGATTTCCACCACCTTTTACCTCTGTTCGTTCGAGTCATGCCGAACGATTACAAGCGCGTTTTGGAGGAACAGGCTGCACGTGCTAAGGAAGAGAAGTTACGCCAGAGTGTTATTGATTTGATTCCCTCAAGGACCGCTAGCCATGTGAACTTACATTCGGACGTCGAGGATGTCTTGTTGGCCAAAGCCGGTACCCCTGGTAACACCACCCCCACCATCACCAAACCCCCTCGCGTGGAGCCTGCTATGCTGGATCTCGAAGATTCGATGGTTGATGAGAATGCGACTAAGCAACGTGCACAGAAGCTCGACAAGACCCGTGGTTTCATGAAGTACAAACGCCTCAACGAGACTTACCGACCACCGAGGAAGCGCGTCAAGGACTGGAAAGAAATTTCACACCGCTTGAGCGACCACGAGCTCAAGTACCAGTCTTCCCGATGCATGGATTGCGGTATTCCCTTCTGCCAATCTGAAACCGGATGCCCGATCTCCAACGTCATCCCCAAGTGGAACGATCTTGTGTTTAAGGACCAATGGAGGGATGCTCTCAACAGGTTACTACTTACCAACAACTTCCCGGAGTTCACGGGACGGGTTTGCCCCGCTCCATGTGAAGGCGCTTGCGTGTTGGGTATCAATGAACAACCCGTTGGAATCAAGAGTATTGAATGCGCAATCATCGATAAAGTGAGTTTCCCCCGGACTTTAACCGTCTGTCTAAGCGGATATTGAATGCTCCTGGGTTTTGAAAGGGGTTTGAGATGGGCTGGATTGTTCCGAATCCTCCGGAATTCCGCACAGGGAAGAAGATTGCAATTATCGGGGCTGGTCCTGCTGGATTAGCCGCCGCAGATCAACTCAACAAAGCCGGCCATTGGGTCACCGTTTATGATCGCAACGACCGGATGGGCGGCTTGCTGATGTATGGTATCCCGAAGTACGTTCATTTCGTTCCGTGTTTTGATTGCACGCATACTGATCGTGTGCCCGCTTACGACTCAGCATGAAGCTTGATAAGAGCATTGTGCAGCGTCGCCTTGACCTGATGGAGGCTGAGGGGGTCGTGCGTCATTTGTTTCCGTGAGGTCATTGGGTAAATGCTGACACGAAGTTCTGTAGACGTTTGTGCCGAACGCTAACGTCGGTGTCGATGTCGATGTCGAGGACTTGAAGGCTGATAACGACGCTCTTATCGTTTGTACCGGTGCAACCTGGCCACGAGACCTGAGGCTACCAAACCGCGATGCTGACGGTATCCACTTCGCTATGGAGTTCTTACAGGCCAACACCAAGTCCTTGTTGGATTCCGAGCTCCAAGACGGAAGTTACATCAGCGCGAGGGGCAAGCATGTTATTGTTATTGGCGGTGGCGATACCGGAAACGACTGTATCGGAACCTCGATGCGACATGGTGCCAAGTCTGTCACGAACTTCGAACTCTTGCCCAAGCCTCCCGCCAGCCGTGCGCCGGATAACCCATGGCCGCAGTGGCCGAGGATCTTCAGGACAGACTACGGTCACACTGAGGTCGCTGCTCACTTTGGCTCTGACCCGAGGGAATACTGTATCTCGACCAAGGAGTTCGTTTTGAACGACGAGGGCAAGTTGAAGGGTCTGAACACAGGCACGTGTGCACTCGATCGCGGCGATTGTGAACGGAAACTGATTTGTCGTTACAGTTCGCGTCGAGTGGACCAAGGACAGTGCCGGGAGGTGGAAGATGGAGGAGGTCCCAGGATCTGCCAAGTTCTTCCCCGCCGAACTCGTGTTCCTCGCCCTGGGATTCTTGGGACCGGAGAACGCCGTTATCAAAGCACTGGGCGTCAAGCAGGACGGAAGGTCAAACATTCAAACTCCATTGAAGGTGAGTTACATTAACGGTGCGGCTGTGGGGCACAGCTGACCAGATTTATCCCCACTTAGAAATACTCGACGAACGTTGAGGGTGTCTTCGCTGCTGGTGACTGCAGGAGGGGTCAGAGTTTGATCGTCTGGGGTATCAAGTAAAGATCCCCCCTGCTTCTCTGGTCCGATAGCGGTGGAACTGACGACTGGTTTCACTTTTAGCGAGGGTCGTGCTGCGGCCGCCGAGGTTGACACTTACCTCCAGAAGTCGACGAGGTTGCCAGCCGCGGGTGGCATCAAGGCCAGGGTAAGCACGCCGTTTCACGTTCTCAGTTCCGTTTCCTCGGAGGGAGTGTTCACGTGTTGACCGCGATTTTCCCATTCCCTAGTCTTTCGTCCCTCCGCCAAGCACCCTCAGCCCGAAAGATGTCGAAGTTGAAGTCTAAATGTCCATACCCTGTCTTGTCAAGGACATCGGCTAGAGATTTTTTATGCTCATGATGCTCGTTCTTCCCTCTCGCTCGTTTTTCTTGTCCCTTGGCCTTGGTTAAATTTCGAGTTCATCCAAGCGTGGGTCTGGTCACTCGGCTGTTTGGCCACCTGCCTTCCGATCCTTTGGACTGTAACCTCATATGTCTCACCTTATGTCCCTGTGCCATCATTATCACCTCATTTATGTTGTTTTTTGTATCCATCCTCTCGTGTACTTTGTCTCGGGAGTAGATCCTGTCGTGATTGTAATAACAGTGTCATCTGTCATCTTCGCACGCCAAGGGCCCTGGCTGCTGAAATCGTGGTGGTATAAAGATGGACTATGCGCTACAATGTGTTCGTAGATCTACAGTTGAAATCTGACCGCCCAGGGTTCTCTATTCGCGGTAAACTCTAGCCCCCCTCCCTCCCCACTTCTCCATGAGTGCCTTACCGGAGGTAGTGGGTTGGGTGAATGCGACCTCGCCTTTGGCGGGGTCCAGCGTGATACCGTGAATGAAATTCTCGGCAGCTGCGGTAAGTAAACGAGAAGCGATGCCCAACCTTCGGTAAGAAGAGGATACGAATATCCGTGGGATACCAAGTGGTGTTGGCAGGGGTTCTGGAGAGCAGTATAATGACGAGGGTGCGTCAACTGTGATCAGATCACTCCTCGAGGATTTGTGCGAAGTTGATGGCTGATGCGGAGCTTCGTTGCTTCCGTCCGCGTGAATTTCTTCTTCGTCCTTCTGTCGTGTATGCTGTGGGCTCGGACCACACTCCGCTTTTGTTGGCAACTCTTGACCAGTGGTGTCAGTGAATTCGATTATACGCATGGCAGTCGCGATGGGTTGGGCAATCACGCAGCCAACAATCTTCTCCCGTTTACGTACGCTCGATTTAGACCCCGAGCTCACCGAGGTTGATTTGGCTAAATTTGAAGCGGGAGGGGCGAGGAGGAAGAGGTAAACTTTGGAGCCGGCGAGGGTTTGTTGGGTGAGAGGCGGGGAGGATAGTGCAACAGTGATGATTTCGAATAATGCTGTGAGCTGCGCATTTTTTTTGGACGTGTCAGGTTGAATTCATGAGACAGGGGGCGGACGGAAGGGGACTACCTTTGAGCCGATTTTTCCGGAAACGTTGGCGTTTACGGCCAGGATCCTCCCGAGTGAGCCATCTTTGAGTCGGATACCCGACTCGATCTCGACAACACCATGTTTCGCGCTTTCCCTGATTTCGTCCCCACCCCATTCCAAACCGCGTTGGACGCGAGTGCAGTGGGATTTGTGTAGGGCCTCGTCGTCTTGTGTGCCCTTTGTGTAGGAGAGATCGCATATCGGACACGTGCGCAAGACAGACGCGTCTATTGAGAAGTGCAGTTGGATCAAAGGCTGTTTCTTGGGATTTGGTTTCCACTTAGAAGAGGACGCCGAAGAGTACTTGGATTTCTTCGTGTCTGGTTTCGATAAACGCGGTTTCTTGGGTGGAGGAAAGGCTAGCGCGTCGGATAGGGACCTCTTCGGGATCGGGGACTGGGGCGGTGTCGAACATGGCGACGAAGTTGGGGGCTCCGGCGCCGAATCATCTGGAGGTGGCGAGGACGAGGAGGGGGTGGTTCTGCTCCTTCTGCTGTAGGTTCGGATAGTCCTGGAGGACATGGAGGGGGAGGCGGTGGGGAAGGTACGCGACGCGATCACGTGGGAAAGACAAGGGAAGGGTTGAAAAATCAAATTCCTAGGCTTTTCTTCGGTTCCTTCAGTGACAGGGTAACATTAGGAGGAGGCCGTAAGTTCGATCAATTGACTTGTGTTGTGATGGTCACCAAGGACTACAATGTTTACAAAAAGATTTGTAGTCATCACTAGATCCCCTTTGTAGTCTTTCGTTCCCGACAAAAAAGTGTCATCGTGGGAAGCGAGCGTTCCGCCATATCACGGGCCTCCTAAATGGGGTCGCCTCTTCCACCTCCCATTCTCTCTTTCTCCTCCCTCCTCCTCCTTCCCCGCTTTGGTTTGTCGGCCCCGTCTCCGCTGTTCTTGCAGTCACCTCTCAGGGTGTTTCCTGATCGCTCTGTACGTCACGCTTTCGTCTCAGATCAACCACAACTGCGGCGAAGCCTCATCCGGGTCCTCCGTCTCTAGTTAAAATGTCCTCTCCGAATACGCCTTACCACCCAGTCGACGACGGTGGCTACGGTCATCAGGATGACCAGCCGGGAGCTTACAGTGACATCCCTCCCTCACCACTCCACACCCAACTCGAGGACCCTCCGTTTCACCCAGACGGGTTCTCCGAAGAAGCCGTCCCGAGACCACGCTTCCTCGGTCACGCTGCGAGTGTTGACATTGCCAGCCGTGGCTCCCTCGCTTCCTCTTTCGCAGCCCCCTCATTCAACGGGAGTGACGGAACATCCGTATATGCACTCAACCCGCTTGGAGCAAACCGCGACTCCGCCGTGGGCTACTCTTCCGTCCCATACCAAGAGGATCCCCATGATACAGACTTTGCCGCCGGGAACGTCTCTCCAGGCAGGCGGGGTAGATATCTCGAGGAGAAGCGCGGCATGTATGTTCCTCCCAGCAAGTCCAAACGTAAGATGATCATCGGGGTGATCGCCATTGGCGTGATCATTGCTGCCATTGGCATTGTCGTTGCCCTTTACTTCACCGTCATTAAAAAAGATGGCAAGACTTCATCAGGAGTCGGCAGCAGTAACGGCGGAGACGATAACAACAATAATAACGATGGCAACAACAACACCAATCCGACCAATAATCTCATCAAATCCGGAGGGGATGGCAGTACCGTCACGTTCGAGGATGGGACAAAGATGACCTACTCGAACAAGTTCGGAGGAACTTGGTATTGGGACCCCCAGGAACCCTTCAACAACAATGCTCAGGCGCAGAGCTGGTCCCCGCCCCTGAACCAATCGTTCAAATGGGGTCAGGATCGTATCTTTGGGTCCGTTCCCGTGTTTCACTTGAAGATTCCGCGCTCATCCTTTCGTTCTCGTAGCGTCAATCTTGGTGGTTGGCTTGTCCCAGAACCTGTAAGTTTTCCAACAACCCAGGCCGTGCTCATTGGGCTTGCGCTGACTTTTTCTGTATAGTTCATGTATGTGCGATGGTCTATTGCTTACGTTCCCGACGCTCACTCCCCATGAAGTGTTCCAGGTCTTTTCGAGAAGTATCTCAATAATGCCCAACCCGCGGTAGATGAGTGGACATTGAGTCAGGCTATGGCCCTGGATACTGCTGGCGGTGGACTGAATCAGATGGAAGACCACTACAAGACTTTCATTGTATGTTTGCGCAGTCCCACGGCGATCGGAAATTACGTCCTGACGCCCACACCATCGCAGACCGAGAAGGATTTCGCAGAGATCGCCGGTGCTGGTCTCAACTTCCTTCGAATCCCCATACCCTGGTGGGCAATCGAGGTTCAGGGCAGCGAGCCATTCCTTCCTAGAGTATCCTGGAAGTCAGTACTCCTTTTCGCCACCCCTTGTCACCCTAACCAACCGTGCTACCGGTGACAGGTATTTCCTCAAGGCCATCCAATGGGCGCGCAAGTATGGTCTCCGGATCAATCTAGATCTGCATGCCGTTCCCGGATCTCAAAACGGATGGAACCACTCTGGGCGACTCGGCGAGACGAACTTCCTTCGCGGTCCTATGGGCTATGTCAACGCACAGAGGACTTTGGATTATATCAGGGTCATCACGGAGTTTATCTCTCAACCGCAATACAAGGATGTTGTTGTGATGTTTGGCGTTCTCAACGAACCCAGGGGCAGCCCCGTCATTGGCGGAACGCAACTGGATGGATTGTACGTTCTAACCTCGTCCTTACTCCGTTCCACGAAAGGCTAACCGCCGTCGTCCAGTTACAAAGCTGTCTATGATACCATACGTCAGGTAACCGGACTTGGGGAGGGTAACGGTCCCATCATCTCCTTCCACGAAGGTTTCCAGGGAATTGGGCACTACTCCGGATTTATGCAAAATGCCGACCGTATCTCCCTCGACTATCACCCCTATATCTGTTTCGGCACGCAGTCCGCTTCCCCGATGTCAAGCTACGCGACCCGACCCTGTAACGATTGGGGTGAGACGATGAACACCTCCATGGTCAACTTCGGTATGACCACCGCGGGAGAGTTCTCGAACGCCGTCACAGACTGTGGTCTGTGGCTTACAGACGTCAACGAGGGTACCCGTTATGAGGGAACGTATTCCCGCGATGGACCATGGACCCGTACAGGCAGTTGCACGCCGTGGACGGATTGGCAGAACTGGGACCAGCAAATGAAAGACGACATCAAGACATTTGCTATGGCCTCCATGGATGCTCTGCAGAATTGGTTCTTCTGGACGTGGAAGATTGGCAACTCGACCCGTTCGGGTAAGGTCGAGACACCTGCCTGGAGCTATCAACTTGGATTAGAGCAAGGCTGGATGCCGCAAGACCCTAGGCAGGCCATCGGAGCCTGTGGCAACACCAGTCCCTGGACGCCTCCTTTGAAGCCTTGGCAGACTGGAGGTACGGGCGCCGGCTTGAACGTGCAAAGCGCTGGGTTACAGTGGCCTCCAACCTCCATTGTCAACGGTGGACCAATCGGATCCCTCCCTCAATATACACCAACCGGAACGGTCGTCACCATGCCGGGGCCAGCGTTCACCCAATCCGGAGGGTCGAACGTGAAGATCGACGTTGGAAATGGTTGGGCCAACCCCAGTGACACGAGGGGCATGTACGTCCCGATTCAGAGTTGCTCCTATCTGGACCCTTGGATTGGACCGAACGCGACTCCCCCTCCTGTGTGCGGCGGCACAGTTGCGAAGAAGAGGGGATACCCACCCCCACCCATGGTCACCCCAAGACCATGAGACGCCGTCCGACCTCTTTTCTTCATTCCCATCTCCATCCTTTTGCATCCTCGCATCACTCACGAACCCGTCATGATCCTTCATCCTTTCCATCAGGACTATCGTTCCCAGCCACTACCCTACCTATTACCATATTTCATCTGAACCCTACTATTCCCCCTCCCACCACCCCCTATTTTGGTTTTTACTGGTGGACGTTGGATCTGGATGGACATTTCTCCAGCCTCCGTCATCGCTACCAATGGACCGCATTCTGGGTGTAGCTCGCTATCCTTCTTGTCGATCGTTTCTTGCTTTACACTCGGGGCCATACGTAGTACTACATTGGGTTACACTTGAATTGCGCTCGCGGATATCTTTCTCCAACTCTCGCTTGACCTTTCACGGGGGGCTTCTCTCGTATTTCCCCCTACGCTCTTTTCTAGCTTTCGCTCGTCATTTGTTCTTTCCCATCCCCTTAATCGCTCGTCGTTGACTGTTTAGCGGACCATTTCTCACTCCTTGGGCGGAAATCATCGAGTAATATGTGCCAGACATATACTATATGCAATACCAAAACGGACTTGTAAGGAATTTCAATGTGGCGGAGTCTGCTGGTGAGCTGATCGTGATGTGAATACTGGGTACCTTTGGTATTGGCACCGCCGACAAGGGTTCCTGGCGAACCGATCTCCTCCGTAATTGCACGCAGAGCCGAATGGTTCCCCAAGAAAATTGGACGTTTGATAGCATGGGAAGAACAATACAAAACTACGTGTTTGAATAATGACAGAAACGGCGAAATAGACTCAGGATCAACCTCTATCCCTCCCACCGAAGAACAGCGTCGTCCGCCTATCTCTCTCTTTATCCGAGCCCCTATCCGCGTACACGTCATACAAGCTATACGTCGGGCTCCTGTAGGTCTCGTAATCCGCAGCCTGAGACATCGCCATCTGCGCCAAAGACGGAAGGGCGGGAGGTGAAGGTACCCTCGGGGGTTTATCATCCAATGTTGCCTTGTGTGGAGTCGAGTTCCCATGGGACCGGAGGTTCAAAGGGGCCACCGGTGGCGGCGGAGGTGGGGCCTGCCCCCGAGGCAGGGAGAGCGAAGAACGGCGGTAATCCCTCAACATGAATTTCCCAAGCCGCAATCCATCGTCACTCGGGCACGGGCTACTCAGGCTCTCGGGTACGGAAACAAACGAGGTATGATTGCCGAGGGTATGGCTCCGTCTAAGTACCGAGGTCCTCCCACGGCTTGGTGCGGTCCGAGCTTGCGGTCCAAGTTGCGGAGAATCCAATCCCAGCGCAACCGTCAACGCCTGTGTATCGCGCTCCCGCCGGGTAGGAGTTTTAGACGTTGAGGCCTCAACAACGTATGAAGAGAGGTCATCGAAAGGGTCAGCACAGATGATTGTCGTGGTGTTCGAAGGAGTCATGGCAGACACAGCGACCGAGTTCATAGAGGCTGGGATGGAGGGGCAAGAACCGACTGGATACGGGGCTTTGACGCGCTCACGTCCAATCGCTTGGGTTGAGTGAACATTGGAAGCGGGTACGGGGAGGTGTGTGATGGCTTCAGGGAGGTCTTCGATGCCATCGTAGACGTACTCGTCTTCGCTGCTCGCGTCCCAATCACGGACCGTGATCCGGATGGCTTGTTTATCCTTGGATTGGCGTAGCGAAGCTCGAGTTCCTTCAGATTTGCTTGAGTGTGTATTCGCCGCAGCGTGGTCCATGATGGAAGCTGTGGAAGCGAATCCCGGCGCGCTCGCGTTCGCAACCAACCCAGCAACGTCAGATTTCGCAGAGTACGCGGAGAGAGCGGAGATGTGGGACAAGCTGCGTTCCAGAAAACCAGGTTTCCTAAGGGCCGGCTCGGTGGGGTGAAGAGTGTTTGAAGACCGGTGTGGTTTCGCAAAGGAGTCAGAGAATGGGCCCTTGTCGGTCTCCCTGAGAGGTGATTTGGATCGGTACTGGGTCCAAGTCCACTTTTCCTTTCCGTTAATGCCAGCCGAGAACCGCTCTTTTCCTCCAAAGATGGGAGACTCTTCCGTGGGTGGGTCGGTGAATGTGTCCTGAGGAATGGGAAGCGAGGGAGTCTGCAAGTAACGGCGCCTGTTGCGTCTGAGGCGGATCCTAGCAACGACGACGAGTGCCACCAGAAGAAACGAACCGCCAACAGCGGACAGGACGATGGCGATCACAGTATGATTGGGGCTCTGCACTTGGTGGGTCCGACTTGGCGGGTAGTACGATGGCTCCAACATTTCAGTAGATGCATCAGTAGGTAAGAGTGAGGGAGGGTCATTGAAGTTTGCGAGGGTAGGTTGAGATGGGTCAGGAGATATTGTTGTTGAATCGAGAGGGGGTAAGAATCCGGGTTTGATGACAAGAGAACTGGGTTGATAAGCTGGCGCATGGCCGTAGTCTGGTATAGGGACGGGTAGATCGCTGGCTTCCACATCTTTGTCGGCCAGTGCGACCGCTGGACCGTGAGCTAGGTGATTCGGGCCGCCCGTCCTCGATGGTTTGGGTGTATGGTGAGACGTCCTTGAACGATGCCTGGTAGCTAGGGGATCAGAACCACCAGAGGATTCGCTACGACCAGGAGAGTCCATCTCAAAGCAGCAGACTGTGATGGGGGAGAGAAACGGTCAGCAAACCATCCTATGAACGGCCCCGTGACTTTCGACCCTGTGACAAGCCGATGACGCGCCCACGTGATATGTCACACGCGTGTTTGCTTCGGGGTTTCAAGATTGGATTTCCAAGCCACCGCGCTCATCTCCCGCTTCCTTCATCTCCGCCAATCCCTCTTCTTGATTACACACCTTTCCAATAACACATCTCAGACGCTTTCCACCCTTTGGACGGAATTTTGAGTGAGAGCGCTGGAGCGAGAGTCTATCAATCGGTTCAGGCAGGCGGAGTTCGATCCCCGCTGAACGTCCGGCAATGGAACCTTTGATCTCGACGTCGGTCCTTTCACTTCTCGCGCCTTTCGATGAATGTGACGTTTCCGCCCCTTAGCAATGCGTCTCTCTTGCCAGAGTCTCAGGCCACCCAGATCGTGAGGGAAGCTCTCCGTGGTGGGGTCAGCACTCCCAAACCAATCACGCAAGAAGAGCCGGAGGTCTACGTTGAAGACAAGTTCACTCCGTCTGACGTTAAGAGCACTCCCCACTATCATTACCATGGGCTGGCTATGACCCAATCTCCAAGCCAACCCGGGGGTCATGGTGGCGGGGATTCCCAAGACTCTCAAGTGACCAGCCATTCA
>Ga0307516_10004307_pt1 | contig 17662 bp, 23 predicted proteins | sample 19_EM_MG_FD_203310 | JGI IMG/M metagenome (GOLD analysis project Ga0307516, IMG submission 203310) | Populus trichocarpa ectomycorrhiza microbial communities from riparian zone in the Pacific Northwest, United States - 19_EM | ecosystem: Host-associated > Plants > Roots > Unclassified | place... | reverse complement strand
CCCGCCCCCCCCGCCCCGGCGCCCCGCGCCGCGCGCCGGCGCCGGCCGGGCGGGCGCCGCCGCGCCCGGCCCCCCCCCCCCCCCCCCCCACGCCCGCCCGCCGTGGCGACGATTCGAAATGCCCACCGAGCGAACAGAACTCGGAGGATGGCCGCTGCCGAATTGACGCACAGTGGAGAGTGGAGATGGAGTGCGGAGATGCAGAGTGTGTCTTTCCGTGGGGCTCGGCGGCGATTGTGGCTGCCGAGGCTGCTTGCACTGCCGCGGGGCTGTGGCGCCGCCGGGGCCGCAGAGTGCGTCGTGCTAATATCAAGGCTTGGAGGCTCGGCACCTTCCGCGAACCGAGGCAGCTGCAACGCGGCCGACAGGGCCAGGCCCTTCGGTCGGGGGGCAGCAGCCGGAGGCCAATCTCTGCGCGTGGATAGACACTGATCGCTGCACGCTCGCTTATGTAAGAGGCTGCGGGCGCCGCCTCGCATCCGTCGTCCGCTCGTTGCTGGCGGCGACACGCACCAGCAGACAGCCAGCAACCTGCGCTACCTGCGCCGAGGGCTTTCGACGCTTGTCGCCGTCACCTCCGTCACCACCGTCACCAATCGTCATCGTCGCCAGCGCCAGCACCGACGACCGCCACCGCGACCGCCAGCAGCCCACTACACAGGTACCGCCCCCGAAGCAGCCTCCACCGCTGCCGCTCCCGCTAGCACCATCGATCACGATTCACCGCCGCTTGGTTTTATTCGGGGGTTCCTTTTTCTCTTTGCTTTTCTTTTTCTCTTTCCGCTTCCTCTCCCTTTTCCCATCCCTTCCTTTCCGTTCCCATCCCATCCATCCCATTCCGTTCTGCTCCCTTTCTTTTTCCTCGGCCTGTCGCCAGGATCCCGTGCTTGCTTGTTTCGGCAGGGACTTCGGCAACGGGCCGTCCACGACGCCCGCCGGCCAGGCATTGCTGTCCGCTGTGTCCGGGTGCTTGCGGGCCTCCGCCCTGTCTGGCAGAACACCGCTGGGGATGGGCCGCTTGATGTCATGCATCGGCGACGGCCAATCGCCCCGTGGCTCTGGGCACTAACCCAGCCGAGAAACCACAGGCACTCGCGCCCGCGCACCCCCGTCGCCACCGTCGCCCCCAGCCATCCCCGTCCTGCCCGTCCGCACCACCCTCCGGCTGCGTCCCGTCTACCGCCCAGCCAGGAAACACCAAACAGGCTAGGGGATGCTGGTCTCGACCGCTTTGGGTTGCTGCGAGCCGGGATCCACGGCCACTCGCCCTCCCTCCCTCGCTCGCCGGCCGCAGGGCACCGCGCCGCGACAGAATGGGACCGATGCACGCCCAGCGCTAGCTCCAAGCCGTCGTGGGTGTGGGCCAGGCAGGCCGGCCCCAATTTATCGCTGCTCGCTATTCTCCGTGTCACCAGAGGCTGCGCTCGCGATACTGTCGCTGCTATACCCACCCGCTGGGTGTTCCGTTCACGCTTCTCGAATTCCCGCGCACCCTCCGCCCGCCCGCGTCGTCTTCCTCCCCACACACCACCCCCCCCCCGCCCGTGCGCCCACCCCTCCTGAGAGAAAATCCAATGCTCCAATGCTCCAGACTAAAAGATGCCTACGCCCGCGTCTGACTCGATATAAGTCCTTCTTCATCCCTCCCCAGCCCTACGATCCCCAATCATACGAACCTCATCCTCGGGTTGATCTCACTTGCGTCCCACCCTTCCCTTAGCAGGCACACCGTCAGGCTGACCGCCCCAGCCGGACCCCCTTCTCCAGCGCTCACCGCATCTCGGCAGTCCGACTGTTCGCCGTGCTCTTTTTATATCCCCCCCCGACAGCTCTTATTGTTGCGCTCGCCATCGCCGTTTCCTCACGACGCTCGGTGCCGCTGCCGATCGCTCTTCTCGCCAGTGTCCGGACGCAAAGGTTGGTGCTCTCCCTGGCTTCGCTGCTTCCATCCGTCCGTCCATCCGTCCGTCCGTCCGTCCGTCGTCCCGGCCCGTCCAATGCTCCTGCTGCGCCAGGCGGTCGATGCCCCGTCAGCCCCCTTCCGCCGCCCCATCCCGGGATACATCCCGCGCTGGCGTTGATCCGGAGGGGATGCGCTGCGTGGTGCGTGGGCAGGCTCGCTGGATCGCAGCCGTGAGGAAACCCCAAGCTAATGGGTGCCACAGTCTCTGCCGAAACGCAAACCCGCCTCCCTCAGCTGGACCTTATCCTGGACATTTGGTTGGCGTCGTCGGATTCGTTGGAGCCGGCCGCACCATCAATAGCACAATGGCTGCCCACAGTCTGAGTCGGACATCCGCGGAGTCGCAACAACAACAACAACAACAACAACAACAACAACAGCAGCAGCAGCAGCACCATGGCGACTTCGTGCTCTTCGGGGAGGATCCGAATCTATTTATCGGCTCGTATCGCAGCCCACCGTATGCCCATCCCGGCAGCAGCCTTTTCCAGGCCATCTCCGACTCTCCTTTCCCGGACGTCTCCCATATCACGCATGCCCGCAGCATGAACCCTCAGTTCTACTCGCTCGGCACGTCCGGCATCGACCACGAACTCCCTCTGGCCTCCTCGGCCCCGGGCTTTGACCATCACATCGCCTACAGCCACTTCGCCACCGACATCCCTCGTTCGACCTACATGACCGAGCCGCTGACGTCCGCCCCGGATGTCCTCATCCACCCGCCCGCCCTCTCGTATCAGGCCAGTCAGTTCCCGCATCCCGGTGAGTACCGAACGCCACCTTCTACTTCCCCCGCAACGTCCGCCGGCGGCTTCGATGGATCTGGGAGCGGCTTCTCGGGCTCCGAAGCCGGCAGTGTTCGAGGTTCGCCCTTCAATGCTCCCATCGGTGTCGAAGACCACCTGCGCAGCTTTGGTGTCATCGATCCTGCCTTCACCGGTATGCGCCATCCGCAGTCGAGCGTGCGACGAGGGCTGACGATTCGGCCAGACATAGACCCTTCCCTGGTGTCCAACTCACCTCCCGCCGAGCAGCCGCACTCGGCTGCTTCCCCGTACGGCTCGCCCACTTGGGGTACGATGCATTCTCCTCCCCCGCACGTGGCTTCGGGCCCGCCGTCCCCCAACCTCAGAAGGGAACACAGCCAGACCGCCGGGAGACTCACTCCCGGCCAACAACAAGCGTACAACAGATACATCCCCTACCCGCAGCGACGCCCCTCCACCGGATCGGTACACTCCCACCTATCCATGGGATCCACGCACACCAACCCCTTCGAACAGGAGGATGCGTACCTTCCCAGCCGGATGGGACACCCGCCCAGTCGATCGCCGTCCCAGAAATCCGGCTGCTCCAACAGACACGCGAGGGCCAGGAGCACCTCGGAAAGCATCAACAGCGCCACCGGCTCGGCCGGCTCGGCCGCAGGGAACCCCACGGGCAAGGACGGAAAGGAGTCGCTCTGCCAAGAATGCAACAAGTGCTTCCGCGACCTCCGCGCCCATCAGCTCACGCACCAGCCCGAGAGACCCGAGAAGTGCCCCATCGCTACGTGTGAATACTCGAAGAAAGGGTTCGCAAGGAAGTACGACTGCCAACGCCACACCCTGACCCACTACAAAGGCACCATGGTGTGCGGGTTCTGCCCCGGATCGGGCTCGGCGACGGAAAAGTCGTTCAACCGCGCGGATGTCTTCAAGCGGCACCTCATGTCCGTCCACCACGTGGAGCAGACACCGCCGAACGGCAGACAGAAAAAGACCTCAAAGGGCAAGGGAGTCCAGGGCGAGGATCTCTCGAACCACTTTCTCAGCGGGAAGTGCAGCACGTGCAGCGTCACCTTCGCCACTGCACAGCAGTTCTACGAGCACCTGGACGACTGCGTCCTCTCCAAGGTTGTGGAGGAGGAGCCGGCAGCTGCAGCCAACGAAGCCAATCTCTCTCAGATCAAGCTCGAGGAGCTCGCGGACGACTTTGCGCACCTCAACGAAGAGGACGACGACGAGGACGAGGAGCTCGCGGACGTCGACGAGGCGGACGACGACGAGGACAAGGACGAGACGTACAATGGTGGACCCGTCAAGAAGGCCAAGAACCGCCGGGCTCCCACCACCCGGTCCAAGGCGAAGACAGTCAAGAGGTCCGGATCCGGCAGTAGCCGCCTTGGGGCCGGCAACGCCATCACCAAGCCCCTGAGACGGAGAAAGAAGAACAAGCACTTCCCCGCGGGATGGGGCACGTCGCCGGAACACATGGTCACCAAGAGACGGTGCCTTGTGGTCTACGATGGCCCCAAGATGCTGTGCAAGGACGAGATGATGATGAGCTCCGAATGGGAGGTTCGCGCCGAGGTCGGAGACCTGACCGACCTGGACTACTGGACCCTGCGGCGGGCTGACGCCTTTTTGGATGCCGCTCCCAGCCGGGGCGGCGAGGCCACACCCATCATCGGGGTGCGATGAGACGGAGTTTCCCTTCCACTCTGTACTTTGTTTAGTTTCTTCATGGGTTCCGGAGTTTTCTTTTTCTTTTTCTTTTTCTTTCTTTTCTTCCTCTCTCTTTTTCATTATATTCATTCCATTTTCACCTTCCTTTTTTCACTTTTTTTCATTTTTTTTTTTCACGAGTTGGATGATTCACACGACTTTCTGGATGATCCTTTTGGAAAAGGACACACCAGCGGGGGTTATTTGTGCCTCTGGGCGCACTCTGGGATATGTAATATGTGTGGTGCTTTCGCTCGCTCGCTGCTGGTTGCGATCGCGGAGTTGATGGGAGGCTGGGCGGAATTTTGTGTACTAGTTTTGTGGGGTTTCTCTTGGGTGGTGGCATTGGGTTGGGCGCATCGGGGCACGGATATTATGGGGGCTCATCTATTTCGGAATCGTAATTCATTCCCTGCGCTTCCGAGAAACGAACGCGTGAGATGATCGGCCATGATTGGCCACTACGAAGCGGTGGCTATTTCTTCTGTGTACGTGACGCGACGACACGTGTCCGTCAGCGGAGTGAGTATCTCTCTCTCGCCAAACCATGCAATAGGGGGGCCTTCCTTCCCTCCTTCCGTTGCGTACGGCCGGGCAGAGAATCGCCGTTCTGCCGGGACCGAGCGGGCAGGCTCGTAAATACTGGCAACCGGGGGGACGGGATGCCCTACTACATATCCACGCACATTACGCCCGCAGTTTAGCTACCGGAAATCCGGTGTCCGCGCGGGGGTGCCTTACTGCGGTAGATATATGTATGCAGAGTACTCCATGCCGACACACTAGGTAACGATCGGGCCCCCGGTAGTAATGTATCTACAATTCATACATAGTCTACCTTTTTGCCTACGCAGATGCCTATCTAAAATGTCTGCTCCGCTGCGACACGAACAACGACATGGATCGGTGAGCCCGACGGGTGACGGGCCTTTTTTTTTTTTGGTTCTGCAATCCCTACCCAGAGCCACATACTCTACGTGCTGGGTTCCACTCTCTCGACGGATGGGATATATCCCGGACTACATACTCTACGCTCCCCCCTCCCCCCCCAACTCCCTGGTGCGGCCCCCGCATATATAGATACATACATACGACCCGGATCGGCTCGTGCGCATCGAGCACGATCGGGATCTGCCCAGGCTATGTATGAAGATACCATACATTACGATTTACGATTACGGGAGGCTTCTGGGCCCGAGAAGCCATAAAACTCACTCTGCAAGCATATTGTAGGTATCTAGGTAACTACTCACATATGTTACGTTTTATTTTAACAAGATTTAGAGTTGTGCCACCATGGCGGAGGGCCCGTTGGGGGTTCGGACAGGAGCTGTGCTCTGGTTCTAAGTTTGGATGCCAATGGCACCTCCTTTGCAGACGGACAGTCTGAAGTTGTGAAAAATCCAGGCGTGGAAATCTATCTGCCTTCAAACTTTACCCGACGAGAGCACCGTTAAACTCCCTTGGTCATATAGCCCTCCGCCAGTGTGTTTGCCCCCCCCCCCCCTTTTCTCCCTCTCAATCCAGACTCTCCGAGTCTGGCTCTTCGTGGCCAAAACTGCTCGGGTAGGAGTAATGATTAATGAATTAAAAAAAAAAAAAAGTTAAAAATAATTATCTACAGGAGGCTGCGCGGAGTTGTGTGCTCTCTCTCTGCATGGGGGCCGCGGCGCAGGACAAGGGGGAGTACCTAGGTACTTGCTTAGATGGGGCGCCATGGGGCTCGCAGCACTTCCTCGCCGGTCGCCGCGTGGGACACCCGCGACAATCCTGTCCGCCAGAGCCGACCTCGTCCCACGTCGCGCCGTTTGTCGACGCAGCCCCTGCGGGGGGGGTGGGGTGTCAGCTCGTGGTCATGGGCGCGCACTCGCCGTAGGTACGCACCCGTCTGTGGCCGTTGCGCTGGGCGGCCCAGGCGTCGAACGGCGGGGGCTGAGGCTGCTAGTTACTTGGTTATGATATAGCGCCATCTGCTTCATGGCGTGTCGCTCGGACGAGAGCCGCGCCCCGTCTGTCGTTGGACGGCCAGCCGGCTAGAGAAGCAGGAGCCCGAAGAAGCCACTTCCAAGCACCGTTCGCAGGCTTCTTCTTTTTTTTTTAAAATAAATAAATAAATAATTTAATCATTGCTTACTCGCATGCGACCCATAATTCGTCGTGGCGAGCTCAGGCCATGAATTGAAGTCCGAGATTAGTGGGGAAAATCAAGAGACGATTGGCATCGCCCTCCGGACCCGACACGTCCATGAAGGAGCCCCGTCTTTCGGCCTCAACCAAGCAAGCATGCCCCAGAAACCCAGACCAGTCTGCTCCTGCATCCACGGTAAAGGGTACCGTACTATACCAGACTGCATGGTGTGTCCAGCCACCACGACACATCCCCCCCCCACACGGACTCCCATAGTCATCGGTTCACGAAAGGCACAGACCACCGCTGATCCCAAATCCTAGAATAGACAACCATCTCTTCTACACATCGGTTGCCACATCGTTCGCCGCGAGTGAGAAGCCATGGCACCGGCCACCACCAGCCACACCGTCGCCGCGAGTGAGAGGCCATGGCAACGGCCATCACCAGCCACATCACCAGCCGCCCGGACGAGCACGCGCAACCTTACTATCCGCACCGTGGCACGCACACGGCCGAGTCCAGCTCGGCCAGGGCTTGTCGACACGACAACCCCCGAGACCGTGGGCCCAGCGGACTGGTGGCGCTACATTCCTGCATTCCTTACGTATCCTCCACGGCTGGCGGTCACGCAACGGAGACCGGTCGGCACCATTGAGTCATCCTCGCGGATGCTCCCCGCACGCGCCATTTCACGTCACGTCAAAGTACGAGACCCCACGAGTCAGATAATTATAGATAGTCTATCTATCTACACGCACCCTTCCCCCTCCACCCCCGCCCCCCCACATCTCATTACATCCATTCATCCGTCCATCCCTCCCGCCGCATCTCGTCCAGCCCGAGCCCAAGACTGGCTCGGGACGATGGCCGCGCCAGCTTGGCGAGATCTTCCCCGCACCCCACACTGCACCTGCACCTGCACCGCACCTCCGGCGATCGTCGGTCCAGACTCCCCACCCGCAAACGACACTCGGAGACGGGGAGCGACGACGACGACGAGGAGGAGGAGGCGGAACGGCGTGGCGGCGTGCATGAGTACATAGTCGCCATGCACGGTGGTTAGACGTGCGTGAATGCGGTAAATGTCGCAATCCGCAGATGTGGGCGAAGAGGGTGGCTGCGACGCCGCTGTTCTCCGTGACGTCGCGGCCGTGTTCCTCCCCCGCGACTGACGATCGCCCCCTCCCCCCCCCCCCAACAGTCCAGACCCGTCCAGCCTCGGACGCAGAGCCCCCCAACCTCTGCAAAGCGCAATCCCCCCCCCCCGACTCCGCAACCGTGCCCCGTCGTCCGGGCCCAGCCAGTCGGCAGCGGAAGCCGCCGCAGGAACGAATGCAAAACGCGGAAGCCGCTCCGACATCCGCCCGGTCGTGATTGCTCGGGCCGGGGAGGAAACATCGGCTTGCGCCTCCGTTTTGCGGTGCCGTCGTTTGCTCGTGTCGTCTTCTCTGCACTCCACCCCTCTAGGAAGCTGCGGACGTGTCTCACCCAGGGATGCTCGGGGATGTCGGGTGCTTGGAAGGGCTGCGCGGTTCTGGAAGGACCAGAGCTAGGGCTGCGGTACATACATCATACGGATCGTACGTATGTGGGGTGTCTTCTGCCTCACGTTATCCGTGCGAATTGACGCTCGTCACGCGTTCGGAAAAAGACTCGCACTCGGAAAAAGGCTCCGCTCGTACGCAAACGGACGAGCAAACGCAGGGACTGGCGCACATAGCACGATGTCAGGTAAAAGCTGTCAATTTGATGATGGTACTCTGATCGATGTTCCATCACCGAGAGGGTGACGGACAAAAGATATGTAGGAAGGAGAGAAACCCGCAGGCTCTCGAGAAAAAAGGAAAAAGAAACGAGGGAACAGAAAGACGTGACGGCGCAGAAAATGTGCCGCCCAAACACATACACACAAACACCAGCCGAACTCCCGGGAAAAACAAAAACAAAAACAAAAAAAAAGAACAGAAAAAGAAGCCTGGAACCCATATCGCCACAAGAAATAAGGATGCCTCCTCGATGACTGAAAACGTGCGCGAGAAACATTTCAAGGATGACAAGTCCTGCACACCGATTAGTTCGTGTGACGAGATAGACAGATAGCGGATGTGATGCGAACGTACCAATCATCCTTCGTTCTGTCGTCCCCCTCTTGCGTCCTTCGCGCGCTTTCCATTAAAAAAAAAGATATCACACCTACCCCCACGCGTGTCCGTTCGGCTCACCGCGATCCCTCCCTCCCTCCCCCCCCCCCCCCCATCCCCCCACCTGCGACGGCTCTAGTACCCGCCGTACCGAGCGCGGTGCGCGCGGACCCACGAGTCATACTTCTCTCGGAACTCGTCTTCGCTCTGTTTCCGCTCGAGCTCGTCGTCGCGTGCGCTCTGCAGTGTTTGCCGGAGCGAGGCCCAGACGGTCGTGAAGACTCCGATGGATCCGAGGAAGAGCAGCAGCTGTGGCACCGTGTGCGGCACCCTCGTGCTGGTCGCGAAGCCGCCGAAGCCCAGCATGCTGGTGGCAGACGAGAGGGAAACGGAGGCACTGAGCATGGCGAGAGGAGGAGAGGACAGAGTTTGGGGCGGAAGGTTGAGCTGAGTGGATTGGTGGGGCGGTACGCTATTCGGTTTCCGATCCCGTTAGCTCGCTGGTTTTTTTTTCTTCCGCGGTGCTGCTGAGCTAGGGCTAGCTGTCGGAACGGACGACAGACTGGATCGTGTAATGGGAGAAGAGGCTTGCGAAGCAGTTCGACTATCTCTGCGGCGTTCGCGGTGAGCGGATTCCTGTCCGAGGGAGAGTGGCAGAGGCAGTGTAGCTGTCTGGAGATGCTTCAAGGGAGGATGCAAGACCAGCTGAGAGCAGAAGATGTTTTGCGGATGGTGATGATTGACGAGGTGGGAGACGGGCGGTTATTTAAACGTGCGGACAGTGCGCTGAGGAAGTGTGCGGTAGTGGGTAGAGGCGCGGATTGAGTCGATATCGAGACAAAATAGGTAAGTGGGCACGCGACACAGGTCGCTATTACCCCAGGATCTTTCCTTCCTTCTTTCTTTCCTGCTTGCTGGCTGTGGGGCCCCTCGTTAATTGGCAAGTCAGCCCTGAAATCCCCCTTCTCCAGAGATATATGTCCGCCCCGCCCCCCCCTGGATTATCGCCAGCATCTGGTTGGGTGCTCACATTGACGTGCGGACAAACGCTACTTGCCAACTCTTGGTTGACGTACGTGTCTGCGTGGTGCAGTGCGGAGAAGATGCGTACGGAGAAGGTGTGTGTGGAGGAAGGCCGCGGTTGGTAATGGCTTTCTCTCCGTCGGGCGGCCTATCGGGTGGGATGCTGATGGTGATGATGCCGGATCGATGATGTCGTCGGAGCAACCAGCACACCGCTCCGGTGGAGGCAGATGCCGACACGTACGTAGCGATGCAAGGGCGGAGAGGGGAGAGGGATTATAACGTGGAATCCAGAGAGCAAATGCGAAACCGAAGAACAGGACCACGAGCAGGTGGAGAATCGGAGGAAGGATGAGGGATATCGTGAAGAGATGATGGTTGGGCAACGGCAACGGCAATGCAATGGGGGGGGGGTGTGGGGGATGGGGATGGCCAGGTTTTGAGCTCGCTGGACGATGCGATGCTGTGTGCCGCTGCGTTGGGCTGACCGGCGGGGGGGAAGGGTTGCATACAATGCTAGCTAGCTGCCGGCTGGCCGGCCACGTAAACTAAGCATCCGTCTACTCTCCTCTGGGACGGGATAACGTGCGCACAGCCGAAGCCATTGCGGTCCTGCCGTCCCCGAGAGAAACGGACCACGCACGCAGGCGAAGAAGAGAAACGGGAAGAGGGAGCCGTGCACCGGAGAGAGGCAGCGACGGCGCCCGGCCTGCTCGTCTCACGATGCCGACGACACGCGGGACTGGATGTCCGGCTGGACGGAGGGAGGGCTGACTGCGTCTCCGCGTCCGTCGATCCCATCCAGCCGCCGCCGGGCAGACACAGCCCTCGCACCGCACTTGCATTCCTCACACTGCGCGCCCCGTCGCTATGTCTCGCCACGCCTCGTGCTCCTGCTCCGTGCACCAAAGCCCCGATAGCACGCAGCGGCGACTGGGTGCAGGTATGGAGCGTACATACCCCCTCCCGCGCCTGGGTGGTTATCTACATGTGGTCGGGAAGGGCTGTGTTGCGGTCTCGGTGCATCTTGCAGCAGAGCAGAGTATGTATCTAGTGGGTTGGAGAATCTACTATACGCAGGCCCGTGCTCTGCAGAATCTGCAGCACGAGAGCAGGCGGAGAACTCCCAGCCCAGCTGTCCGTCCGTCCCCGTCTGGTTGTCTGCTGCGCTGTGTGTGATATGTACGGCTTACGGTGCGGGTCTGAAAGTGCGATAGTGCAGGCTCGTGACCGTCTCCCCGATCCGGCAACAATCGGCGTTGCCTCGCCAACACGTTTTTCTTTTCTTTTTCGGCTCGTTTCGTTTCGTTTCGTTTCGGCTCGTTTCGATAAGCGTATCCCCACCACAGAAATTATTGATGGTGATGAGTGAGTCGGTTTGGATTGATTTGCTTAGCGCCCGTGGCGCCCCTCCCCCCCCGTGCGTTCTGTCGCAAAAGCTCCGAGCGCTGGACGGGAACAGGTGTTTCCGACGTGCTTGGAGTCGACATACATAGAGAGCGTGCAGCGGCAGCTGTTTGCCCGTCCGTTTGCTGGAGACGTCGACGGTGTCGCGTGCTCTTCTGCATGGCTATGCTCTCGCTCTACGCTGACGCTTGCACTCTACGGTGATTCTCGCACTTGGTGCGATTGTAATAAGTTGACCTCAACCTGGTTACGGTGATGCTCGCACTCTACGGTGCCGCTCAATATATCCGCCCCCCCCACGCACCCGCCAAGTATGCACTCCACTCACTTACAGGACTTCTCCAATTGCGTTGATCCGCCGTGTCGTGTCACCCACATCTCCTGCTGTTGCTTGATGTCACGCCGGACAGGCTGGGTGTATAGAGTTGGAGTCGATCGCAAGTCCGCAGCTCCGGTGGTTCGTCTGGAAGTAGCATCATCCCCCTGAGACACACGCCTCGGAGACGGGGTTGTCCCGTGTCCTGAGGTTGCCCGCGATTGGAGGGGGCCGTATTTGCCGCTCCGCTCCGGGTCTGGGTTCCGTCTCGGATCGGCCGGCGTTGCGTTTCGAAATTCGAAATTCGGAGGGATGGATGGATGGATGGATGGATGGATGGATGGATGGATGGAAGCGATGGGCATTGGCGATCACTCGGTCACGGGGTTTCTAGCAAAAGAGGGAGAGGGGAGGGAGGGCCGCGCTGCTGGTTGGCTCGCGACGGATGAGACGGGGGGAGGACGGATGGGTCGAGGAGCTTCTGGAAGCGGTTGAAAGCGGCGACAGCGTGGGGAGCTTTTGTTCGGGCGGAGAGGACGGATGGTCGGATGGATCGTGTTCGCTGGTTCACGTGTTGCGTCGCATACGGCCAGCACATAAATAGCTCGCCGTCCATTGGACGGTTGTCCCATGCATCGCACCTGCCCAATCAGTCAGGCAGTCAATCAATCAATCAACCAATCCATCCATCAATCCATCCATCGAGCGGCGGGCCTGGCCATCAGCCCATGTGCGTGAGTGTGCATGCGCTACATATCTATGCTCTTCGCACTCGCCCGTGGAGCACGATGTACCGGGACCACAGTGCGTGCTGCTTCTCCGGGCACCGCAGCACGCAGCGCGCATCGCGCAAAAAAACAATTCCTGCTCGATATCTATATACACAACTGTCCTGGGCCGAAACCGGGCGAATGGAGTGATGAAACGAAAACCGTGCGGAGAGCTCCTCCACCCCACGCTCGACACGAAAACTATCGCCTCACGTCACCTCACTTGCCGCTTCCGGTCGCCGTGCGGGACCGGAGAGCCCGTGACGGTGAGTGAGTAGTGCCGGCTGCAGATGCTGCGTGGTCGAACGGGTCCACGGCCGTCGTCGTAATCGTTGCAGTCCTCGGTCGCGGCTTTTTGGCGCGCTTCTCGTCCGCCCCCGCTCTGGCCGTGACGTGTTCCTCCGACCCTCCTGCGGCCTTCCGCTTCCTGCCCTTCGCGGCGGCCTTCGTCGCCGGTGGCGCGGGGTCGCCGTTGCGCCTCTCCGCGATCCCGTCCCTCCCGAGCACGAACCCGGCGCGCTCGACGTCGTCCCCGGTCACGCCGAGGCGTGCCGCGGTGCGCTGCACCCTCCCGTAGAAATCCCAGTACTCATCCTTGTCGTACCGGATCTTGGCCGTCCAGTCGCCGTCGTGGACGACCCAGCGGAACGCCTCGTCGCTGAACACGGGCACGGCCGGGAACCGGCTTGCGGCGACGATGTACGACGCCGTGGCGGGGCCGACGCCGCGCAGCGCCAGCAGCGCCGCGAACGACTCGCGCACGTCGTCGCTGCCGAACGCGGCCGTCGTCGTCGCGACCACGAAGTCCTCCGCGTTGCCTTCGATCAGGCGCAGTATCGGCCGACTCTTGCCGCGTTTCCTTGATCCATCCATCCCTCGTTAGCTGGGCTGGACGTCGACACGGGGAAGAGGGAGATGGGGATACAGTTTGCAGTCCACGAGTCGGTATAGCTCGGCTTTGGTCATGTGGGGAGGCGACCGCGACGCGAGAGTTCCCGGAAGCTCCGTCCGCCGCCAGTCGTCCAGCGTCGATATCGCCTCCAGCTTTGCGTTCGGACGCGCCGCGCCGGCGATGGCGCCGCTGTAGCGCGCCAGGAGTTGCGCGACCTCGAAGGACGTGATCGTGGTTGCGAGCGGTGCCATGGTGACTTGTAGCGTGTGTGGGGTGGATGCTGCGGGACCGGGCTGGAGACCCCGGACTTTGAGCCCGCGAGCACCGCCACACTTGACAGCCGATGAGAGGCTTAGTTAGTACATACCGGATAACTAATGGTTGCACCACCATCCAGGGCTTATCTAAATAGGTAGGTACATAGTTAGTATCTAGATACCGATCTCGGTGTCATGGATGATCGCCAACTCCAAAACGAGACGATGGTCTGCCGCTTGTGAGACGGAATCTTGTTATGAAAGTGACGATGCTCAACAACCATAGATCGGACAGTGACAGAACTTGGCACATTGAATGATCGAACTTAGGCGAAGCTCTGACAAAGTTCCTGAGACGTTATCCAAGTCTCCCAGTTCACACCAGCGAGCTGCAGTGGTACCAGCCCGTCCGGCCTCCGATCGCGCACGGCGTGACGCCAACTGTGGCTAGAGGTTGCGCTTTTGGTTGATGGCGTACGGTTCCTATTCTACAACATACATATGGTGTGGATATGGTAGGCTTTGTTAGATGGTATTATTACCGGCGACCACTCGTAACTAGTGGAGGGGTCGTTCCGCGGCAGTACCCGTGTGGAACCCCTGAGGCCAAGCAAGAATGTTTTGGTGCAAATACTATACTTCATAATCCGGGCCACCGGTAGCGGTTAGTATAGGTACATAGTAGAGGTCCAAGATCATTACTACGACAATGTAGACAAAAGGGACGCAAAAGGATAGCCACACTGCGAAATGAAACGGTACCGTCTGAGCCTTGCTGCGATGTACTGGACGCTACTGGACTGCAGGATAGCTTCCACTGAAAACCTCTTGATTTTGAGCGCCATTGAAGGCCCACAGCTCCATACCGGCACAAAAACGAACGGTGGTACCCGAGGTAACTTTCTGACCTCAACAGCCGGTATCAGTGAAAATCCGCTGCACTAATTCCCACCTGCGTCTGGCAACCCTGCTCCTCTTAATGTTCCCCATCTGTGTCAATCAAGGCCACCCTCCAATGCACGAAAATATGCCCAGGCTAAGGGAAACACACAACCCTAGGCCTATACAACTTGACTGACCTCGAGGGTGTGCGCATCTGGATACCCAGCAAGTGGGAATAATGCAGTGGGTGATGAATCACTGGTGAGGAGTCAGCAGTGTTCCTTATAACCAATGGATTGTTCCTACACCTGGGTCAGAGGTCCCTTGCAACACTATCCTTCGTCATGCAAAGTTGTGTGGACACTCGGTCCACGGTAGATGACTTTTCGCGATTTTTCCTCATGGTTATGTGGTTAAGCAGAGTGTTCGGGTAAGGGGGCAGTACATAGCCGGATAGATTACAGAGCGGGATCCTGGCTAGCCGAATTTAGCCGCTCGGGGGTATTTAGTGCGCCCATGCGAACCGAGAGGAAGCACATCCCAGCGCAGTGTAAACAGCACCTAACCCGACCAAACAAGCTCGCCATGTCTGCTCCATGGGAAGAAATATCCGCCCGCAAGCGCCAGGAGCGCGACTCCAAGATCCCGAATGAATGGCGGCTCGCGAGCGTCGACCCCGCGCGAATCAATGTCACCGACGTGCCGCGGGAGAGCGGAATCCTGACCGCCGCGGAGCTGAACATCACTGAGGACTACGAAGCGAAGGGCATCGTCGCGGCGGTCGCCGAGGGAACCCTCAAGGCCGAGGCGGTGGCGATTGCCTTCTGCAAGGTCCGTTCTGGCTGTCCGTAATTACATAAAGTACATGCCCGCGTGGTTGGCTGACTCGATGGTGCGGTGGTGGGCGCAGAGAGCGGCGATTGCCCAGCAGGTGGTGAGTTTGCCCTTCCGGAACTCGCCGCCGCTCAGAAGCTCACCGGGTGTAGACCAATTGCCTCACGGAGATCTTCTTTGAGGAGGCAATCGAGAGAGGCCGGTACCTGGACTCCTACATGGCCGAGCACGGAAAGCCGCTTGGCCCTCTCCACGGTGTTAGTCTCCGTCGCAAATGGACTGGCGATCGCTAAACCCGTACGCAGCTCCCCATCTCCCTCAAAGACTGCTTCTCTCTCCCGGGCTATGCGTCGACCGTCGGCATCTCCGCCCGAGCCGACATCCTCGCGACCGAGCGATCCGTTCTCGCCTCACTATTGCTCTCGGCCGGTGCGATACTCTACGTCAAGACGACGACACCCCAGGGCCAGCGGGCGCTCGAAACCCATAGCTTCCTGTGGGGCCGCACCCTCAACCCAGTCGACACCACCCTCAGTGTCGGCGGCTCGTCGGGAGGAGAGGCGGCTCTCCTTGCGATGCGCGGCTCGGTCCTCGGCATAGGCACCGACTTGGGCGGGAGCATCCGTGTGCCCGCGGCTTGCTGCGGACTCTACGGCTTCAAGCCGACCTCTCAAAGAGTCCCGCGGCAGGGTTCGGAGACCATCGAGATCCCTGGCGCTTTCTACGCGGGGGTAATAACCGTTGCTGGACCGTTGGCGCGGACGATGGGTGACTGCAAGTGGTTCTTTGAGGTTTTGGAGAGCTTGCAACCGTGGAGGTTCGATCCCCAGGTCTTGCCGTTCACGTTCCAGGCCCCGCCGAAGGAGCGCTTGCACATCGGTCTCCTCCGGGACGACGGGCTGGTGACCCCGCTTCCTCCCGTTCTGACAATGCTGGATGAGGCCCATCGCGCTCTTACCGCCGCCGGCCACACGGTCGAGGTCATCGACCTCCCGGAGTTTCCCGCAGCGTTCTTCACCACGGTCGGCATAACCAATTTCAGCCCTACCGAAAGCCTTTTCGACCTGCTCGAGTCGACTGGCGAGACTCTGTCTCCCTGGCTGGCCCGACTGGGGTTGAAGCGCAGGGGCCTCGAGCCCAATGATCTGGCTGAGCACTACAGTCTTACGCACGCCAAAGAACAGCACGAGATCGTGTTTCAGAAGAAGCTTTGGGAGCGAGGCGAGGGAAAAGTGCCGCTTGATGTCATCCTGTGCCCTGTCGGCGGATACCCAACACCGAAACAGGATGGCTGGGTCGGCTTTGACTACACGATCGTTTGGAATCTAGTGGACAACCCTGCCGCCGTAAGTCGCGCCCATACATCTTCCCCAGCTGCCGTCCGTCCGTCTAACGCGTCTGCAGTCGGTTCCCGTGCGCACCGTGACGGAAGAGGATCTCGGCCAGGAGATAGAAGCACCGTCGCTAGGGAGCCACGACGACCGCAACAGGATGCTCTGTAAGTTGCATCGCGCCACCGCATTCGAGAGTGTACTGACGAGTTGTTCTTCGCAGGGGATCCCGAGGGGAGGAACGCATTCCTTGGAGTGCCGATGTCGGTGCAGGTCGTCGGCAGGCGGGGAGAGGACGGCGCACTGGCCAACGCTCTGGAGGTTATCGACCAGGTTCTTCGGAGCTCTGCGCACGCGCAACCGGTTCCGCAGTCGTCCAAAATCTAGACGGAGTCGCTTGCTGGTAGTTCGTTTGGGGTTCCTCCCCCCGTCGGTGGCGTTGATACGCGGGTATCGTTGGAGGCGTCGATGGTTTTGGGGAAAGAAGTTTAATGAGTCACCGTTGCTCCGTGTGTCCTAGTGATGTGATATGATCAACTGAAAGCCTGAGCGCGAGTGTTATGCTTGATCCAGACTCTCTAGAATCCTGACCAATGCACGGCCTCCGTTTTGCCTCGCGAGCACTAACTACATCCTGTGACAAAAATCTCGTCGAAGCGTCTCCACGAAAAACAGCTGTCTTGAAGACAAAATAACCTAGTTTGATGGCTACTTACATATAAACATCCCATCTTCTTCGTTGTCTTCCTTCCACGATTACATATACCACAACTTTTGTGACCTCCCGGGCCCTCTACTGCTACTACCGGCTTCTTGGGGGTGATGGGGGTGGGGATGGACGTGTGTGGTAGACTGTGGCCGACCTACGCACCTACCGCTACATAGCTATCTGGATACGACCGGGGCGTCACGGGCGGTTTCGTACGGTTCTCTCGGGACGGCGCGTCCCATATTCCATAGCTCTCGCTTGGAGGATAAAAAAGGGGCGACAAGGGATTCGTGCCTATTTTCCAGCGCTGTCCCCCCGTGGCATGCGACCTATCTAGATCATGGCGATGTACCTATGTACACCAGTTCCCGTCCACTGTCCAACCCGAAGGCGGCTCGTTGTGGCTCCCCTATCCTCCGCCGTGGCCCACCCCTAAAATAATATGAATCGTGCACTCCTCCTCACTCTCGGCCTCGCTCCCGTCCTCATTCACTCCTGGAGAAAGCTCATGGCGCGGGGC
>Ga0307516_10004306_pt1 | contig 17664 bp, 19 predicted proteins | sample 19_EM_MG_FD_203310 | JGI IMG/M metagenome (GOLD analysis project Ga0307516, IMG submission 203310) | Populus trichocarpa ectomycorrhiza microbial communities from riparian zone in the Pacific Northwest, United States - 19_EM | ecosystem: Host-associated > Plants > Roots > Unclassified | place... | reverse complement strand
AGTAGTTCTGCCCGTCACTCACGTCAAAATCTCCCACATTCAGGACGATACGGGCCCATTGAAAATACCTATCATGTGTTCCTCGCTGGCTTGGCCCGGCCAAGCCCTGCCCTACCAGATAACGCACTTGTCCGAAAGCTACCTCGTGAGTGGAAGTTATCCACTCACTCCGCTCGAACGTTTGACATACCCTGTCGGCCTATTGGCCCCCTTGCCTCAAAATATCTCGGCTCGCGATCATCATATTGGTACAGCCTCGTTACGGTGATAGCCAGGGAAAGGCCCTATAACCATGATTGTTCCTCTGATCAACCCACCAGCCGACGTTGGCAACCCAAGGGTATATAGCACGGGAACGTACAGGTTTGGCCTGTCGGACGCCTAGCAAGCCGGAGGAGTTTCGACAAACAAGGTGCCAAGCCACACTGGCGGGAGGAGTGAAGTGGAGGGTACGCTTTGCTCCACTCAAACCGGAAGAAAAAACCGGGGCCTTTTGGTAAAGACAGGTTTCCACTAGGGCTTATCGGATGACTTTTGACAAGCCCAGCAGGCGCTCACTCAGGAACTCTGCACGAAAAGCAGAGTAGTGCCGCCTGGGGTCAGCTTTTTCATTCCCCGGATAAGTTCTCCCCGTTGGGAAATAAAGGAATACCGACGGCCCCTGGGTCATTTGGGGAACTTCTCGCGTCATGAGAAGCGGTCCATCCTCTGCGGAAGGCTCAAGAGTATCGGGATCACTCACGAATGCCGTTCATCCGTTCCCAGAAGCCTCTAATTTTAGCTCCTCGGGAGCATACGTTGGTTATTTCTGTCCAAAGCGTAACCCGCCGATTTTTGACTTCCATTGGATTTCGTTGCCATCGAATTTGTTACCTGACATACGCGGGCCCCGTTCCCCACGGTGTGTGGTCATCTGATATCTAGACCCAGGCACACCACCGGGTCTTCCTTGCGGAATGTGAGTTGGAGAGAGAATCTGAGATCGGGGCAAACCTTTTCTCCCACTGACGATGAACGTTCCATTGTCAGGATGACCTCGCTTCCAACCATGGATGCCGAGCCAAAGGTGCTGGTGGGACCATGAATCTCGATCGCGCTCTGGTGTGATGGGGCTTGTACATGGGACCCGATCGGCGTGGGTTTTGTATGCCGTTGGTTTCTGACGGTCTCCCACCGGTCCCCGTTACAGGCGCCACAATCGGCACTTCGGCCTTCGGTGGACCCTCGACCCAACTGACATAACTGAACGCGCCCCACCCGACGAATGCTCTCACTTCAGTCGTCGTATTCGCATGTGCGTTCTAATTCAGGGTGCGACTGCGTGTTTTCACAGCCCATTGTTGACTCTGGGGTCTTTCGGAGAGTCAGCGAAGCCCTTGTTGATCGCAATTAACTGCCGACCATTCACGGCCGTCGTGGCTTCTGGGGGTCACGCTTCTTAGCGATGGGAGCTCAATTGGGTCGCCAGTTGTAGCCCTGGAGGCTGTGTCCTCACGTGATAACGATTGACCGGGATCAGCAATTTCCATCGGAAGAGAGCCGGGGGTGCCGTCATCTCAGAGTGTGGGCAAGGCGCCATCCTCGGGGGACGACCGCCAAGAGCGCCCAGGCCTCAGAGATTTTCGACTGGATGATTGTTTTGGCCAATGGCGCGGGGCGGTATCGAACGTGCATGATTCTAGAAGCATTCATATACACCTCTCCGCGGAGGGAAATGGACGCCACTTCCTGTGTTCTGCCGTTGCCCAGCATGATACTCTTGAAGATCTGGCGTAGTGAGTTCCCTCCTTCGTGCCTTCCAACCATCGGCTCATATCGTGCGTCTTCTAGCATACTCAGTGGAGGAGAGGCGCAACATGTGTGTATTCACGTCACCCTTACCCTTCGGCTGTTCTTACCGGTTTGTTATCAGTGCCATCTACATTGGAGGGATCATGTTCTACAAGCTGGGGCTTGAATTCTTCAATGGCTCCATTACCACCCTCGCCACGGATCGGTTCAAGTCTGCGAATGCCTTTACAAAGTGTGCGTAATGTGTCGTCTGACCTCCCCGATCTGCCGGCGACTGATCACCTCATTCAGTGGGCGCTGCTCAGGGAATTAACCAAGCCGCCCAATGTGTTGGTGCTATCCTCATCGCTCCCCTAATCAAGCGTTGGCCTACACGAACTGTCCTCGCTTCTGCCATTCTTTTCTTCTCTCTCATGACCACGATCTTGCTGATCGTTGATGCCTCGACCGGTATGTGCCCCCATTTCGCCACGGGTACACGCGACTCACGCACTTCATAGGTGGGCAAATTAGGTCCAACACTAAGGACAACAAGGTCAAGTACGGTGACTGGAATCCCAATGCTGTAAGTTGTCACACGACACCTTTTATCCGTATCCAGGACTGACGGGGCGTTATAGATTTTCGCTATCTGGACTTTCAGTGGTATCGCGTACGGTATGGTTGAACTCATCCGCCGTGTCATGTAAGTTCTACTCTCGCGTTTATTGAACGGTCACTGACGCCTTTCTAGTCCATGTGACGTCGTTGGTGGAAATGTCGGAAAGCTGAGGAGAATGGACGCTACCGTCGTAAGCTATCTCTTGACCATCTCTCGTAGTTCGTCTGACCATCCAATCTCTACCCAGCATGTCTTCTATGAAGTCGCTGGTACCGCTGGTGCTTTCGCCTCCTCATCCGCCATCTCCAAGTTCGGGAATAACTACAGTTTCTTCCTCACCCCCATCTTCTTCTGCATCGCAGGCTCCATCTGGGTCTTTATCTCACTCCCTCACGACAGCAGCGTTGGTGGTGTTGGTCTCGAAGATATTGACAAGGACTCCAACCGTGGGAACTATCTAGTCCAGACCTATCGCGGTTTCGTCGGCTTTGGAAAGTCTGTCTGGGTCGGTTTCCTCGTCATCTTCGGCAGTCGCAAGTTCATCTGTAAGCCGCCTTTCGTTCTACATTTTTGTCGGACAATCGCTCAATCGTTTTGCAGGGCTACTCCCCGGTTACGCGATGGCTCTCTATCTCCACAGATTCTTGGAGTCCACCCTCGCCCCTGCTTACGCCAAGCGTACTCTCGGTATCAGTGCTTGGGCTCAGATTATCGTTGGCGGTTCCAACTTTGGTGAACTACTCGGCGCACTGTCGGTGTTCCTCCTCTCCGACCACGTTACAACTCCTGTAAGTCAACATTGACTCGATTACTACGGAACGGGCGATTTAAATTCCCTCTCATAGATTCCCTGGCTCCGGCTTGATGCCCTCGCTCTCAACATCGTTTGGATTCTGCCGTACTTCAGCTCCATCGCCAAGAAGGATGTCACCTGGGCTTGGAGGGCCGCTGGGTGCTTTATCCCCATCTCCTACGGTTGGGCCGCTGGCGACGTGTCACTGGCTGCCTACATCCAGTCTGCCCTCTCCGCTGGTGATTATGGTAAGTTAAATCCCATCAACGATAGAATCCATCCACCGATCATCTTCTGCAGCCTCCAAGTACGCCGACGTCTCCGCCCTTGGCGCCGTGATGGCCTTCTTGTACTCTTCGTACATCGTCATGAACGCGGTCCTGAGTGCCACCCTTGGAACGGTTATTGACCATGACTTCACCGCCCACGGTAACATCGAAAGCAGTTTGAGGAGGGTCGGCGGGTGAGTCCTTCTGGATCTCCGCTCGAGCGATATTCTAACGGGTTTCCATAGCATCCAATTCAGCGTCTGCTCCGTTATCATTCTCCTCGCTACCCTCGTCCCCATTGGTGCCATCGCGTTCAACCCCAAGGCCATCGATGGTGTCCGCAACGAGCAGGAATACGATGAGGACAGCTCCTCCCATGACAGCCTCAGGAAGGGTGACGTTGAGGGTCGCAGGCGAGAGGAGGAAATCCCTGTCACTGCTCTCCCTGTCCTCGCTCCGTGAGCTAGCGTTTTAATTTATTTTCATGTCTCGTACTTGGTCAAGGGCATCGTTATCTACCCACATATGTTTGTCTTTTTTTTTGTTGCTGGAGTTTGTAAGCGTACTTTACTGGCCAGGATACAAATTCGGGTTTGCGGATGCGTACGTGTGTCCGCAATGCCGATAATCAAGTCGATAGCAACTAGAGTTGCATCGGGGTGCGGTCGTGTGGTCGTGCGGGCCGGTCGGAGCGTAGCCGTTTCGACTCCTGGCTCGGTGTTAGCTCCGCGCCGAACGTTGAGTCGCGACGACCCTCAGTTGAGCAGTTCGTTCTCGAAGAAGCGGCCAAGTAGAGATTGATCCCCGATACTGCCCCCATTCCGCCTTTGAACTATTGAGAACGGACATCCCACGCGCCAACTTTTTTGCCGTATACGCGGGGAGTCCGACGCGTTTGACCGAGAGTAAGTACACGAAGAAGTATGATGAGGACCTGAACACACTCCCTATCTTCGTGAGTCCTACATGTGCGTTGGACCCGAAGCTCAACTGTGAACACCGACTTCTCTCGTGCGTAGGCCGGGTTGTTCTCCGCAGTCAGTTCGGCGTTCATAATCGATATCCAATTCAAGTTGGAACCCGACCTGAACGAAATGACCGCCGCCTACGTGCAAATCCTCATCCACGCCGTGAACGGTTCACTGGGGGGACAATCCACTTGACTGAACGTCAGGTAGTATCTCATGCAGTAAGGTACACTGCGTGCATCGAATAATAGTCACCCGTTCGCTGCTTACCCATGGCCAGTGGCGACCAGGACATCACAACGAAACATCAATTCTGGATTGGGGTCTATCCGCCCACATGGCTAAAAGGCCTCGTGTTTGTATGTAAACGTCACCCAGGATGACGGGCCGAAAATGAGGAAAGTGGTGAGAGTCTGGGAATGATGTGACGGTGGAGCGAGCACAATTAGGACAGTCAGGCCAAGAAGACAAAACCACCCGACGATGGTAGACCGTGAGGGAACGCTCAGGCTAGTACAGAGGTATGTGGATAGATGTCCGGCGAAGGAGGTCAAGGCGATATTTCGGAACGAGTCCGCTGCCGGATGGAGCGCCTGCTGCAGCAGGGCCCCTGCGCCCCCGCTGACTTGTCATCGGACCCAATTCGAATCATTTGAGATGACCGCTCCCTGAGTAACTTACCGTAAACACCCGTATATACTACTCGTGCATATTTACAAGTCGTCCAGTGAGTAATACACCAATTTGGATTCTCCCGGCTGGGTCAGCGCGCATCGGACAATGTTGCCGGCTCTCTGCAAATTTAAAATTACAGGAATGCGAAAGAGATAGACATATGATTGGGTCGGGTTGCGCCTTCAACTAGTGGCAACATCTCTGTCTACGGTGAGAACGGGGGTGGCCGCGAGACCCTGCAGGGGGAATCATCCGATGAGCCCCGACCGTCGGTGCCCTCCTCCATTTCCACATCTTCACCACCCCACTCCGTTTCCATGTCATCACTGTCTGTCTCTGTTTCCACATCATTGCTGTCTTCCTCCGTTTCCACATATTTTCTAGTAGAAGGTAGTCCCGTCTCCAAACATTGAAGAATTTCTCCGATGCTCGGCCGGGCGTTTGGTCGTGGCTCCCAACACCATTCCAACATCTCCCATAAACTGTCGGTGAATTGTGTTCCCCGAGGAGGATGTTTGCCCTCCGAGATTTTTATGACAACCCTGAGGTGTGTATCTTTGTGGAATGGTAGGTGTCCACTGATAATCTCGTATATCACCATCCCAAGAGCATAACAATCCGAGTGTATTGTTGGGCGAGTGTTTGTGAATCCAAACTTTTCTGGTACAATAAGCTCTGGGCTCATCCAGCGAAGTGTGCCACCATGATTGTGCGAGCTTGAGGATAAACCGTTCAGAAGGTCTGATGTAAATGCAACCAAACCAAAGCCTGAGAGGCGGGGATGGCCAGTTTGGTCAATCAGGACATTGAACTTGGCATGTACAAAAGTCAGCAACATGGACTCATGGTTCCAACTATCAAAGACGTACACCTTTGAGATCCCCATGGATCACTCCCTGGCTATGAATATAGATCACCCCCCTTGCAACACCTGCCAGCTGGGGGATCATACAATCATCAACCACACAATGACAACAAGACTTTTAGTGGGAACCTACAAGCCCAAGCTGATCCACTTCTGGGTGCAACTTGGCAAAGTTATTGATGGTTCCATTTTCCATCCACTCTGAGATCATTGCCAACTGAGTTCCAGTTATTGTTGCCCCTATCAGTGGCAGCACATTTGGATGTTGAAGAAGCTTCCATGTTACAACCTCTCTGCAGAATGTCTATCAGGGTTCAGTCAGCCATTAATATGGAGGAAGACAGCACAGTCCACAACCCACACTGCGTATCTTCTGTAGGTTGTCGTTTGCACATACTCTCAAAACCCTTACTGCTACATCCCGACCACAGTGTTCCCCCTTCCACACATCTGCATACCCATCCCTGCATTGTGGGATGCTTGTTTGGTCATAGCAAACAGGGACCTTCAAGGCTCCAGGAAGAAGTGCACAGCAGCTGCACATGTTGATCAAATAGTGCAGACATCTCATGCGAATCCCTGGGGCTAGGTTATCCAGTACCTAATGTGAAGGTTCATACCAATGTTAATCAACTTGCCATTTGGACAAGAGGATCCATGGGGGTTTACCTCATCTACCACATCAATGAAGCTCTGTGCATCATCCCCAGAGAGACTTTTGACTATGGTGGTCTCACTGTGGTCAGAGAAGATGGATGTTATGAGGGAGGTGCGCTTGTGTATGGGAAGGGGGTAGCTGATCAACTTTTCCCAGGCCAGGGTGTCACTGTGCAATCACATGGTCAAACAAATAGATATACTATTGTCAGAATCATTGAAAAACTAACAGGTTGACAGGAACCTGAACAGTCTTCAAGGCCTCTGTGGACAAGTGGGGGGCTGGATCCCAGTGGCATTGCATTGATGTCCACAAATTGTCCACGAAAATTGGATGTGTCAGGTGTGGTGGGCACCTACCTTCTGTCATGGCCAAGAGTACTTGTAAGGCCTCTGAGGCCCCTGGGCGCAAGTGGGGGTCCTGATCCCAGCAGCGTTGCATCAACATCCACAAACTATCTGTGAAGGTTGGATGTGTTGGCCGTGGTGGGTGCCTGCCTTCTGTTATGGCCAACATAGCCACAAAAGATGAACCACCACTAAATGGAACTGCACCAGTGAACACCTTTGTTGACACAAACTGCAGTAAGATGAAGCCTTACACATGGTGGATCACATGTGACACACCTCAATCATTACCATGGCAAATGAGAAAATGTCTGCTTCCTTGCTGTATGCCCCCCCCTGCTCCTTCAGGATCTCTGGTGCAGTCCATCGCAGAGTATGGCCACGTTGATGTGAGGCATTTGGAATTAAATCCAGGGTTTGAGTGATTGTAGCAAGGCCAAAATCTGCAATGCATGCATGACCAGATTTGTCCACAAGAATGTTTTGCTGGCCAGGTGTTAATACCATAGTGAAACAAGATGAAGGACAACCACATACCCCCTTCAGGTCCCCATGAATCACACTGCAGGAGTGAAGGTAGCAGAGGCCCTCAGCAGCATCAGATATCTGGTTACAGGAGTGAGTGTGGGATAAAAATACCCAGAGGGACACCCACAAGTCCAAGTCGGTCTACCTCAGGGTACTTCTCAATGTATCCTGGCAGGTTCCCACCAGGCATCCAACTTGAAATCAGCTGGAGGGGAGTGATAGTGATACCCAAAAGGGGCAAGACATTTGGGTGTGTCAAACGTTTCCACACTACAGCCTCTTGGCAGAAGATCTGTGGATTTTGTTAACAATGGTAAGCAGGGAAGCCACAGCATCAATAACACACTTTAGTGGCCTTTTTTGGATCCTCCTTCACATACATCCGCACACGTTTGATGCAAACCCTTATACCATTAACAGTCCCATGGTACACATCACCATAACCCCCTGAGGCAAATGGGTCAGGACTCATGTTGAGAAGGGGAGATGAAAGGGTGTATGATGTTGGGAGTATTCCCCTATCACCACACAAGCTTCTGAGTTCACATAGACACTCCCTGGAAGCTGCACTGGAAGGATCTAGACCATCAAGAGCCTATACTGGCTTGAGTGGAGAGTTGGGAAGGGCAACATGGCAACATACCATGTCCAGATAGTTAATAAGCCACACCAAATCATCACATTGAAGGTCTGATGCACATCGACAGTACTCCTCCCCACAAAGTACATTGATAAGTTGATCACAATACCCAGATAAGGACCTGTCAAGGTGGTAGAGTTGTTGCAAAGCCAGGGCTGTGATACCAGGTGGTGGGGCTGGGACCCCCAGCTGCTGAATTCCCTGATGAGTTATCCTCCCCACTATAGGGGTGGGGCCCAGTAAGACCTCAAATGCCCATGTATAGCAGGGGATAACACTAACCCCCATCTGTGTCTACCACAACACGTGGCCGATATTTAGTCAATAATGTTGGTATGTTGTCTGCATCCCCTTCCTGCCCCTGAGTTAACACCCAGAATTTGTCAGGTTTTTTGTCTCACCATTCGGATCCACACCAAATCTCGGTGGTGCATCAACACCGAGACGGCATTTGAATTCTTCCAGCATGAGGGGTGAGTGACCTGGCAATGGTGAGGGGAAGGGACCTACCTTAAATACGTAGTCTGCAATGATATCCCAGCTGTCATATTCCCCATCCTAAACTCAAGCGTCATTGAGTGGAAAATAAAAGGGTGTGGCAAGGACCATACATATGGTGTATTGCGAACAACAACACTTGGCTCAGAGCCAGCATCCCCTGTGGTGAGGTCCAACTGCTCCCCCAGGTCCCTATCACTGCTTGTTGTAGGTTCTAAATTGGACTATCCTGTTAACTCCAAAAATGCGCACCCTCTGTTACCCCCTGATCCGAGGTCATGCGGTCCCGCGCCTGCTCGAATCACCTTCGGAAACAACCATTTCGAGCGCATTGTGTAATACCGAATGAAGACACATTGATCGAATCCGGTGGGAATTGTTCTTGCATTTGCCAACTGGGAGGAGGGAAAATCTATGGCTTGTACCATTGGAAGGAGATCCCATGATTGTGGCCCACTCTTAAAATGTGGTGAGCACCTGGTATGCCGCGTCACCCAAACAGACGCGTAAGCGGAGGCGAGCATTGGGACAGCCACATCTGAGCCAGCCTCAAGGAAAGTGCCCTCGTTCGTGTAAGCCAACATTGCAAAATCCTTGGTAGCGTCGAAACCGGATACGAGAACAGGCTGAATGTCATCTCCATACCCCTCACTACGGGCAAATTTAACCCAAGACTCATAGTGGCGCTTGATGTACTTTTCAAACACGGATTCCAACAAAGCATCTTCCATGTACGTTGGGTACCTTGTCATCAGTGCTGCACCGTGATTCCCAGTAAGCTCGAATGAGAAATGTGCGCCAGGTTGCAGGGGGCTAGGTGGCGCATTTTTGAGATAAGCAGAGGGCGGTCTGAGGGATGGGACATACAGGGGAGTAGGTACCGTGGCACCAAGACTAGCCCCGAGCCTTCGAACAGTGTCAGTGCGAAGGCAGCCAGGGTCTCGGGGTCCGCGAAATGTCGTCCTTCCAATGTTCAACGGTTCAGATGCACTGGGGACATCCCCCACCGGGGAAGCAGCGGAGAACAGTAAATGGAATTGCCCACGGCGGATAAAGCCAACGTCTCCGATTCCGATGCGCGTGTAGTCCGTAGGAGAGGGCTCCCTAGAAGTTGGTGGAGAGGGTTCCCTAGAGATTGCAGAAGTCCGAATCTTCAGGCGCCACCCACAGAGTCCAAAAAATGACGCGCTACCATAGAGCATCACCGTAGCGGTGGGAGTCCATTTGTCTGTGAAAGGATATCTCGAACGTCAGGACGGGCGTAGCGGGCCAATAGTGGATTCAAGGCTCACTCCTTGTATACCTGCCATTCCGGTTGATATTCGCGGGCCATGGGGAAGTTTGGGGGGGGAGCGCTCACACATGCTGGTCTTATGAACCCCGACAGGGTGCCTCGACCCCAACTGCGTAATTGACGGAATCAATGAATGGTAGGGTTGAGGGCAAACCGGGCGGCATTGGCGTCCCGGTGTGGTCCCCTGGACTAGCGTCTTCCTGTCCTTGGGGTCCGGGCCCATGCCGCTGGGCCTTACCCAATGGAGACGGGGGCTTACATAGTACCAAAGCGAGTCTTGGGGGGCACGAACCTAGGCTCCAATACGTAACCCCCCACATGATGGGATCCTTCAGTTGGCCGAGCGGCATCCGCCGACTGGAACCTTTATCCACCGTTAAGCCCACGCGACAGTCCGGGAACTTTGTCATGGGAGGGACGTTGTGCTCGTAAATGGGTGTTATAATGAGAACGGTAAACAAGGGCGAGGAAAACGGTTAAACTCGACTGACGCTCGCTGGTACGGTAGCCATTTGCAAATTGCACCTGATGACGGATCCCGAGGCCTGATCGCCTGGGGACCCCCGTGTGGTCGCGCGCATCCACCGTGATTCTCCTTGAGCGTTGAGATAGTACCGTCATTGAAATTCGACTTCTTTGCGGTGACCGGTTGAACGAGGTAGGGAGGCACAGAAACGTCCAGGGCCTGGAAGTGAGTGGCGATTGCGTTCGACGGTTTGGTAGTGTTTAGGCCAGAGTAGAGTCATGCATGGATTGATGGGGGGCGGAGCGGGAGGTCCATACGGGAAATTCGTCAAGTCAATTGGGTCGTATGATCGTTGAACAAAAGGAGGACTCACGAGCCACCCAAAATTTCTAACGCCTCCGAAACGACACTTCTTTATGTATCACACTAAGATCTACTTTCGAAACGCAAGACTTGAGTTGGTCGACCGTGACTTGGAGCCAATTTACCTACCGCCGGCCCGGGGGATCCCAACTAGTACCGATTGTGCACGACCTGACACACCACTTGAGATATTGAGCTTGGAGGTGGGAGGGACACAAGTTTACGAAGATCGTCGGTTGGAAATGGCAACAGTCCGTCACTTCATTCTTCACGGGAGCACAGGGTAGCACCTGACGGGATGGCAACCGAGAGGACGGGGAGGACCGATGTCCGCTGGGTAAGTCAACCGCTCTCGTTCATCGCTGACCCTCTTTTATCGCCCATCACCCTGGGATACTCGAGCTCCCTTAACCGTGTGGCTATTCCATCGTTGTTCGAGATGAATGGTATTGGATTGGATAACAACCGAGGGCGTCAGATTCGGGCATGTCTTTGAGTTTATTGGACCGTGAACTTCGTTTGTAGTATGACCGTAACCGTATAACCGTGCAACCGTTTATTGAGCCTCTCGAAAGAGGGAGTAGAAAGGGAGCATCGTTTTTTTTTAATTCAGTGTTTCTATTCCGGCAGTCAGAATCGTGGGATTCGGCTCTTCCCGTCATATGACCCGTAAATTAAATTGAAATCGGGTGCACGTTTCGTCACGGACAAAACCCTCCTCCTTTCGGAGTCGGGACCAAATGCCGCCCGTCGCGCTCAGCTAAGATGCTGATTTCCTGACCACGGCTGTGCATTCAACACCCAAGCGGAGGAAGAGGGGAGCCTCTCGTTCTTTCGTTCGCCATGCACCACCTTCGAAGAAAGCCCTCTCCGTTGGCAACGCCGACAAACAACCTCCCACCCGCGCACGCATCGCCGATCGAATTCTTGAAAGGGCTCGCCACGAACCCCCGCACCAAGGGTCCGAGCGCGCTTGCCACTTCATCGGGTGTCATCGCTTTGTCGATTGGTTCCCCGTCTCGCGATCCTTTGGACACTGCGCCCAATGAACCGGGGTCATCGAGGGAGTCAGGTTGGAAGACAGCATACGGGGCGGCGAGGGTGGCTGTCGAGATCACCAATGAATCCTCTGATATGTTTTTACCGCTCAAGGCGGTCGCGGGTGCTCTTTCAGTTCTCATAAAGAACTATGATGTAAGTCATCCTCAAACGTTTCACCCCATCGACGATCGACCATTTTGTGCAGCAAACCACCGCCAACGCAGAGCGGATCAGAGAAGTCGAGGGAAGGATAGAGTCGCTCGGTGAGGTACTTGGATCCTCGGAGGACGACCAGGATAGTGGAGAGAAGGCGCGGAGGGAGGCTCTACGGAAGTTCACGTTCTTCTCCAACGAGCTATCGGCACATTACTCAACGCGTCGATTATTTCCAGGAAGTTGGCTGGGATTATTGCAGAACTTGGACCACTGTCTGAGCAACGCGGGCTTCTGAAGTTCTTGAGGAGTGCCGACCACGCCAACACCTTGAACGACTTCGTCCAAGATCTAGCTTACGCCATGACCGACTACCAAGTACGCGCCCCGAACCCCACCACGCAAACTAGCTAACGCTCAGTACAGACGTCACTGCAACAAAGCATATACGGAAACACAAAGAATATCAGTGAGAGTACCAGGAAGGTCGAGGAAAACACCAAGAAGGTCGAGGAGAACACAAGGAAGGTCGATGAGAACACAAAGAAACTCGACGAGAGCGTCAGAAATATCATTGTAAGGATATCCCTTAGCCCGGCCCGGGGGTAACTTTGACCTAAGACTGAACAGGAAGCTGCAGACCTCGAGCTCCTGGGAAAGTTGGATCCTGTGCATAACGCGGGGCACCAAGCCGGTCACCATGATACGTGCCTCCGGGGGACTCGAGAGTCCGTCCTTGATGGTATCATACGGTGGAGCAAAGATCCTCAGGACAGACACGTTTTTTGGCTCAACGGATTGGCCGGAACGGGAAAATCAACCATCGCGCAGACGTTCTCGGGAATGGTCGCGAAAAGTGGGACCCTCGGTGCCAGCTTTTTCTGCTCTCGGGATTACCTCGACCGAAAAGAACTCAAGAACATCTTCCCCACACTTGCGTATCAGCTCGCATGTCGCTACCCTGCATTTCGGAGTCAAATCGTTCAGGTCATAAGGCGGGACCCGTCCGTGGCGCGAAACTCACTTATATCTCAGCTCAAGGACTTGATCGTGGACCCCATTTCCTCTACGGACATTTCATGCGTCATCGTCGTGGATGCCCTAGACGAGTGTGTCGACGATCAACCCTCCTCGGCGATCCTCTCCGTACTCGGCCGTTTCGTCAGACAGCTACCGTCTGTAAAATTCATCATCACCGGAAGGCCGGAACCTCGCATTCGAACTGGATTTCGCCTCCCCCTCCTGGAACCATTTACTCAAATTTTCTTGCTACACGAGGTCGAACTGTCCAGCGTCGATGAGGACATTCGATTATATCTCCAGGAGAAGTTGACTGCGGTTGCCAAACGAAGGAGCGACTTTGATCTGTCCGACTCGTGGCCTTGCGGCGAGGACCTCACAGCTCTCACCAAGAAGTCGTCGGGGCTATTCATTTTTGCCTCCACCCTCGCCAGGTTCATCGAATCGGAGCACCACGAACTCAACGAGCGCCTCCAACTTATCGTTACCCCGCCAGACAGTACCGTCCACGAGGGGCGTGCAGGCATCGATCCACTATACGCTCAAGTTTTGGTGCACGCCTTCTCCGATGTTAGGGAGGTCACTGTGTTTGCAAATTTGAGGAGAGTTTTGGGTGCGGTGATACTAGCGTTCAATCCGCTGTCCCGGGCGCAGATCGCGAAGATACTTAACATAAAAACATCTCTCATCACAACGACCCTGCGACATCTCCATTCTGTACTTCTCATCCCCAACGAGGAGTCTAAGGAAATCCGCGTTTTCCACAAATCGTTTCCGGACTTCCTGCAAGACCGCGGCCGTTGTTCCAACCTGAAGTTCTTCATCGCCTCTTCTGTTCACCATGGGGATATGGCGCTTGGGTGTTTGGAGCTGCTGAAAAAGTTGAAACCGAACCTTTGCGCTCTGCCGGACTTCACAATGAATCGTGAAGTACCCGACCCCCAAAATCTTCTGGAGGACAAAGTGGGGGGTGCTTTGCGATACGCGTGTGGCTATTGGGCCATGCATATTCAGTCTTCTCCGACTACCAATGACCACGCTATTCGGCTGATCGCCTCTGCGACTGAGTTCTTCAACAATAATGCTCTCCCGTGGATCGAGGTTATGAGCCTCGAGAACCGGCTCGAAGATGTGATTCACAGCATTCGTGGCCTATTAGACTGGCTTGAACTGGTGTGTGAACTTGACTGTAACCAACACAACAGCCATTTGATATTTCCCTTTCAAAAACAGGTCGACGCCTCTACTTCCAACCTTCGCAGTCTAGCGGAAACCTATTTCCGATTCACGATGCACTTCTTTCGCCTCATTCAGCAATCTGCACTCCACATATACCATTCTGCTTTACCCCTTTCGCCAAAGTCTGCGGCGCTTCCCTCCACGTTCCTCCGGGAGACCGTCCAAATCACAAGATTTTATGGACGACCTAACGATTGGGGACCCATTATACGAACCATCAAAGGCACCCATGTGAATTCCACGTGTGTGGCTGTCATCGGTCACAGGATCGCTGTCGCCTGTTATGATGGCACAGTCGGTATCTATGACTCTGTTACGGGTGTTCCGAGGCTATTTCTGAGCCCCAAACATCCAACCGAAGTGATGAGAGGCTCTCCAGATGGCTCTATACTCTTCTGCGCGCATCGAGAAAGCCCTTTAATAACCTCGTGGGACATTCAGACAGGCGGGCTTATGCACACTTTTACCTTGAAGTGGGAGGCGAAAGATGTTGCCGTTTCCTTGGGGGGTCGCCACCTCGCGTGCGGATTCTCCAACGGCTCCATCTATTTTTGGGAAGTTGCAAGCAAAGTGGAAGGCCCTACTTTTGAGAGTGGTTCACCGGTTACACGCCTTTGCTGGCTGGCACCTGAAGAACAACTCCTGGTCGTAAACGAGGCGTCAGCGTGCGTTCACGATGTTGTCGCTGGGAGGATCCTACACGTATTCAATATGCCAGACCCTGTCTGTCATGGTGCTGCCTATTCCCAGGAACTCAATCAACTGGTCATTGCAACTATGTCAGGAATCGGGAGCACCATCACCATCATCGACCCTCAGGCAGGCGTATCTCTGGCTTCATGTAGTATTCAACAGCGGTTGTCCTGCTTCGCCTTCTCCCAAACCACCAAAGAGCTCGTGTGTGGGATGACCCATGGTCTGTTGCTGTTCGACCTTTCGACGCAACGCTGGAGGCATCACGATCACCCAGCCATCATAAAATCTGTCTCTACGCTTTCGAACGGGACCGCAGTAGCGAACACTGAGAGATCTGGCATTCAATTGTTAAGCCTGGGCGAGGGGCACGCTCCATCTAGGCAATTAGTTCAACCAACGCTCGCCGTGTACTCCCTCGACGAGGGACAAATTGTTGCTACCGTTACGGTTGCCCGTGAGTGTGACTGTGTGGTATTGCTGGAAATGGCCACGATGCATCAACTCCTCATCATTCGGGGGAGCTGCGTGGCCCCTTTCGCTCTTCCCGTCGTCCTTTGTGCTTCACTCAAAAATTCCGTGGCAGCCAGCTGTCCCAAAAAGGCGGGCAGGGGGGATCTGCATTTGTGGAAGTTCGGTGATCAACTTCCGAGGTGGACCGTGGAAACAGACAATCCGCCATCGATCGGTAGGATCTCACCCACTGGTGCCCGGCTCGTCACCTTCGACATCGCAAGGGGCAAGGACCCGGCCTACATCTGCGTCCGGGACACGGGGGACGGGGGGCTCCTGGCGAAGCTACGATTTGAGCTTCCCTGGCCCACATGCCCTCTCGACATAACATTCGACTCAGAAGACCGGTTTTATTTCCACCATGATACCTACCGCATCCCCCACGTGTTCGTCACTTCGTCAGAGCCAGGCACCCTCGGTCGTTCGATCGTCTGTCGCGAGAAGCTACCTCTGGTTCTTCGGCCATGGAGGAGGCAATTTTCTGTGGATGATAGTTGTGAATGGGTTGTTCGTGGCTCAAAGAGGATCTGTTGGATCCCGACAGGGTATATCGGGTTTCAGACCAGATACTGTTGGGCTGAGTCCACCCTCGTTATGGTCGGGCAGGACGAAACATTGAGGAAGTTTACCTTTCGAGAACAACCGTTATGAAGGATAGGATATACCGCCCGTCATTGGTTCTGTAGTTTTACCACGATCATCATGCGATCCTTAGCTTCAAACCTTATGAAGGACTTTCCACTACGAATTCACCGAGCAACTATACTCCGTCGCCTGGCTCGCCGCGGGCCATAGAGCACTGCACCTCGGAGCAGATGAATGGGATCATTGGTCGCGTTCCACTTGAGCGCATAGCGTTGAACAACAGATTACTTCGGAAACGTGAAAAGAGGTTGGACGGTCGACTTCTAAAGAGCGACCCCTTTCTTTCCCTCAGTCGTTTCGCGCTACATTTGGGGTGGGTTTGTTCTCTGTCGTGTCTAGACTTACCTTGCCATAATCTCAGTCGGTTCGTGCGCTACGGCTGGGCCTTACTTCTTCGTCACACGTATGACGCTACATTGTGAAACGCTCCCCCATGTCTAGCTTCTCAGGTGCCCGACCGCGTGCGCTGCGGTCTCCCGGTTCGAACATTCAGCGCCGACCATGTGAAGGCGCCCTTAGTATGAGTAAGTGATCGGAATTCCCACGGTAACAAACTCTCAAAAATTTCGATCCCAACCTTGGATCACTTTCTTCGTTCTCCGGCCTTTCCGCGCCAAAATCACCCCAACACCGGCGATTTATTTCAGACTCACGAAGGCTGAATATGCTGGTACTTTATGAAACCGCTTTAGGTTTCTGTCTGTTCAAGTTGACAGACACGGCGAAACTCGAGAGGGCCGATCTGTGGGAAGAGTTTGAGTCGCCGGAAAGGGCAAACAAGCTGTACGTGCCTATTAGCTTTTGTGTGGGGGACCTTGAATTCAACTCCCTCGGTCCGCGGCTGGTGCTCCGGAACGTAAAGGTTAAAGCTTCGTGCTCTGCATCGGTTCACATCCACCGCGACGGCCGTCGGAGAAATTACCGCGATTCAGGAAGGAAAAATCGGCAAGGGCCTGAAAAAATTCTTGTCAGAGGAGATCGTGGAGAAGGGCAAGGGCAAGCAATCCCTCTTGGTCGCGGATAGCAAATTGGGTAAGCCTTCAAATTCGCTCCCTCTGGTTGCTCGGCGTTGTAACGGAACGCTGTTTCTCACACAGCCCATTCAATATCCAAGAAGCTCAAGATCAGTGTACAGACTGTGTCGAACCCAGAGAGTCTGGGGAACAACGATCTATTTCGCGGCATTCGAGAACAGCTGGCTTCTTTACTTGATGGACTAGATCCTAAGGATCTTGCTGCTATGAACTTGGGCTTGAGCCATTCTTTATCACGGTGGGAACAGAGCAACGTCAATCCAGTGTCTGTATTAACCTGCGTGCTCTCCAGGTTTAAACTCAAGTTCTCCCCGGACAAGGTGGACACGATGGTGATCCAGGCTATCGCTCTATTGGACGACCTCGACAAGGAGATAAACATCTACTCGATGAGGGTGAAGGTACCACGTGTTCCGTTGTTTGTGTATTCCCAAAGTTCACCCAACCCGTAATCCTTGTAGGAATGGTACGGCTGGCATTTCCCAGAACTCGCAAAAATCATTGTCGACAACCTGGCGTACGCCAAGGTCATCAAGGCGATGGGCTTTAGGACAAACGCTGCCACGACGG
>Ga0307516_10004304_pt1 | contig 17665 bp, 15 predicted proteins | sample 19_EM_MG_FD_203310 | JGI IMG/M metagenome (GOLD analysis project Ga0307516, IMG submission 203310) | Populus trichocarpa ectomycorrhiza microbial communities from riparian zone in the Pacific Northwest, United States - 19_EM | ecosystem: Host-associated > Plants > Roots > Unclassified | place... | reverse complement strand
AAGGACGCCACCGCTGACGTGCGAGACGTGGCCGATTTCGGCGAGCTGACCCAAGGTGAAGTGAAGTTCGTGCATGTGGGCGACAACCTCGAAGCACGCATCATCGGGACGCACGACAAGTTGGTGTTCAAGGATTGGTACCTCGGCGCCAAGTACCAGGTCGAGGATTTTGTGTTTGCCGACGGCACCTGGACTGGCGATCAGGTGGCGCCCGCATTGGCAGGATGGGCGCTGTACCACCATGTGACGCCCGGCTTGATCAACACCGGCCTGCACGACGTATTCATGTGATCGGCCTGGCCTTAAGAAGGAGACAGACAATGCGGACCCGCACGCCCACCATCCAGCGCCCGACCGGCGCCTTCATCGGTGCCTCATGGGCTGCGTTATTCGTCGGCGCGGCGACCTACCTCTTCGGCTTGTGGAACGCCAACATGGCGCTCAACGAGAAGGGCTATTACTTCACCTTGCTGATGTACGGCCTGTTCTCGGCCGTGTCGCTGCAGAAGTCGGTGCGCGACCGCCTCGAAGGCATCCCGGTCACCGGCATCTACTTCGGCCTGTGCTGGTTCTCGCTGGGCCTGTCCGTCGCGCTGCTGGCCGTCGGCTTGTGGAACGCGACCCTCAGCGCCAGCGAAAAAGGCTTTTACGCGATGGGCTTCCTGATGAGTCTGTTTGCGGCGGTGGCGGTGCAGAAGAATGTGCGGGATGTGGCGTTGCTGGCGGGTGCGGGGCAAGACGCTGGCGACACCGTCGGTTCCTGATCTCGCTCATGCAGCCGCTGGCGTGAACGTGCCAGCCGTGGCCATCGGCCAATAGATCCCAAACACCGCATGCGGCCACGGCGCTTCGCCGCGTTCGGCCGCCAGCAACTCGCCTGGCTTCAAAAAGTTCAGGTGGTGGGCCAGCAGACGTACCTGGTCGCCGGCGACGCGGCGGACGATGTGGTTGGCGCTGATGTCGCGCGGGTGAGTCAGGCCGGCGGCCTGCACCAGCTCTTGCAGCGCATGCATCGTGTTCTGGTGAAAGCGCCAGACGCGGTCGGTCTTGTCGCGAACCACCAATGCGCGCTGGCGGATCGGGTCCTGCGTCGTCACGCCGGTCGGGCATTCGCCGGTGTGGCAGCTCTGGGCCTGGATGCAGCCTAGCGCGAACATGAAGCCGCGGGCCGAGTTGCACCAGTCGGCGCCGAGCGCCATCGCGCGGGCAATGTCGAAGGCGCTGACGATGCGGCCGGCGGCGCCGATCTTGATCTTGTCGCGCAGGTTCAAACCGACGAGCGTGTTGTGGACCAGCAGCAGGCCTTCCTGCATCGGCGCACCGACGTGGTCGGTGAACTCCAGCGGGGCAGCGCCGGTGCCGCCTTCGGCACCGTCGACGACGATGAAGTCGGGCGTGATGCCGGTCTCGACCATCGCCTTGGCCAGCGCGAACCATTCCCACGGATGGCCGATACACAGCTTGAAGCCGGTTGGTTTGCCGCCCGACAGCGTGCGCAGCTTGTCGATGAACTGCAGCATGCCGATCGGCGTGGAGAACGCGCTGTGGGCCGACGGTGAGATGCAGTCGATGCCCTCCGATACACCACGCGCTGCTGCGATCTCGGCCGTCACTTTCGGCCCGGGCAGCACGCCGCCGTGGCCAGGCTTGGCACCTTGCGACAGCTTCAACTCGATCAACTTGACCTGCGGTGCCGTGGCATTGGCCGCGAAGCGTTCTTCGCTGAACGAGCCGTCGTCGTTGCGGCAGCCGAAATAGCCTGAGCCGATCTCCCACACCAGGTCGCCACCGTGCTCACGGTGGTAGCGGCTGATCGAGCCCTCGCCGGTGTCGTGCATGAAGCCGCCCTTCTTCGCGCCGGCGTTCAGCGACATGATCGCGTTGGCGCTCAGCGCGCCGAAACTCATCGCGGAGATGTTGAACACGCTGGCGCTGTAGGGCTGTGCGCGGCCCTCGCCGATCGTGACGCGGAAGTCGTGTCCTGGCAGCGTGGTGGGCTGCAGCGAATGGTTGATCCATTCGTAGCCTTCGCGATGCACATCCAGCTGCGTGCCGAACGGACGCTTGTCGGAGTCGCCCTTGGCGCGCTGGTAGACCAGGCTGCGCTGCTGGCGCGAGAACGGCGCGGCCTCGTTGTCGCTCTCGATGAAGTACTGGCGGATCTCGGGCCGCACGAACTCGAGCAGGTAACGCAGGTGCCCGATCACTGGGTAGTTGCGCAGCACGGCACGCGGTGTTTGCCGCAGATCGCGCAGGCCGATCAGTACACCCAGCCCACCGATCAGCGCGGCAGCCTTCCATTGACCGAAGCCGGCCCAGGCAAAGCCACCCAGCAACAACATCAGTGTGCAGCCCAGCAGCACCAGGTAGCGGACAGGGAAATGGCGGTTCAGCGCGATCAACCAGGCGGGCATGCGGCGGCCTTTCTTGCAACAGCGCGTGGCGCGCTGCGCGCATGCTAAGGGCAAGCCCTGGAAATCGGCCTGATGTGACCAGCCACTGGCCGTTGGCGCGGCCGTCGCTGCGGCTGTTGATAATCACCCGCACGATGCCCCAACCTTTCTTCTGCCGGCGGCACACGCCGGCTCCCTGGCGCCAACAGCGCGGCGCATTCCGCTGGCCCGCCTGGGCCGACTGGCGCGGTGGCCGCAACTGGCGGGCTTGGGCCCTGCTCGGCGGCGGCGTGCTGGCGGGTGCCGCATTGGTGCTGGGCATCGCGGTCGCGCTGGTGTTGCCCAGTCTGCCGGCACTCGACCGCGTCACCGACTACCAGCCGCGCCAGCCGCTGACTGTGTTGACGCGCGACGGTGTCGAGATCGCGCAGTTCGGGGCCGAGCGACGGATCTATCTGCCGATTGCGCAGATTCCGAAGCGAATGCAAGACGCCGTGGTGGCGATCGAGGACACCCGGTTTCGCGACCACAGCGGCATCGACTGGCGCGGCGTGGCGCGGGCAGCCGTGGCCAACTTGCGGGGGCGGCGCGAGGGGGCTTCGACCATCACGCAGCAGGTGGCGCGCAACTTCTTTCTGTCGCAGCGCCGCACCTTGGAGCGCAAGTTCAAGGAGGCGCTGCTGGCAACCCGCATCGAGCGCCAGCTCAGCAAGGACGACATCCTCGAGCTGTACCTGAACCAGATCTACCTGGGCCACCGCGCCTATGGTTTTGGGGCCGCGTCACGCACCTACTTCGGCAAGCCGCTCGATGCGCTGTCGATTGCTGAGGTGGCCATGCTGGCCGGCCTGCCGCAGAACCCGAACGGCGCCAACCCCATCACGAATTTCGCCGCGGCCCAGAACCGCCAGCGCCAGGTGTTGGGCCGCATGCGCGACCTCGGCCAGATCACTGAAGAAGAGTGGAAAGCGGCGCGCGACGAGAAGCTGCAGATCCGTTCGCAGGTGACTGTTGAAGTGCACGCGGAGCATGTGGCCGAGATGGCGCGCCGTGCGGTGGTCGAGCGTTTTGGCGAGCAGGCCTACACGAAGGGCTACAAGGTCGTGACTTCGCTGGTCGCTGCCGAGCAGCAGGCCGCCTGGGCCGGTGTGCGGCGCAGCCTGCTGGAGCACGAGCGCCGCCAGGCTTGGCGCGGGCCCGAGGACAACGAAGACCTCCCCGATGAGGGTGGCGATGCCGGTGAGCTGGAGCGCGCTGCCGCCCAAGCGCTGAAGGACCACCGCGACGATGAAGAGCTGCGCGTGGCCATCGTGTTGCACGCCGGGCCGAAAGAACTGCAGCTGCAGTTGGCCAGTGGTGAGCGGATCAAGCTCAGTGGCGAAGGTTTGCGCTGGGCGCTGCCGGCGTTGTCGCCAAAGGCCAAGGCGTCGCTGGCGATCAAGCGCGGTGCGATCGTGCGGGTGCAGGAGCGCGAGAAGACTGGCTGGGCGATTGCGCAGTGGCCAGCGGCTGAAGCGGCGTTCGTGGCGATGGAGCCTGCGAATGGCCGCGTCCGCGCACTGGTCGGCGGTTTCGATTTCGCACGCCAACCCTTCAACCATGTGACGCAGGCCTGGCGCCAGCCCGGCTCCAGCTTCAAGCCCTTTTTGTATTCGGCCGCGCTGGAGCATGGTGTGATGCCGGCCACCGTGATTAACGACGCCGAGCTGGCGCTGCCCGATGGCACCGGCCCGACCGGCTGGCGGCCACAGAACTCGGACGGCCAATTCGATGGCCCGCTGACGCTGCGCCAGGCGTTGGCGCGCTCGAAGAACGCGGTCAGCATCCGCGTGCTGCAGCACATCGGCATCGACACCGCGCGAGCCTGGGCCGCGAACTTCGGGCTCGACCCCGACAAGCAGCCCGACAACCTGACGCTGGCGCTGGGCGCCGGCAGCACGACGCCGCTGCAACTCGCCGGCGCCTACGCGATGCTGGCCAATGGCGGCTGGCATGTCACACCACAGGTCATCGATCGCATCACCGACGCCGATGGCAAGCTGGTCTACGAGGCCCCGGCCGCGCCAGCGCTGGAAGAAGACAGTCGCGTGCTGCCGGCGCGCAATCTCTTCGTGACACGCCGCCTGCTGCACGAGGTGGTGACCAGCGGCACCGCGGCGCGAGCCCACGCCGCATTGCCGCGCGACGATATCTACGGCAAGACAGGCACCACGAACGACGCCGTTGACGCCTGGTTCGCCGGTTTCCAGCCGGGCGTGGTCGGCATCGCCTGGGTCGGCTACGACGAGCCGAAGAGCCTGGGCAGCCGCGAGTCCGGCGGTGGCCTGGCGCTGCCCATCTGGTTGGACTACATGCGCGTGGCGCTGGCCCGTGTGCCGGTGGTGGCCGACCCGGCGCCCGAAGGGGTGACGCAGCGCGATGGCGAGTGGGTCTACAGCGAATGGGCCGAGGGTGGCGCGGTCGAACGCATCGGGTTCGAGGCCGAGGATCCGGCATCGGCGGCGCCAACGGTGCCTGTGCCTGCCCCGGCGCCAGTACCGGCGGCGTCGAGCACCATGCCGGTGTTCAATCCCTGAAGGTCACGGAACCAATCCGGCCCGACCGGCGTCTGTCGCTTCAGCGGCATGAGCCTTCCGAGGTTCATGCCGAGACGCCGACACCTTTCACCCAACCAGTCCATTTGCCATGCAACGACGCCTCTTTGCCCTGACCGCGCTGGCTTCGCTGATCGGCCTGAGTGCTTGCCAGAAACAGGCCGACAAGACTGTCCCGGCAGCGACGTCTTCCCCAGCTTCAGCCGGCGCGCCCGCTCAAGTGTCGGCCGAGGCCAGCGGCGCTGAGAGCCCGGCCACCGCGGCGGTCAGCAGCGCGCAAGATGCCTACGTGCTGGCGGCCACCGGGAACGGCTTCAGCACCGGCCCGATCATGTCGTCGCACACCGTCTACGTGTTCTTCGACACCACCTGTCCGCACTGCGCCCACCTGTGGCAGAACGCGCAGGCGGTGGCAGGGCAGCTGAAGATCGTCTGGATCCCGGTGGCCTTCTTGCGACCGCAGTCGTTGCCGCAGGGGGCGACCATCCTGGCGGCGGCCGACCCGATCGCCGCGATGAACGAGAACGAGACCAGCGTGGCCAACCACGGCAACGGCATCACCGCGGCGGCGTCGCTCGACGATGCGGTGGTCGCGAAAGTCAGGGCCAACACCTCGATGTTCAAGCAGCTCAATTCCGACAGCGTGCCGTTGATCGTCTACCGCAATGGCAAGACCGGTGAAGTCGGCCAGCATGCCGGTGCGGTCACCGGTCCTGAGTTGCTCGCCTTCGCGGGGATCTGACCCGCGGCGTCAGGCAGCGGCCAAGGTGGCTGCGCTGATCACGCCGCCACCCAGGCAGACCTCGCCGTCGTAGAGCACGGCGGACTGGCCTGGCGTCACGGCCCACTGCAAGGCGTCGGCCGCGAAGTCGAGCTTTAGACCATGGGCCGAAGCTTCGGTCAGGGCGCACGGCGCATCGGCCTGGCGATAGCGCGTCTTGGCCGCCAGCGCGCCCGGCGTTGGGGCTGCGCCTGCCACCCAGCTCAGGTCATCGGCCTGCAGCGAGCGGTATTGCAGCCACGGATGCTCGTGGCCCTGCACGACGATCAAGATGTTGGTGTCGAGATCCTTGCGCGCCACGTACCAGGGCGCGTGCTCACCGCCACCACGCGCGGCCTTTTTGTCCTTCACGCCGCCGATGCCCAAACCCTGGCGCTGGCCCAGCGTGTAGAAGCTCAGGCCGACATGCTCGCCGAGCTTGCGGCCACGTTCGTCCTTGATCGGGCCGGGAGCATGGCTCAGGTAGCGGTTCAGGAACTCGCGGAACGGCCGTTCACCGATGAAGCAGATGCCTGTCGAATCCTTCTTCTTCGCGTTCGGCAGGCCGATCTCGGCGGCGAGGCGGCGCACCTCGGTCTTCGGCAATTCGCCGACCGGGAACAGCGTCTTGGCCAGCTGCGCCTGGGTCAGCCGGTGCAGGAAATAGCTCTGGTCCTTCAGCGGGTCCAGGCCCTTCAACAGCTCGACGTGGCCGTCCTCGCGTTCACGCACGCGGGCATAGTGCCCGGTCGCGATCTTCTCGGCGCCCAGCCGCATCGCGTGGTCGAGAAAGGCCTTGAACTTGATCTCGGCGTTGCACAACACGTCGGGGTTCGGTGTGCGGCCGGCCTGGTATTCGCGCAGGAATTCGGCGAAGACGCGGTCCTTGTACTCGGCAGCGAAGTTGACATGCTCGATCTCGATGCCGATCACATCGGCCACGGAGGCGGCGTCGAGAAAGTCCTGCCGCGACGAGCAGTACTCGTCGTTGTCGTCGTCTTCCCAGTTCTTCATGAAGATGCCGACGACCTCGTGGCCCTGCTGCTTGAGCAGCCAGGCGCTGACGGCCGAGTCGACCCCGCCCGACAGGCCCACGACCACGCGCTGCTTTTGCTGATTCACCTTCACACCTGAGCTTGACAACCACCGGATTGTCCGCCGAAGGCCTTGGCCTGGGAGTCTGTGCGGCAGAAGCCGCACAGACTCCCAGCCTTCGGCTGAAACGTTGATCTCCCCCAAGCCCCCTCGTAGCGGGGGCTCCAGCGAGCAATGGACTCCCACCCGACTTCCCTCTGAGAGGGAGGCCCTAGCCAGTTTGATGATGGGCCGTCGCCCGCCCGAGATCTAAGGTCTCGCCACTCGACCGTACAGGCTCGGGTCGGCGTGCAGCAGCGACAGCGGTGCCCGCACGCCGGCCAGGTGGTGCTCGATGCACTGCATGACCAGCGGGCTGCGGTGGCGCTCGGGGCAGGCGCGCAATTCGGCCGGCGTCATCCACAGCGTGCGTTGCACCGGCTCGTCAAGTGCCCGGCCGGCGATCGCCTCGCCGACGTCGCCGCAGATCGCGAAACGCAGGTAGCTGATGTCCTCGCCGCTGCGCACATGGCGAAAGCGCGCCAGGTAGGTCCCGACCAGCGCTTCGGGGCGGAACGGCCGGGCTGTTTCTTCGAGCACCTCGCGCACGACGGCGTCCAGCAGCGACTCACCCGGGTCCAGGTGGCCGGCAGGGTTGTTCAGCTTCAAACCCTCGGCGGTCATCTCCTCGACCAGCAGGTAGCGACCGTCTTGCGAGACGACGGCGGCGACGGTGACGCTGGGCTTCCAGCGGTGGTGGTTGTCTCCCATGCGACGATCTTAGAGCCTGTCCCCAAGCCATCATGGCGGCTTCGGCTGGTAAGCTCGCCGCCGGACAAGTCACATGGCCTGCCATGACGGGCCGCTTCCCGGGTCAAGAGGAGAGTTCCATGCTGATCGGCGTTCCGCTCGAGACGGCGGCGGGCGAGGCCCGCGTTGCCGTCACCCCCGAGACGGCGAAGAAGTACGTGGCCCAGGGCCATGTCGTGAAGGTCCAGTCGGGTGCCGGTGTCGCCGCCAGCGTCACCGATGCGGCCTACGAGGCCGTGGGTGCACAGATCGTCGACCGCGCTGCGGCCTTTGCCGCCGAACTGGTGCTGAAGGTGCAGCGTCCATCGGCCGACGAGCTGGCGCTGATGAAGCCCGGCGCCGCACTGGTCGGCATGCTGAATCCTTTCGACAAGGACGGCCTGGCGCAGATCGCTGCGGCCGGTGTGACCAGCTTTGCGCTCGAAGCCGCGCCACGCACGACCCGTGCGCAAAGCATGGACGTGTTGAGCAGCCAGGCCAACATCGCCGGCTACAAGGCGGTGATCATCGCAGCCGACAAGTACCAGAAGTTCTTCCCGATGTTGATGACGGCGGCGGGAACGGTCAAGGCGGCGCGCGTCGTGATCCTCGGTGTCGGTGTCGCGGGCCTGCAGGCCATCGCGACCGCCAAGCGCCTGGGTGCGGTGATCGAAGCATCCGATGTGCGGCCTTCGGTGAAGGAACAGGTCGAGTCGCTGGGCGGCAAGTTCATCGACGTGCCCTACGAAACGGCTGAAGAGAAGGAAGCCGCCGAAGGCGTGGGTGGTTATGCAAAGCCGATGCCGCCGAGCTGGCTCGAGCGGCAGAAGGTCGAAGTCGCCAAGCGCGTCGCGGCGGCCGACATCGTGATCTCGACCGCGCTGATCCCGGGCCGTGCGGCGCCGGTGCTGGTGACCGAAGAGATGGTCAGGTCGATGAAGCCGGGCTCGGTGATCATCGATATCGCCGCGGGCAAGGGCCCGACCGGTCCGAACGGCGAGGCCGGCGGCAACTGCCCACTGACCGAAGCTGGCCGCACGGTCATCAAGCATGGCGTGACGATCGTCGGCGAGACCAACCTGCCGGCGCTGGTGGCGGCCGATGCGAGTGCGCTGTATGCCCGCAACGTGCTCGATTTCCTGAAGCTGGTCCTGCCCAAGGACGGTGGCTTCCAGGTGCCGATGGACGACGACATCGTCGCCGCCTGTTTGATGACGCGCGATGCCAAGGTGCTTCGCGCATGAAGCGTTCGATCGCTGCCTGGCTGGGCGCGATGGCGGCATCGGGCGTGCTGGCCGCGCCAGCCGACACGGTGGTCGACGTGGCACGCGCCACGGTGCGGCTGCCGGCCGGCGAATGGGTCAGCCTGTCGCGCAGCCAGGTCGATGCGGTCAAGGTCAACGACCAGCGTTCGATCGCGGCCGAGGTGCTGACCTTGGCCCTGGTCGAGGGTGGCCGGCTGCATGCGCTGGTGACCATCACCGCCACCGCCGGTGGTGCGGGCGGCATCGTGCAGTGGTCGAGCGATTGCAAGCCGACCGACGCAGGCCTGTGGGCCATCCGCCCGTCCGGCGGCAACCCGGAAGACATGGAGTGCGCCTACGCCAGCGCACCGTTCCCGGCCGAAGAGATGTTCAGCGACGAGACCGCCTGGGGCCAGGCGGTCCACGCGCGCGGTCTGCACGCACCTGACGAGATGGTGATGGCTTCGGCCGAAGTCGGCAGCCGCATGGGTGCGCTGATGTTGGTCGAGGTGCTGGCCGATGTCGACTTCGCCGGCGCGCCTGGACCTTTGTCCGCACCTGCCGCCGATACGCTGCCGTCCACCGTCGACGACCGCCATGCGGCCTTCGCGCTGCAACTGGCCCAGCGCGTGCGCGACTGCGTCTACTCCCTTCGCGGCCGGATGGACTTCCCGCCGATCACTTTCATTTCCGCCGCGCCCCCCGAAGTGCGCATTGCCCGCCTCGATCCTTGACGAAGAGCAAGAGCTGCCATGGAAACTGTTTCACCGACCCTCATCAACCTGATCATCTTCGTGCTGGCGATCTACGTCGGCTACCACGTGGTCTGGACCGTGACGCCCGCGCTGCACACGCCGCTGATGGCGGTGACGAATGCGATCTCGGCCATCGTCATCGTCGGCGCGATGCTCGCCGCCGCGCTGACTGAAACCACGCTGGGCAAGAGCATGGGGGTGCTGGCGGTCGCGCTGGCCTCGGTCAACATCTTCGGCGGTTTCCTCGTCACGCGGCGAATGCTGGAGATGTTCAAGAAGAAGACGCCGGCCAAGGCCATCGAGGGGAAGTGATCATGAGCATGAACCTCGTCACGCTGCTGTATTTGATTGCCAGCGTCTGCTTCATCCAGGCCTTGAAGGGTCTGTCGCACCCGACCACGTCGATCCGGGGCAATGTCTTCGGCATGACCGGCATGGCGATCGCGATGCTGACCACCGCGGCGCTGATCGTGAAGCTGGGTGGCGGCATCGGCCTCGGCATGGCCTGGGTGCTGCTGGGCCTGGTGGTCGGCGGCGGCTACGGTGCCTGGCGCGCCAAGACCGTCGAGATGACCAAGATGCCCGAGCTGGTGGCTTTCTTCCACAGCATGATCGGTCTGGCCGCGGTGTTCATCGCGATCGCCGCGGTGGCCGAGCCGTGGGCCTTCGGCATCGTGGCCGACAAGGCGGCGCCGATCCCGACCGGCAACCGCCTCGAGCTCTTCCTCGGGGCGGCGATCGGCGCAATCACCTTCTCGGGCTCGGTGATCGCGTTCGGCAAGCTGTCGGGGACCTACAAGTTCCGCCTCTTCAAGGGCGCACCGGTGGTGTTTGCCGGCCAGCACATGCTGAACCTGGTGCTCGGTCTGGCGACGCTCGGCCTGGGCCTCGTCTTCATGTTCACCGGCCGCTGGGACGCCTTCTTCGCGATGCTGGCGCTCAGCTTCGTGATGGGCGTGCTGATCATCATCCCCATCGGCGGCGCCGACATGCCGGTGGTGGTGTCGATGCTCAACAGCTACTCGGGCTGGGCGGCGGCGGGCATCGGCTTCTCGCTCAACAACTCGATGCTGATCATCGCCGGCTCGCTGGTCGGCTCGTCGGGCGCGATCCTCTCGTACATCATGTGCAAGGCGATGAACCGCTCGTTCTTCAACGTGATCCTGGGCGGCTTCGGCGGTGAAGGCGGCGGCCCTGCCGCAGCCACCGAGCAGCGCCCGGTCAAGAGCGGCAGCGCCGACGACGCGGCCTTCATCCTGGGCAACGCCGAGACGGTGGTCATCGTGCCGGGCTATGGCCTGGCGGTGGCGCGCGCCCAGCACGCGGTGAAGGAGCTGGCCCAGAAGCTCACGCACAAGGGCATCACGGTCAAGTACGCGATCCACCCGGTGGCCGGCCGCATGCCGGGCCACATGAACGTGCTGCTGGCCGAAGCCGAAGTGCCTTACGACCAGGTGTTCGAGATGGAAGACATCAACGGCGAGTTCGGCCAGGCCGACGTCGCGATCATCCTCGGTGCCAACGACGTGGTGAACCCCGCCGCGCTGCAGAAGGGCTCGCCGATCTACGGCATGCCGATCCTCGAGGCCTACAAGGCCAAGACCGTGATCGTCAACAAGCGTTCGATGGCCGCCGGCTATGCGGGCCTCGACAACGAGCTGTTCTACATGGACAAGACCATGATGGTCTTCGGCGACGCGAAAAAAGTCGTCGAGGACATGGTCAAGGCCGTCGAATAGTTGCTCCCACGGCCCTTTCCGGGGCCTGCCCCCGGAAAGGGCCGTGGGGGCGAGCTCTAGGGGCTAACCCCCAGATGTCGCTATCGAATCCCCTGATGGGGGGCGCCGACCGTGGCAGTCAGAATCGCGGGTCGACAAAGAAAGTAGTGACGGATGGAAAAATCCTGGCTGAAGCAGTACCCCGCGGGCGTTCCGGCCGAGGTCAAGACCGATGTCTATGCCTCGCTGGTCGCATTGCTCGACGAGAGCTTTCGCAAGCATGCCAAGCTGCCGGCCTACCGTTTCATGGGCAAGTCCTTCAGCTTCGAGCTGATCGACGACCTGTCACGCGCCTTCGCGGCCTATCTGCAGAGCCTGGGCCTGGCGCGCGGTGACCGCGTGGCCATCATGCTGCCCAACGTGCCGCAGTACCCGGTGGTGGTTGCCGGCATCCTGCGCGCCGGTCTGGTGGTGGTCAACGTCAACCCGCTGTACACGCCGCGCGAACTCGAGCATCAGCTGAAGGACTCGGGCGCCAAGGCGATCGTGATCCTGGAGAACTTCGCCGCCACGCTGCAGCAGGTGGCCGACGCGGTGCCGACCAAGCAGGTCGTGCTGGCTGCGATGGGCGACCTGCTGGGCCTGCTCAAGGGCACCATCGTCAACCACGTGGTGCGCAAGGTGAAGAAGATGGTGCCGGCGTTCTCGCTGCCCAACGCCGTGCGCTTCAACGACGCCGTGGCGCGTGGCCGTGGCAAGCCCTTCACGGCACCCAAGGTCGGGCCGGACGACATCGCCGTGCTGCAGTACACCGGTGGCACCACCGGCGTCAGCAAGGGCGCCGTGCTGCTGCACCGTAACCTGGTGGCCAACGTGCTGCAGTCCGAAGCCTGGTACCAGCCGGCGCTGGCGAAGATCCCGCAGGGCGAGCAGATCGTCACCATCTGCGCGCTGCCGCTGTACCACATCTTCGGTTTCAACACGAACATGATGCTCAGCCTGCGCATGGGCGGCTGCAACATCCTGATCGCCAACCCGCGCGACATCCCCGCGGTGCTGAAGGACTTGTCGCGCGAGCGCTTCCACAGCTTCCCGGCGGTCAACACGCTGTTCAACGCACTGGCCAACCACGCCGATTTCGACACGGTGGACTGGAGCCACCTGAAGATCTCGGTCGGCGGCGGCATGGCGGTTCAGCAGGCCACGGCGCGGCTGTGGCTCGAGAAGACCGGCTGCCCGATCTGCGAAGGCTACGGTTTGTCGGAAACCAGCCCGTCGGCGACCTGCAACCCGGTCGACACGACGGCCTACTCGGGCACCATCGGCCTGCCGATCCCCAGCACCGAGCTGACGCTGCTGGACGATGACGGCAACGAGGTGCCGATGGGCCAGCCGGGCGAGATCGCGATCCGCGGCCCGCAGGTGATGGCCGGTTACTGGCAGCGGCCCGATGAGACCGCCAAGGTGATGACCGCCGACGGTTATTTCCGCACCGGCGACATCGGCGTGGTCGACGAACGTGGCTACTTCAAGATCGTCGACCGCAAGAAGGACATGATCCTCGTGTCGGGTTTCAACGTGTACCCGAACGAGGTCGAAGACGTCATCACCCAGATGCCAGGCGTGCTCGAATGCGCCGCCGTGGGCATCCCGGACGAAAAAGCCGGCGAGGCGGTGAAGGTCGTGATCGTGAAAAAAGACCCGGGGATCACCGATGCCGACGTGCGCGGCTGGTGCGAAGCCAACCTCACCGGTTACAAACGGCCGAAGATCATTGAGTTCCGGACGGAACTGCCGAAGACACCGGTGGGAAAGGTGTTGCGCAGAGAGTTGCGCGACAAAAAATGAACGCCTGACCGCTGCATAGCGGCAGGCGCCCGGGGCTGCCTTGCAGCGCCTGGGGGCCACTTCCGGCCCGTTCACGGGGGTGGCTTGACCGGGTGGCCTGAACGCCGCTGGCATGGCCCTTTGTGGGCTGGCCGGTGACGGTGAGGCCGCGATTGGGACCCTTTCTTGGAATCGAGCATGTCGTCTCGTTACATCAGGACCGCCGCCGGCCAGGCCGAGATCCAGGCCCGCGCGCTCAAGCTCAGCAGACCGGTGCGCAACCTGCTGCTGGTCATCAACGATTCACGCACCATCGAAGACTGGCTGGTGCAGGTGCACGGCGTCACGCCCGACGACGTGGGGCTGCTGCGCTCCGAAGGGCTGATCACCGAAGCCAACATGGCGGCCGCACCCGCGGCCAAGGTCAGCGTCAAGACGACGACCGTCGACATCCCGGTCGACATCCGCGAAGGCGGGGTGGCAGCCCCGGCGCCTGTCGCGGCACCGGCCGCCGGCAACGACGCCGACTGGGTGCGCACCCAACAGGTCATCCGCGGTGCCGGCTACGCCGCGCTGTACGACGCGCTGACCTCGGTCGGCAAGGCCAAGCTGGGCCTGATGCGCGGCTACCGGTTCGTGCTCGAGGTCGAAAAGTGCTCCGGGCCGGACGAACTGCGTGCCTTCGCGCTGAAATTCGCCGAGCAGCTGCGCAATGAGCACGGCATGGCCGCGGTCGGCGAACTCACCTACGCTATCGGCGCCGTCAAGGCCTGAGTTTTTCAGGCCGGGCGCAGTCAGCTGCGCTTCCCGGCGCATCATCTTTCGATTGCCCGGCCGCCAATCAGCTGCCGGGCTTTCGTCATTCAGGCGCCGGCGTCCAAGGCCTGCTGCCGCGCGACGCGGCGGCGGTACCACGCGGTGATCTCGGCGTCGTCCAGTGCTTCGATCAAGGCGTCTGCCTGGCTGCGTTCGACCTGGGCGTCGGCCGCGCGGCCCAAGCGGCCCAGCGCGTGGGCCAGCTCGGAGCGCAGGAAGGCCTGGTCGACTCGCTCCTGATGGGCCTTGTCGTGATTGGCCAGCAGCACCAAGCCAGCGCGCGCCTGCAGCTCGGCCACCTCCGCGTCTCCCAGGGCGTTGGCGCTGAACGCCCGCAGGTAGTGGGCCCGCTCGTGATTCACCCACTGCCCGGCGCGGTGCCAGAAGCCTTGCGAGAGCTCTGCCGCTTCGGCCAGGGCCCGGCGCAACGGTTCGACCGCCAGTTCGGCAACCGGCCGCTCGGCCAGGTCGGAGGCGAGGTTGTTGGTCAACACGGCGGCCGTGGCGTCCAGGCCATTGGCCCGTTGCCAGGCCGGGCCGCGCAGGGGGGCCAGTGCGGCCAACGCGGCATTGCCGCCGGCCTGGCCCGCCAACAGCGGAACCTGGAAGCTGGCCGCTGCCAGCACCAGCAGCTCGGCCGCCTGCGCTGGGCTGACACTGGCGACGTCGGCCAGGCGTTGGCCAAGGGTTTCCTCGGCCGCGGCGTCGCCGGCCATGCGCGCCGCGGCGCCGGCCTGGCGCAGCACCGGCAACGGTGCTTCGCTGCCGCACGCGGCCAGCACCGCCTGCTGGCGTTGCCAGGTCTCGGCCGGCTGTCCCAGCTTCTCGGCCAGCACATGGTTGAGCAAGAAGGCATAACGCGGCCGTTGCCCGGGGTTCAGGGCGTCGGCGTCGATCTGGCGCAGCAACAAGGCCGCGGCGCTCGGGTGGTCGTCATGGCATTCATCGGCCGCCTGCAGCAGCTCGGTGGCTTTGTCGATCGGGTCCATCGTCGGGTGCCTCCTTGGGCCGCATTGTGAATGCGGCACACTCGCATGATGCCCCCACGTTTGTATCTGGACACCCCGCTGCGCGAGGGTGAAGACCTCGACCTGCCGACTGACGTCGCGCGCCATGTGCAGGTGCTGCGCCTGCAGCCCGGCGCGCCATTGACGCTGTTCAACGGCCAAGGTGGTGAATGGGCCGCCGAGGTGCTGCAGATGAGTGGCCGCCAGCAGGTGGCCGTGCGGATAGGCTCGCTGCAACCCGCATCGCGCGAACTGGGCCGGCGGGTGACGTTGGCGCTGGGCATGCCGGCCAATGAGCGCATGGATGCACTGGTCGAGAAGGCCACCGAGCTCGGCGTGTCGGCGATCCAGCCGCTGCAATGTGCGCGTTCGGTGCTGAAGCTGGCCGGCGAACGGGCCGAGCGCCGGCAGGCGCATTGGCAGGCCGTGGCGGTGGCCGCCGCTGAACAGAGTGGACGCACCCAGGTGCCGCAGGTGGCGCCGGTGCGCACCCTGGCCGATTGGTTGGGCCGGCTGGAGACCGGCGCTGCGCGCCACGTGTTGAGCCTGGCCGATGACACGGTCCCGCTGGCCAGCCTGGCGGCTACCTCGTCCGCCACCGACTGGCTGATGCTGAGCGGCCCTGAAGGCGGGCTCGACGACGCCGAAGAAACGCTCGCCCGCCAGCGTGGTTTCGCGCCCGTCACCCTGGGGCCGCGTGTGCTGCGGGCCGACACCGCCCCGTTGGCGGCGTTGGTGCTGATCGGGGCCGCATGAGCGCCAACGACAGCCGCCACTTCAATGCGCCGCTGGCCTGGCTGACGCTGTGCCAAGGCTTGTTCCTGACCAACAACGTCACCTTCATGGCGATCAACGGCCTGGTCGGCCTGGCGCTGGCGCCACAGGGCTGGATGGCGACGCTGCCGCTGACGGCCTATGTGCTGGGCGGCGCGCTGTGCACCGGCTTGGTCGCGAGGCATCAGCAGCGCTATGGCCGCAAGCGGGCGTTCCAGATGGGCCTGGCGGTGGCGATGGTCTCCGCCGGCCTGTGCGCGCTGGCGGCGCTGATCGGCAGCTTCTGGTTGCTGATCGCCGCCACGGTGCTGGCCGGTTACTACAACGCCAATGCCGCGCTGTACCGCTTTGCCGCGGCCGAACTGGTCGGGCCCGAGGGTCGCGAGCGGGCGATCTCCTGGGTGCTGGCTGGCGGCATCCTTGGTGGGGTGATCGGGCCGCAGCTGGCGCAGGCCACGCGTGACGCGCTGGCGGCACCGTTCGCGGGTGCCTATGCCGCGCTGGTGGTGGTGGCCGCCTTGGCGATGGTGGCGTTGGCGCGCATCCCGTTTCCGGCATTGCCTCATGCACCGACCGGGGCCGCAGGCCGCTTGCCGCCTGGCGTGGCGCGCCAGCCGGCGTTCATCGTCGCCATTGCCGCATCGGCGCTGGGCTACGGCGTGATGAACCTGCTGATGGCCGCGACACCGATCGCGATGGCCGTCTGTTCGCACCCGTTCTCCGCCGTGGCCTGGGTGCTGGAGTGGCACGTGCTGGGCATGTATGTACCGAGCTTTTTCACCGGCCCGTTGATCCGCCGCGTCGGCGTGTTGCCGGTGCTGGTCGTGGGTGTGCTGTTGAACGCAGCTTGCATCGCGCTGGCGTTGCACGGCGTGGACCTGATGCACTTCACCGCCGCGCTGCTGGTGCTGGGCGTCGGTTGGAACTTCCTCTACATCGGAGGCACCACGCTCTACACCGAGAGCTACCCAGCGACTCACCGCGTGCGTGCACAAGCGCTGATGGACCGCTGGGTGCTGGGCACGATGACGCTGACCTCGTTCAGCTCGGGCGCGCTGGTCACCACCGGCGGTTGGCAGGCCATGAACCTCGGCGCGCTGCTGCCGCTGGGCTTGCTGGCGCTGATGCTGGTGTGGCTGCGCACCCGGCCGGCAGCGCCGGGCGCGCAGGAGTCGGTCGCGGCCTAACGGCGAGGTGTGTAGATCGGCAGGTCGATCTTGCCGGCTTGGGCACGCGCCAATACGTCTTTGAGCTGGTCCAGCTCTTCCGGGTCCTTGACTTCACCAACGCGCTGTTCCAGCAGTGCAAGGTAGGCCGCATTCAATGCATCGGCCGCCGGCAGTTTGACCTCGGGCACGACGCCGACCTGCTCCCAGTCCTTCTTCGTCACTGCGTTGATGGCGCGGCCGGTCGGCACGAAGGCCGCGAGGCCGTGGCCCAGAGCGACCATCTCGCCCGGGTTGGCGGCGCCGCCGGTGGTTTCGCCGTACAGCGTCGCGCGCTTTTGCGTTTGCAGGTCGTAGGCGCATTCCTCGCCGCCCGAGAAGGTGTTCTTGGAGGTCAGCACCGTGATCGGCCTGGTGTAGCGCGGGCCGCTGATCGGCAGCGTCCAGTATTCGCGGGTGCTGTTGGCGGGTCGGTCGTAGATGTCGTTCAGGTGGCGTTCGTCACCCTCGGCGAAGAAGTAGCTCAGCAGGTAGGTGACGCTGGACGGCGAGCCGCCGCCGTTGTTGCGCAGGTCCAGCACCAGCGCGTCGGTGCCACTGAGCAGCAGCATCGCGGCGTCGTAGCCGGCGGCCACGAACTCGGTCGGGCCGAAGCCGCGCAGGTCGAGGTAGCCGATGTTGCCGGGCAGGCGTTGCACGCGGGTGATGCCGTAGGCCATGCGGGCGGCCTGGGCGCGTTCGCGGTCGA
>Ga0307516_10004303_pt1 | contig 17667 bp, 3 predicted proteins | sample 19_EM_MG_FD_203310 | JGI IMG/M metagenome (GOLD analysis project Ga0307516, IMG submission 203310) | Populus trichocarpa ectomycorrhiza microbial communities from riparian zone in the Pacific Northwest, United States - 19_EM | ecosystem: Host-associated > Plants > Roots > Unclassified | place... | reverse complement strand
CTTGCCCACTTCAAGCTCAATCCAGGTCAAGCTGTCCATAATCCTAACCTGATATCCAAAACCAAACCAAATAAAGATAATCATCTGCAAGATTAAATAAAAGCAAAAAGTACCCTTGTACTAAAAGAAAAAAAATCAACTTGCAACTCCATGTCCACTTTGAATTCAAATCCCACCATGTACCGCCATGTACTTGACCACCAATGAGCCCAACATGATACCATAAACAAATTCATAACACTAAATTCTTCAGAGCTAAATTATACAAGGTAGTGAATTTCATTTCGTTTGAAATAATCGATATATCTCGTTAAAGTTCAAAACACATAACAAACAAGAACAAACTTCATCCTGTTCAAAATCCCGATCCATTCTGATATGGTTTTGTTCTACATGTTTCGCGATTAAAATAATATATATTTTGCTCTTTTCCTTTTAAAATAATATATTTTTCCTAGAAAATAAGAGATTGGAGACAGTTTATTATATAGGCAGTTGTGTGTCTTAATAGATAGTAGTAAGGGGTGAAATGGCTTTTTTAGGTAAGGTTTAGTTTTTTTATAAAATGATAAACACAATTATTGTTGTTTTATGATTTTGTGATTTAAGTCGATCTAATATGTTGTTATCTTGATAATTTTAAAAAAAATATCTTGAATTGTTTTTAGTCAAATTATATTTTTAACAGTCGTTCAGGTTGCCTTTGAACTTGTTGAGTTAATTGAGTCACATCAAATTAACTCCCGTATTTCTACCCGTGTTCAAAGTTTAAATTGTGTAATTTCAAATTAATTTATTTTTAGATTTAAATTAATATTTTGAATTATTGACAACTTTAAAACTATTTCAATTGAATATAGCCCCTTCAAATAACCAGGAAAATCCAAATGAATAGGGGCAAACAACTCAAATAATCTCAAGTAAAAATTATAAATTCGCAGCATTTTGTACTCTTTGCCTTGCCTTGCCTTTTTTTTCTCTCTTCATATTCATCAAAATAATTGTTCTAGAATGATATAAATTTCTTGAGCTTAAATGAAGAGAACCTGTCAGGGATGGTGGAATAAAAAAATAGTCACAACATGAACTAACTGTGTTCTCAAATTCTCATCTCAACTTTTTGGATAAACAGATGTTAATTAACTAAATTCTCATCCAAACAAATGCAAGAATGGAAAAATATTGCATTTAACAGCGTTGATCTTAAAAATAATTTTTAAAAAATAAAAAGTTATTATTTTAATATATTTTAACATAAAAAATATTTTAAAAAATAACTATAACTATATTTCCAAACTCATGTTGTTCTTTATTCTATCTGCCTCAGCCTGCAATTGACGAGGGAAAAATAAAATTAAGGGACTACAAAACCAAATTTTGAGTGAATTTGATGTCAATAAGAGAGAGAGAGAGATGTATAACATGAAGATCACATTATATTTTGTTGGGCCTGGTTTATATTTGATAGAGGGAGAGAGAGATGTGTAAAAATACATGTTTTAGAGGTTGATTAAAAGTTTAGTAATGATTATTTTATAAAATAAATTTTGTTTAAAAATACATTAAAATAATATTTTTTTGTTTTTAAAAATTATTTTTGATATTAATATATCAAAAAGATCTGAAAATATTAAAAAAAATTAACAGATTTTTTATTCAAAATTTGCCATACTCTTATTTAAAATACCAAATAGGAGTTAAGACAGTAGTTTTGTTAATTCAAATAGAAAAGGAGGTTGCAATAAAATAATTTCGTGTAAATCTATCCATCTAAATACACATGCAAAGGAATATTCTCATGCACACAATATCTTAACCACTAAAAAATAAAGGAATAATTCCACCAGAGCTTTAAAAATATATATGAGCACCTTAGAACAAACTAACTTAGGTGGGGGGTCTCGTAGCACCAAATCGAGTGATACTACCATGTCCTCCAGGTGTCCCAAATTCATGCATCCTGTCAGCAAAAACCCTTGCCAATTATTGGATGAACTGTCTCTGCCAGTCGAAGCAATGACTTGGATGAGAAGAAGACCTTTTTTTTTTTTTTAACTATCTAGATCAGGTTTAATTATAAGAACTTGGAATCAAGAGGTTTGCTTCTTCTGTGGTCTCAGGTTCGAGCCATGTGGTTGCTCATATGATGGTCACTGGAGGCTTATATGATCGTTAACTTCAGGACTTGTAGGATTAGTCGAGGTGCGCGCAACCTGACCCGGACACTCACGTTAAACTAAAAAACAAAAGAAAACTCTTTTTTTTATTATAATTTTTTTAAGGTGAAGCCCCAATAGCCTTTTGAGACAATATTTTATGGGAGTTCATTTCTGAAAATACCAATTGATTAATATATATTGATAGATTCCTTGTCAAGCAGTAGTAATAAACAAACTACTGGTATCAATGGTAGACATTAGACAACTCTCCCTGCAAGAAAAACGTAAAACTAACACCAGCTGTGCAGCACGATTTGTGTTTTACATGAATTATATATTTAAAAATATTTTATTAATTAATAAAAACTTTAAAATATTAATTAATAAAAAATTATAATTTATATATATTTTTAAATGTAATCATATAAACCACCGGAATACGAAACAGTACTTGGATTTTATCTACTAATTTATTTTGTGGATAAGTGTATCATTGTATTTATTCATTCTTTTTTACTACACTTTTTAGACGCGGTCACTGTATTTGCTACAATTAGAATAAACAACTAGGTAGTTTAGTTTCCGTGTGTTGTCTTGGGTTACTTTTAGAAACGTGTATTATTTTTAATTGTAAGACAATTGAAGAATAAAAAGCTTTTTAAACATGCATAACTGATAACATTAAAAGATATATAATTTAACTTTTAAGTAATAAATATGTAACATATAAAAAACTTACTTAAATTATTTTGAATTTTATATAAAAATTAAATTGTAAAATGTAAAAAGACATTAATATAACATAAACGTTATTTGAGCAACTCAAGACAAAATGTAGCATGATGAACAAAAAGAGTATGAAATCCCAACTTTAAATGAGAAGTAAAGTCCCAACAACTATTAGCAAGTAGATAGTAATAAATATTTGTCAACTCCTTGTTACTGTAAGGACCTGAATAACTTAGTTAAGTATCTGTAAAAATATTTTATGTGTTTGGATCCAATGTATAAAATGATTAAACATTCGTCTTAAAAGATAATTTTTCCTCCAAAAGAAAGCAACTTAAAAGCACCTAAAGCCTTTAAACTTTCTTAGGCAAGCATTGACCAGATAGTTTCCTCCATCAGATTGTGTGTGTGTAGCAAAAAAACTCCTAAGTGTAAATCGAAAAACCTTAGCACGCATTCAATTAAACAATCCAATAACCATTCTGTATAGTAATGAAAAAAAATTCATCAACAATAAACAAGAATGAAATGGAGAAAATCAAGCAAAAAATAAAGATTAGGATATCTCACATCGAACATGGGTAATTTACCTAGTCATGTTTAATAAATTCATCTATCAAAATAAATTTGTAATGAAAAAACACATAAAATTTGTAATAAAAACCAACACACACATAAAATTTATTGAACAGTAATTAAAAAAATAACAATGCAAGGCTGTATATATGAAAAATCTAATAAAAAAATGTATATTTTTTAAAAAAATCTGTATAAAATTAAGAAAAAATCACATATGAATCATACCTACCTAAACATAAAAACAAAATTTTATTTGAAAAAATATACACAAATGATGCTTTATTTTTTAAAAAACTAAAAAAATTAAAAACTATATGGAAACAACGAAAACACCCTTACATGTAGCATTATTTTTGTTGAAATCTAATAGTAATCTTGTATTTGAACTGTTTTAATAATAGAAAAAGACGGAGAAACCTCTCAACACATTTATATTCCTCCCTTAGGGGAATGACTACATCTTATTTGTTTATTTTTTTTTAAAAGACAAAAGACGCCTCCAACTCAAAGGTTAAAAATTTGTGTCATGAACGATAAAATCAATATCTATATTGTAGCCCAAAAACCCCAAAAAGAATATTGTCCCCAATCATTCTTTTAATGTCAAATGTATCTCATGAAAAAGACAATCCTACCTCCAACTGCATGCTTATCAAGTTTTTTTTGTAGGGACAATTTCGTCATTACACTACTCCAATCCACAATAATCTGTGTCTGGGTGAACAATCATACACCGAGTTTTAGTTTTTGTTGTAATAAAACAATGACACACGGTGATTCCAAATTACATGTAATAAAACAATACTTTCTATTAAGAAGAGACTGTTGGGCATTACAACAACTTTTATTTTTTTATCTAATCACATAAAACACCGTTTGGCTAGTTAAATAATTGTTTTTGTATAAAATCTCATATATAATTGTATTTCAAATCTTGATTCTATAGAAGCTAAAATAAAATATTTTTAATTTATAAAGATTTACTTTTCACATCAGTTTTAATCAAACATATATTTTTTTAAAATTAGAATTAAAAGTGTTTTTCTTAAACCTATTTTTTCAAACCGTTATCCTAAAAACTATCACAACGCCAAACATATAGTAAGAATCGAACATAATTGATCTTCACTTTTTCAGTCGTGCTACATCCCTAGAAGTTGAAAAAAGTATGTGTTTGATATCGTGATGTATAATATTTTTTATTTTAAAATATATTAGAATATTTTTTTTTTAGATTTTTTATATTAGCATGTAAAAACTCCTAAAAAGAAATATAAATTTAATGAATTTTTAACTGAGGAACACTTTTCAAATTCATAAAGTAAAAAAAGCTACCCGCTCCAAAACTATCACGCATCCCCAGTGTATAAAAATTCAAATGGAGTAGCAAAGTTTAAAATAATATGTCATTGACTAAACATATAATTAAATCGGACATCATCAAATAGAATAAGATTGGGTTTCAAATTCAATATGTTTGATGCACACATCGAATATCATTTCACAAAGAACAAGAAATAAAACAATATTTGTTGGGGGAGATACGACTAAATATATAATTAAATCAAACATAATTAAATAGAATAAAATTGAATTTTATTTTGTTTGATGTCCGTATTAAATATCATTGCAAACAGACCATGAATAACAGATTGAAAAAGACAAAATGAAACAAGAAATCAGGAGAGATAAAAAAAAAAAAGTTTAGAGAGAGATTGAAAAGTAGAGTGAGGTTAGACTTTTTTTTTATAAAAAGTCTCTGATAAATTTAAAACGAAAAAGAAAAGATAAAAAATAAATAAAAAAACCTTGAAATTTCAGAGTCCCAAAATGTCAGAAGATAGACAGTGAACATACAACAACGACAAAAAACTCTCTTGTTTAGGAAGTTACCTAGAAACCCCTCTCTTTCCATTTCTCACTCTCTCTTCTTCTCTTCTTCTTCAATTTCTCTCCAAACATGAATCCTCCTCACAAAACGGAAACTGATCTCTTCCATAACCACCATGACCTGGTCCCGCCACTCCCTCCTCCTCCTCACCAGATCATCATCCCAACTCCTCAAACCCAATCACAACCGTCCATTCAAGACGACCTTTCCCTCCCCGAAATCGTCCTCTTCTGTTCCCCTTCCTCCCCCGATAACTCACCGAGTCAATCCTCCTCCGACAACGACGACTCACTCAGTCACCACCAAAACAACCTCCACCACAATTCCAATCGTATCCTCAACCCTCACGCGCCTGCCTTTATTAACCCTGAGCCACACATATCCACACAGTTCTACACGTTCAACGCTGAATCTCACACTCTTATGATCCGTTGCATACTCGAGCAGCGCCTGGCCACTCCCGACGAGATCCGGGCGGCGACGCCGTGCACGGTGTTGAAATCGTGGCGGAATGTCTGGAAAGATAGGAACGAAGACACCGCTTACCTAACGGGATGGAAAAGGATTCAGGAGAAGTTAATGGCGCATGTGGACTCTACATCTGGTAACGAATTTCTCTGTTTTAAAAATAATTCACAGCAATTTGTTTCTCATATTGATCAATGGCAAGATATAGTTACTAGTTTCCACGGCGACGCCGATTTAAAACATTTAGGGTTAAGAGAAACAATAGAGAGAATTAAACAAGTTTGGACTGTAGGTGCTAAGTTTTATGGAATACCGGAGAGTTTTATTAGGGTTTGTGTTGCTGCCTGTCCGGTTTGTTCCACGAGCGAGGGTTCTAATTCGCGGAATAAACGTAGGCGTTTTGAGTACACGGAGTCATTTGATGTGCCTGCGAAGGAAGTTCCAACGAAGTTACAGCAATTAGCAGCAAAACATAAGGTTGTGCTTTGTATTAGGCAGAAATATATTAGGTATAAACCGTTTATGGCAGAGGTTAAGGATTATGCCTGCCATAGGGCGGGGGAGCCAGTTGCAAAGAAGTCAAGGATGTTGAAAAGAGAGCCTTATGCGTCAAAGAGGTGTGGGTGTGGGTTTAGGATTAGGGCGATTGTTCCGATTACGAATTATAATGAGAAGGATAAGACGTTTGTGTATCAAGAAGAGGGGATGGCAATGTTTAAGTTGTATGCAGTGCATTCAGGGCATGAACCGGGGCCATTGGATGGGAATGCGAGGATAATACATCGGGTTGTTGGGCATAAAGGTGGGTTTATGATGGATCAAGAAATGGTTTATGGGGTGCGCGAGGATGTGGATAGTGAAGGTTTTGGTTTGTTGGGGAAGGATGATGGGGAATTTCGACTTTCAGTTTTGCAGCAGGTGCAAGAGTTGAGAGCTGAAATTGGGTTATTAGAAGGGAGATTGAGGAAAATCCCGAGCGAATTGTTGGGTTCGGCGGCTCAGGAATTGTATGATGTTGTCAACAAAGTTAGGAGCATAGGGGATGAGAGTTCAAAGACAATAGGGTTGCTTTCGCACAAGTCTCATTCAGATGATGTGTTAGTGGGGGGAAATGATCTGGCTCACTGGACTGATCACCATGAACGGCTATATGGGAATGGCAAGGAGGCAGAATTGATCGAAGATGATGAAGATAGTTTTGGCCGGACACTTGGGGATGTTGTTCCCTGGGACCAGATGAGGGCAGAGTGTAGGAGTGAGAAGGACCTGTTGAGTGAGCCGTCTAAGCCTGAAAAGTGGTTGAAGTGCAGTGATTTTGATGAGAAGAGCATTCTTGACTGTGAAGATACTAAACTAACCAAGCCCATGAGACATGATGAGGGTATAGTGACAGATGTAGGTCTTATACAGGTTGATAGTTTCTACCATGAGAATGCTAAATGGTATGATTCACCTTGTGGGTTGGACACCAGTGCAGATTGTGAGGACAGTGAATTCAGACATGGGGAAATTGTGTAGAGTCCTCAAGAGCCAGGTTAACCTGCTCTAACTTAGGGATTGAGATTAAATCATGCCCACTATCCATTCTGACCTCTGGAAGTGGGCTGTACATTTATGTATACTGAAGATTGGAGCTTCTCACATGCTTCTGGGTATCTTTTGTATACTGTACTGTAAATTATGGCCAACTGGTCCGATCTGCACGTATCTTATTTATAACTATTTGTTAACAACTTTGTGGACCTTAATTTTCAGCTGGTTCCTACGGGTAATGCGTATCTGTGATGTGTTAAAAATTATTATATGTAATTCTTTGAGAATGTTTATGTATTATATACCCAATCTTTCTTTCTAATATTATTGCTTGAAGTTGTGTGAGGCTTCTCTCCCTCCCTCCCTCTGTCTCTGCTCGGATATCTGTATTCTTTTCTTTGATGAAAAGCTCTGAAACATTAGCTTAAAATGCTTTACTTCTCTGAATTACATAACCAGCAATTAAGGCTGTTTTCTGGCTTGTTTATTGTCCTAGCTGTTACGATTGTCATCAGTTGTGAAGCTCCTAGAACATAATTTCTAGAGGTGCATAGATTCTCTCTTGTTTTGTTAATTTGCTATGTCATAGTCAATATAAGGCTTACATGTGAGCAATTGTTACATAATTTTCTGCCTTAATGTAAAGGAACTTTCATTGCTGTAGATTAATCATGCACCATTAGCAATCTGTTTGCATTCTTAGGTCTTGGAATGGGCCTGTATGGGTATTAAGTGAAAAGGTGAACTTAATCCATATGCCTTTAACAGTGAAATTCAATCATATATCATGTGCATAGAAAGTCTACTAAATCTAATATGTTCATGGCCAAGTGGTTTCTTGCTGGACCCTCTATTGTATGAAGTTGTCGATGAACTTGTAGTGGATTCCTTTTGTGTGTTTAGTAAAAAGTGGTGCCCCTTAGCTTATTTGTATGGAAATTCGATGTACAGGCTTCTTGCATCACTTGCACAATTTATATTTGCGGTTTGCTTTTTGGAGGGTATCTTTCTTTCCTTCTTCATCTGCTTATTTGTCCTTTTAACTGAAAGAAAAAAAATAAAAACAAATCTTAGTTGATTTGTCCAACCTTTGGAAATTTTTAAATCTTGGTGGTGTTAGTTCCTTTTACCACATTATTAACCAGAGAGCAGGAGTCAAGGATACATCTCCTACTCTTCCACAATTAATATCTGTGTTCTCTTAAAATGGGTGCTGTTCTTTTTCTTTAATCTCAGGATAGTGTTAGTGTGATTTCTTTCAGCATTTATTGTGAGTTGGCTCTTTGAGGTTCCTATTTAAAAGTTTCTGATCAGACAATGAAATTTTGTTCTCTATACATGATACAACATTTTATCAAATGGAAGAATTTTTCAATTGTGGACAATGCTTTCTGGAATAGTTTTGCACACGTGTGCACCGAGACTTTCAACAGTCTATGCCACAATCTATATTTTGCACTTGGAGGTTCAAAGAGCTGAAATATTAGCATGAGCTATGTATTTGTGCATGCAGACTGAGGCTCTCTACTGCTGTTTTGGCAACATCAAATTCAATTCAATTTACAAACAGCATGTATCTTAGATTCTTTTTCTTATGCTTTTATCTTTTATAGGTTCTGGATCTGGAAATCACTCAGTATCATTTTGTCTTGAAACTTTTTATCCTGTTCAATAAAAAAGAAAGTGGGATTTTTTAGCTAAATCTTGCATTGATGATGTTAAAATAGGAACATGGTGTGTTCATTATTCAGATCACTGATAAGTTGTTCTTGTAGGTGTTCTTTTCCTGTGCAGTTTTTCTTACATGGTTTTATCTAAAGGTTCAGATCATCGTGATAACTATTTGCAGAAGTGTTTCAATCTTCAGTACTGCATTGATCGGATGCTTATGAATGAGGAGCAATGACCTGAGCTTGCTCCCATTTTTCCTATGAAGAATTTCAACCTAGGAATCACAATGGCTATGTGAACAGCTTATGGAGGTGAGCTCATAAAACCCCTTTTGTTGGATTCTATTAATCCCGGGAACTGGTTATTCCATTATTAAATCTTGAAGGCTCCCAAATACTGAGTTTTAATTTTGTATCACATGTATCCAGGTCTGGCTTACATGCCCAGCACCAGGAAGGCTTCTTTCTTGGCATATCCTTGCTACTAAAGCAGCTGGTATGTTCTTGAACAATTGATTCTAAATTTGGTCAGCATCATATTCATAGTAAAAATGTCATCAAAATTTTGCTGAAAGAGTGGAGGTGGCTGTACACATTGATTTACAGGATTTGCTGTTATGCACACAAATTTCTTAACAATTTATTTATTGCTCATGGTTTTCTGAAATAAATAGACGTGACGTGTTTATCTTGAAACTCTCCTTTGCCATTGTTACTTCTGGAAATTCTTTGCCATAAGAAATGCCACCATTCTTATGGCAAGCTGAAAGGCACCTTAAGGCTTTGAGCCAGGTTAAGAAATTTATAGTCTTTTGGTAGACAAGCCATTGTTGTATTTATGCTTTTTGACATAAATCTGGTTCCATAGTCATAATGTTACTTCTCCTCTTTTTTCCATGGCTCTACATGTTCATGCTAGCCCCGGTCCCTACACTCACAAATCAAGACATTCTTAAGAGATACACATATCACATACTGACTCCATAGTTCATTATTCATCATATTCTATTGGCTTTTTAACTCTATAGTGCCTCCTTTGTCCTTTGAATAAACTTATTTAATCTTCATTTTTTAAAACAAATTTTTGTTTTGTTTCATTGCTGATGCACAACCTTATACTATCTGTTCTGGCAAGGCCAGACAAAAGTCCATTTGGAAGCACCTTGGAAACCATGAAGGTATTGCTTTGAAGATCAAAGAAGGCATACAGTAGGAAAAACCTTTGAGTAGGATCCAAATCCTAGGAGAAAAAAGTTTGCGTTTTTTGCCCCCCTAAAGAAAAGATGAGTACTATCGGAACACTTAAATCAACTAATGTTGTGTTTTTATGCTTTACTTCTTCCTTAACTTTGGCTCCCACCTTATTTTCTGTTTCCGTTCTCTATCCTTATCTTAGAGGTCCAGCTCAGATATCTAAAATGAATCTCCCTTTTTTATACTCATGTAATTTCCTTTTCTCATTATCATCTCCCCCCTATCCCAAGTGTTGGATCTAGGATTTTGTGTTTGTCAAGGCATCCAAGATTCTTTGGAGCTTGATCACGCTAGTCTTTGGGGTTTAAAATTATAATCACGGTAGATTGCGAGCTACAACTAGATGTCATTTGACTATGTTTCCTTTTCTTGACTACAAGCTTGTGAAAGCGTGGCTGGGAACTAGAATCAAGTTCCCTCACATATTTGCTCCTTGTTCCTGCATGTTATATTGAACGCCATGTGGCTTTGTATTGAATTCAGACAATATTTATGAAAAATCAACTTGCCAATCGTACTTCATAATCAAGGTTCGATCTATATGTGATTTGCTGACAACAATGCTGGAAATTCCTTCTTCAGGGAATTACTTAAATTTGTTGTCAAATGTTGGAAGAAAAACAATTCAAAATCCCCCTTCGCCGCCTGCTCGCTTATTGCTGCCAATTATTTGATGGATGCTCATGCTCCAGGCACTGCGATCACGTGGACTTGCTCATCCATCCATGTAACTGGGCCTGATATTGGATTGATGTGCTTTTACACCAATTTTAACAAGTGGAATTCTCCCTAAAACTAGATCATGGTCTTACTGAAGTGAAAGAAACATTAAAGGTAGAGAAATGAAATATTACGATTTTCATTAGATTGTGACCCATACAAACGGAGCTAACAACACTAGAAGGGCAACAGAAGCCAAAGCCGATTGTATCCTAAAAATTCCAAGGAGAGTTTGGAGGCTTAAATCTAACTCGTGGCAAGCATATAGACACAAACTCCCGAGTCAGCTCTTCACTATTAACTTCCTACTCCGATGGATTATAGAAACCTGTCATTTCTGTTGATGTTTGTTGCACTTGTAACTGATCAAAATGCGTTGATATGTTAGAGCTTGAAGCTAGCTTTGTGAACGATGGTACTTCTGAGGATGAATCAAGAGTTGTTTGAGAGGGGCTTTGAGCACACTGAGATGGTGGCTGAGGCTGAGGGAGGCGCTGCAATGTTGAAAGGTGGGCTTGAATGAAGGCCAACTCTGCTTGCAAATTCAACACCTGTGGTGACAAGATAAATTCTCATCAGAATCCTTACAAGTAGCATCCAAGTTTGAACTTGCAATCCTGGAACAAAAAGATATCGCCTGTTTTATAGCTCCTCTTTTTTTTGGATAGTAGGTGAAGAACACAAGATGCTCTTGGAGCTGCTGCAAACATACATCGAACGTAGAAACCGGACAAGGAAAAAAGTTCAAACTCTCGGACTTGTTCAAACATCCTTGTTCCCTAGCTCTTAGAGCACATTCCGTTGGTATTAATTATATTTTCCATATATATTGAACTCTCGGACTCTCTCTCGAGGTGCTTGAAGTAGTCAATGCTAACAAAGCAATGGCATTTTACCTAATCCAATAAAGCAAGCACCCAATAATTAAGTGGTTATCTGCCCAACGAGCCTAAATGTAGAAATCATAGGCGCTCCATGAACGACTGTGCGCTATCATACACGGATTTTTCAACAAACTATTCAAAATGAGAAACCCTAACAAAACCCACCAACAAAGGTTTGATCATGATAAAATGATCCGAGGTATATAAATAAATTGTCTTCCCGTGTGAATGCAAGACTTTTGGGCTCTAGCCAGTAGATTTACCACCTTAGAACCAACACATGGGTCTAGGTCCCACTACTATTACAGCTTCTTACAAGGAGACATTAACCCTCCTTAATTTGTTGATCATAATAAATGCATCAAGACTTCGACTTCAATATGTGGCAGATTACGAGTAATAATTATTTAGGACTATACATCAAAGTCAAAACCATAAACACTTAAATATTTCTCGAGCTTGCTGAAGTTTGCTTTGTACTCCGGCAAGCAACAAGATCCCCCTTCAGTCAATTCTCTCTCGGAGTTTTACCATTCACAGCTCAAGTTAGCTTAAATTTCACGCAATTTTGTTGAAAAACCATCATTAATTTTGTTACACCCCAAAACACTAATATATATTCACTCAAAAAATGCGCAAGAGTTTCACTCAATTCATTACATCGAGAAACCAAGTGAGAAGTAATGTTTGGAAGAAACCAAAGAGAAGTTAGTGAACCCTAAGTAGAATCCACAAGAAAACTTAACTTCATGTAAGAGCAGTTTGGGCCTAGATAACAAGAAACCCTACAGAAGGTTCACGTTAGCAATAATTGTTCAAATTCACGTATAAATATGCCAAACCAATGACTTGACGAACTAGTGAAACTGGCAAATAGTAACGTGCAAACCTCGACCAGCTAGATTTACCTCTACGGTTCTAGTCTTCAAGACGAATCGTTATGCTGCCATGAACAAGACAAAGCCTGACGAACAGTTTGACCCATGTTGAGAATTCCTTCTAGCATAATTACTTCATGACGATCTAGTTTCTGATTTATCCATATATGTACAGCTCTATTTCAATTTTCAAGGACTACAAAAACAGAAAATTCTCTACATATGAACTAAAGGGGCCAAAAGCAAAACTTACACTATCATATTTAACGAAGTCTCTCCAAAGAAAATTTATCATATGAAGGTCTTTTGAAGGTAATTTAGAGGAGAAAGAAAGCAAGGGAAAGTTCTAACACAAAATCCCTTGCAGTTAATCATAACTTTGAAGCATAAAACACAAACCATTTGTAAGCGGCACGATCGATGTTGTCGACCCCAAATTAATTATGTCAATAGATGAGTACTCTTAGTACTAATAAGCTACAATTAATCTAAACAATATGGGAGCTTCAAGCTTGGATATATATATGTTAATCACTCACAATTTTATTCTTCTACCACCGTTCTGTGCAAGTTTAGAAGGGGGTAAATGAGGAAGAAAGCTAAAGATGAAAACCCTGACCAAACTTAGCCTTCAAATACTAATTGAAAGGTTTTTGGCCAATTATCATCAAGAAAAAATATTTACCTGTTGTTGGAGAGTGAAAATGTGACCTACACAACCATAAACAGGGTCTCTAACCCTAGCCAAGGCCTCATAACAAAGAGTAACAACAGCATCAAGACGCTTGTGAGCAGGTATGCGCAAGAGCAGCTTAGAAGCATTGCTAGCACCAAAGACCTTGTGCACTGCTGCAAAGTGAGCTGTCCCTTGATCAGGATCAAAGTATGGTGCAAAAATGCACCCTTTTACACACTTTTTCCTGAGGAACTTGCAGGCACCACAAGGCCCACTCCCATTATTTGCACCAGCACTCATCATCTTCTCTCTGCAGAAATAATCCACTTCCTTGGGGTTTCAGTTTCGCTCTTTGTGGGGTCTAACTAGCTAGATAGAAGATAAAGAGGGAGAGAGATAAAACGAAGGCATGGATGCGTATTTATTTACTCCTTTAGAGACCATAGAAAGGTCTGTTTAATTTTTACTACTTTGTTTTTGTTAATTATTAAAAAAAAATTGAAACTTTGGTGATGGGTCAATAATGTGAATTGACTGGTTAGTTGAATATTGTTTTTTCATAAGAAAAACAGTTTTACTTTTTAACTCCTTGATATTAATTATTTTACCTTATATCCAAATGAGTTAACACGCATACCTTATTATTTTAAATTTAAATTAAATAAAAAAAATGCCCTTTCTTTCCTTCTTTCTTTTTTTCAATACTAATTAAAATCTAAGAAAAATAAATGAAGACTTTCATAATAATTGAGAAAGATTTAATATAGTTGGTGAAAAAATGATGGAAAATATATATCTATTATTTTTTATTAAAAAAACACATAGCTAATCATAATTAAAAAACGTGGAGGGATTAAATTTTAGCAAGAGAATGTACTTGCTAATTAAAACTTTAAAGCCACGGCAACTACAGAGGAAGCAGAGGGGGAGCAAGATTGCGTGAAGCAAACATACATGCGGTGAGGGACAGTGCATCAACATCCAACCGCCGCAGCTGTGGCCACGTGCGAGACCCCACGTGGGACAAACATCCTATCCTCCTTTCCCATCAAATTATTATTTTCTCTGCAGTCACTTCCATGATTTTATCAGAGATGGAGATGGTAAGTCGTGAAAGACAGAGGGACTCCCCCCTCCCCAGCTTTTAGAGCTCTGTTCCCTCTCACCTTGTCATCTTTGAGTGTAGGCAGAGCACTCAAGCAAGAGCTAAGAGTGACTGCAATAGTGCTAGGAGAGATCTGCAGAGTGTAAATGGCTACTGTTTGCGTGTAAAGACATATCTACTAGCACTGTAGCAGGTGTGTGCACTTCTTTTTTTTCTTCTTGCCTCAGTTCAAGCTCCACTGTGAAAATGATGAATGATTGCATTCATCCATGGCGTGTAATACCTGGGGAAGCGTTTGTTTTTGCGTACAAATTATATTTTATAAAATTTTAAATTTTTTATTGTGTTTCTAAATTATTTTAATATGTAGATTTTTTAAAAAAATATTATTTTTATATATTTTTAAATAAAAAATATTTTAAAAAATAAATATTACAATAATATTAAACACCATCTCATTCAGTGTTTAAATGAGTCTAGCTAATTAATTGCACGGTACATGTATCGATAAAAAAATTGCACTGAAATTTACTAAAGAAGTCTTGCCCCAACTAATAATATGTTTGGGAGTATAGTTCGGGTTATTTTTTAAAGTGTTTTTTGTGTTGAAATGTATTAAAATAATTTTTTTTTAAAAAATAATTTTTGAGATTAGCACATCAAAACGATTCAAAATATACAAAAAAAATTTTAAAAAAAAATTGAATTTTTTAGAAATGTGGGTTGACCCGCGTTTCCAAACAGGCTCTTAAAACATGTTTTATTTTTTATTTTTTTAATTACTTCAGGTTTATTTTTTAATTAATTTTCAAAATTTTATTTGAGTTATGTTTTATTTAGCTCCTATGTATTTTTTATATCAAATCAAGACGATAAAAAATTGATTATTCACAAATTTATTCAAAACTTTCCCGTTTATAGTGTTGTTTTTAATTAGTCCAGTGACTGTAATCTTAAAATTTGAAAAACTCTAGTTTTTTTTCTATAATTTAGAATTATAATTTTTAGAGCTTGAAAAGAACATAAATTCTTTTTTAATGCTACACACTACACTATTCATTTACTCCTGGAAACTATCATATTTTTCTAATTTCGTGCTCATAAAAATATTCTAAACATTGATGTAGAATATAATATTTTTGTAACAATTGTACTGTGACAAGCATAATTGCACGTCAATTTCTTGTACCGTAAAAAATATCATAATATATAGCTTATCATGACTACCTCCTTAAAGGGCATATATACAAAATGGTGCCAATATTTCTGGCCCTAGCTAAGTGGCTAATATCTCAAGCGAGAACCATGGATCTCAAGATCCACAGGAAGAGATCCCGACGGATGGCAGCGAGTAATATTTATACCTGAACTCGAACTTAAAATTTTTACCTGAATTTGATTGGGTATAGATTAAAACTGACGCAATTAGATTTCGAGTTTCCATGAATATTCATTGGGTATTCAACAGCTTGAATCTTTGATTGGTTTCTCGAACAGAAACCCAACAGTTGTTGCTGCGTTCAAGTCTATATGATCAAAGTCTATTCTAGCAGTGAAAAGCAATTGCAGATTTTTTGCCCTCTTGATCCTTCTGCCATACATAGGCGAGGACATGGATATCAAGAATATGCTTTTCAAGTTCTGTGACAATTACACAGCAAAGAGTAACAAAAATCAACCAACTAGCCATTCTCAACAGTAAACAAGCTATTAAAATTATAGTTCAAGCAACTCAACAATGATTTTCTTTTGGAAAGGCTAAATGAACATACCCAGTGATGCATCAATCTATTTCATACTAAAAATTATATTTTTTTTTTATTAAGGCCATGACTAAAGGGACCAAGAAGAAGAAGACCTGACATAATGGCTTAACAAGAGTCAAGATCCATGGAAAGAGGGTCTGATAAGATGTCAAACTTAACTCTCTTGGGCTCGGCTACATGCCAGGTCCAAGCACCTGTGGGTCTGTCAATATGTCGGGCCTAATGTCCTTGAGCCCAGGATTGCTTTAGATTCAAACATCCAACATGAAAATCTAGAATCATCATTTTCTTACACTCTAGTTGTTCAAAAAGTCCTCTAAGAATCATTCTTTTGTCAATCGACATTAAAGTTGATTGTAAGGGTTGATTCCATTGACATTAATATTGTATATAAAATGATGTGAGGTCGTCCTCTATAGATATATAATACTCCCATTAACATTAATGTCGTGTAAAAAAACATTTACATCAACATTAATATAATAGTCTCCCTCCTTATTTTGATGCAAAGAAAAAAAAGACTTATGACCTCTCGAATAAGAGGAAGAAAGTTCAAGGTATAAATGTTATAAATACTCTCGTAATAACATGGGTAAATGATTCACAATCTTCATTCTTTTATGATATACTCTCAACATTTATCATACATAAATTAGGAACAAATATTTTTGTTCTTAGAATTCAATGCTTATTTACTATGAATCATCATAATAAAAGTCATTGATTTAATCATTGGAGGGTCTTTCAATCTACCAAAAGAGGTTGTTTTACAAGATATCTACCATTTGTCATCAACCCTTTGAACACTCAGTCAAAGAGAAAAGAAGACTCACGTGAACACATGATCATCTATCATACAAACACTATGAAACACAAGTTCCCTAGTATTTTGGATTCTGAAGCATCATCACCAGCCTTTTTTTAATGGTCTAATTTGTAAAAAAATAAAAATAAGAAACCTAAAAGAAAAGAACAAGAATAAGAGACTAGAGATGAAATAATGTGTACTATAGAAAAGAAACCAAATTTTATATTTATATATACTTGGTATGAATGTAAAATTTTGACATTTTAAGGTTATTTATGTAATTTAGGTCTGGGCTGAGGTCAGATAGGGTTCGGGTTAGGCAGGACAATATTCATATCCTATCCAAACCCGAATAGAAAAAAACTTTTATCATTTAAAGTCGATTCGAGTTGGTACCCATATGTATATAGATGGCAAAATATTTTGTGAAATATCTGAGAAAATATACTATTTATAAATAGTATGAATGACACCATGTAAATAGTATTATTTATGAATAGTAAAACAAGCTGAAATAAGGTAGCTCGATTAGACCGAACCAAAAAAA
>Ga0307516_10004302_pt1 | contig 17671 bp, 17 predicted proteins | sample 19_EM_MG_FD_203310 | JGI IMG/M metagenome (GOLD analysis project Ga0307516, IMG submission 203310) | Populus trichocarpa ectomycorrhiza microbial communities from riparian zone in the Pacific Northwest, United States - 19_EM | ecosystem: Host-associated > Plants > Roots > Unclassified | place... | reverse complement strand
CGATGCTTTCAACGCCAAGATCGGCGATGTGTCGGGCCGGGGCAAGCTGGGCACCGACATGCGCGAGATCTGGACCATGCAGCCGCGCTTTGAAAAACGCACAGGCAGCTCACCGTATTCCCTGCTGGACCAGCCGCGTTTTCGCGCCGGCTTCGACTTTTTGCGGCTGCGCGCGCAGACCGGCGAAATCGAGGTGGAGCTGGCCGAATGGTGGGAAAAATTCAGTACCGCCTACGACGATGAGCGCCACGACATGATCGAGGAGGCCCGCGTGGCGCAATCGCAGAAGCCGCAGGCGCCGCGCACCCGCGTCAAGCGCGTGGAGTCCGACGCACCGCGCAGTGGCGACGCAGTCCATGCGCCGGCGCCTTCTGCAGAATCGGGGGAGTTCGGGGAACCGGCGCCCACAAAAAAACGCCGCCGCCGCCGCAAGCCGGCCAATCGCGAAGGGGGTGCGCTTCCTGTCAGCCCGCCTTCCGAGGCTCCCGGCGACTTCTGAGTTTGCGGCATGCAGGTGGGCGAACACAGTGATCGCTCCGGGCGGGTCACAGCTTATATAGCCCTTGGCGCCAACCTCGGCGATGCCGCATCGGCCATCCTCCAGGCAATGCAGGCTCTGGACCATCTGCCGCTGACACGTGTCACCCAGCGCTCCGGCCTCTATAAAACCGCGCCCATCATCGACGGCGAAAGTGCCTCCTTGTCGGCAGGTCCCGATTACATCAATGCCGTCGTGGCACTGGAGACGGGGCTGGTCGCACCCGTCCTGTTGCGGCAATTGCAGCAACTCGAACAGGCCGCTGGCCGCGAGCGGCCTTACCGCAATGCCCCGCGCACGCTGGACCTCGACCTGCTGCTTTACGGCAGTGGCCGCATCGAATCGCATGCGCTGACAGTTCCGCACCCGCGCATGGCGCAGCGGGCTTTTGTACTGGTGCCACTAGCTGAAATAGCGCCTGACCTGGTGAGTGCAGCGCAACTGGAAGCGGTGGTGAGCCAGGGTATCGAGCGTTCGGGTTGGTTGACGGGGTAACAGCATCCAATTGCTGCCAAGCAAGGATAGCTATTCCCTGGACTCTTAAAAGCCAACTGCTGCTTCGTGAATCAGCGTGCCCTGCGTTGACGTGCAAGCTCGTGGGTTGGCTGGCTCTTCAAGACAGGCGATATTGAGAGCTGGATCGCGACCGCTCAACTCGAGCAGAGTGCGACACATGACCCGGAGAAGTCCTTCCGGCCGGGGCCGACCGACATGCCGCTTCAGGGCTGTTTAGGAACCGCGATCGCACCAGCGGCATCCTGGTCGACCGCTTGCAAACGTGCCAGGAGTACGCGAGCGCTTATCTTGTTGAAATCGGCCACTTTTGGATCATCGACAAGCGCCTGGAGCGGCCCCCTGGCTCGAGCAGCGACCTGCAACGGCAGGCACCCCAGGACAATAACGGCGCCCTGTGGGTCGTCGCGCGTCTGAAGAAAGTCCGTCGCGAAGCCGCCAACGATCATGGCTGGCGTGGCCGGGACTCGAGTCTGAAGTGCGGCGCACATGCGCCCCAGGCTGTCTGCGGCGGATGAGCGCACCACTCTTTCACGGTCGCGCAGATTGCCGGCGAGTGCCGTAGCGGCAATCTCGGGGAGCACATCGCCCGTGTATCCGAGTGCCACTGTGCCCGTCACACGTTGCACCGTGTCATGGTAAACGCGGGCCGCGTCTCGCAGGGCGCCGATCGCCTCAGGGCGCTTGGAGCGCGCCAGGCGCGCAAGTGCCAGCACACGCGTCGCCGCGTCAGTCGCTCTTGCGCTTTGAACCAGTGATGCAACCTCGTCCGGCGGCGTAGGCGGTGTCATTTCGATGAGCACGCGCGCAAACGTTGACCAGTTCCTGTTTGTGGTGGTCAACAGGTCCGCCACCCCGGGCGCGATCGGAAAAGCGGCGGCACCAGCCTTCTGCAGTGCGGGCAGAACGCGCAGGAAAACTTCGTTCGATGCCGGTGACATATATGGATCACCTTTCGTGCGATCCCATTCCACCAGAACCTGGAGCCAGCGGCGCAACTCGTCTGGAGCAACGGCCGGTGGCGCGACCTGCGCGGGTTGCTCTGCCGTCTGTGAGACGCAGGGCAAGGAAACACATAGAACCATGGGGAGCAGAATTCGGCGAGCAATACGATTCAACATAACGTTCTTATACCTGCAATGGAGAGCGAGTCTGCCGAAGAAAAACAACAGTTGCGTCTAACCGTGGGATGCCAGTGAGGTGCACCGTACGTTGGCGAGGAGCGTTCGGACCAAGCCTGTCGAAGCCTTTGCCCCAGCGGACGTTTCGACAGGCTGACGCGAATGGGGAGGCACCCGCCCTAAGGCGCCAGGCGTTCGCGCAGCCAGGCCCCGTCGGCCTGGAGGCTGTAGCGCAGCCGGTCATGCAGGCGGCTGGGGCGCCCCTGCCAGAACTGCCAGCTGTCGGGCTTGAGCCGGTAGCCGCCCCAGTGCGGCGGGCGCGGTGGCTGCAGCAAAAATTTCGCGGCGTACTTCGCGGCGTTGGTCACCAAAACACCCCGGCCGGCGATCACTTCGCTTTGCGGGCTGGCCCAGGCGCCTATGCGCGAGTCCATCGGCCGGCTGTGGAAGTAGGCATCGCTTTCTTCGGCCGAGACCTTTTCGACCACGCCTTCGATGCGCACCACGCGCTCCAGTTCGACCCAGTGAAACTGCAGGGCGGCAAAAGCATTGTCCGCAAGCTCGCGCCCCTTGCGGCTGTCGTAGTTGGTGTACCAGACGAGGCCGCGTGCGTCATAGCCCTTGACCAGCACGATACGGGTGGACGGCCGCCCGTTGCCGGCGACGGTCGCCAGGGTCATGGCATTCGGTTCGGGCACCTCGGAGGCAATGGCCTCCTTGAGCCACTGGTCGAACTGCCGCAGCGGGTCGGCATGCGAGGCTTCCTCGTTGAGTTCGGCACGCTCGTAACTCTTGCGCAGGTCGGCGATGTGGACAGTAGGCTCTGACATACTTGAAGTATAGGTAGTCCGCCATGACCGCGTCTTCATCCACCCCGCCTGCTTCTTCTTCCTCCTCGTCCTTGCCGGTCGTCATCGTGCTCGCCGCCGGACGCGGTGAGCGCTTTGCCGCGTCCGGCGGCAAAACGCACAAGCTGGCGGCCTTGCTGGCGGGACAAACCGTGCTGGCGCATGTGATGGCGGCCGTGGAGGCCAGCGGCCTGCCGCACCATGTGGTGCAGCCCGATGCCTCGCGCCCCGGCATGGGGGACTCGATCGCGGCCGGTGTGCGGGCCACGGCCGGCGCGCCGGGCTGGCTGATCCTGCCGGCCGACCTGCCGCTGGTGCGCGGCGAGACCCTGCGGCAGGTCGCGCTGGCGCCTGCGTCGGGCGCGCTGGTGCCGCTGTACCAGGGCCAGCGCGGCCACCCGGTGCGCTTTTCGTCCGCCTGTGGGCCGGCGCTTGCAGATTTAAAGGGAAATCAGGGTGCAGCCCCCGTCCTGCGTGCTCAGGAAGCTATCAATTCAGTAGCATTCCTGGCACTGGACGATGTCGGCATCGTGATCGATGTGGATACTGTCGAGGACCTGGCGCGCGCCGAAGTTCTGCTCGCCGCGCGTTGAGGGCATCCATGTCAAGCAGGCGTCGCGGATCTGGCTTTGCCAGTTCCGTCGAGCGACCGTGGCGGCGCTAGCTTCTTGCGATCACCGCGCAGGCCAGGCGCGGGCCGGCATTGCCGGTCGGCTGGGTTTTGTAGTCATCCGGGTCGCGGTGAACAATCAGGCCCTTGCCAACGATGTCGGTCGCGCCGCTGCCCACCGTGATGGTGGATGATTCAAAACTGAACCTGGCGACGCCGCTGGCATCGGCTTTCAGGCTGGGCAGGTCGCCGGTGTGGTGGGCGCCCATGTCGTGGTTGCCGTGCGGCGCGCCCGTGGGGTCGAAGTGGCCGCCGGTGCTCATGCCGTCGCCGCTGGAGCAGTCGCCTTTTTCATGCACATGAAAACCATGCTCGGCATTGGGCTTGAGACCCCGCACCTCGCCGGTGACCATCACCTTGCCGCCAGCCTGCACAAAGCTGGCGCTGCCGCTGGTGCTGCTGCCGGTGGTGGGCTGCAACTGGGCGCTGGCACGCGGGCCGGCGGGCGGGCTGGCACAGGCGCCGAGCAGGGCCGTGGCCGCAGCCATCAAAAACAGTCTGGAAACCATGGTGTCTCTCCTTTTTTTAAACAACGAAGCGGCGAACAGGACCTTGACTCTAGACCTCGCCTCCGGCCTGCGAAGTAGGACGGGAGGCCAAGTTGAGCAGCCGGGCCAGGGCAGCGTCCGAGATGCCGTGGTGGCGCAGGCTGTCCAGGGTTTGCCGCGCGTAGTCATGGGTGCTGCCGTAACGGCCGCAGGCATCGGAAAATATTTGCCGGTAACGCGCCTCGCTGAGCTCGCCGGTGTAGTTGGGGCTGCGCCGCGACAAGGTGAAAGCCAGTGCATGGACCGTGCCTTTGGCGGTGCTGCAGCGCAGCGAACGCGGGTCATACACACCGGTGACCATCTCGCGCAGCCAGAGCCTGGCCACCACCTCCGGCACGTCGTGGCGCGGCACCCGGTAGACGACGCCGTGGCAACTGCCGCCCGACAGCAGCGCAAACACCAGCCCCGGGCATTCCGGGGTGCCGCGGTTGATGCGGCTCCACATCTTGAGCGCACGGTGCCAGCCGTGCACCCGGGCGCGGCGCTGCTCGGTAAATTCAAAATCGGGCCGCCAGATCAGTGAGGCATAGCCAAAAATCCAGAGGTCTTCCTTGCCGCCCCACTGGTGCAAAAACCGCTCCAGCATGGGGGCAGGATCGCGAAGGGCCAGCGGGCTGTAATGCAGGATTTTGTCCACGCCCACACTTTACAATGACTGCCCGGCGCGTGCTTTCACTTGCCGCCAACGCAGGCCGCCGCCCTGCCACCTTGCACGGAGATGTAGCGCATGTTTTCCCGATCAGACGATGAACAGCTGGGCCTGGTGCTGGGCGTGGTGGCTGGCATCGCCGCCCTGGTGATTGCGCTGGTGCTGGGCGCCGCCCTGAGCCGCACAGGGGCGCGCAACACGCCCCCAGCAGAACCTGCTCCCGCGCCGGTTGCCGAACCTGCCGCGCCTCCCGCGCTGCCCATGCCTGCGGCAGCACCGCCGCCCGCCGCTGCCCTGTCGGCGCAAGCTGCGGCCGATGCGGCCAGCATCACGGTGGAATACGGCGTGGTGAAGTTTTACTTTTCCTCCGGCGACGCCGAGCTCGCCGCCGGCGCGCGGCAAGCCCTGGTGGACGTGGTCAAGGCTGCGCGCGGCGGCAAGACCGTGGTGGTGTCCGGCTTTCATGACGCCCGGGGCGATGCCGCGCGCAATGCCGCGCTGGCCCAGCGGCGCGCGATGGCGGTGCGCGACGCGCTGAAGGAAGCCGGCGTGGCCGACAGGCAGATCCGCCTCGACAAACCCGCGCAAAGCGCAGGCAGCGGCAGCGACGCCGAAGCACGCCGCGTGGAAATCACGCTGCAATAAAGCCGCCCTGTGAGCCGCTGGATGCGGCGCCGGCTGACACCGTCCGTGGTAACCGGCCTGTACCTGTTGGCTTCCCAAGGCCGCTGTAACCTAGTAGGATGGCCGAAGTAATAAAGTTACGGCTGGCCTCTGCCGGCTGCCCCGCAAAGACCCCCACCATGACCCTTCATCCCGTCCTTGCCGACGTCACCGAACGCATCCGCGAACGCAGCCATGCCACACGCAGCGCCTACCTGCGGCGCCTGGACACCACCGCCACACGCGCCATCAGCGTGGACCGCATGGGTTGCGGCAACGTGGCGCATGCGGTGGCCGGCATGCCGCTGGACGACCGCTTCAAGGTGGTCACCGAGCGTGCGCCCAACATCGGCATCGTCACCGCCTACAACGACATGTTGTCGGCCCACACGCCCATGCAGCCTTACCCCGACCTGATCAAGTGGGAAGCGCGCCTGCACGGCGCGACCGCGCAGGTGGCCGGTGGCGTGCCGGCCATGTGCGACGGCGTGACCCAGGGCACCACCGGCATGGAGCTCAGCCTGTTCAGCCGCGACGTGATCGCGATGGCCACCGCCGTGTCCCTGAGCCACGACATGTTCGACGCCGCGCTGATGCTGGGCGTGTGCGACAAGATCGTGCCCGGCCTGCTGATAGGCGCGCTGCACTTCGGCCACCTGCCCACGGTGTTTGTGCCAGCAGGCCCCATGCCCTCGGGCCTGCCCAACAAGGAAAAGGCCCGCGTGCGCGAACTGGCGGCGCAAGGCCTGGTCGGCCGGGAGGGCCTGCTCGAAGCCGAACTCAAGTCCTATCACAGCCCCGGCACCTGCACCTTTTACGGCACGGCCAACAGCAACCAGATGCTGCTCGAGGCCATGGGCCTGCATGTGCCCGGCACCGCTTTTGTCCAGCCGGGCGGCGACCTGCGCGACGAGTTGACGCGCGAGGCCGCGCGCAGCGTGCTGGCCATTGTCAAGAACAAACGTTTTGCGCCCATCGGGCGCATCGTGGACGAAAAAGCCATCGTCAACGCGATGGCCGCGCTGCTGGCCACCGGGGGTTCGACCAACCACCTGATCCACTGGGTGGCGGTGGCCCGTTCGGCCGGCATCCTGATCGACTGGGACGATTTTTCAGCGCTCTCGGATGTCGTGCCCCTGCTGACCCATGTGTATCCCAACGGCAGCGCGGACGTGAACCAGTTCCAGGCGGCGGGCGGCACCGGCTTCGTGATCCGCGAGCTGCTCGACGGCGGCTTCATGCACGAGGATGTGCTCACGGTGCGTGAAGGCGGCATCCGCGAGTACACGCGCGAACCGGCGCTGGTGGATGGCAAGCTGGCCTGGCACGAGATGGGGCCGTCGAAAGACGACAGCATCGTGCGGCCTGTCAGCGCGCCTTTCAGTCCCAGCGGCGGCCTCAAGCTGCTGCAGGGCAACCTGGGCCGCAGCGTGATCAAGGTCTCGGCCGTGCCGGACGACCGCCATGTCATCGAGGCGCCTGCGCGTGTGTTCGATTCGCAGGAAGACCTGCACATCGCCTTCCAGGCCGGCGAACTGGAGCGCGACCTCATCTGCGTGGTGCGCTGGCAGGGGCCGCAGGCCAACGGCATGCCGGAGCTGCACAAGCTCACGCCGCCGCTGGCGGTGCTGCAGGGCCGCGGCTTTCGCGTGGCGCTGGTGACCGATGGCCGCATGAGCGGCGCCTCGGGCAAGGTGCCGGCGGCCATCCATGTTTCCCCCGAAGCAGCCGCCGGCGGTCCGCTGGCCCGCGTGCGCGACGGTGACGTGATCCTGGTCGACGCGATCAGCGGCATCCTGGAAGTCAAGGTGCCACCCGAAGAATGGGCCGTGCGGCAGCCTTCCACCATGCCCGAAGCCTTGCGCGCCGGCAACGGTGTGGGCATGGGCCGTGAACTGTTTGCCGGCATGCGCCGCGGTGCCTTGACTGCTGAAGAAGGAGCTTTGTCGTGGACATGAATCTGGAGATCGAAGGGCCGCTGACGGCCCTGCAGGTGATGCAGGATGCCGCGGTCATCCCGGTGATTGTGCTGACCGACGTGGCGCACGCCGTGCCCCTGGCGCAGGCGCTGGTGGCTGGCGGCATCCGCATGCTGGAGGTGACACTGCGCACACCGCAGGCCCTGGCCTGCATCGAAGCCATTGCACGCGAAGTGCCGCAAGCCGTGATAGGCGCGGGCACGGCGCGCAGCGCTGCCGATGTGCAGGCGTGCGCGATGGCCGGTGCGCGTTTCATCGTCAGCCCGGGCTACACCCACGCCGTTGGCACGGCCTGCCGCGAGGCGCAGCTGCCGCTGCTGCCCGGTGTGGCGACCGGCAGCGAGATCATGGCGGCGCAGGAAGACGGCTTCACCGAGCTCAAGTTTTTCCCGGCCCTGCAGGCCGGCGGCCTGGCCATGCTCAAGGCCTGGGGCGGGCCCTTCGGCGATGTGCGGTTTTGCCCCACGGGCGGGATCACGGCGAACAACGCCCCGGAGTTCCTGGCGCTGCCCAATGTGGCTTGCGTGGGCGGCTCCTGGCTGGTGCCGGCCGATGCGATGGCCAGCGGAGACTGGGCGCGGATCACGAAACTGGCGCAGCAGGCGGCTGGGTTGCCAAGATAGCCCGTTTGTATGTCGAATCGCCCTCCAGCCCTTGTCTGATAAGAGTCGGTAGCTATTGAATTCGTAGCGCCAACAGCGCGGACTGGCATCCCGGACTTGATCCGGGATCCATTTTTTTGCTTCCTCGTGCGCTGAGGTTTGTCTGCACCTGTTGGCCGGGGGGCCCCGGCGGCAACTCACTTTCTTTTGCTTCGCCAAAAGAAAGCAAGCAAAGAAAGGGCGACCCGATGGTCTGGGTCCCCTTCGCTGCGCGACGGGGCAACCTGCGGTGCTCGGTAAAAGCGGGGTTTTGTTCGAACTCGCTTCGCTCAGACAATCTCAACCATGATCCGCTTTTGGCTGCGCTCCTCGGCCCAGCCCGACGGGAACACGGGGCTGACGTTTCCGCCAGCCCGCCTCAAGGGAAAAACGCCCCAGGGGCAGGCACTGCACGCAGCGAGCGAACATGCGGCCTAGTTCTGCCCCTCGGTCAGCGTATCCAGCTGGAACTTGCCGCTTTTGTGCCACAGCCAGGTGTCGGTGTAGACCACCCTTCCCAGCCGCGTGGGCGCCGGGAAAGGGGAGGCGGCCTTGATGGTGCGCTCGATTTCGGCGATCACTTCCGGCGCGTGGCGCGGTGCGCGCATCCAGTCGAGTTTGGTGACGATGCCGACCTGGTTGATCTCGACATTGATGACGCCCACTGCATACAACAAGGGCGGCATCCGGCCCTTGTAGATGCGGTCGGCGTTCAGGCCGTAGAGGTGGGTGGCGCCGCTTTCGCGGTAGGCGCGCGGGGTAGTGGCCGGTGAGCTGCGGGCCGAGCCGGCCGGGCCGGAAATCGGGCCCACGACGGGGGCGGAAGGGGCGGGCGGTTGTTGTGCCGCCGGCGCCGGTTCCGGGGCCGTCTTGCAGGCAGAAACAAGCGCGCCGGCGGCGCTGGAGATCAGCGCCAGCAGCCAGAAGCGGCGGGGTGCCGAGCGCGGTGTGGGTTCAGACATGCGTATCCTTGTGATTGTCGCGAGGCCCCTGGCAGGTTTGCAAACTGTTCAGGTCTGCGCTGGCGTTCGCGTTTGATATTGCCGAATTATGCCGTCCGTCCCCCTTGAAAAGGGTCCCGTCATCAAAGGGTTTTTACCGTGAGTGATTGCAAAGAATTGTTTCTGAAACAGCTCGCGCACACGCCGGCCGTGCTGGTCCGCGTGGTCGCAACTGAAGGTTCGGTGCCGCGCGAGACCGGCGCCTGGATGGCGGTTTTTACCGATGAACTGATCGGAACCATAGGCGGCGGCCATCTGGAGTACCAGGCCATTGCAGACGCGCGGGAACAGCTGCTGGCCGGTGGCAGTGCGCCTGCCGGCGGCCACACCCGGCGCTTCGTGCTGGGCCCGTCGCTGGGGCAGTGTTGCGGCGGCGTGGTCGAGCTGCATTTCCGCAAAGTGGCTGCGGCCGATGTGGACGGCTTGCGCCTGGCGCTGGACCGGGCCCTGTTGCCGGTGGCGCTGTTCGGCGGCGGGCATGTCGGCCACGCGTTGGTGGGGGTGCTCGCGCGGCTGCCGTTTGCGCTGACCTGGATTGACAGCCGCGACGGCATCTTTCCCTCCGATGCCGGACAAGGTTTTTCCGCCGGGCCGCCCCAAGGAAAAATGCGCCCCCTCGGGGGGCAGGAAGCTACACGCAGTGAGCGACCGTGGGGGCCTAATGTGGTTTGCGAACATTCGGATCCGGTGCAGGGCGCGGTGCGTGGCCTGGCGCCGCAGTCGCGGGTGTTGATCATGAGTTTCAGCCACGCCGAAGACCTGGACATCGTGGCCGAATGCCTCAAGCGCCAGCGCGAACACGCCGACCTGCCTTACATCGGCCTGATCGGCAGCAAGACCAAGTGGGCGGCTTTTCGCCACCGCCTGGAGGCGCGCGGTTTCATGGCAGAGGAGCTGGCGCATGTCACCTGCCCGATCGGCTTGCCCGGCATCACAGGCAAGGAGCCGGAGGTGATTGCTGTGGCGGTGGCGGCACAGTTGTTGCTGCACCAAGCGTAGTTCGCATACACTTTTGCGATCCGGTCGCAGCGGAGCGGGATGGCTTGCAAGCCTGTCCTTGTTCGTGACCTTTTATCTGCTTACAGTGCCCGCGGTGGTGAGCAGCTCCAATCGTGGCAGGCCTCGCCTGCTGAATTGAGGTCATCGGATGGAAAGTTATCTTCTCGACTGGGCCAACCTGCTGCTGCGCTGGGTCCACGTCATCACCGCCATCGCCTGGGTCGGTTCCTCTTTTTACTTCGTCTTTCTTGATTCGAGCCTGACGCCGCCGGTGGACGAGGACCTGAAGAAGCAGGGTGTCAGCGGCGAATTGTGGGCGGTGCACGGCGGCGGTTTTTACCACCCCGTCAAGTTCGCGGTGAAGCCGCCGGTGCTGCCCGGTCACCTGCACTGGTTCTACTGGGAAAGCTACAGCACCTGGCTATCGGGCTTCGCGCTGTTTACCGTGTCCTACCTGTGGAACGCCGGCACCTACCTGGTCGACAAATCGCTGATGAACTGGTCGCCCGGCGCGGCCATCGGTGTGGCGCTGTCCTTTTTTGTGGTGTTCTGGATGCTCTACGACGGCATCTGCCAGGCCTTTGGCAAGCGAAAAAACGGCGATGCCATCGTTGGCGCACTGGTGCTGCTGCTGGTCTGCGTGGCGTCCTGGCTGGCCTGCCACTGGTTTGCCGGCCGGGCCGCCTTTTTGCTGGTCGGCGCGATGGTTGCCACCGCCATGAGCGCCAATGTGTTCTTCTGGATCATTCCCGGCCAGCGCCAGGTGATCGCCAGCATCAAGGCCGGCCAGCCGGTGGATCCGGTGCACGGCCTGCGCGGCAAGCAGCGCAGCGTGCACAACACTTACTTCACGCTGCCGGTGCTGTTTGCCATGCTGAGCAACCACTACAGCTTCACCTGGGGCCACCCCCAGAACTGGCTGGTGCTGATCGTCATGATGCTGGCCGGGGCGCTGATCCGCCAGTTTTTCGTGATGCGTCACGGCTACAAGCTGGGCCGCAACGGCAATCCGCTGCCTTATGCGCTGGTGGGGCTGGTCCTCATCCTCGGGGCCGTGGCCTGGATGAAACCGCCACCGGCTCCTGCGTCCGCCCCGGTTGCTATAAATTCAATAGCTGGTCAGCCAGGAGTGGCGGGGGCTGGAGGCCAAAATGACCATGCAAACCTGCAGAAAGTCCTGGCGCAGCGCTGCTACCAGTGCCACGGCGCCCAGCTGCAGATGAAAAACATCCGGCTGGACTCGCCGGCCCTGCTCAGCCAGCACGCCCAGGCGGTTTACCAGCAGGTGGTGGTGAACAAGCTCATGCCCATGAACAACGCCACCGGCATGACGGATGCCGAACGCGCGCTGGTGCGGCAGTGGTTTGAGGGCGGCGCCAAAACGCCTTGAAACGGTCTAAAGAGGTAAGGGGATAGAACTGGTTGGCACGCTAACGATAGGTCAAAAGCTCTCCGTAATACCTCGTATCGACTTTGCCGATCCCCCATGATTCAATCTGGTCAGAACAGGCGCCAGAGGGCGCCGTTGCGAGGGCCGTCCCGGTGGGCGGCCTGCCGGCCAGGCTGCGGCGTGAACCGGCGGTGATAACAACAAGGAGACAGCAACATGACGTCTTTTTCAACCCTTGTCCGCGGTCTGGCCGTGGGCAGCAGCCTGGCGGTTTCACTGGCGGCAGGCGCTGCGCAGATTGTGGTGGGGCAGGTCGCGCCCCTGTCCGGGCTGGAAGGCACGCAGGCCCGCGCCTATTCGGTCGGCATCCAGCTGGCCTTGACCAAGGCCAACAAGGCCGGGGGCGTGAATGGCCACACCTTCAGCCTGGTGCGCAAGGACGACGGCGGCCGGCCGGCCGACAACATGGCGGCCACCAAGGCACTGCTCGCCGAAAACAAGCCGCTGGTGCTGGCAGGTTATTTCGGCGACCGGATTGTCGGTGAACTGGTGACGTCGAAACTGCTGGAAACCGAAGGCGTCCCGCTGGTGGGTTACCGCGTCAACGAGATTCGCGGCGAGGCGCCGCTGGTTTACAGCGTGCGCGCCAACCTGCGCGACGAGCTCAACAAGATCACTGAACACCTGGTCACGGTCGGCGTGACGCGGCTGGGCCTGTTCTACCCCGACGGCCCGGGCGCCGCGACCCTGCTGACGACCATGGAAGAGGTCATGAAAACCCGCGGCGCGAAACTCACGGCCAAGGCCACCTACGCGCAGGGCACCAACAAGGTCCCCAATGCCGTGGTGGACACCTTCATCAGCGCTGCGCCGCAGGCGATCATCGTTGTGGCCAGTGGCGCCGCCGCCGGGGCCTTCATCGAAAAATACCGCCTGGACGGCGGCACGGCGCAGTTGTTTGCCCACTCCGGCGCGGACATCGAGCAGATTTCGCAGCGCCTGGGCGAAGAGCAGCTCAAGGGCCTGGCGATCACCCAGGTCACCCCCAATCCCTACAAGGTGTCGGGACGCATGACCAAGGAGTTCAACGATCTGGCCGCCAAGACGCCTAACCTCGAGGTGCCGGTGAGCTACGCCATGATGGAAGGGTATATCGCCGGTTCCGTGATCGTCGAGGCCGCCAGGCGCATGGGTCCCAAGATTTCCCGCGACGCTTTTGTCAGCGCCCTGGACGGCATTGACCTGGACCTGGGCGGCTACAAGGTCGGCTTCAAGCCCGGCATGCGGTCCGGCTCACGTTTTGTCGAGCTGACCATCGTGACCGCCAGCGGCCGCATCCGGCAATAAGCCGGCGGCCAGGGCGGCGCTGCGGCTCACCAGCCGCTCACCAGGCCGGCGGAACGTGTCGAGGTCTTCTCAAAGTGGCCGGCCAGGTAATCCACAAAAGCCCTGACCCGGGCTGACACCTGGTGCCGCTGCGGCCAGACCGCGTGGATGTCGGCCGGCGGCGACTGGTAGTTCTCCAGCACCTGGCGCAAGCGTCCGCTGCGCAGATAACGCGCAATGTCCCACTCGGCCCGCATCACGATGCCGTGGCCCGCCAGCGCCCAGTTGACCGCGATCTCGCCGTCGCTGGTGCTCAGGTTGCCCCGCACCTTCACGGTTTCCGCCCGCTTGCCTGAACTCAGGCGCCAGATGCCGTAAGCCTCCCCGCCTTGCCGTATGCCAATGCAGCTGTGCTGCGCCAGGTCGTGCGGCGTTTTGGGCATGCCGCGTTTGGCCAGGTAAGCCGGCGAGGCGCAGAGCAGGCGCCGGTTCGGCGCGAGTTTTCGGGCGATGACTCGCGCGTCGGGCGGTTCACCGAAGCGCACGCACACATCAAAGGCATCGTCGTCGGCCGGCGGCGGGTTCACCGTGAGTTGCAGCTGAATCTGCACCTCGGGGTGCAGCTTGGCAAAGCCCGAGATCAGCGGCGCGATGTGGGTGCGGCCAAACCCCAGCGTGGCATTGACGCGCAACAGGCCCTTGGGCGCGGCCACGGCGCTGGACAGCAACTGCTCCATGTCGTCGATTTCCGCCAGGATGCGTCTGGCGTGGACCAGGTAAATTTCGCCCTCGGGCGTCAGGCTGATGCGCCGTGTGGTGCGGTTGAGCAACTGCACGCCCAGCCGGTTTTCCATCTGCGCCAGGCGCTTGCTGACCGCCGGTGTGGTGACGTCCAGTTCCCTGGCGGTGGCGGAGAAGCTGGCGCAGCGGGCCAGCAGGCTGAAAAAGGCCATTTCCGAGGGCGCGGAGGCGGGTGTGGACATGGCGGCCATCCTTAACTCAAAGTTAACAATAAGATAACTTTAAGCGCTGGGCGTGAACAGCGCAATCCGTAAAGTGAGGGCCATCACATTGACGGAAAAACGCATGAAAACCTACAACATCGCCTGCATCCCGGGCGACGGCATCGGCAAGGAAGTCATCCCCGCAGGCCAGCAGGTGCTGCAGGCCCTGTCGGCCGCGGAAAAAAACTTCAGCTTCAAGTTCAGCTCTTTCGGCTGGGGCGGCGACTGGTTTCGCGAACACGGCGTGATGATGCCGGAGGACGGGCTGGACGCGCTGCGCGGCATGGACGCCATCCTGTTCGGCTCGGCCGGCGACCCGCACATTCCCGACCACATCACGCTCTGGGGCCTGCGCCTGAAAATCTGCCAGGGCTTTGACCAGTACGCCAATGTGCGGCCCACACGCATCCTGCCCGGCATCGATGCACCGCTCAAGCGCTGCACGCCCAAGGACCTGGACTGGGTCATCGTGCGCGAAAACTCCGAGGGCGAATACGCCGGGGTCGGCGGCCGTGTGCACCAGGGCCATCCGATCGAGGTGGCCACCGACATGTCCATCCTGACGCGTGCCGGCGTTGAACGCATCATGCGTTTTGCCTTCAGGCTGGCGCAGTCCCGGCCGCGCAAGCTGCTCACCGTGGTGACCAAGTCCAACGCGCAGCGCCACGGCATGGTGATGTGGGACGAGATCGCGCTGCAAATCAGCAAGGAGTTCCCCGACGTGCGCTGGGACAAGGAACTGGTGGATGCCTGCACCGCGCGCATGGTGAACCGGCCCGCCTCGCTGGACACCCTGGTCGCGACCAACCTGCATGCTGATGTGCTGAGCGACCTTGCCGCCGCGCTGGCCGGCAGCCTGGGCATTGCGCCCACCGGCAACATCGACCCCGAGCGGCGCTACCCCTCGATGTTCGAGCCCATCCACGGCTCGGCCTTCGACATCATGGGCAAGGGCCTGGCCAACCCGGTGGGCACCTTCTGGTCCTGCGTGATGCTGCTGGAGCACCTGGGTGAAAACCCCGCCGCGCAGCGCCTGATGCAGGTGATCGAGCAGATCACCGCCGACACCTCCCTGCACACCGGCGACCTGGGCGGCAGCGCCACCACCGCGCAGGTCACGCAGGCCGTGTGCGAACGCATTTCCAGCCCCCGGGAGGCCGAACGCCGCGCCGCCTGAGGCATGACACTGTTTGATGAGTAGCCGAAAAAAACCGAAGGAGACAAAACCATGAAGACGCTGATATCCGCCCTGGGCCTGGCCCTGCTGGCGCCCTTTGCAAGCACTGCGCTGGCCCAGGCCTGCCCCGACAAGAACGTGATGTACTGGCAGGCTTTCCCGCCCGGGGGCGAGTCCGACCTGTCGGCGCGCCACCAGCAGGTGGTGCTCAAGAAAAAATGCCCGGCCGTCGACACCATCATCCAGTACAAGGCCGGCGCCGGCGGCGCGTTGATGTGGTCGCAGATGAACCAGTTGCCGCCCGACGGCCTGAACATCGTCGGCGTCAACCTGCCGCACATCGTGTTCCAGCCCATCGAGGGCCAGGTGCAGTACAAGACCGCCGACGTGACACCGGTGTTCTGGTTCCACTTCACGCCGGACGCACTGGTCGTGCCCGAGGCCAGCCCGCACAAGACCTTTGCCGACTTCATTGCCGCTGCCAAAAAAGACCCCGGCAAGATGAGCCTGGGCGGCTCGGGCCTGAACTCGGCCAACCATGCCTCGCACGAGCGGCTCAATGCCGCCTTCGGCATCAAGAGCACCTATGTGCCCTACAAGGGCACCGGCGACATGGCGCTGGCCGTGGTCGGCAACCAGATCGATGGCGCCGTGACCTACACCGCCTTTGCCATCAACAACAAGGGCAAGACACGCGCGCTGGCCGTCGCCATGGAAAAACGCCATCCCCTGCTGCCCGATGTCCCGACCTTCAAGGAGCTCGGCGTGGATTGGATCGACGGCGCCTACCGGGGAATTGGCGTGCCCAAGTCCACCCCGCCGGAAGCGCGCAAGAAAATTGCCGACATGTGGGCGGCCGTCAACAACGATCCCGAGATGAAGGAACTGGCCGCCAAAAACGGCTTTGAACTGGTCAACGTCAACCTCGATCAGATGGACGCCTTCATGAAAGACAAGACCAAGCTGTACACCGAAGGCGCGCAGCGCCTGGGCTTGGGCAAGAAGTAGCGCAGCGGCCCCGGGGTGCGGCCTGCCGCGGGGCGGGCCGGCAGGGGTACAGGCGGGTTACGGCGTCACAATACGGTCTGGAGACACCGAATGACCGCACCGAATCCCGCCGCCGATCCCCGCGCTTTTCTTGAGCATCTTTACCAGGCCGCCGTGCAGCGCGCGCTGCCGCTGCACAACACCGCGGCGCATCTGCCCCCGCCGCCCAAAGGCCGGACCATCGTCATTGGCGCCGGCAAGGCGGGCGGGTCCATGGCGCAGGCGGTCGAAGCCTTGTGGCCGGCCGATGCGCCGCTGGAAGGCCTGGTCGTCACGCGTTACCACCACATCCCGCCGCGCCCCGAAGGCCTGCCGCAACGCATCGAGATCGTCGAAGCCGCGCACCCGGTGCCCGACGCCGCCGGGCTGGCCGCCGCCCAGCGCATCCTGCAGATGGTGCAGGGCCTGACGAAGGACGATCTTGTGTTGTGCCTGATTTCCGGTGGCGGCTCCGCCTTGCTGACCCTCCCGGCCGAGGGCCTGAGCCTGGAAGACAAGCAGGGCATCAACAAGGCGCTGCTCAACAGCGGCGCCAACATTGGCGAGATGAACTGTGTGCGCAAACACCTGTCGCGCATCAAGGGCGGGCGGCTCGCCGCCGCCTGCGCGCCGGCGGCGGTGGTGACGCTGACCATCAGCGATGTGCCGGGCGACGACCCCTCGGTGATCGCCAGCGGCCCCACCGTGCCCGACGTCACCAGCTGCGCCGACGCGCTGGCCATCCTCAAGCGCTACAACATCGAGGTGCCGCCGGCCTTGCGTACGCAGCTCGAAAGCGGCGCGCTGGAAACCCCCAAGCCCGGCGACCAGGCCTTCAGCGGCCACACCGTTGAAATGATCGCCACGCCGCAGCAGTCGCTGGAAGCCGCGGCGGCAGCGGCGCGCGCCGCGGGGATCGCGGCCTACATCCTCAGCGATGAGATGGAAGGCGAGTCGCGCGAGGTCGGCAAGGTGCATGCCGCGCTGGCCCGCGCCGTTGCGCTCAGGGGCCAGCCGTTCAGCAGGCCGTGTGTGATCCTGAGCGGCGGCGAGACCACCGTCACGATGCGGCCGCAACCCGCAGGCACGGACAAAAAAGACCGGGGCCGGGGCGGGCGCGCCGGCGAGTTCTGCATGGGCCTGGCCCTCGCGCTGCAGGGGCAGCCCGGGGTGTATGCGCTGGCGGCGGACACCGACGGCATCGACGGCATGGAAGAAAACGCCGGCGCCTTTGTGGCGCCCGACACGCTGCAGCGCGCCATCGCCCAGGGCATGAAGATAGACCGTTTCCTGGACCGCAACGATGCCTACGGTTATTTCCAGCCTCTGGGTGATCTGGTGGTGCCCGGGCCCACCCACACCAACGTCAACGATTTTCGGGCGCTATTGATTTTGTAGCTGAAGAGCCTCGACTGGCGGGGGCTGGGACTCAATTTCTCTTTTAATTCGGCGTCACGCTGCTTTGCGGCTTGCCACGGGCAGTAGTTTCAACTCCCCACTCCCACCCCTAGCCCCTCCCTCGCCCCGCTGGGCGATGGAGGGGGACCTCATGTGGCCGCGTGTACTGCGCTCGCGTGC
>Ga0307516_10004301_pt1 | contig 17674 bp, 24 predicted proteins | sample 19_EM_MG_FD_203310 | JGI IMG/M metagenome (GOLD analysis project Ga0307516, IMG submission 203310) | Populus trichocarpa ectomycorrhiza microbial communities from riparian zone in the Pacific Northwest, United States - 19_EM | ecosystem: Host-associated > Plants > Roots > Unclassified | place... | reverse complement strand
GCATGATGAAGAGGTGAGGACATTGCAGTTGGTTGTTTTAGACCAAAGCTGATATCCTTTTAGAACTTGGAGTTGAGGAACCGGGTGAGCGCTTTGGAGAAGCGTTGCTCCGGGATGGCTGATAGGTGTGACGACTTGATGGGGAAGTATGAGTCGATGTTGAGGAGGATGACCCAAGTGGAAGTTTCCGTGGGTCTCATGAGGAGTAGGTTTGAGACCTATCCTCCTCAACAATTCGACTTGACGGACGTGTTGGATACCCCCATCACTTTGGGGAGTCACGTGGTGGCCTCTGGGCCTAGGACCTTGGAGGAGAGGATCGAGTCGGGTCGGGATTGGGAGCAGTGGTTGGCGAGTGTGGAGGACGTCGAGGAGGAAGAGAGGTTGGTGGCCGAGGCGAAGGAGACTGCCAAGGCTTGGGTCGACTCCCTTGTAGGGGACGTCGACATTGCTCCAAAATAGATAGTCCTCTGTACTGTCTTCCCATGGGCCATAAGTCTCTAGCCCGAGTAATCCAAGATGACCGAGTTCGCCTTCTAACCGAAATGACCAAAAGAAGATGAAAGATAAGATAAGAGAAATGGGACATGAGATAAGATAAGGAATGTGGAAACATGTCATGGTTGAGCAAAGTTAAATGAGTGGGTGCTTGGGACTTAGAAGGAAAAGGGCAGAAAACCGGCGAAAATCATGACAGTCCATGAAGTCAGCAACAGTATGGTCTCCACCAAAGTTTCAACACATGGGGGTGTGGATGGACAATAAAAGGACTCTGGAAAAGGTTGGTCAATATTCTAACCTTCCACAGACTGCCACTGGAAAATCAATGCACTAACACTGACACCACACATCACAGTAGGATCCAAAACAAATCCAGGGCCTACCAGGGCCAAGGAAGATGGACAGAGACATGGTGAACTGGCTAGTCTAAGAAAACCACATGCCAGCAAACCTTGGTAGTTTGACACTTGACTAATCAATGGTTGATGGCATAGATTGACATATGCAACAAGGTAAACTGTGGAGGGGAGCACATCAATGGGGAATAAAGGGGGGAAGAGCACGACATACCATGTAATAACCCACCCCTCAGATCATAAACCCCATCAGCATGTCCGCTGTCACTTCATGTCTAATCTCATCCGGATTACCGCTCTCAAAAGCCTTCTTGGCCACATCAAAAACACCCTCCGCCTTCTGCTTTGACCATCCCTTCACCTCAACACTCTTCGGTCGGTCAGGCTTTATACTTAGATCCGTCCAGGCTTGCGACCTCATCAAACTTCTCTTCGGAGTACCATCTCGATCAAAATGGAAGACCATGGCGTAGTGGACCCTCTGTCCTGCCAAGTGCAGAGGGTCACGTAGAGTGGTCAACCCAGGGTGCCGCCTCAAGATGTCCGCAATAGAATCGACTTTACCGACTACGAGCTTCGCGAATGCGCTTGTAGGTCAATACCAGAACGTGCACATCATTGAAAAAGAGCTGGTACCTCGAATTTCCGAGCGGGTGAACTTGCCCCAGTGAATTTTAGTTCCATCCACACACTGTGGAAAGTATTGTCAGCCCTCAGTGTGGAAAAGTCGACAGATGTGGACTCGCCAATGAGTTGCGTCCCTCCCTGGGTTGTTTGCGATATCGAGGGCCACCGCGCAATACCGCTCCAAGATCCCTCCCCATGCGTGCTGCCAACTGTCGATGATCTTTCCTAACCGTTTGTCCAGCTCTTCAAACCCCTCGTTAGACATTGGTGAGCATGTGAACTTGTGCGTCGCCTTCCACGACAACTTCTGACATTCCTTCGACTAGGCCATCTGATCAGACAAGATCGTGCGGAACGTTGAAGCGGAACTCACACAATACATAACCCCTCTATCCGTCATTGCGTATCTGCGTTAGGTCCATCGTTGTAGTCTCGGACGTGACTGACCCGCATGCCCCACATTTCTTGAGCGACTTGACATCCTTGTCCATCGAACCATAGAAGCATTTTGCGGTAGCATCGCGAAGTTCTGCAACGCGCCCTCGTGCGATGGGCTAGTGATGGGAATAGACAGAAGGGGGCTTGTGGTCGAGGTGACCGAGGGAGTCGGACAACCCCCCAGCGACGTTGATGGAATGGTGGCGACGCTGGAGAGCGTTATGATCGCCCAAGGTAGTCCCACGATCACTCATCTTCGCAATACCAAGGCACCATTCTACATAGCCACACAACCTCGCCGACGGCACTCGTGATGCTCCGACCCCAAGCCACACCTCGCAGTAACCTTGCCCCACCAATTTGGTGAGGGTCCAAAATTTAGAGGACGTGAGACGCTCTGGCCCCTCAATATTGCAGAGGTCCGGGCTAAACCTTGATGCCATCCACTACAAGAGGGTATAAACTGGGTATCGCGAGTGGAGTTACAGTCACAAATACAACAGTCGAGTGCGCGGGTACAGAGAAGAGGGATCCCAAAGTGAGACGAAACTACCAAACCTTCACGAAGGACAAGTCAACATTGGGCAAACGGAAGAAAGAACAAAGAGGGACTGGCGAAAACCATTACGACAACTGCCGTGAAGCGGCCCTGATGTCTCCAGCTCTAAGCTTGTCCGGATCGTTCTTTTCGAAATCAATCTTGGCCACATGGAACACGCCCTCCGCCAATATCGCCGACATCTCGTTGTCCACGGGGAACCTCGTATGAAGCGACGGATCCGTCCACGCCTGGGCCCTAACTTTGCACCTTGCGACGCCCGTCTCTCCCGAATCGAAGTGGAACACCATCACACAACGAACGCGTTGGCCAGCGAGGCTTGGCGGGTCTCGCAGAACTTTGAGCTGCGGTTGTTGGCTCAAGACCGCCTCTACGGCGCATATCTTACCGCCCATAAGCTGGAAGAAGTGGGTCAGATCCACGCCGCAAGGGAATATTGGTTCGGGCAGACCATACCTCGAAGCTTCTGGCAGGGATTTTGTTTCCAGTATACTTGAGCTCCATACACATCCTGAAATAACAAAGCGGTAAGCCCTCAGCAAGAAGCTCACCGAGAACATTGCGGATCCAGGGGTTGTTAGGAACGCTCACACATGAGTTACGTGCTTCCCCGGATGGTTTGGAAGATCAAGCGCTATCAACGAATACATCTCCAAAATCCCCCGCCACTCGTGCATCCAACGGTCGACAACCTTATTGAATCGTTTGTCGAAATCTTTGATTCCCATGGATGGGAGAGGAACCACTGAAGACACACACGAGAACTTGTGAGTCGTCCTCCACGAGATCTTCTGGCACTCTGTCGACTGGCATCCAAATCCCTGTCAGCATGGGGTCACCAGAGAAGTCGCGAGTCGTCGTACGCAGTACAAGACGACTCTGACAAGTCATCGAAAGGCAAAAGGATGAGCAACGATCCGGTACACCCGGGAACGAGAAAGAACGACGATCACTCACCCACATCCGCCACACTTTTTCAACAACCTCATCTCCTTTTCCACCGAGCAGTTTAGACACCTGCCTACAGCCATGACTTAAAGCGACCGAAAGAAAGGGACGACACAGGCAAAGAGTGAGGATAGCAGAACGTTGTCGGCTATCAACGGACCTCTGAGCCTCGATCCTTATCTGAGAAAGCCTCGCGGTTGCACCCGGCACAAAACTCCCACGATCTCTCATCCAGTACCCAAACGCAAGGATTTTTTGTGGTTGAGTCTTCCCCGTTCCAACCCTTGCGTTCACGATCGCCAAGTCTAAACAAGGGTGTTATCGTGACTTGACGAATGGGGGGATTTACGACCTCACATCAAAAGACCCGCGCCCACGTCATCGAGGTGATCTCATTGGTAATCGCGCCCTGGCGCGGGACACGGGTCCGTGACGAGCAGCACTTCCCCCGGGCTCCAACGGTTTCTATAGAAAACGGTCCAATAGGATCAACCCCTGAGTCTGGATTTGATGCCCTTAGCTTAGCTATACATAACACCTGGATGGAGTTCCGCACCACACAACAGCTCCGGGAAATGAGATGCATGAGGGTGTTAACCCCGGAGGAATATTCGTACATATTACCTCTACGACGAAAGTGCGTTCTACTTCACACTCTCCATTATGTAGAATGCTGAATGGATCTTTCGTATGCTTCACCCACCGAATCGTATATATATATGGTCTTCTGCGGGAAGTTCCAGGCGAATATTTTTGCTTCCGGGGTCACGGAACGACGCTCCGGAACAAAGGCGGGTCGACTCCATCCCTACGCCCGATACTCGACGCTTACCCTCACCGAACCTCACTCAGCTGGCTTACCACCACAGCCTGAGGATAAAACCAAAAGAGGAAGGGAGATCAAGAATAAAAAGAAACCCACAAAGGGTCACGAACGTCCTTTTCATTGATAAGATAACGATCGCCGAACAAAAACTTCCCTACAAAGCAAACAACGAGCTTCACTGAGTGGCGGTACGTCGCGTCTGTCCCAGAAGCCTGGACGTCCATTCAATCAAATCACCGCACGACCCAAGAGAAAACGCGAACCCACCCCCGAGGTCCAATCCCCAAATGCGGACGGGTGATGGCACGATTGCACGAGGCACCTCGTTTTTACCACGCCCCCCAAGTTTTCAACAGGGTATCCATGACTTCGTAAGTTCGCGTCATCAAACACATCAAATGAATAAATGTGGTGAAAGGCGTGCACGCATACGGAGACAAGTGAAAATACAAACCTCGTACGACATGTATAAGAGAGGTTGACGGGTGGACTGATAGAACGAATAACCATCGAAATGTTCAAGAGCTATTCGTTCCCAGCGCCCGCGCAACATTCCACCCGTCATTCAAACATTCAAATCCCACTACATCTAACCCGTTAGAAATCAGTCCCATCCGAATAGCACGTCCACTCACGATCACGCTCGGGAATAGACGGCAATCGTAATCGAAAAAAGTTAGAGAAGCCTACTATTTTTCCCGAGCTAAACAAGTCCCGCGGCCTCAAAAGGCCCGATTCCACCGTTGACGTCGGGAGGGAAACGTGGGACGTCCCAGAGAGATACCGCCTTGAGGAAGTCGCCGGGCTTCATCTCTACCAAACGTGTGGCTAAAATCGGGCCTCGTGGCGAGCCACGCACAGACGGAGAGACGCGCGCACAACCAATCAGGGAATGGATCGCCACGACTCGCATCTGAAAACCAGTCCGCCACCCGGCCCGCAACCAGCCTGCATCGTTCATACAAGTCGTCCCAGCCGTTCATATAGTATCCTGTACAGTGGGGGTGCTTCCCTCCTTGAGTGCTCCACATCTGGAAGGGATGATTCTCAGTGGCGTCAATACCGGTACGTCCCCCTTCATCGCACCCTGTCAGCCGAGTGCATTCCAACCAACGGCGGCGAGGGGGGTCACCAGGACTCATCAAGTTCCATTCAAACGAGAGCAAACTTAACGAACCTTGTAGCGAACAACAACACCCTCTGCCTCCTTTCACCAGCGTGTTCCCGCACCACTAGGGGAAGTTCCATTAAGGTAAGGTACAGTTAGGGGGCGTTGAGGAGTCAGCCCGGCCACTTCAGTTCCGTCAGTTCCTTCAGTTCCTTCAGTATGCACCGAGGTATCGGAAATGAGCGCCAGAAATATAAGATTTGATGGATGGGCATATTGCGTCGCGTTTGAAAAGCGTGACAACAGGCTCGGGTTGTTCCTCCCACCGGGAGAAGACGTTCCCCGGATCCTTGATTGAGCGATCGTGACACTGTAGCAGGCCAGACATGCCGAGACACGACACCAGAGTGACGCTACGATGGGATAGCCCGCCCACATCTACGGGACGTACATGCCAGCCGCGGGATCATGGGTCCTTCCGCCCACCGAATCACCCGCCGGCGCACTGTAAAGACGCAGATACACGTCAAAAATAGTTCGATCTGAGATGTCAACTCGAATGAGAGAGACCAAACCTACGCGTACCCAGGTATCACAAGTCATAGAGGGCATGACCCTTGGGAAGTGATTCAGAGGGGGGGGGACCACACACCTCAATGCGGGCGCATGGGTACGAGGATCACGAGTCGCAGGAAACGTGCCCCCCGCGATCCACAGAATCTGCATACATCATTCATTTCGGAATAGAAACACAAATATCCTGCTAGTGTTTGGCTGCCCAGCACGAGGATACCAAAGCGATCCGATCGTCCAACACGATGCTGCAGGTGTCAACCTTGAGGGTCGAAAACGCGAGGTGGGAGAAGTGAGACCGTACGAATTGGGAAACTCGGACTCAAAACACCTCGCAGCTGAGGGGCGGTGTTGCCCGTGCCCGTAGGTTTGGGGTAGGGATGCACCCCCTCTGCGTCTTGCGTTCGCTGGTGCTGTGCGTATGCGTCTTCGAGCCAGCTCGGTCAGAGTCAAACGACACAGGACAGACCCACGAAGCCACTACCCATGAACGCAACAGCTGATTTCGATATCTTATCTTGAGATCTCGGGCAATGATCGCTAGAGAGATTCGCGCCGGGTCCTTGTCAAGGGGTCGGCGCGGAAGCAACCTGACACAAACCCACCTCAGGTAGACGCCAGAGGGCCATAGCGTCTTGTATCCAGGACCCGTCAGAAGAGATCTCGAGCGAAAGATTTGAACAAGCTTTTACCTTACAAAGAACGGGAAGTGCTGACCGGTGCTGACTGTTCGAGTCATGACAAAAACATATCGAAAAAAAAACATATCAAAAACGAAAATAAAATAAAATAAATGACAAGAGAAAAATAACAAGGCCGGAAATCAAAAATCAAAAACAAACCACAAACAAGGGTTTTCAAATCCCCACATCTGAGATCGTCCTGGAGTCTAGCGAGTCATCACCCAAGCACAGCATTTGCGTGTCCCTCCGGCTGGGGGACATTGGAAGGGGATCTCCGTCCCAAGATCCGTCAGCACCCTATAGGCCCGGACAACCGTCCAGCCGTGGCCAATATCCCGTCCAACCGGACGCTTATGCGTGCCTTTTGAAGCCGAGTCCTTTGTGCGTCCAGAGTCATAGTGATGACGGCAGCTCCCGAACTCCGGTAATCCGAACGCAAATCGATCTTATCAGTTTCCACAAAACAGCAGGGTGGCTGTGCACCGTATACGCCGGATAGTTGAGGCATGTGCGTCAAGTATCACAAGCTCCGGGAGGCTAGAGAGGTGAACGACACACCCCATGACGGGGACGTCGAGACTTGCTCGACACAGCATGAGACTCCAGCACGGGGTGCTCAAAGCAAATGACTGCGGCGCTGCAGAAAGCGCAGCCCGATTCAAAGCGAGTGGTGTGTGGTCTGTGGCGAAGATCGATTCCAACCGATGATGTGGCCATCCGGCTTCATTTCCTCTCCCGAGGTGTCCGGCCCAATTCAAGCGCCCATCCCCCACAGCAAATGAAACCGCGCCACGTCCAGCTTGACGTTCATCTGGGACCAGGTGACCACACCCTCGTTATCAGATATTCATCATCCACGACATTACGCCATAACCCATACCCTACGATCCACCGCGCATGCGAGATTACACGATGAGTGGCACTAGGGGCCACGCACTTTGGGGCAATCCAGTTATCCGTCTTATGACGTGAACGGGGCTGTCCGTTGGACCGTTTTCCCCAGGTCCGGCCGGCGCCAACCGCGATGGGGTCTGTGGGGAAAGCCTAATCGGGGCAGATAAGATAACTGGACAGTGGAGACGGAACTCGACTCAGACTCAGACTCATTCCAGGACACGGAGGTATCCTACACCAGTCATCCTCCCGGTCCAAAAGGTAAAAAGAGAGCGGAATCTGAAATAGACGGCCTCCGGCCGCTCCCCGAGTGCGTTCCCCCAAAGTTTTCCCACGAAAGCTTCGAGGAACGTGATATCTGCTTTCCCTTCGCGATCCTGCCTGGGCTTTCTGGGAATTGGAATAACCAAATAATTCTGGGGGTGGCTGCAGACGTTCTTAACTCCTCAATGCTGTCGACTGGTTCCCAGGCTTGCGGGCGTTCTCTCTACGGGATCATCTGGTCCCCAGTCTTTGACGGATACCTCCCGCGAACCTCGATTTTGATCCCCAAGTCCGTACAGAATGACTGCAACGCTGGAGGCAAGTACTTACTACCCTCCCACACACTAATCAATCCCGCGTCGATGATATCAGCAAATCTCGTAAACCCAAGGTCACGAGCCTGACGGCATAATAGGCATACGACTCCGTCACCTAAGTACCTATCTTGTACCCATATCACATCGATACACTACTTATAACGACTCTCCTCCCTACGGGCTCGTGATCAGAACAGAACGCGGAGAGATAACGTTGAGCGAGTATGTCGAATACAATCAGATGAGTGAAACCCCACAAGGTCAAATACCCCGGGGCTCACATACATAACGTACTTATCCGAAACCAATTCCCTTACATTATGGAGAGACGTCGGCGACTCAAATAAGGACCTTGCGAGAGGTGGGAAAGTCCAGCTGACCACCGCAAGTACGGGCCATCCAAGCCGAAGGCTATTTCCTTCGACACGTCCGGCACTCGGTGTCCATCTCCCTTCTCGGGAAAAATGTGAAATACAATAACGCAGAGATAGCCCACCCCAATTGTCTACTCCCGAGTGAGAGCGGAACATCTGACCGCGAGAGTCTGCCAGAAGGGGGAGGGACCTCAGGTTGCTAAACAAGGACCGCTTGAGCAGATCTACGGCGGGCTTTACCGGCCTCGGAGGGGGACTATCATCAGAGTTTCATTGGGAGGTTCCAAGCTCAGCAGCTGCGGAAAACCTTTGCGGTGACTCACGACAACTCGTCGACATCCACATGTGATAAGATCACCGTCCACACCCGATATCGCAGCACGGGTCGGTGGGCCGCGCTCAGCATTGTACGATCTAACAGTGTTAAGTTACCGAACACGACAAACAGGAACAGATCGCAGTAACAAAACCGGGTTTTGACAAGGGGTCGACCCGACCTTGGTTTCGTGAAGGGGGTGAGCGAGTTTTCGCACCGAGCTCCATCCGTGATCTTCCGATTTGTTGCATGTGTGAGTAAGAGGATTTTTCTTTCCAGAAGTGTGTGAGGCGATGTTGATTGGTGATTGGGATCGTCGAGGAGGGACCGCCCAACTCGCTAGCCCTCTCATTGATGTCGCGGGAAACCGTGCCGCCCGGACCGCCGAATCCTTCCGCGCTGGAATCCGCGTTCAAACGGTCAACAGGTCGTCGGTTCCATCCAGATACAGCGGAAACCTAATCGTTGGTCTTTCTCACCCCGATGGGGGGTTGTCCGAAGAACCGGGCGATCCTCGAGCGATACTTCCTCGGAATGTCCGAAAACCGAACAGAAGAGTATTCGGTATTCCAGGGTATGATGGATTTCGAGGGGGATAGGAGCGAGTATTGGAATTCCGAAGTTCATACGGACGGGGTGAATTCTGATGTATACGATGAAGAAGGACAACAAAGATGAGCGCGAATTGAAACTGGCAACAAACTTTGGACAAAACCCCAGATTTATCATAACCCGAGATCCCCCTGCTTACAGTTTGCACACTGTACACCCATCACCGGTCCCGTGCTCCAAGGAGCCAATAGCAACAGCGTCCAACACATTCGTCGAGTATCAGACGACCATTCTAAAGAACTCGAGGAGAACCCGAATGGAAGTCATCCAGGAGCTCAAGCTCAGAATTCAGAACGTTCTGTCATGCGGCCCCGCATCCCCGTCTGAACCTGACCGGACGTCATCGATCCTCGGTCCACGGCGATTCCACGCCTACCCTTCGTGTCTCTCTCGCAAGACTTACCGTCATCCCCTCCACAACCCCGTCATGGGAATCTGTGATCCACCATCCCGCATGTTCGTTCTCAGCTACGTTGGGGCCGGGACCCCGTGGGTCACTGAGCCTCGGAGCGCCCTGCAAGGGTTTTTGTATTCCACCCCGGGTTGTGATGACCGCTCACTCAGCTAATGGCCGCGTGGGTGAGGTCACCCCAATGAATCGAGTAACCCGCCTGGACGTGGTTGCGCAACCTCTCTACACCCGCGGTACCGCACTATTCCTTGGGTGTCTTGGTTTCGTGGACCAAACCCCCTCTGGCGTCGTACACCCTGTGCTGCACTTAATCCATGCGGGGTAAACGAGCGGCTACCGATGCAACCGGCCGGTACGTTCCCACGACCGGGAACACTTTCATATCTTCCCCCGTTTTTAGTTCGGGAACTGGTACGCAGCAACAGATTGCTGTCAAGCTATCGAGATGAGATTGAGGTGGAGGAGATGCGATGGATACGCCGGCCTTCATTCTCGAGAATTTGAACTCGTCCTTGATCGCGTCAGGACCGAAAAACCGAATGGCGCACCCGGGGACCCCCCGAATGTGCTCTTTCTTTCACGCAAAAAGTTTGCAAAGCTCGCAACCTCCCGGGCCCGTACCCATCAGCGATAAATCACACCGCTATACCTACCTGGCGAGGGAAACGGCTGCGATCCGGGGCGGGGATTACTTAGGAGGTTGAAAGGGGTGCACATCACCATCACCCTTTCGTAAAGCTGAACTCCTGGCAACTTCGACTTCCTGATTCTGCAAGGCGTGGCCCGTTTCTGCGGCCGTTTCACGTCTCCCTTCAACAAGCGGCCGGGCTGACAGACGCACCTATCGTTCAATTGCCCCCACACCGCGGAATCTTGATCGATATGCTTACCCGTCACCCTGCAGCCTCCCCTTCCAACCCTCACGTCCACGGATTGGTACAGGCCGGAGGACCCGGATGACTTCGGACGTCTCAGACAGTAAATAACAACGTTTTTTTTTCATTGCGTTTCATTGCATTTGTAAACCAACATCGACAAAAAGCTGGAAGGTCCAGCGAAAAGCTAACAATACATGACGAATCCATGAGGTGTTGAAGTAGCGAAAAAAATCCACAAGCGTAACAACCCGATGAGGGGTGAAGAGAAGAGTATGTCGGAACACTTCCACAGTCCAATGCATGTACATAACTGGAGTGCAAAGAAGTAAAAAATGACATGGTGAAAGATGTCGTAAAGATGTGCGGTCCTCGTAAAGGTAATGGATAAAAGTACACATGCGTCGGATGTAAAAATATGGTGTTGTGCGTGTGGAAGCAGATTGATGGTACAAAGAAGCGGGTTCATGAAAAAGCGATCGTCCAAGGATAAAATCGTCGTAGGCAGTCGATGCCCAGGGATAGGGGGTTGCGTGGAAGAACGTTGATGAGGGGGGTATGAACAATGATCCATGCGTGTATCACGTTAGCTTTCTTTTAATTGTCGGAGATAGAGGTGAGGGCGGAAGGCGGAGGGGAAAATCAGAGAGGAGATAGGCGTGAAAGAGACCCCGCTCAACTGTCGTCAGGCAAGCTGAGACAGCAGAGGGGGGTGAAGTGGAGAGCATGTGATGGATGGTATCGGGGATAGAGGGGCGAGCACCGAGAACGCAGACGGAGCGGAGAATGCCATAACGTCGGGGGACGCGAGTGCCGACGACGATAAAGACCGACACGTATCTATGGGAGCCTTCCCAGATAGAACGTGGCCGGATGGAAAGGCATGGACCGGGTCTGGTCGGTCTCGAAAGACGAGAATAATAGGCCCGCACGATATTTGCGTGGGACGGCGGCAGAGGTTGCGATGCACGAGCGGATCGTTCAACTATATTCCGACCTTGCGCCTGATTCTTCGCTTAGCGCGGAAGACACCGAGCCCAAGGCGTAGGCTGATGGCTTGCCATTGACGTCGAATAGCCATTGAGCAGGTCGGACTGTGAGGTAAATTAATCAGATGAATGAAGTGATGAAGAGTGAAGGGTACATACGTCCAATCCTGCTCCTGAACGACTTCATCATCCTCCTTGTGGAGGTTGGAGACCTCCTCGTGTTCGTCATGAATCGGAATGTCCCGAGACATGGGGGAGGATACCCGAGTCAGGCGGGTGGTGGTGGCGATCGGTGGCGGGGATTGGAGTCCGGTCTTCCTGCTTGCACCAAACGAGAGACGGGATCGCTTGTGCTCAGAGTCGAGGTCGAGCGGGGTCTCGAGTGGTGACTGGGAGAACTCGGATTCCTCCTCGTAAGACTGGGAGGGAGAAGAGGAGTAGTACTGAGAGTAAGGGGAGTAGGTGGGAGACAACGGCGTAGAGGACGTTCCGGGTGAACGGGGACGCGATGTCGACCGGCGACCGGTTGGAGTGAGGTACGCACTGAACCGGGGATGCCTCGAGTCAAACTCGTCGCGTTCCTCTCGCTCGTCCTCGTCCTCGTCGAAGAGTGTGGGGTGAGTCGGGTGGTTAGGCTCCCAACGGGATTCCTTTGAGAGATGTACGATGGGGAAGTCCCGGTAGTCTGGATCGTGGAAGTCGCCGGAGTGGTCGACGTATACAACAGTCTGGTAGGGAGATCCAGAAGCGGAGGTGTAGGACGGGTCAAGCAGGCGGGAGATGTCCGAAGCGCGGGTGGCTGGAGCGTATTGATGCTTTCCGAGCATAGCGTCTTTGAAGGATACGGTCAGAAACATGAACACAAGGAAGGGGGAGGAGGGGACGGAGGGTGGAGGGCAGAGGGATGGGGAGGGATGGAACGGAGGGGACGGAGCACTTACTTGTATACGGGGAGAGTGGCACAGAACGCGGTGTTGGGTTCGAACACGGTCTCGTTTATATTTTCACAAGAGGCCCACAGCGAACCTTCCCGATTGGGATTTCCGCCTTATTATTATTATTTTCGCGAAATTTCAAATTCCGTAATTTGCGGTTTATTTATTTTCGATTTTGATGCCGGGCTCCGACTCGCCACAACGCGTCTTCCCGCCGGCTCCTGTAATCTCGAACGTGGCGCTACGATGGCCCCGGGTGTCCCGTTTGAGGTGACTGCTTACAAACCCATTTTAGCTTTCCCCATCTCCTTACGGTCAGCTGTCTCCCTACAGATCATCTTTGTTATCATCCATCCATCCTTGTCTCTCTTATCCCGGCGTAACCTCGCCTTCGGGCATGGGACCCCCTTGTATTTCTGCCCCTCTTGTCTGTATCCGTACACAGTGATTGGTATATACCTTGTACCACGCATGTGCCCGGCTCGAGGTCTGCGGACTTATCTATCTCATCTCCGTATCTTCGCTACCTCCCACGCTCATCTGTCCTGACGATCATGCCATCTATTGTGTTTTTTCCTTCTTCTCAACAGACATCTCCTTCAACTCGATCGGGCGACTCGCTCGTAATCCCATATCGTCCTTAGCTTACGCATCTGTTCTCGAGCCCACAGCCCCAGGTCCAGGTAAATCGGAAAGGGATCGTTATCGGAAATCGCATTTGCAACGCCTCGTGACCCACTCCGCTCTGAGACGGGTCGTTCATAATCCCCTCCTCTCGTCTCGTCGGAACCCTGCGCCCATCATGAATTGTGTCCAGCTACACCAGACAGTGAATGAGCAATGGGACGCCACATCGCGAATTTCATAATCCATCTGTGTGTGGTGGACGGCAAGCGCTAGGATCCTCACATTCGTCACTGAACCCCCATCCTCGTATTCCAAACCACTTATACGCAGGAGTCAGAGCATTGTTCGCGCCGGCTACACGACTCTTGTGATGCCGGTGCTCATTTGCAGCCTCGAGCGGTTCGAAACAGGATTGCTGTGTCCTCGGGGGTTCGCTTTACCACTGGCTCGAACGACTGTTGCCTTGCTCGGTTTTCTCCTTGACGTACAACCCGCCTCGTTGATTGGCTCTCAAACCCTTCATCGAGCGCCAGGCGAACCTGTTACCCTTGATGGATGTGGACCGAGCGCGGGGGGTCAACTTGTTAAATTCAACACCCCCTCGCTTGAACCGCCCCTCTCCTTCCCTTCTCCTCCTCCTACACTCCCGCTTCACCTTATCAACCCCGCTGAATTACTTTGGTGAAGTTGGCCCGACGAGGGGAGTCCTCGCAATTTGCGGAAGGATGAAACAAGAACGGAACGTACTGGACCCTTTAGTCTGGTGATTAGCTTCACAATCTCTGGCCTCGCTCGTTCAGCGCGGTCGTTCTCTGAGGTCCTGGGGTCACGAACACCCCCATGGTGCGTCCTCTTCTCCCCTGGTCGGATTCGCACTTTTCGCCGACTCCGGCATGATGGTCTATCAAGCCCGGACGGACCTCATGGCACGTCGACGGAATTGGCCGCCGCCTCGAGGGCCGACCAGACGGAATGGCGTATCCGCATGGCATCGAGACTAACGCTAGGTAAGTATTCGCCCAAGACCCGTCCCTCGCGTTTTGCTCTAGTTCCCTTGGTGAGGTACGAGTTACCCGAGGATTGGAACGAACGTGTGGAGGAGGATTCCAGTCACGAGGCTTTACTAGCTTCCTGTTTGGGAGCCGTTAGGTCTCTTTGCACCCCGCGTTCTCGTTAGAGGTTTTACCGCGTACCAGGAAGAACCGAACGATGCCCGCCGGCGCCTTGGCACTGGGCAACGCGGAGGCAGTCCCGATCCTCATCCTCTGTCCTTCGTCACCCTCTGTTCGTTGGGGCAGACGTGATTAGGACGGGTAGGAACCAAGTCGTCCAATCTCCGGAACGCCCTGTCGTCTAGAGGTACGGTTAGGTCTCTTGCATGAACGCGCGTGCGTGAGCATCGTTACCACGATCGGCGAAATATCGTAGAATTGCAGAAGGATGTTCGCCGTCAGGTGCCAGTTGCCGAGGTTTGTGTCATCTGCGACCCGACAGAGTAGTTTGGTCCCCCACACCCCCATTGAGGGTGTTCGCTTATATGCATGGCTACATGGTTACAAGCTTATAGACGGCCATCTTGTTCCAGACCCTGAATGGCCAGAAGCACAGAACGCCTACTCCCCTTCCCCTACTCTTAGTAGGGAGGAGACATGAGATAGACGTCCCGTGTGCTATATACGCCGTATCTCTTCACTCTCCCCTCTCCTGTGACAACTGCGTCATCGATCAAGCCGGAACTCCGCAATCGCCAGCTCCTCTGGAGGTTGGCTCAGGGTCTCAACAGCACTTCCTACCACTGAGGGGGAGGCGGAGCGCATTGTGCGTTCCCGGTTCGGCCCAGATCGCGGGGGCCGGAAATGGATACACGCATGTTTGTTTACTCGTCCGAATAGAGTGTCTGGGTCTGAGATATATATCTCTGTGGTGTGAGCTGCACGGAACTGCCAGTGTCCGTCGGAGCCTCCAAAGTGCTGGTGATCCCCGCGTCTTCCCATGTCAGCGCGTCAACCCGTCAAAATCGAAGGATCTGAGCTTCTATAAGGAACGGACGTGCCGCTGATCGGATGTTTCTTTCTCTCCGCTCTTCGGGGTCTCCCCGGGTTGCTCGGTTGACCGATGGCCGATAACTTAAGCAGACGGGTTAGGTGGTTCCGTTTCGCCATGGGCTTCGCGGGGCCCACCGCCCAACCAGCGCGTCGACCGGGGATTCTGGCTTCACGAACGCGATTCCGTCACTCAGGGGACAAAGGGAATCTAATCCCACCTCATGTCTCTTATCTCTCCGTCTTACGACCACCCATAGCGCCTTTTACTTCCCTTTCGGCCACGAGGTCGTCGCCTTTCCTTTTTGGGAACGACCGTGGTTCTCTTTCAAATTTTCCAACGTCAGCTTCGACGATCACCCGCCTTGGCGAGAAATCACGTCGTGTCCGACATGACGGCGAAAGCGGACCACGATGCGACGCACAACCTCCTCTCTCCAATCGGCCGATTTTGTCCTGTGGTTCCGCCCACCTTCTCTCGTGACCGGGTGTGCCGCGTACCCGGTACACACTCGTCGAGCGCCCTTGGTGGCGTACTGCCCCATGTACTGGAATCTTGTTGGCTGTGCACTGTGCTTGGGTGAGATTTCCCGGCCACGAAGGCGGTGTGTACACATCATCATCCACTCCGCTTTCTTTACCGGCCCTGCTCATATCTCTCCATCTATGAACATTGAATAGCATCGCCCATCTACTCGACCCCTCTCGTCATCATCCCAAGGAAACTCTATTGAACGTCGTCGTCGGTGCTCGTTTTTTCGGCTTCCAAGGCCACGATGCAAAATAGCGTGGGCGCGAGGCTTGCTTATACTATGGCGATAACCAAACATCACGCCATTATTTCTCGATTTTTTCTACCCTAGAAGACACGATGCAATTATCTGCCAACCGCGTGGATGGGTGGTTTCCCCCTGGTCCCCTCGTTGCCTCGTGTCTCCTATACCCTTCTGGTCCGTTGCGCACAACACGACCTTTTTTACGACTCCCGATCGCGACCCCTCTTCCGCTTCACCAGATCCGAAAAAGCGGACAACACGGACTTACGACCTCCCTTCCTGCGGCTCTGGGAATACGTTATGTGCTTCACCACCGCTTGAACATCGTGTAGTGCTACCCGGGGAACGTGGCGGAATCTGCGATCAGCAACCGAAAGTCTCGGTCCTGGTCCACATTCAGAGCACGCCTGCTTTTGACTAACTGGATCTACAACGTAGTACGTCTTTGGCCAGCCCTCAACACAGATTGACGCTACAATCTCCCCTTCACATCTTATTCCTTCAGCTCCGTCAATTCACCGGCTTCTCCTACCAATGGTATTTTGACATTCTATCATCACCCCGCCCTTTCCTTCAAAGTTTCACGTGGCCCCCCGCTTGTCAGTCAAGCGTTACTCTAGATCAGTCTCGACGCGACATACGACCTCTGTCATGTCAACCGCTAAGCGAACATTTTTTGATTTTGCTCCCACCTCGAGGTCCTAATCCGCTGTGCCCTTTGCCTCCCGGACCGTCCCGGATCGACAATCGATGCCCCCCCTCCTTCTTTGGACGCCCTTCCCCAGCCGACGGCTATCGTACACCCTCCTGCGTTTACCGATAGACTTTTAGTCGACACCGGGTGAGAAACGACGTGTTCGTGGTGATGTGGTAGATGATCCGATTTTTTTCTATACACACCACACCTCACGATATTGTATTGAAGCTCTCGTTTCAGATTTTCCACGGGTTTGCAGCCGGGCTCGGGTCGTGCGCATACTTAGCAGGTTCGGCGCGATCCCCGGTTTTTGTTTTGGTATTTCGGGGAGCTTATCCGGTCGCTTCAGGAATCGTGAGTGCTGTCCTTGGGATGATCAGCTGTAACAACAGCTGACCGAGTCGTGTGCAGTGCCTTGAGCTGTTTTTGTGGGGCGCGGTTTATGGTAGTGACGATTAGGTTATGGTGTGTGGTGTTTTGACGTGTCTGGGAAGGTAAAAGGTCAGATGAGAGGGATCGACAACCACCTTTGGGATTCTTGCTCATCGTGTGGTACACGGTGTCCGAGGCCGGGTGGAACACGGGGATACGGGCAGGTCCTTCCAGGTCGTGGGCCTGTTCCGGAGAAGTATCCGTATATCCCGTCTTTCGTGTACACATTCCCGGGACCACGGCTCTTTCCCCCGTTTTGTGAGGAAGGGGTCAATCATAGATGACGTATCAACAACCCAGACCCGTTTTACCTCACCAACCGCGCGTTGTAGATCTGGGTGTCCAGGCTCGAGCTCAGCCAACACGGGAGGTCCATCATGTATTCAGTTCCCAATGCCCAAAATTCCACAACTGCATGTGTGTAGAGACGGCAGTTACAGATGTCGATGGACACCAGACGAAACACACCCACTTTCACCCCGAATGTAATGCT
>Ga0307516_10004300_pt1 | contig 17680 bp, 11 predicted proteins | sample 19_EM_MG_FD_203310 | JGI IMG/M metagenome (GOLD analysis project Ga0307516, IMG submission 203310) | Populus trichocarpa ectomycorrhiza microbial communities from riparian zone in the Pacific Northwest, United States - 19_EM | ecosystem: Host-associated > Plants > Roots > Unclassified | place... | reverse complement strand
GCGCGCGCCGCCGCCCCTTGCGCCACGCGGCCACCCTCGCGCGCGCCGCCGCCGCTTGCGCCACGCGGCCACCCTCGCCCCTCCCATGGGTAGTGGTCAATATTGACCACTACCCGCCCCGATCGCCTTATTTTTCAAGTACTTGGTCGGCGCAATTGACCGATATTGACCACTATCTCTCCCTCTCCTCTACGAGGCTCTCCGCCGCGCGCGGTAGCGGCTGGGCGCGCGGCAGCGGCTGGGCGCGCGGCAGCGGCTGGGCGCGCGGTAGCGGCTGGGCGCGCGGTAGCGGCTGGGCGCGCGGCAGCGGCTGGGCGCGCGTTGCCGGTGCAGCGGTTGCGCTCCGGGGGGGCCCGGCGAGGGCGTAAGTGAGCCGACCGACACCGCCACGCCGAGCGAGGCGGCGGTCGCGCCACAATGCCCGGAAAAGCGCTAGAATTAGCTGCTGGTGGCGAGAGCGAGCGGGCGACGCTAGGCTCACTTCAGGTGGTTGATGTAGCGGCCTCTGTCGAGCTCGAGCGCGTGTTCGCGAAAGCTGCGCGCAGGGTTCGCGGGCGGCTATTGCTGCGGCGCGTGCTGAGCGGCGCGGCCTTCGGACTGTGCGCGGGTGGCCTTGCGGCGGGCGCACTTTGGTGGCTGCGCCGGGGCGAGCTGCGACCGTTCGCGGCGGCGCTTGGGTTGGTGGGTGCGGGCATCGGAGCGGTGCTGGCCGGGCGCAAGCGTTGGAGCGATGAAGAAGTCGCGCTGTACTTGGACGAAAAACTCGGCAGTCGCGAGCAGATCGTGACCGCGCTGGGTTTGGAGCGCGTGGCCAGCGAGGTTGCCACCCACTTGAAGCAGAGCGCCGCCAAGTCACTGCTCGACAATGCCAGCAAGCGGCCGGGGCCCAAGCTTTGGGACGCGCCACACCTGCTCGGCCCGTTCGGAGCCGCCGCGATCGCGGCGCTGTGTTTCATCCCGCTGCCCAAGGCGCCCGCAAGCGAGCGCTCGCCCGGTGCCGAACGCATTCAGCAGGCGCACGTCAAAGGCCTGGAACGCATCGAGGCACTGCGCGAACAAAAGGGCAGAAGCCCCGAGGACGAGCTGCGACTGCGCGCGCTGGCCGACGAAGCCAAAAAGCTGCGCGGCGACCTGGCGCAGGGCCTGGAAAAACGCGAGGCGCTATCGCGGATGGCCAAGCTACGAGACAGCATCGCCGAGCTACGCTCCGAGTTCGGCAAAGAACAGAACCGTCAGGGGCTCGAAGCCGCGATTGGCGCGTTGAGCGAGCACCCCGAGACGCGCAAGGCCGCGCGCGCGCTCGGCGACGGCGACATCACGGCCTTCGACAAAGAGATGCAGCGGCTAGCTAACCAAGCCGAGCACGATGCGCGCGAAAGCGCCAAACACGCGCTCGAAGACGCCGAACGCGCCGCGCGCGCCAAGGGCGCGCAAAGTCTGGCCGACGCCCTGAAGCAAGAGCGCGACGGCTTCGAGCAGCGCAGCGCGGACGCCGACGCGCTGCGCGAGCTCGCGAAGGCGCTCGAAGGCAAGCTCGATCCGGAAGCGCTCGACGACTTGAAAGAGTTTGGGCAAAGCGGCGATCCGAAAGCCGCCCAGCGGCTGGCGGAGGCGATGGGCAAAGCGCTCGGCAAGCTGAGCGAAGAAGAGCGAAAACGTGTGGCGGAGCAGCTGCAGAAGCAGCTCGACCAAAGTCCGGGTGGCGCCGGCTCAGCCATGTCGCGCGAAGAGATGCGCGAGCTCGCGCGTCGCCTGGCCTCACCCGACGGCCAAAAAGAGCTGGAAGAACAGCTCCGCAAAATGGCAAACCCCGAGCAGAGTGACGAAGCCAAGCGCGACGGCGCGCTGGGCGACGCCGAACGCGGTCTCGGTGACGCCGAACGCGGTCTCGGTGCGATGCCGCTACCCTTGCCCGGCGGCCCCGGCAACGGTCCGCCCGGCGACGGCAATTCGCCCGGCGACGGCAATTCGCCCGGCAGCGGCAATGCAGCCGGCAAGGGCAAAGACGGCAGCGGCGGTCCTGGCTCGCACCACGACACGGGCACCGGCGACCACAGCGGCCAGACTAAAATCGTCGAAGCACCGGAGCTGCGCGCCAAAGCCAACGTGCAGCGCAGCGGTACGGGTCCGATGCACGCCGCCACGCTCGGCCGAGCTCCAGCGCGCCCCGGCGACACCGCCAACGAGCGCGGAACCGGCAGCCTGGGCAGCGTGGCGCCCGGCGAGATCGGCGCCATCGAGCAGTCGGAGGTGCCCGAAGAATACCGCGAGCACGTCGGGCGCTATTTCGAGCCTTAACGTCGCTGCCACTGCACGAGCTCGTCGACGGCGATGTAGCCCCAGGCGTCGGTCGCTTCGTCGACGATGCGAAACGTCGCCAGCTGGTGCTGAAAGCGCCGAACGTCCCAGGCGCGTCGACTCATGAGATCTCCCTGGTGACCGGTGGTGGTGCTCACGGTCTGCTCATTGACGATCAGGTCGGCGTGCAGTTTCTGCGGGTCTTTGCCGCCGGCCAAGCGAAACACCAGCAGGTCACCGAGCAGCTCGAACGGCGCAGACGTCAGCGTGCCCGTCGCGCGGGTGCCGAGCGTTGGATGGTAGCTGTTGACGAAGCCGTCGGAGCTGCCCACGACCTCGCCCTGACCTGCCCAATGCCCGCGGCTGGGCCAGGACTCGAACGCAGTTCCGGAGGCGCGCCAACCCTCGGGACGCGGCCCGTCGAAGCTGACATGCGTGCCCGTCAAGAAAGCACCGCTCGACGGCAGCAAGTCTTTCTCCCAGATACCTTCGAGGCTGTTCTCGGGCACGTCGTCGCGCAGAAAGTAGCCGTGCGGCCAGAGATCGGGATAGACCGCGCCGAGCGCGATGTAGGTGGGGTGCTGCGCCAGAATGCGCTCGGGCGAAGCCAGCTTTTCGTGACCCGCCATACCCTTGCCGAAGTCTTTCACAGCGGCGTGGGCCGTCAGCGGATCGATGACCCCGCACAGGTCGATCACACGAGTGTCGGCGTAGAAGCCGGTGTGACCAATCAGCGAGTTCGCCACCGACGCGCCGGGCAACTTGTTGTGCTCGAGCCAGCGAAAGAGCCGCGTGTGTCGGGTCAAGTTGTCACCCCAGGCTCGCACTTCGAGCGTCAATGGCCCCATGACCAGGCCGCGTTGAAAGACGACACCGAGCGACCAGACCGCGCCGATGGCGGCGACTTGCGCGACCAAGCCGGGCAGCTTGGAGCCCGGTTGGGCGCGCGCCAACAACTGCCAGGCGTCGGCGGCACCGACGGTCGTGAGCAGCGCGAAGAGCGGCAGGAGCGGCACGAAAAATCGGTGCCCCGAAAAGAAGTCGCCGCCTACGTACACGACGTAAAAGGTGTGGAGCAGCGTGTAGAGCAGCAGCGCGCGCACCACCGGCCGCCGCAGCGAAAAGAACGCCAAGAGCGAGAGCAACGGAACGAAAGCGCGCACGTCGAGGAAGCTCCTCAGGTACTGCAGGCCCCGCGCCCACGCGTCGATGTCACCACCGAGCTTCAGATAATAGGTATTCGGCATCAAATAGCCGAAGTAGCGGTAGCGCCAGCCGAAGTAGCTGCCGTACGCGGCAAGCCACACGCCAGCGGCCAGGGCAGCGTGTAGTGCACGTGCGCGTGCCTCGGGCCGGCTGCCGCGAGCGCGGAGCAGCCAGGCCTCGAACAGCTCGTTGCCCAGCACGACCGCGCAGAACAAACCGGCGTCGGGCCGCGTCAAGTGCGCGCCGAGCAGGGCGAGCCCAAGCCACAGCCAGCGACGCTTGGACGTTGATTCGAGCGCGGCTACGGCCAGCAGCAAGCACAGCGCCAGCAAATGCACTTCGAGGCCCAAGATCGCCCAGACCGTGAAGGAATTGTCGACGACGACGAGCGCCAACCCGAACCAAACCAGAGGGCTGTTTTTGCCGTGCCAGCGGCTCAACATCGAAAACAGCAATGCGACGGTAGCTGCCGCGATCATCACGCCGAAGAGCACGACCGCCCTCACGAAGTCGAAGCTGAGCTTGGTCGAAAGCCAGTAGATGGGCGTCATGAGCAGCACCCAAGCGAAATTCGTGTAGCCCTCGACGCGCTCGCCGACGTTGAAAACCAACCCGTGGCCGCGGGCCAGCTGCTTGGCGTACTGCATGGACGTCATCGCGTCGTCGACGACGTTGCCCCCGTAGAGCGTCGAATAGTGAAGCGCGAGCCCCACCACCAGCACGACGCTGACGACCAGCGGCAACGACACGTGCTCGAGCCCAACGAGAGACTCCTCGTGCCACCCGCGCCTCAGCGCCACCTTCGCCATCGCGGAACCGAGAGCAACCTCCGTGCCAGCAAGAAACCACGCAACAGCGAGCCGCTGTCGAAGCGCTGGTGTGGCGGCTCCGCCCTACCGGCGAGCGGCGCGGCACAGCTCGGCACAACGTCTGCGGATCGCCGCCGCGCCTTTCCGAGGCGGCTTTTTGGCCCTGGCTTCGAGCTGTAAACGGACTTTGCTAGCATCTGCCCGGACATGAGCGAATCGTTTCAAGACAGGCTGCAGGCGGCACGCCAGGCGTCGCAAGAGTTGATGCGTGCCGTGGGCAGCGTGATCGTTGGGCAGCGCGACGTCGTGGAGCAAGTGCTGTGGGCGCTGGTCGCGGGCGGCCACGTGCTGCTCGAAGGCAACCCTGGCTTGGGTAAGACGCTGCTCGTGCGCACGCTGTCGAGCTGTTTGGATCTGCGCTTCTCGCGTATTCAATTCACGCCCGATCTCATGCCCAGCGACATCACCGGCACCAACGTGCTGGTGATGGGCGACGCCGCCCGCAGCGGTGGCCGCTTCGAGCTGCATCGCGGGCCGATCTTCGGGCAGGTCGTGTTGGCCGACGAGATCAATCGCGCCACGCCCAAGACCCAAAGCGCGTTGCTCGAAGCCATGCAAGAACACTCGGTCACCATTGCCGGCGTGCGCCACGCGCTCGAAGAACCGTTTTTCGTGCTCGCCACCGAAAATCCGATCGAGATGGAGGGCACCTACCCCTTACCCGAAGCGCAGCTCGATCGCTTCTTGCTCAAGGTCTTGGTGCAAAGCCCCGGCGACGAAGATTTTACGCAAATTCTCCGACGGACCACCGGCGCGCCAGTCGCTGCGCCCGAGCGCGTGCTCGGCCAAACGGACGTGCTCGGCCTGCGCGCGCTGTGCCGCGAGATCGAGGTAGCCGAGCCGGTGCTGCGCTACGCCGCGCGGCTCGTCGGCGCTTCGGATCCGGGCGCGCCGGCGGCGCCGGAGTTGGTGCGGCGCAGCGTGCGCTACGGCGCCGGCGTGCGCGGGGGGCAATCTTTGGTGCTGGCTGGCAAAGCCATCGCCCTGCTCGAAGGGCGCGCCCAAGTGTCGTTCGACGACGTGAAACGCGCGGCGGCGCCGGTCTTGCGACACCGCATTTTGCGCAGCTTCGAGGGCGAGGCCGACGGCGTCACGACCGATCGCGTGGTCGCAGAGTTGCTGCGGAGCGTCGAGACGCTGCCGTCGAACGTCGCTCACGCGGTGCAGGCCAGCTAAGTGCCGACCGGTCTTCGCCTCATCGCGCGCTCGCTCGGAGGGCTGCTGCTGGCGTGGCTGTGGCTGTGGCCGTTCGATGCCTTCGCGGCGGCCCCGCTGGGGCTCGATATCGAACCGCTCTTGGGCAGCGGCACGCCGGCGGTCGACGGCTGGCTGAGCGCGCACGTGCGGCTCGAAAACCGCTCGAACGAGGTGGTGCGCGGCACGCTTTCCGTCGAAGCGCAGGTGGCTTGGGGGCGCGCTGGAGGCGGCCCTCGCGACGCCACCGACGTGCCGTTCGCGGTCGCGGCGCATGCGCAGGTGTCGATCGAAGTGCCGGTGCATGGCTTTCCGAACATGGCGCCGAGCCTGAGCGTCACGGCCAAGGGCGCCGACGGTGAGCTGCTCGGGCAAGCCAAGAGCGCCGAGCTGCGCACGCACGACCCGCTGCTGTTCGACTTCAGCTCACCCAGCCACATCGCGCCGGCGTTGCGGCTTTTGTCCGTGCCGCTGTCGAATACGCGCTGGGGCGGCCTGGCTGCGCCCATGCTGTCGGTCTCGAGCGCGCGCCAAGATGGGCCCACCGGCGAGCCCGTGGTGCCGCGCTTGGCCAGCGGTTACGCCGCCGCCACCGTCGTGCTTGCCACAGGCGCCGAGCTCGCGCTCGTCGGCGAAGAAGCGCGGGCGGCGCTCTCTGATTGGCTGCTCGCCGGTGGCGCGCTGGCGCTGGTGCTCGAGAAGCCGGAGGACTTGCGCGCGCCCTACCTCGAAGCTTGGGCAGGCGGCACCATCTACGACGACCCCGCGCCTGCCGAGCTGCGCGCCGAGAGCGTGTTCGCGCTGCCGGTCGATCCGGGCGGTATCCCTTCCGGGGCGCGCCCTTCGGGCGTCACCGAGCTCAGGCTCGGGCCGAGCGCCGACTCGCGCTCGCGCCTGCGCGGCTACCGCGGCGGCAATTTGCACCCCTCGCCTTGGGGCGCGGCCGCCAGCTACGGCCTTGGCGAGCTGCATCTGCTCGCGTTTCGACCCAACGCCGAGCCTTTCGTGAGCGACCCCTGGGCTCACCGCAAGCTGGCAGATCTGCTGCGCCACGCCTGGGATCGCCACGTCAGCATCGCGCTGCCGTTCGCCGAAGCCACGCTCGACGAGTCACGCCTGCAAGAGGTGCGGCGCGAGCTGGATCCCAATCAGGGTACGCGCTGGATGATCGTCGTCTCGGCGCTCTTGCTGCTGGGCTATGCGGGCGTCGCCGGACCGCTGAACTTCTATTTGGCGCGGCGCAACGCCAAGCCCCTGAGCGCCCTCGTGCGGCTGCCGCTGCTGTCCGCACTGGCGCTGACCTTGGTGGTGGCGCTCGGTTCGCTCGGTCGCGGCGTGAGCGGGCGCGCGCGGCGCCTGACGTTGATCGAGGCCGGAGCCGGCATGAGTCGCGCGAAGGCCACGCGCTTCCGCGGTTTGTATGCCTCTTCGGCGCGCGAGCGCACCGTGCAAGCCAGCGCGCGCGGCAACGTGCTCGACGTCGCCGGTGACGCCGAGGACACAGGGCGACGCCTGGTCGTCGATCGCGACGGCGCACGCCTCACCAGCCTGCGCGGTCGCCCGTGGGAGGTCGTGGTCGTGCAAGAAGAAGGCTTCATGGACCTAGGCGGCGGCGTGAGCTTGCTGGAAGCGGCCGACGGCCGTGTCACCATCAAGAACCGGCTCGGCCGCGACCTGGTCGCCGTCGTGCTCATGCCGCGCGGCCCGCGCAGCGCACGTTTCTTCATCCGCATCAAAGACGGCGAAGTCGTGGGCGAAGACGTCGGCCAAAAGCTGTCCATCACGCGCGGCGGCGGCGCGTTTGGTCGTTCGAGCCTCAATCTCGAGCTGTGCAGGGACCAACTGGAGAGCTCTAGCAAGGGCTTGAGCGGGGCCTGGGAGGCCATCGAAGGCGCCACGACGCACAACATCGACTTCTGGCCCGAGGACGTGCCGGTGCTGCTGGGTCAGCTCGACGGCGGCGAAGGTAGGCTGACCGACAGCGGCTTCCCGCTCGAGGTCGACCGCACGCTCTTGCGGGTGGTCGGAGTGGGAGGCGTGCCATGAGCGACGTACCGGCGATACGCGTGCGCCACCTGTCACACCGCTTCGGGGCGCGCGAGGTCTTGCGCGACGTGAGCTTCGACGTCGCCCACGGCGAGATTTTCGGCTTCATCGGCCCGAACGGCGCCGGCAAGACCACCACGATTCGCGTGATGGCCACGCTGCTCGAGCCAGCCACCGGTCGCGTGGAAATCGACGGCTTCGACGTCAGCATCGACCCGGACCGGGTACGCCGCGCCATCGGCTATATGCCCGATCACGCCGGCGTCTACGACCGCATCACGGTGCGCGAATTTTTGGAGTTTTTCGCCGATGCGTACCAGGTACCGGACGGCAGCGTGGTCGACGTCGTGCTCGAGCTGACCGACCTCCGCAAGCTGGACGACCGGCTGGTGGCGGAGCTGAGCAAGGGCATGAAGCAGCGCCTGCAGGTCGCGCGCATCTTGCTTCACGATCCCAAGGTGCTGATCTTGGATGAGCCGGCCAGCGATCTCGATCCGCGCGCGCGCATCGAGCTACGCGATCTCTTGCTCGAGCTGCGCGAGCTGGGCAAAACCATCTTCCTCTCGAGTCACATCCTCACGGAGCTTTCGGACGTGTGCACTTCCGTTGGCATCCTGGAGCGCGGCCAGCTCGTGGTGGCGGGGCCGATCGCCGCCATTGGCGAAGAGCTGGCGCGGCGCGCCCGCGGCGAAACGGGACAGAACGCGCAGCAACCGAGCCCCGGCGCGTTGACGGAACCGCTGCTCACGCCGGGCGGCGCTGCCATTCCCGCGACCTCGCGGCGCCGGCTGAAACTGCGCGTGCTGGGCGATTCGCGCATCGTCGTGCCGCTGCTCGCCGGCGGTGTCGGTGTGCACCAAGTCGACCCGGCGCCGGGCGGCCAACTCACCGTCGACTACACGGGTGACGAGCGCTTCGTCGCCGACGTCGTTCGGCACCTGGTCGGGCAAGGCGTGGGCGTGGTCGGCGTAGAGCCCGAACGAAACGAGCTCGAGCGCATCTTCCTCGAAGTGACGCGGGGAGATCTGCAATGAGCATCCAATCCGGTAGGCCGTCAGTGCCCCCACTGCCGCCCGGCTCGTCGCTCATGGCGCACGGGCGCGCTTGGCTGGCACGCCTGACGCGCGATCCCAATCCGGTCTGGATGCGCGAGCTGCGCCAGTCGGCGCGCTTGCAGCGCACGCCGGTCATTTTGATGGCCGTCACCGTCGCGGTGTCGCTCTTGATCTGCTCGGTGGGCGGCATTGCGAGCGTCACGGCCGAACCAGCCCGCGTTGGTGTGGGTATCTTCCACACCTTCTTTTCGCTCGCCTTCGCGCTGGTGACTTGGCTCGGACCTGCGGTCGCATCGAGCACGATCGCGGGTGAGAAGAACGGCCGCACTTGGGAGGCGCTGGCGCTCACCGGGCTACCACCCGCGCAGATCGCGCGCGGAAAGTTCCTGGCAGCGTACACGTACATCGGCCTTTACCTGGTCATGCTCGCCCCGGTCGGAGCGCTGCCGTTTCTGTTCGGTGGGGTGACCGCGACCGAGGTAATGCTGGCCTTTTTCTGCTGTTTCGTGTTCGCGGCGCTAGCCGTCGCGTTCGGGCTCGCGCTCTCGAGCAAGTTCCAAAGCTCGGCGGCCGCCATCATCGTCACCCTGATCATGGCGCTGACGACCTCGTTCGCGGTGTACCTCGGGCTCGGGGTCGCGGTCTCGATGGCGGTGCACGAACAATGGCCAGCCGTCGCGCAGGGGCCCCCCGTCTGGCTACCGACGGCTTGGGTGCGCGCCGACCTGGGGCTGCCGTACCTGGCCTTCCTGGTCGTCTTGCCTGCCGTGGCGGTACTGGTGCCCGCCTGGCTGTTCTACGAGGTCACCGTCGCCAACCTGGCCGGCCCGAGCGACGACCGCTCGAGCCGTTTGCGGGTGTGGAGCATCGTCTCGTCGCTCGCGCTCACCGGTTGCTGCGCCATCATCGCCGTCGCTACGCGGCAGGCTGAGTGGGCCATGGCGCAGGGTTGCTTCCTGTTCGTCTTCTTCGCGTTCGTGGTGTTTTTGGTGGCCGGCGAGCCGCTCGGCCCTTCGCGGCGCGTGCGCGTGGCGTGGGACCGTGCCCAGCGTAGCGCGGCCCTGCGCGCACTGGGACCCGGCGTGGTGCCGGCGACGACTTGGCTTTTGGGGTTGTTACTGGTGGCCTTCGCCGGCTGCATCGGCGTCGGTTTGCTTACGTTGCCGAAGAGCACCGACCGCGAGCTGCTGATCGCGTTCGATGGGCAGCTGCTGGCGTTTTTGGTGTTTTTGTTCGGACTTTCAGCGTTCTTTCGCACGCGCTCCGAGGGCGCTACGGCCCCGCGCGTGCTGCTCGTGGTGACCATCTTGGCGTTGACTATCGGCCCCTGGATCGTGATGGCAATCGCTGGGGTGGTGACCCGTTCGGGTGACGACGCGATGGCTCTGGCCGCACCGTCGCCCACCTACGCTTTCGTGCTGGCCGACGCGATCGCGCGCAGCGCGCCCAACCTGTCCGGTCTGCTCTTGCCCGGCATGGCCTGCTCGGCCGGCTACGCCCTGTTCGGGGTGGGCCTCTTGGCGATGGCGGCTGGGCGTGCCCACAGCCGCCTGGACCAAGAGCGTGCGCGTCTGACCCAGCTGGAGGCCATGCTGGACGCCGAGCTGCAGGCCGAGGAGGCCGCCGCGACGGGGGCCCAAGCCAGCGCTGACGAGCCCCAGGACCCCGCCGCGCCATGACCGGGCAGGGTCTGCTCGACCCCGACTTCGTGCGTGAGCTCAGCCTGCTGCGGCGGCGGCTCAAGGTCGACGTGCGCTCGGGTAGCCAGGGGGAGCACGTGGCGCGGCGACGCGGCGGCAGCGCCGAGTTTCAGGAGCATCGCCCGTACGCGCCGGGCGATGACTTGCGGCGCATCGATTGGCTGGCGTTCGCGCGCAGCGGCGTACCGGTGGTCAAAACCTTCCGCGCCGAAGAAGACGTCGTGGTGCGCATCCTGGTCGACGCCTCGGCCTCGCTCGACTTCGGAAATCCCAGGAAAATAGAGGTGGTGCGGCGTATTGCGGCAGCTCTCGCTTACCTCGCGCTCGCCGACTCCGAGCGCGTGCAGCTACTGGTCACCGGTGGTCCTGACACGCGTGGCCTGGCCGCTATACATGAGCCGCGGCGCGGTCGCGGCGCTCTGCATCGCGTGCTCGGAGAGCTGTCACATATCGAAGCTCGAGGTCCGGCGTCATTGCCGGCGGCGCTGCGTGGGGTGTCCGAGCGCGCGCTGCGACCAGGCCTGCTGGTTGTCCTAAGCGATTTTTTCGACGCCGGCCCCGTCGCCGAGGAGCTTTCGCGGCTCAGGGCCCAAGGCCACGCCCTGAGCTTGGTGCAGGTGCTAAGCCGGATGGATCTCGAGCCGGAGTTCGAGGGCGACCTGGGCCTTTTGGACTCGGAGACCCAAGCCGAGGTCGAAGTGACCATGGACGCGCGGGCCATCGAGGCCTACCTGGCCCGCCTGGCAGGCTTGGTCGAAGAGTTGCGAGGCGCCGCGCGCCGGCTCGGCGGACGCTACGTGCGCGTGCTCACCGATGAGCCGCTGGAGGCGCCGGTACGGCGTATCGTTTTGGGCAACGGTGGGGACTAGCTTTCAGTTGTCAGCCGTCAGCTGTCAGTTTGCGAGAGCCGCGCTGTGGGCGGTGGCGTTGACCTTCATTCGCTGAAGCAACGCGCCGTTCTCGAACCCCAAAAATCTCCCCGCCTGCCCGCCTTCCTGTTTTTTCGTCGCTCGTGTTTTTGAGCAAAAACGCCGACCAAACACACAAAATACAGAGAGCGCGAGCACCGTTGCTTTGACGCCCCGGTACTCGCGCTCATCCGGAAGCCTTACGCCTTCTTGGCCTTGCGCTTGGCCTTCTTCTTCGCCTTCTTGGCAGGCATGGCGGGCATTGCGGGCATTGCTGCTGCCTTGCTCTTCGCCTTCTTGCGCGACTTCTTGCGCGCCTTCTTTGCCGGGGCTGCTGCCACCGGTGCTGCCTTCTTCGATGCTTTCTTCTTACGTCCGGCCATTGTCCGTCCTCTTGTGATTAACGGAGCACGACCAAAGCGCGCTCGCGTTGAGTGACACTTTGCATGGACTTCATACCGCTCGTCAAGTCGCGCGAATGATAGATGTAGGTCGTGGCTGCCACCGAACTTGCGGGTGACCTCGCTTACGACCTGACGCGCGCAACGCTCGAGGTCTACGAACGCTACGCCGTCGAGGTCGTGGAGCGCTTCGGATTCTGCCCGTGGGCGCGCTCGTCGCGCGAGTCGGGTCAAGTCGTTTTGCGCGTCGTTTTCAGCGCAGATCCGGATGATTTCGACGCCTCGCTCGGCCTGCTCGGCGAGCTCGAGCAAGCGGCTCTGCCGACCGACATCGCGCTCTTCATCTACCCGCTGCTCGACCTCGACCGGCTGGGTTTCGAAGACTACGCGCGTCGCTTGCGCACACGCGCCGAAGCCGGTCAGCCCAAGCTCGATGCGTACGCGATGGCCGCCTTCCACCCGTCTGCCAACGTCGACCTGAGCCACCCCGACCGCCTCGTGCCGTACGTCCGCAGAAGCCCTGATCCAACCCTGCAATTGGTGCGAAAAAGCGCACTTTCTGCGATCAAGGGCCTCGCGCATGGCACCGCCTTTTTGGACGTCTCGACGCTGTCGCTCGCGGCGCTCACGGCGCTCGCCGACCCGGCGCCCAAGGCCGTGCGCGAGCGCATCGCCGAGCAGAACCTTGCAACTGTGCAAGCCCTCGGCCCCGCCGCCATCGACGCCATCTTGACCAACATCGCGGAGCAGCGGGAGGCCTCGCACCAGAGGCTGTTCTCTCTGTACGGTCAGCGCGGACCCCGGCGCACCGATCCAGGCTAGACTCGCGGGCGTGCCGGCGTTCGGGAACCCGCAAGGTTTATGGTTGCTGGGGCTGCTCGCCCCCCTGATCGCCCTCTACGTGCTCAAGGTTCGGCGCCAGCGCGTAACAGTGGCCTCGACCTGGCTGTGGCAGGCAGCGGCGCGCGACATGCTCGCCAAGAGCCCCTGGCAGCGCCTGCGAGGGCGCCTCCTACTGCTGGTCGAGGCACTTGCCCTGCTGGCGCTCGGGCTCGCGCTGGCGCGGCCGGCGCTGTCAGGTGCACGCATCGATTCCGAGCACTTGGCGCTGGTGCTCGACGCGAGCGCCTCGATGCAAGCCGATGCTGGGGGCGAGCCCCGCTTTGCGGCCGCCAGGGCGGCGGCGGCGCGGGTGCTTGCGGCGCTGCCGCCGGGCGCAGATGTCTTATTGATCGAGGCAGGCAGCGAGCCGCGCGTGGTCGGCCCCGCAGATCGCGACTTGGCGCGGGTGCGCACGCGGCTCATGGCGCTTTCGGCGCTGGGCGTGGAGGGGCATCTGGACCGCGCCGTCGCGCTCGCCAGCGAGCAACTAGCGCAGCGCGCGGGCAGCCGCCGTATCGTCGTGATCAGCGACGAAGGTGGGCTTTCTGTCCCACTGCCGCAGACCCGCGTGCCGCTCAGCGTGGTGAAAGTAGGCGCGCCTGTCGACAACACCGCCATCGTCCGCGTCGACGTGGGTCGCGCCCAGGGCGGCGGCAGCTCCCCTAGCGACCGGGTGGAAGTCTTCACGGAGGTGGCAAGCTTCGCCAAGGCGCCGCGCGACGTGTTCGTCACCCTCAAACAGCGCAGCTCACCCACGGTCCTTGCATCACGCAAGCTGCACCTCGAGCCCGGTCAGAAGGCCCCGGTCGTGCTCGGGTTCGAAGCCGCACCCGCCGACGCCGGCACGGGTCTGGTCGTCGAGCTCTCACCCCACGATGCCCTGCCGGTCGATGACGTGGCATTCGGCCGCGTCCCGCCCAGCCGCAAGCTAACCGCCATCACTTCACCTGCTCACCAGAGCCCGTGGTTCGAGCGCGCGCTCTTGGCAGACCCGGACTTGGAGCTGCTCGGCGTGCCACTCGCCGAGCTCAACACGAGCTCCATCAGCCCCGACGCGCTGGTCGTCATTTCTGGCGCCTGTCCGGCCGAGCTACCGGGCGCCGATTTCGTGATCCTGAACCCGCCGGCCGGGGCGTGTCACAACGCGGTCGTCGGCAATTTGCTCACGGCACCGGTCGTCACCTCGTGGGACCGCACGGACCCACGGCTGCGCTTCATCACGCTCGACGGCGTCGCAATCGCACAAGCGCGCGCGGTTGACCCGCCTTCAGCCCAAAGCTTGCTGGTAAAGAGCCGCGAAGGTGCGCTGATCGTCGACATTTCGGAAGCAGGCCGCACCGGCACGCTCGTCGGCTTCGACGTCGGCGAGAGCAATTGGCCACTGCGCGCGTCCTTCGTGCTGTTCGTGAGGAACGTCGCCGAAATCGCCCGCGCGCATCGCCAAAGTCACGTCGTGGGCCCGGCCAGGAGCGGTTCGCCGCTGCGCGTTCGCGTGCCCGGTACGCTGTCGCAGGTCACGCTCACCGACCCCGCTGGCCTCGAGAGTCAGGTCGAAGCACGCAGCGGCGTCGCCGTCATACCCCACCCGAATCAGCCCGGCTTCTATCTCATCAGCTACGCCGGACCCCAGCCCGGAGTCGCGCTGTCGGTGGTCAACCTGACGAGCTCGCTCGAGAGCGATCTGCGAGCGGCCCCCGCTGGTAGCGCAGTCAGCGCCGCAGCCCCCGCGTCAAGCCGTTCCCCGGTCACCGAGTCACCCGGAGACTGGGGCTTCTTGGCAGCGGCCGTGGCGCTTCTCGCCATCGTGGTCCAGGTCGTTTGGCTGACGCGGAAGCCGGCTCGAGTCGAGACGGGTCGGATTCGTCCGCTGCGCCCTGAACGCCGAGGGGCAACATGAGGCCGCTGCTTTGGATGCTGCGCGCGGCGGGGCTCGTGCCGGCGCTGGTCTTCGCGCTCGAGTGGTTCGGCGTCGAGATCCCCTACTTGCGCCTGTCTCGGCCGCTCTTGGCGCTGCCGATAGCCGTGCTGCTGCTTTGGCTCACGCTGCGCCTGCCGCGGCTGCGCGAGCGGCGAACCTGGGGTCGGGCGCTGGGCATGGCCTTGTTGACGGGCAGCGCCGCCACCGCCTGCGCCTATGCCGTCGTGGGCCTGGAGCTGGGGCACAAGCTCGATCGGCTGACGGTAGTGGTCGCCATCGACCGCAGCCGCAGCATCGACCTCGTGCCTGGTGCGGAGTCGCGCATCAATCAGGAGCTGCAAGTCGCCGAGCAGGGCATGCGCGACGGCGACCGCATCGGCAGCCTGGCGTTTGCCGCGGACGCCATGGTCGAAGACCCGCTGCGCGAGCGCGGCCACCTGCCCGCCCCCCAGCGCGCCGAGCTAGCTCGCGACGGCACCGACCTGGGCGCCGCCATTCGTCGCGGTCTCGCGGAGGTGCCGCCCGACTCCGCCGCCCGCATCGTGCTGCTGAGCGACGGCGTCTCCACGCGCGGCGACGCGCTGGGCGAGGCCGCGTTGGCGGCGGCAGCCGGGGTGCGCGTCGACGTCGTGCCGCTCGACCAACGCAAGCTCGAAGACATCCGGGTGGTCGCAGTTTCGGCCGGCGGGCGCGCCAGCGAAGGTGAAGCCATCGATCTGCGGGTCGTGACCTCGTCTGCCCACGACGCCGACGTGCAGCTGCGCGTGTACCGCGACGGCCAGCTCATGCGCGAGGGCGACGTGAGCATCGCCGCCGGCGAAGACGTCGTGCACCTGCGAGAAGTGGCCTCGGAACCGGGTCTGCACCGCTACGACGTGGAGCTCTCGGCCAAAGACCAACGCCAAGACGAGGCCGCCGAGGACAACCGCGGCTCCGCCTTCGTGCGCGTCAGCGGTGAAGCGAGCGCCCTGGTACTGGAACGCGACAAGCCACTTTCGGCCCCGCTGGTGCATGCGCTCGAGAGCGCCGCCTTCAAGGTGCACAGCGGCGACGCCACGCAAGTACCCGCCGACGCCGCAGGCTTCGCCGTCTACGACTTGGTCGTCCTATCGGATATCAGCGCCGTCGATCTGGCGCCGGAACAGATCGCGGCACTGGCCTCGTATGTCCGGGATCTGGGCGGAGGCCTCTTGCTGATGGGCGGCGACCGCTCGCTCGGCCCGGGCGGCTACGGCAAGACCCCGATCGAAGAAATCAGCCCGGTGTCGTTCGACGTGAAGCAAGAGCGGTGCCGAGCGAGCTTGGCCGAGGTCATCGCTGTCGACTACTCGGGCTCGATGGGCGCGTCCGTCGGCTCGCAGACCAAGCTCGACTTGGCCAACGAGGCCGCGGTGCGCTCGATGGACTTGCTCGGCGCCGGCGATCGCCTGGGCGTCATGCACGTCGACACCGCCGTGCAATGGACCATTCCGCTGGGCGAAATCAAAGACAAAGCAGCGATGGCCAAGGCCGTGCGCGCCGTGGGTGTAGGCGGCGGCGGCATCTACGTCGATGTGTCACTGCAAGCTGGCTACGCGGCGCTCGCCAAAGAATCGGTACAGCTGAAGCACCTGCTGCTGTTCGCCGACGGTTCCGACGCCGAAGAGCGCACGCGCGCCTTCTCGCTGGTGAGCGGCGCCAAAGCGCGCGGCATCACCACCAGCGTCGTCGCGCTGGGCAAGGGGCCCGACGTGGCCGACCTCGAGCGCATGAGCAAGCTCGGCGACGGGCGCTTTTACCTGATTGAAGACGCCACGCGCCTGCCCGCCGTGTTCGCGCAAGAAACCGTGCTGGCCGCGCGCAGCTCGATCAACGAAGTGCCGTTCCGCCCGGCGCCGGCCGCTCAAAGCCCGGTGCTGCGCGGCGTCGATCTCGCCGAGGCGCCGAACCTCACTGGCTACGTCGTGACAATTCCGAAGGGGCGCGCACAGGTCACGCTCACCGGTCCCGAGAGCGACCCGCTGCTCGCGAGCTGGTCGGTCGGCGTCGGCCGCTGCGCCGTGTTCACCAGCGACTACAAAGACCGCTGGGGCCGGGCTTGGACCAGCTGGAGTGGCGCGGAGCGGCTTTTCGGTCAGCTCGGCCGCGACCTAGCTCGGCATGCCGAAAATCCGCGCGTGCGCCTGGAGGCTGACACGAGCGGCGGCGAGCTCCGGCTGCGCGCCAGCGTGACCGACGAGCACGGACGCAGCGAAAGCCTGCGGCGCCTGGTGGCCAAGGTCACGGCGCCCGACGGCTCATCCTCCAGCCTGCCGCTCGACGCCGTGGGCGCCGGGCTGTACGGCGCCACGGTGCCCGCCACCCGCCCCGGCGCCTATGTCGCGACGCTGATCGACGAGCAAACGCAGACACTCGAAGCCACCGCGGGCGCCGTGCTCACGCTCGGCGACGAGCTGCGCCCCACTGGCACCGACCGCGGACTTTTGCGCCGCATCGCCGAGCAGAGCGGCGGCAAGACGCGCGACACGCTGGCCGGCATTTTCTTGGATCGCGACGCCGAGCGCTTCGCCTACACATCGCTCGCGCCGTGGCTGCTCTGCATCGCCGCCTTCGGCCTGCTACTGGCCGTCGCGGCGCGGCGCCTGAGCGCGCCCGAATGGCTCGAGCATGCCTGGGCCGACCTGCGCGCGCCTCGCGCTGCTGCTGCGGCGTCGCCTGCGCCCGAGCCGAGCGCGGCACCGAGCAGCGCCGTCGGCGCGCTAAAACGCGTGCGCGTTCGCAAGGCCACCAGCGCGAACGACGAGCCGCCGCCGAGCGTGCCGCGCTTCTCGCGCCCGCCCCCCGCGCCGGTTCCGGCAGCCCAGCTCGACCAGCTGCGCTCGAAGCGCCAGGAACAATTCCCGCCCTCTGCCCCGACGACAGCGGGCGCACGACCACCCACAGCCGCCGAGATCTTGCTGGCGCGGCGCAGGGGTCGCAAACCCTGACGGCCCGCGCGCCCGGCTATTCCCAGTAAACTTCGAGGCGGGGCTGGCCGCCGCCCGCAGCGCCGGTCTCCAGCAGCAGCGGCGCGCCTGACTGTGGCTCGGCCCGTAGCTGCAGGCGCAGCGCCTGTCCTGGCTTGCTCTGCGCGCGCAAAATCGCGGTGACGTCCAGTCGCTGTGCCGAGGGCTGCGCGACCAGACGCGTGACCAGTCGCGGAGCCTCGGGCTGCGGCTGATCGG
>Ga0307516_10004299_pt1 | contig 17681 bp, 10 predicted proteins | sample 19_EM_MG_FD_203310 | JGI IMG/M metagenome (GOLD analysis project Ga0307516, IMG submission 203310) | Populus trichocarpa ectomycorrhiza microbial communities from riparian zone in the Pacific Northwest, United States - 19_EM | ecosystem: Host-associated > Plants > Roots > Unclassified | place... | reverse complement strand
TATGACTATTGTGAAAAGCCAAGAAAGCCTTTGGTCAATAGTTCTAATTTTTGTTGACTCTACATGTAAAAAAGTACTTTAACTGTGTTAGAAATTAGAAAAGACGCATACACTCCCAAACAATCTTCTAATGACAACTGAGCAAGGTGAAAATACTCAAATACCCCTAACCCGAAGGCTTAAATTTAAGTTACTAAAGGGTAAAAGGGTAAGGTCTGGTAGCCATGTTAGACACCAGAGCCTTGGGTCTGGCAGTCATGCGAGACCCAAGCAAACAACAGACAATGAGAAGACAATTATGCACTTTAGTTGTAAAGAGAGAAAAGAAAGAAAAAACGGCAGATGACCAAATTTGGCCACCAAAAAGCGTCTCACGTGCCTCCTTAATGGCGCGAGCGTCGCCCACTCATTGGACGTTTGGAACACACGCCAACAACTTTTCGATTAAAAAATTAAAAATACAATGTGAAAAATACTAAAACGCCCTCATGATCCTCTTAATTACATAACATATCCATATAATTTCACTATCGTGATCCACCGTAATCTATATCTCAAGTTACAATATAATCCCCATGTCATTTAGCTTTCTTTATAATAAATAAATTCCCAGTCCCCTCAATTATCAGTCAAGATATAATTAGATGTAATTAGTTTCTTGAAGAAACATGAATACTTAATCAGGTTCTTCTATTAACTAAAATTAGATTTTCATTGACTGATAATTGAGGGGAATGGGAATTTATTTAACTTACACATTTTACACATGGATTGATAGTACTTCCGGTTATTGATAGACTTCATTTTCAGGCCACTCTGAAAAGCAAACAGGACGTCCTTTCTAGCAAACTATATTGTCATAAATGTCAACAAAGCAATAGATGCGTGTCCCTCCAGTTAATTAATGAATGCAAAACATGAATGCAATTATTACAATTTAGACGGAACCAGAATGCTTAGAAACATCAAATACTGCTACACCTGTGTATTCTCCCTAACTCCGCTATGGGTTAGAATTTTTTTTAAAAAAATTTAAAAAATATTAAGAGCATAAAATTTTTTCTCCTAATATCATTAAATTCAATTAAATATTTTAATTTTAAAATTTGCCAACTCGACTCTTTATTTAGCTCGAGTTTTAAATTAAACCGCGTGAGAGATGATTCAAAGTGAATAATTCAATATATTGTGTTAAAAAACAACTTAAATGACCGGTAAAAACATGACATAACTTTTAAAAAAAACTTTAAGATGATAATTTTCTTTTTAATATTGAGACGATGCCAAATTGGATCGACCGCGGTCACTTTGTGACTTGGGTCATGAACTTCAATGAGTTTAATAACTTTGTTGTTTTTGTAAATTACTCTTATTTAATTTTATGATAAAATTAGATGCTTGCAAAATCGAGCATCAACCCTAAAAAAAGATGTTTATTTGAGATCATGATAACCCTATAAAAAGTATAAAAAAATAAATCATGAATTTCATTTCCCAACCAATCCAATATTGAAGAAGAATAAAAAACAATTAGAAAAACTAAAAGACCACAAACTAAAAAACAAATACATTAAGTTTGATAGGTAAACTCGCTAAATCCGTGAATCAGCTAACTAGGGTCATCAAACCCGCAAACCGGTTAATGGACTCCATTGGGATTAATAAGTTTTTTTTCCTAAACTATTTTTTATTATACTATTTGATAACAAAAATAGACGATTGCACAATCGAGAGTTAAACTAATATCGAGATTTTTTTTAAGACCATGATAACCTCATAAAAAGTAAAACGAAACAAATTATGAAACTCAATTTTCAATCAGCTCAATATCAAAAGATGAAATAATTTTTTTTTAAAAAATGAAAGCTAAACTCGCCAATCCTATAATAGGCCCATGGATACTACTCTAAACTGTAATTCACAGAATCACAGTACTTGGGTGTGTTTGGGAGTGTGGTAGCGGTTGCTTTTCAAAGTGCTTTTCACTCAGAAATGAATTAAAATAATATATTTTTTATTTTTTAAAAATTATTTTTCATATCAGCGCATCAAAATGATCCAAAAACACTAAAAAAAATTATTAATTTTAAGTAAAAAAATATTTCAATTCTTTTAGGAATACAGGTTGAACTGCGTTCCTAAACGGTCCCAGTAGATGCCGGAAAACCGTGTTACCCCCTGTAATTTTTAGGTTTATATTTAGAGTGTGTTTGTTTTTGAGGTAGTTTTTATTTTTATAGTTATGGTTTTAAAAAAGTAAGTTTGAAAAAAGTACGGTTAGCTGTGGTTAGTTGGATTTAGATACGTGCTTGGTAAAAATTATGGTTGAAGTTTATGTGTAGCAAAAAACATGTATAAAATGTTTGGTGAAAGTGTGGTTGCGGTTACTTTTCAAAGTGTTTTTTACTTGGAAATGCATCAAAATAATATTTTTTTTTATTTTTTAAAAATTATTTTTGATATCAGCGCATCAAAATGATATGAAAACACAAAACAATATATCAATTTGAAGCAAAGAAAAAAATAAAATAAATTTAAATTTTTTCAAAAGTACTTTTGAAATGTAAAAACAACATCGTTTTACGAAACTCAGTTAAAAAAACATATGAAAATTGCTTCATAAAAACTACGTTTTACAGTTAATTTTTTAGTGGATCTCGCATTACAAAACATAGTTTGATTTGTTATCAAACATTTTACTGTATTTGTTTCATCACAAACATAAAAACTGGTGAAAAACAAACGCAGCCTTAGTGTGTATGTGTGTGTGTAGTTTTTGGTGTCAACTAAACTGATAGTAGTTTTTTGTATTTGTTTTTTTAGTTTGGTAAGTTGTTTTCCTAAGATATTGAGATGTTTGGCAAGACGATTAATGTTGGGGTAATAATTTAGAACATAATTAAATCCTTCTAGCATATCATAATTATGGCGCTTGCTAACAGGCAAAAATATGTTTTAAAACAAGATTTTGAATATTTTTTTATAATTTTTTTTTACAGATTTGTAATCCGCATGTAAAAGGAATTTTTTAATATGCTAGAAGGACTTGTAGCTATCCATCACAACTACATTTTCCTGGAGGCAAGTCAAATGGTGACCTGGTGCTCCTGGAATGCATGTATGATCACACGATGGCCCACAATCGTTCTTGTTTAATAGCAAGTGCTTGGAGGGAGAGGGAGAGAGAGAGAAAAAAGGTTAAAAAAAAGGAAGAAAAAATAAATAATGAATAAAAAAAGTTGAGTGGTTGGTTAGTGTTGGTGTTCCTCGCTATATTAAATGAAGGGCTCAAGTTTTTTATTTTGATAAAAAATAGCCCAAGGTCTTTGTCCTCTTTTTGTATAAAGTTCAGATCTTTTGTAAAGTTCATATCTTTTGTCCTGACTCCTGAGCTTCTCCCAGACAAAAAAAAAAAAGTTCATATGTGTTTCATGCACGCTGTAGTGATAGTAATGGCTATGGCGGAGCCTTAATATATTTGTATTTATTGACCGTCCTTTAAAATTACTGGAATTAGTTGTATTTCAAGTACAATCAGTGAGCGTATCATACTGGTATTCCGTTTCTTTTGTCTGGGAGAAGCTCAGGAAAGAGGACATTAATGATTCTATGTGATGGGCCCTAGTTTAAACACTGGATAAACACTTTATTTTGGTCTTCCATGAAGAATATGATGTCAATGGCATCTGGGTTAATCAACAGGAGAGCAAGAACCAACAGCCAAGGTCTAGAGGTAAGGGTGATACTCTGCATTTCTTGAAACTAAAATATGTTTGAACTGGTTTCTTTGATGCAAAAATATTGTTAAGCATCTGCACTGAGAGATCTTGCTCAGGATGAGATTAAGAAAGACTATACTAGAAGCCAAAAATATGTGTCTCTTGATGGTACTGTATTTTTAGTTTCCAGCTATGTATGTGCAGTTTTTGCCGCCATCTTGTTCTTTTTCTTTTTCTGTATAGCACTTTTTTTCCCAAACTAAGAACATTACTTTAAGGTAGTGGTAAAGTGCATTTTACTGATTTTGTCCTTTTTTGGTTCATTTTGTATGACACTGGGGTGTATCCTAATGCCTAAGATAGTTAGATTGCAGGCATCTGACTACAATAGGCTATTCAGAATTTTGGATATCAGTTCTCTGTGTCTTGTTTCATAGTCACAAATGTTATTTCATCTTATCCTTCTATGTTACACACACACACACACATATTATCCATATATGCAAAGCTTGAATCAGTAGCCTTTTTGTGCTTGAATTCATGTTCTATAGAAACAAATCTGTCAAATTCCAGATAACAAGAATATATCGATTTAGACATATAAGATAGCGATGTTAGAAGTACCAAAGCTTGAATCAGTGGCCTTTTTTCCTTGTTTGCAGATCTAACAAATTAACGAGAAACAATATGAAGGAAGGTCCCTGGACAGTCTTCTGTGATGATTCTGAAAGTTCGTGCAATGCTGCGAAGAAATGCATTTCAAGCTTAATCAGCCCATATTCATGCAGCCATCACATTTTGATCATTTCTGTTGACATTCTGCTTTTGTTGATTGTCTTATCTATCTTCATTTGTAAATCAGTCTCAAGGAAGATTGCTGCTCAATCGCAGTCTCAACCTCCCTCTCCGGTCATAAATGTCTCAGCCATTTTTAATGGCATTTTGGGTTTGGTATACTTAGGCTGGGGAATATGGATGATTTCTGAGAAACTTGGTAGAGATCAAACCATTTTACCACTTCATGGGTGGCTGGTAATACTATTCCAGGGATTCACATGGTTGCTAGTAAATTTATTGGTAAGCCTGAAAAAAGTACCGTCTCCCCAAATCGCAGCAGTGAAGTTCTGTTTAATTATCACATTTTTGTTTTCTGGATTTCTCTGTTTTTCATCAATCTGGGGAGCGATTTCAGACAAAACTTTGTCAGTTCCGATGCTTTTGGATATCTTATCCTTTCCCGGGGCATTTCTTTTCCTCTTCTGTGGTTTCAAGCGACAAAGTTATGAAAGCACTGATTTAGACATCAGCGACGGTGCATCCTATGAACCTTTGCCAGGTGAGGAAGACAATGCCAACGGTGAAATCAGTTCAAACCACAATATCACTCCTTTTGCCAATGCCGGGTTTTTCAGTCAAATGTCATTTTGGTGGTTGAATCCATTAATGAAGAAAGGTAAGGAGAAAATCCTCGAGGATGGAGATATTCCACAGTTAAGAGAGGCAGATCGAGCAAAGACTTGCTACTTAATGTATATGGGGCAGCTGGGAACACGAAAACAAAATGGATTGTCTGATTCCATTTCTATGCTTTCAGTAATCATTTCCTGGCACTGGAAAGAAATTTTAATTTCTGGGTTTTTTGCGCTGATCAAGGTACTATCCTTGGCTACTGGCCCGTTGTTTTTAAAAGCCTTCATTGATGTTGCAGAAGGCAAAGCAGCATTCGAATATGAGGGTTATGTGCTAACAGCAGGGCTGTTTTTAGCAAAAGTCTTAGAGTCTCTGTCAGAGAGGCATTGGCGCTTTCGAACAAGACTGATTGGGATCCAAGTGAGATCCATGTTATCTGCAGCTATCTATCAAAAGCAACTACGGCTTTCAAACGCTGCTAAAATGATTCATTCTTCTGGTGAAATAGTGAGCTATGTCACTGTAGATGCCTATCGAATTGGTGAGTTCCCATTTTGGTTTCATCAAATATGGGCAACAAGCATTCAATTGTGTCTTGCCTTGGCTATTGTTTACTATTCCATTGGGCTGGCAACTCTTGCAGCTCTAGTGACTGTCATATTGCTTGTGCTTTCAAGTTACCCATTAATCAAATTACAGCACAAGTATCTGACAAAGCTCATGGTGGCACAAGATAGGAGACTGAAGGCCATTACAGAGGCACTTGCAAATATGAAAATCTTGAAGTTGTATGCCTGGGAAACACATTTCAAGAATGTTGTAGATGGATTAAGGAAAGAAGAATTCCAGTGGATATCAGGAGTTCTATGGCAAAAAGGGTACCATATGGTTTTATTTTGGTCATCTCCTGTTATGGTGCCAGCCATAACTTTCTGGGCATGCTACCTTCTTGGAATTCCAGTTTCTGCCAGTAGTGTATTCACATTTCTGGCATGTTTGCGCATTGTTCAGGAACCAATTAGGTTGATTCCAGATGTTGCAGGAGTCTTCATTGAAGCAAAGGTCTCACTAGATAGAATTGTGAAGTTTCTTGAAGCTCCAGAATTGCGGAACAGTATTACAAGGCAAAAGCTTAATGGCAAAGAGCTTGATCAGTCTATTTTAATCAGAACCACAGAAATCTCATGGGGCATTGATTCCTCATCGAAGGCTACATTAAGAAACATAAATGTGGTGGTTAAACCAGGTGAAAAGGTTGCAATTTGTGGCGAGGTTGGCTCAGGAAAATCAACTCTTTTGGCAGCAGTTCTTGGAGAAGTTCCAAAAATTACTGGAATAGTAAGTAATAATGATAAATCTAGTGTATGCTACACTTCTACAGATCCTTCTCAAGCTTTACTAAAAGCTCACGTTTCTATATTTTCCAGGTCCATGTTTTTGGAAAGATAGCATATGTTTCTCAGACTGCATGGATTCAAACAGGGACAATACAGGAAAATATTCTGTTTGGGGCTGCAATGGAACCAATAAGATATCAAGAGGTGCTTGAGAGGTGTTCTCTAGTAAAGGACATTGAGATTTTACCATTCGGAGACCTCACTGAGATCGGAGAGAGAGGTGTCAATCTGAGTGGTGGACAGAAACAACGGGTTCAACTTGCACGTGCACTATATCAGGACGCGGATGTATATCTCTTGGACGATCCCTTCAGTGCTGTTGATGCACATACAGCAACAATCCTTTTCAATGTAATTTTCATCTCTATGGAATCTTGAATTGTTAAGTTCCGAATGTTTTAGTTAAAGCTAGTGTGGCTTGTTGCAGGATTATGTGATTGGAGCTTTGTCTGGCAAGACAGTCTTACTTGTGACCCACCAAATCGACTTCCTTCCAGCTTTCAATTCTATTTTGGTTAGATACTTCTAATCCTGATGCCAATTTCTCCATTATCCTATTTAACTATTTAAGTATCATCCCAATTTGTTAATATGAGATGCAAACTATCATTTTATTTGACTACTTGACAGTTGATGTCTGGTGGAGAAATCATAAGATCTGATACTTACAGTCAGTTGATGGCTTCCAGCCAAGAATTCCAAGACCTTGTCAATGCACACAAGAACACAGCTGGTTCTGACACACAAGTTGAGTATGATTCCAGCAAAAGAGCTGAAACTTCCAAAACGGAAGAAATCCAGAAAGTTCATTCTAAAGAAAAGTTAAGAGCACCTTCAGGGGATCAACTGATTAAGCGAGAAGAAAGAGAATCTGGAGACACTGGTTTTAAGCCTTACATACAGTACTTGAGTCAGAGAAAGGGCTTCCTGTATTTTTCTTTGGCAATTATAACCCACATCATATTCATTGTTGGTCAAGTGATACAAAGCTATTGGTTAGCTGCTAACATCCAGAATTCTCATGTAAGCAGAGTAACCATGTTCACAGTTTACTCAGTGATCGGTTGTAGCTTGGCGGTATTTTTACTCCTTCGATCATTCTTCATAGTTCAATTAGGCTGTGGGGCTTCGGAATCTATTTTCTCCACACTATTGACTTCTCTTTTTCGAGCACCAATGTCCTTCTATGATTCAACACCTCTGGGTAGAATACTGAGTCGAGTAAGGTTTTCATAACTATAAACTTTTTTTTCCATGGACTGAAAAGCTTCTCCAAACTGATATGGTGTTTATATTTGTAGGTATCATCTGATTTGAGCGTGACTGACCTTGAAGTGGCTTTCAGATTGACCATTGCAATAGGATCAACCATGAATACATACTTCAACTTTGCAGTGTTGGCTTTCCTTACCTGGCCAGTCCTTTTTGTCATCATTCCCATGATTTATCTGAATATTGTGTTGCAGGTATTTAACAATACGTACACATAGCTAGTTTCATTTGTGTTCAGAATTGCCACAGCTTTTGTTAGCTTTCTCGTAAGAGGGATTGAATGCAACCACATTATCCTGCTGCATGTTTCTTTGAAGAAAATATCTGGATACCACGCCAATTTCACTAAGCAACTGCATTATCTCACCTTAGATTCTGATAATAAAAGGTCATTACCAAGTTATATTCTCATCAACGTGGGATCCTGAGAAGGAAAGCCTGAAAGTGGTCCCTTAACATTTTTGCTGGAAATGCCGGCTCTAGAGCCTCAAACTTGCAACCATTTTACAGAAGCTTGAGACTTGAAATGGTTTCCCTAGAATTTCTAATTGTTGTGTTCCTATAAAAAATTTGGAGACATGGTTCCTAATGTTAATATAAAAATGACTGTACATACTTGGAAACACGTTGTATAGGTGATAAATATACAAAAAAATGAAACCAATTTTGCACCGTGTGTTTCTTGTAATGATTTCTTAGTATCACACTTTTTGATGAGACAATTTTAAATGCTCTTTTGTCTTTCATTCAACAAATAGAGGTATTATTTCGCTTCTGCAAAAGAGTTGATGCGAATCAATGGCACAAGCAAGTCCTCGGTTGCAAGCCATCTTGCTGAATCAATTGCAGGAGCCATGACAATCAGAGCTTTTGGGGAGGAAGCTCGATTTTTTTCGAAGAATCTCGACCTCATCGACCGAAATGCAAGCCCATACTTTCACACTTTTACTGCAGATGAGTGGCTGATCCAACGGCTGGAATTACTATGTGCAATTGTTCTTTCATCGTCAACTCTTACCATGATATTGCTTCATCTTACAGCTTCTGCATCTGGTTAGTAGTCATAAATTAAAATTTCCAACTACTTCTCGTACAGAGAAATTATAGTTTTTTTGTACTTCAAGGTTGCAGTAATTCATGGATATATGCCTTCCTACTATCTCTTGAGCCTCCATCAGGAATCTGAACAATACATTCTGTTGTGCATGCTTTAAAATGTAACTGATGTTCAGAAACACAGATTTCTATAGCATTGTTGTCTACTAACAAAGATTTTTGTTAATGTCATGACAGGGTTTATTGGAATGGAACTGTCATATGGCCTTTCATTAAACGTATTCCTCGTCTTCTCCGCCCAATATCAATGCTCAGTATCAAATTCAATCATTTCAGTAGAAAGACTGGAACAATACATGCATATTCCTAGTGAAGCTCCAGAAGTAATAGAGACCAACCGACCTAGCACCAACTGGCCTGCTGTTGGTAAAGTGGAAATATTCAATTTGAAGGTAAAGATCGAAAGCATATTCAATTTCTATTCAAGAACTGATATCTATGATTACTTACACCAAATGACATCAAGCAGGTTAGATATCGGCCAAATGCTCCACTAGTTCTTCAGGGAATAACTTGCACAATTGAAGGAAGGCACAAAATTGGGATAGTTGGCCGGACTGGAAGTGGAAAGACAACTTTCATAAGCGCCTTGTTCCGTTTAGTGGAGCCTACTGAGGGAAAAATAGTTATAGATGGCCTCGACATCTCCACAATCGGGCTCCATGATCTAAGATCTCATTTTGCAGTCATCCCACAAGATCCAACACTTTTTGTCGGATCTGTCAGATACAATCTGGACCCCTTATCGAAGCATACAGATCAAGAGATATGGGAGGTAAAAAGTTTCTCCTGACATGTTATTGAATGATAGAAATTCTTTTACAGTTTCTTCCATATGGCTGACTGCTTTTGTGTTGCGCCATTGTTACACAACGAAAGGCATATCAAATGTCTGCACACATAAACATAATGGGCTCCTGAAATGCGGTTTTTTTCTTTTAAAAAAAAATCCATCACATAAATAATATCCCATCCATGTAGTTCGTGTAACCCATTTATTCGCATGAATGTGTGGAAGGTTCTTGAAAAGTGTCATCTTCGAGAAGCCATTCAAGAGAAAGAAGAGGGCCTGAATTCTTTAGGTAAGAATCTTAGTACGAACGTGTATTTTCCTTTCATTTGAATTGTCTGGCATTAACTTTCTCGAATATTGTAGTTGCACAAGATGGATCAAACTGGAGCATGGGACAACGCCAACTATTTTGTTTAGGACGTGCATTGTTAAAGAGAAGCAGGATACTAGTGCTTGACGAAGCCACTGCATCAATTGACAACGCAACAGACTCTCTTCTCCAGAAAACTATTAGAGCTGAATTTGCAGACTGCACTGTAATAACCGTGGCGCACAGGATACCGACTGTGATGGACTGCACTATGGTTCTTGCGATCAGTGATGGTGAGTTGCATATCCTAAACTATCAATGCCAAGAACGATACTTTCCATTTCAACTTAAAAGCATTGTGTGCATTTGCATTGACAGGGAAATTGGTAGAGTATGATGAGCCATTGAAGCTGATGAACAAGGAAGGATCACTATTTGGGCAGCTTGTTAAAGAATACTGGTCTCGTACCGCAAACAGCCGTGACTGATAATGCTAGCTTATGAATAAATGCTTACATAAGTAAGATTAGTGAGGCTTTCTTTTAATTTCATGTTTATTTAATGACCTAGAAAACCTAGAACAATTAAAATAAATATTCGCTTTTAATTGATAAGAAAAAAAATATTTATTTAGATAACACCCTATTTTTTTTATTTATATTTTAATTTTCTAGAAAAACATGTCTTTATTTTTTACAATAAAAACCTGGAATCATATGAGAAATAAATTTCATTTAAAAAAAATAAAAATATTGCGACAATTATAACGTAGAAGTATAAAACTTAATTTGAGAAAATTATATATATAAAAAAACTATTCTCATTAAATACTAATGATAAATTAAAAAAAATGATGTATATTATATTTATATAACTTTTTTATATTAATTGATAATATTACCATAAAAAATTCAGGATTTATTTCAAAAGTAAAACATAATAAATGATGACACTTCATCTGCTTTGATAGACAACCTATTGTTACCTCGTTCAAGCTTTGACCACCTTTGATGATCGAGAAATCAAGTTCTAATGTATTTGGATTTTAAAAACTTAATTTTTTAAATATTTTCACCTAAAAATCATCCTTTGAAGCTTAATAACCCCACTACCAACCCTAAAACACCCTCTAATATGCCTTACACTCAAAATCAAACTGAAGAAAAAACATTTTTCTAGCTCACATCTAATTTTTTAGCTTTATTAATTAATTCATCTTTTAAAGTTGAATCTATAAATACCAAAATCAAAGTTGTTGACGGTTAGAATTCGATCATTTAATAGTTTTTTTTTCTCATATCTTAGATTTAAATGACTGAAACGTGACAAAAATAAAGTTTAAAATCAAAATATAATTATTTTTTTAGAATAAAAACTAAAAATAAAAAAATAAAACTTGAGGGATCAAATAGAGATTTTGCATGTCTTTTGTGAAAAGGGCCTATATTTCTTTTCTTGTGTCAATTTTGATAATCTATCTCACAATTTGTTTTTAATTGAAGCCAAACTCTTTTATAAAATTAGTGATTAATTTAATATTAGAACATTTAATAACACATCAGGTAAGCTAGAGAAAATAGATCAAGATATATTTAAGCGCATAAACTAATGGACACATAACTTTAAAAGATGAAATTGTAAAAAATAAAATCTAGAAAATCAAAATGAAAAAAAATGACAAAATGTACAGTGAATGAACAATAATTTGCAAGTATGTACACAGTGGATTCCGATATATTTTAGTTGTTTTGTGTTAATAATTGGGGAAAGCGTATCGGGAGCAACCACTTCGATAAATTTGGTCAATGTTTGTGATATATATAACCATTTAATTTATAATTTTTAAATGCAAAAAGCTGCTAGCCAGTGTCTATATGCCAGCGCATGGGAGACACCGTGCACTATGGACGGTGCATACGGCGTCTCCCGGTAGTGTAAAATAATCTTTTGTCGTCTTATTTGGTTCTTCTTGGTGTCCTCTTTCTTTATTTTTGACGCGTGACATCTAAAGATGGTCGATTTGTCATTAATGACCTTTTTTTTTTCCTTTAATTTCTCTCTCCTACCCTAGAAAATCAACTCCGATCCTTATTGTTGTTGATGTTTCAGATTTAGTCCTTTTAGTTTTTATTTTTTATTTTTGTTATTTTTCATTTTGTTCAAGTTTTATTTGTTTTCAATTTAATCATTCAATTCTAATTTGTAAATGTAAGTTTTTCAATTCGGTCTTTCTACTTGTGATTCCTTATTTTTTTCCTTTGCTTTTTTGTCAAAGTTTTTATAGTTTTCAATTTTATCTCTCATATCATGTTTTTGATTTTTTTTCAATAAGAATAATACTAATTTCAATTTTATCCTTTTTCTTTTGATTTTTTTTCATTTGTCATTTTATCAAAGTTTTTATGGTCTTTATTTTTATCCTTTAAATCATGTTAATGTTTTTTGTTATTTCAGCAGCAGCAACAACAACAATAATAGTAGTAGTAGTAGTAAATCATTCTAAATTCTAATTTATAATAATAAATTCTAAGAAATTCTAAATTACATTTTTAATAAATTCTAAATGAATAAAAATTTGAATTCTATTCAAATAAAATGGAATAAAAAATAAAATATATAAAAATATTATATAAATTAAATTTATTATATAAATCTAAATGTATTAGATATAGTCTATTAATTAAATATAAGAGGTAATGAAATATAATAGGAACATATTAGATAGGTAATAGGAATATAATAGAAATGGTCCTAAAACGAATATCTGGAGTAGCTATTTATAAATAGAATTCAGGTAGTGCGTGTCAATATCAAGATAAAAAAAATTACGAATATAATTGAATGGTGAAATTTTTCTTTGTCCAGGAAAAGTTTCAATAATAATAGTGGTGGTGGTTATACTAGTAGTAGTAGTAGTAATAATAATAGCCTTCAAATTAATTTATATATTTTTTATTTTAATAATATTATTATTATTACCACTATTATTATTATTATTATTATTATTATTATTATTATTAGTGATAATAAAAGTAATAATATAGCAAACCATATGAGGAAGTAGTTTTTGTCTTGTATAAAGAATTTGGTGTTATTTGCATGAAACAAGATTCCGTGAGGTAAGAGAGAGATTGTGGATTCCCTGAAACTGAAACACATGTTTGTGTCTTGTTTTTTTCATTAGATCTCTATCTAACTTATCTGATGTCCATGTTTTGATGTCATCACGATGGAATTTGCAGGACTCCATATGGTTGACAGCACATCTTTCATAATAACAAATATAGATATATGATTGGAGCCCTTTTCTTGAACTTTCTTAATTAGGAAAAAAAAAAACTAAGAGGTAGGGGTGATCATTTTCGGTTCGGTTCGGTTTTTAACTACAAAAAACAACCAAACCGGTTTTTTTTTTTTGAAAAAACAAACCGAAACCGAGTCAAACCGACCGGTTTCGGTCCGGTCCGGTTCGGTTCTTGATTTCAAAAAACTGAGAAAACCTATATGCTCATATTTCTTCTCGAACTTGTCAGTAAGATGCCTTTTCAGGGAAACGTGATTAGACACTATGTACAAAGGAAAGAGTCACTATCTTTTTTTTTTTTTTACTACTTTTATCTAGAGGCACGCCTTTATAGTAGTAGATTGTTGGCCCATATTATATTGTAATAAGTTGCAAGTAGGATTAAATTTGTTTTGAATGTAAAAAATATAAAAGGTTTTTTTCTAGTAGGAAAAAAAATTTAAATCATGTGGAGGTTGATCCAGCATAACCTAGTCGACTTGATGAGTTCAAAAGTAGCTTGGACAACCAATAAAAATATAGTTTGACTAAAAAATTTCAAGACAACTCCTTTTAAAAAAAAAACTATTAAGACAACGACATATTGAGTTGACCCGAGTCAACTTGGGTTAACTTATTAAATTTGCGACTTAGGTCACAAAACCATAACAAACCCATATAAAGCAAATCAAAACAAAATATGAAGTCTAGTTCCCAATCAATCCAATATTGATTAATGAAATTGAAAAAATATATTTTAAAAAGAACAAAAAAACAATGCTGAAACAACTAGAGTTAATTTGTCAAATCCATAACCCGAGTCATGAAACCAAGATAGCTCCTTAAAAGAGAAATCAAAACAAATTATGAAGCTCAATTCTCAATCAATCTAATATTGAAGGATAAAATTAAAAAAAAAATCAATTAAAATAAAGACAAAAAACTCAACTCATCCAAAGTTAACCCTCTAAACTCATGATTTGGATCATGAGATATGGACAACCTTATAGCATAGAAAACAAACCAAAAAAACAACTCGAGTTACCCTGCTAAACTCGCGACTCAAGTCACAAGATTGAGATAACCTCATATAAAACAAATCAAAACAGATTATGAAGCACAATTCCTGATTAACCTACTGCTGAAGAATGAATGTAAACCCCTAGTAAAAAAAATTAGAGGATTAGGTATGTTAATTTGGTTTACCATGGTATGGACTGCAAACCCCAGGAAGAATTTTATTGTGTTAGTAAAAATATCATAAATTAAACTTAATAATGACATGGGTTAATTAAATATTTAAAATGGAAAATATAATAAATCATTGAAAAGAACTTTTTCAATGAATGAATATTTAGATAGATATTTTAAAACGGTGTGAGACATGATTCTGATTAAATGAAAAACACATGAAATAGGTATAAGGGCATTGTGGTCTTTAACCAAACATAAAAGGAAGAGTATTTTTTTTTTTATTTCTTTACCAAATTCTTAAGGGGAAAACACAAAAAAAAAAGTAGATTTAAGGGGTTAAAAGAGATTTTGGGTGGATTAAATGAGAAAAGCCCAAGATTTATAGGTTTTTTAAGGGTGTAAAGTAAGAGTTTTGAAAGGTAAAAAGGGGGAGTGAAGAGTACCGAAGGAGAAACTTGAGTTTCTTTGCAATTTCCCCATTGATTTATCATCGTTGAGAGGTAAAGAACCTTATTTATTAATTGATTGAAGTTGTGATGTGTTTATGAGCATATTATGATGTATACATTATGGAAAGTTGAGTTTAATGTATCGTGTTGTTTGGAATGATATTTTTAACTTAGAATTATGTTTTTGGACGAGAATAAGATTTGTGTCAAGTGAGAATTGTGGAAAATTAGAAAGAAAACATGTCTTTTTTTTTATCAGTGAATTTCAGCCTAGATAAATGGGGAAATAAATTTAATTATTTTAATTGTTATGAAAATTGGATTGAGTTGTGTTACTATCGATATAAAAATGAAGGATAAAAAGTGAATGATATAAAAGTACTCATCTATAGCATAGGTTCAGCCTATGGAATCCTTAAGGGGGGGGGATGAAATTGATTTAAATGTTGCGTGGAATTGTGTATGTGATGAGGTAAAATGATTTATAAAAAGAAAAAGAAATTAAGAAAAACTAAAAAGGAACACATGGTTTCTTAAAATGGAAGGGGGGTGTATTTGGTCAAGGACTTCCATGGTGAATTTCTTTGTGATGGATGAAAGTTCTCATTTAACTATGAATGTGTTGTGTGATGTGTTAAATTAGTTGGAAATATAAAATGAATTGAGAAAGAGGTATTTATTCCATGTATTATATAGAAATAATGAGAATTGTTATTTGGAACCTAGATATGATTCCTAGTTTTATGGAATCGAAAGTAATAAAATTAGTCTTGTGTTAACAGGGGGTATTCTAGCAGCTATACCACATGTCGGAGGAGGTGCAAGATCATCATGTATGACAGGTAGGTGTCTAACACATATTCTTAGTTAACTATTATGCCAATAGAACTGTTAATTTTATTTCTTTATGATTTCTAAATTGGTTTTGAAAAATAAATGAATTGGTGAAAAAAAATGAAAGAAGAATTGATATTTGATTAGTCATCCATGGTATAAAGACTAATGATATTAGTTGGTTTGATATCAACATTGAATTTAAAGGAAAAATAAATGGATGAAAAACTTGATTAGTCATACAAAAAATGAAGGCTAATGATGTCAATTATTATAAAGAACTTGATTAGTAGTTCCCAATACGGGAGACTAATGATACCAATAGGTTATATTGATATCGACATTTACATAAACTTAATTAGTAGTTCCCGATACGGGAGATTGATGATACCAATAGGTTATATTGATATCGATATTTACATGAACTTGATTAGTCGTTTCCAATACGGGTGATTAATGACACCAATGAGGTTTATTGGTATTGACATGAACATGAATGAAAAATATAAAAATGAACTTGATTAACCGATCCGAAAAGTGGTAAAGACTAATGATGTCAATGTGTATTAGCATTGGCATGCACTTAAGAATTTGATTAGTTATCCAATAGAATGGAAGCTAATGATAACATGTGGATTGATATCTATATACCCTTCATTAACCATATTTTAGGTGATGATTAATTATATCAAATTAGAATTAATATCGACATTAATTAGTTGACCTGAGTAATGGGTGACTAATGACATTATGATGTTAATGCTGGTAACTAGAGTAAGAAAGAAAATGAAATGATAATGAATACAAGATGAAATGCCTTACTTTTCAATTGGAAATTTATGAAAATAAAAAGGGAATTTCATTATATTCTTTGATATAATAATTGTTTATTAACTTTTCCACTAGTTTATGTTTTGTTTATTGTATTTGATAGGGTCATCACACTCACGTCAGGAATAAATTTATCTTATTTCTTTTGTTCACATAGATTAGATATATCATGTTCATTTTGGGTTATAATATATTTTGTTTTAAGTATGTAGATATTAACACTTAACTTTTATTTGTAGACACATGAAATCACACACACACACACACACACACACACACATATATATATATATATATATATATATATATATATATATATATATAAACTTATTCATCTTCATTATGCATGCTAGATTCCATATAAATTCTCAAACCTTATAATTAAAATATTATATAAATTGGATGTTATTTGGATGAATTGAAATTAATGGTAATTAATTGTTGTGGATTATGATACAAAATGATCAAGGAATTGAAAATATGTATAGAAGTGAAACAAATTTAAGTCGATAACTTGGATATTTTGTTACAGGAGAAATTATGCCGGAATTTTGCGACATGGCACATATAAAAAGAATTCTAGTATTTCCAAAATTAAGAATGTATTTGTCCTGGGTATTGCTATTACAATAAGATTGGATAAAAAACTCAATCTAAAAAAAAATACATAATAAAATGACTCGAGTCAACCTGCAAGACTTATAATCCGGGTCTTGAAACCGAGATAACCTAATAGAAAGTAAACCAAAACAAATTATGAACCTTAAATCCTAATCAATCTAATGTTAAAAAATAAAATTAAAAAAAATACAATTAAAAAAAAAACTAAGTCAATCGGGTTAACCCACAGAACGAGTCATGAGACTATAATAATTACATAGAAAACAAACCGCAATAAATTATAAAGTTCAATCTCTAATAAATTAAATGTTGAATAATAAAATTAAAAAAAAATATTATTGCAATGAATAATGAATTTATACACAGTAAAAACATCACCTTTTTTTTATAATTAATATTAATGTTAATAAAGAAGAATGAAGGGATGAAAAGCACATGTGGTTCCTCTACTT
>Ga0307516_10004298_pt1 | contig 17684 bp, 9 predicted proteins | sample 19_EM_MG_FD_203310 | JGI IMG/M metagenome (GOLD analysis project Ga0307516, IMG submission 203310) | Populus trichocarpa ectomycorrhiza microbial communities from riparian zone in the Pacific Northwest, United States - 19_EM | ecosystem: Host-associated > Plants > Roots > Unclassified | place... | reverse complement strand
GGCCGCCTGTCACTTGAACGCTGCTCAGGGTCTGGCCGGTGATCTCCATTACGACGTCGATGATAACGGGGGTACCCAGGGGTACTGCTATATTATCATAGGTTATATCCTGGTGACCTACATTGGTGATCGTCACCGTGTAAGGACCTCCAGCCCGCAGATTGGGCAGTACGTACTGGCCATTGGTTTTTGTAACGGTGGTGTATACGGAGCCGGTGGGCTGATGGACAGCTTTTACGGTGGCTCCGGCCAGTGACAGGGTTTTAGGATCCTTTACGGTTCCTGAAATACTCCCGGTCGTTACCTGGGCGAAAGTAAATAATACGCACATAACACTGAATGCTGTGAATAGCAGTCGTTTTATCATAATAGTTGTTTTTTCCAGCGTGCAAAGGAAGTCTCTTCCTATGTCGGTAAAGTTACCAATTTGTTAAAAAATTGTTAAGGCTTTTAGATGGCAATCGGGGGGATTTTTTGGAGGAATTTGGATTCTTGGGTGATCTGAAAAAGCAAAGTAATGAACGTTAAAGAAAAGCAAAACTAGAGAAATGCTGCTTCACCTCCCTGAATAATGGGTCGAATTTACAAACATTTAATAAACACGCCATTTTTTTAGAAAATCACTACTTAGACGCCCAGGCATCCCTTTCCAACTTTACGGCGTTTTTATTGTTAATTTTGTAATTAAACAGATTTCGACATGCTGGCTACTATAAAAAGCGCTATTGAAGACATCCGACAGGGGAAACTGGTCATTGTGGTGGACGATGAGGATCGTGAGAATGAGGGGGATTTTATAACGGCTGCCCGGAATGTGACTCCGGAAGTCATCAATTTTATGAGCAAATACGGGCGGGGTCTGATCTGCGCGCCGTTGGTGGAAGATCGGTGCGATGAACTGGGCCTGGAGCTCATGGTCAGTAATAATACGGCTCTTCATGAAACGCCTTTTACCGTCTCGGTGGACTTATTGGGCCATGGTTGTACGACAGGGATCTCCGCTCATGACCGGGCTAAGACCATGCAGGCCCTGATCGATCCCGCCACCCGTCCCGAAGATCTGGGGCGTCCGGGGCATATATTTCCTTTAAGGGCTAAGAAAGGCGGGGTTTTGCGCCGGGCCGGTCATACGGAAGCGACGATCGACCTCGCCAGGCTGGCCGGATTCGAGCCGGCCGGGGTATTGGTTGAGATCATGAATGAGGACGGCAGCATGGCCCGTCTCCCTCAATTGCTGGAAATAGCGAAAAAATTTGATCTCAAGGTCATCTCTATCAAGGATCTGATCGAATTCCGCCTCAAGACGGATTCCCTGATCGAAGAGATCGTACGGGTGGATATGCCTACCCAATTCGGCCATTTCAAACTGATCGCCTTCGGCGAAAAAAATACTACGAATGAACACCTGGCCCTGATCAAAGGGGAATGGACGGGAGACGAGCCGGTATTGACCCGTGTTCATTCCTCCTGCTTCACCGGGGATATTCTGGGTTCCTTCCGTTGCGACTGTGGCGAACAGCTTCATAAATCCATGGAGATGGTGGAAAAAGAAGGAAAGGGCGTGATCCTTTATATGAACCAGGAAGGCCGGGGTATCGGGCTGGTCAATAAACTCCGGGCTTACAAACTCCAGGAAGGGGGTATGGATACGGTGGAAGCCAATTTACACCTGGGCTTCCCCATGGATAAACGCGATTACGGGGTGGGGGCCCAGATCCTCCGCTACCTGGGTATCAGCAAGCTCCGGCTCATCAGCAATAACCCCCGGAAAAGAGCGGGACTTTCGGGCTACGGCATCGAGATCGTCGATACCGTTCCGATCGAGATCCAATCCAATCCTCACAACGAAAAATATCTTCAGACAAAAAGGGACAAGCTCGGTCATGAGATCCTGGCCCCCCGGCCACCCGTTCTTTAAATCAGGGAGTCCCCTTTGTCGTATCCGGCGTCCCCGGAGCAGGAACACTGTCCTTTTTCACAGGCACGGCCTCGGCGGGCTTCTTCTTCTTTTTCTTCTTCTTGAACAACTCATCTACCCGGTCGAAATCCCTGCGGTAAGAAATGCTGCTGCCGGAACTATTCTGCGTATGATTGGCGATGGAGAGATAATTATAACTGTCCCGATAGAAGAAAGTGAGTACGATCCTTCCATCGGCTGTGATCTTGTATTCCGCGGTGAGGTCCGGCAGGAATTGGAAAGATGAGGCCTGCACCTGTGCGGCGCCCATACCGATGTCGAAGGCGCTTCCAAAGGTCAGCGTCAATTTCTCATTCATGAAGCTTTTGGCGATGGAAAGGTTGAGGTTGGTGCGGTCTGGGTTTAATTTACTCTGCTGGTCGCTGAGGTTCTGACCGCTTGTACCGAGATTATCGACGAGGTTACTACCATTATAAAAGGTCGTATTGAAATTTACCCGGATGCTTTTGTCGTTGAAGATCTTTTGCAGGAGATTGTATACCTGCTTGCTGAAGGCATTGGAGATGAGCCCGGAGATGCTGTTGTACACGATCCCGCTGAAGGCAGTAGTGGCATCGAACGTAGCGGTGCTGGAAGTGATAGGGACAAAGCTGTTCAGCACCACCAGGCAGGACACCTGTTTGTTCAGCTCATTCGGATCGTCCAGGATCTGCCGCTGCCAGATGCCCATGAAGGCCGCATCGTTGCGTAACGGGTTATTGGGCGGTATGTCCATTTTAAAAACGATCACGGGCGCCACCAGCTTACCGGTAAGGTTGGCGGTCACGGGAACATCTCCGCGGTAGCGTCGTACGTTTTCGATATTGACCCCGGCGCTGATGGCAGGGGTGAGACCCAGGTCGCTGAAGCGAACGTTCTCCGCCTTGTATACGGCTTCTATACTGATATCGGCGTCATAGGGGTTGCCCGTCCACCGGATATAATTGCCGACCCCCTCGCTAAGGATAAAGGGCTTGTGAATAAAGGACTGGAAATTGAAATTGTAATTACCCCGGTCGATCTCATAGGTGCCGTTGAGGGTGAGGTCCTCCCGGGTACCTACCCGCATGCTGAGGTTGCCATGCCCGTTGGCCTTAATGATGTCCCCGCTGAGGGGGTCGAGGATCATAAAGATATTCGCATAATTATTGGCGGTGATATCCATGGTCACGAGCAGGTTCGTGCTCTTTTTATCGGGCGCCTGGGCTTTCATTTCCTTCCCATAGACCTTCCAGGTGATAAAGTCGGCATTCCCGCTTTCGCGGTTGACGGAAGGCGGAAGATAGATATTCGAACTGTCCGTGGGCGCACCCCTGATATCCATGCGCATATTCTCCTCGGGGCCGGTAAGGGTCATATTGGCCCTGCCGATCACCGTGCCGTAAAATTGATTGTTGTCGGTGGCCCTGGTATCCAGCAGGAGCAGCCTGTTCGTATTGACAGCGAAGTCAAAGCCCAGGTCGTTGAATGCATGATGAAAAAGGCGTCCCCGCGTGAGATCGGCCGTATGACCGAACTTATCTTTTAATTGAAGCGTTCCGAAATCGATCGTATCCTTTTTGAATAGCACCGTTGCCGAAGGGATCTTATACGAACATTGCGTATAAATAACTTTGAGCCCGGCGTCTTTCAGGTTGACAGTGCCCAGGTATTGCAGATGGTCGCCCGCGCCTACCACCTGGAGGCGGCCGCTGGCCGTGCCGCTTAAATTACTGAAGATCCCTCCCAGGTATTTTTCCAGGATATCGATCTTCGTGTCGGTGAGTTCGGTGCTGACATCGATCGGTGGTCCGGGCATGCTATCCGTGGTATGGAACATCCCTTTTGAATCGAAATGAAAATTCTTGTTGTCGGAATGGACGGTCGTGGTCACCAGGTTGCTGGCTTTATTGTAATGAGCGCCCAACTGCAACCGGCCGATCGAGTCATTGTCAAATCGGAACTGCTCCGACTCTCCTTTGAAAATAAGATCGGGTTTCCCGAAGGGATCCGTGATGTCGGCGCTGCCGGTGAGCAGGCCTTCGATCCTTTCTGTCTTTACAAAGTAAGGGGTGAAATCACCGATATTGATCTTTTTTAGATCGATATGTACGTCGTTCCAGTTGCCCTCCCCGGAAGGGTGTGTGGTCACGAGCACCTGTTGGTCCCCATTATAGATCTTCAGGGATTCAGCCGAAATGATATTATTGTCGAAGGCCAGCTCGCCATCCCGGTCGATCGTCCAGGTCTTGTTGTTGATATCGAAGGTAGAGGGATCGAACTTGATATGCACGCCGTTCGGGAGGGTCTGGACATGCGCGGAAATATTGGCCGAGTTGAGCGTTTGATTGGCGCTGGTGGTGATCTGTATTTTCGACTCGTCATTGGAAGAGCTCAACTGGATATGAGTGCCGGGAAAGTGCAGGCTGTCGTTCAGATAGACCTCACCTGCCGTCGTCTCCATCGAGAGGCTATCCAGGTTGCCCCGCCCTTTCAGGACCAGGTTGTTAAAGGCGATGGTCTTATAATGGAAGGAAGGGAACTCGACGTTCAGATCCAGCAGGTTGTCCCGGGTATTGATACGGCCGCTGACGCTGGAATTATTAAAACCCTTCAGATCATTGTTGAAAAAATCGACATAGTCATCCACTTTTTTCGTGGTAATGACAAAGCTGAAATTCTGGTTGGTAGGCTTTGTTTTCGCGGGCTTGATATAACTCGGATAGTACTTATTCAGGAAGGTCTGGAAGGAGGCCGGGAGATCGTGGATGGAGAATTCCCCGACGATGGCCCCATCGAATTCGTTGCTGACTACGGTGATCGTCTTATTGTTGTCGGCGATGCTGGATTCCAGGGTCAGCGAATCGAAAGAAACGCGCTGCCCGCCTTTGAATAGGGAAGCATCGTAGATCCGGGCGCTGCCAAGGAAGTTATCGATATTATCCCCGGTGAAGTTGAATCGTAGCTTACCCTTGAATTCGACCGCCTTGTCGATGAAATGCAGTTTCGTAAGGTTGGCGTTGGCCACTTCCGCATCAAAATCGAATCTTGGCTGCTCCTGGCTGAAATCGATCAACCCGTTGAGTTTGGCGTCGAGATTGCTATCGGCCGACACCAGTTGCCCGTTGAATTTTTTCTGGGCGATCGTACCGTTGATCCGGATCCCCTGGTAGGTATAATTATTGAAATCCAGGTTGCGTATCGTGCCGTCGAGCGTTGCATTGAGGGTAGCATACCGCAGACCTACTCCGTTCACTTTTCCCTGGAAAGAGATCTTGCCCATTTGATCGTTATCGAGGAACTGCCCCAGGTCAAAATTCTCCGTGTTGAGATTACCGGCGTAGATGGAAGGGTTCGAGCCGGACAGTTTCATATTCACATCGGTCGTAAGAGAACCCAGGTTGGTCTCGATCGTTCCATTGGTGACGAAATCCCGGATATAGCCGGTGAAGTTACCCTTGAAGCGCAGGTATTGGATCCGGTCGAGCCGGGGCTGCGTGATCGTCCTGATCTCGGGGATCAGCGTGGACATATCCGCATAGGTGGTCCTGAAATCGTTGGACTTGAATTCGATATAGGTCTTTTCAATTTGCGGCAACCCCTTCAGGTGAATATCCCCGTTGAGGAAGGTATTCTTTCCCGCCTCCAGGCTGAGGTTCTTCCCGTGAAGATCTGCTACGGGCCCCTTGATATTGCCGGTGATGCGGATATGCTTTTTCCAGCCTTTCATTTCGGGGGCAAACCAGGCGATATCGTCGCTGTCCACATCCGCATCGGTGAAATCCCCTTCCATCTTTACGCGGGTGATAAAATCCGACATGTCGTCCAGGGTCTTGAATCGCATGGCGAAGAAATTCCGTAAATGGCTCCTGCCTGTTTGCAGATCGAGACGTCTGAATTCCATTGCTTCGGGAAACCATTTGATAGAGGAGCTGAGCTTCTTTACTTCAAAGCCGCTGCGTTCTTTGGTCGTGAGCAATAGTTGCGCGGTGATCGTATCTTGTCGGAGACGCAGATTGGTAAAGCTGAGATTGATGGACTGAAAATTAATATGGCTGCCATCGAAGGAGGCGCTGGGATGGGTATCCGCTAATTTGTCGTCCCTGAAAGCCCCATCTCTTATGATAATGCTTTTTGCCGTGAGGTCCCAGCCTGCGGGGTTGAGCCGTAAATGCAGGGGATCGTTCTGAATGATCTCCTGTGTCGTATCTGTCAGCGGAGGTCTCCTGCCATCGTAATTGCGGATGGCGAAGAGCGGGCTGCTGAATTCCAGCGATTGGATATGGGCGACTTTTTGGGAGAAATTGAATTTTTCGGCGTCCAGCTTCAAGGCGGTGAGATAAAGGTCCATGTCTTCTCCCCGCCACTGATCCCGTTTAAGGAAATGGAGGTGGGAGATGTCCAGGTCTTTCAGGTTGAGCTCCAGGCCTTTTGATGTATCCGCCGTGGCGCCTTTTTTGGGTCCGCCGCCTGCAAAATAATCGGCGAGGAACTGGTAGTTCCAGACGGAATCTTTTCGCTGGAGTTTGATAGTGGCGTCTTCCAGCCCGATATATTTTAATTCCGCCTTGTCTTTCCAGAACCACCAATCCGTGATATTCAATTTGACCTGGCCGGCATACAGCAGGGTATCCTTCTGCAGGTCTTGCACTGTCGTACCTTCGAGCAGCATTTTATTGAAGAGGGAAAAATCGACGTGCCGGATCGTTACTTTGGTATGCAGGTCGCGGGAGAGCTTACCCGTTACCTCCGATACCAGCCAGTTCTGAACAGGGGAAGTCTGGATGAGCAACCACGAGGTCACCAGCAGAAGTAACAAAATCAGCAATGTGTAACGGAGTATTTTCCAGATCTTTCTCAGGGGTTGATAATTACAAGTTGTAAAATTACGGTATCGGTAATGAAGTGCAAATTCAGTACCAATATAAGGGGGTTTTAGCTTTAAAAAGGCCTTTTCGGGATAGGCGGCGCTATTTTAACAGACCCCTAGTATCCTTCGGCCGTATCGTCCCCCCGGCTATCCCCCACGGCCTCTATTTTACCTCCTGCTATTTTGATGACTTCCGTACGACCGATGGAGCCGCGCTGGGAGAGGGTATAGCCCATTTTTTGCAGGGCCGCCCGCGTATCGGCCGGGAAGGCGGGTTCGATATCGATCACATCGGGCAGCCATTGATGATGGAATTTGGGCTTGTTCACTGCGTCTTCCGTACTCATATTAAATTCAAGGATATTCATAAGGGTCTGGAATACCGAGGTGGTGATCGTCGTTCCGCCCGGCGTACCCACGACAATATATACTTTTCCCTTGTCCAGCACCAGCGCAGGGGTCATCGAGCTTAGCATCCGTTTGCCCGGCGCAATGGCATTGGCTTCCGCCCCTACGGCGCCGTACATATTGGGTGTACCCGGCTTGACGCTGAAATCATCCATCTCGTTATTCAGGAGGAAACCCGCGCCCCCGACGACGACCCTGCTGCCATAGCCGCCATTTAGGGTGGTAGTGATCGAGACGGCATTGCCTTCCTTATCGTATACATCCAGGTGCGTCGTTTCTTCACTGAGAGAGGAGAGGGCGCCAGCCCCGATATCCGTGCTGGCGCCGGCTTTATCGGGCGGGATCAGGGCCATCCGCTGTTGCAGGTAAGCAGCGCTGGTGAGGGTTTTTACCGGTACGCTGTAATAGTCCCGGTCTCCCAGGTATTTGGCCCGGTCGGCATACGCCAGCCGCTCAATTTCCGTCATCAGGTGTACAGCCTTTACCGATTGAAATCCGTATTCTTTCAGGGGCCGGGTCTCGGCCATTTTCATCATTTGCTGAAGGATGACGCCCCCGCTGCTGGGCAGCGGCATGGTGACGACGGTGTATTGTTTGTAGGCGAATACAGCCGGCTCCCTTTCCTTTGCGGTATATTGGAGAAGATCGTCCGCGGTGAGGATGCCTTTCCCTCTTTGCATTTCTTCGAGGATCAGGCGGGCCGTCTCTCCCTCATAAAATCCTTTTGCGCCATGGTCGCGGATGAGCCGGAGCGTCCTGGCCAGATCTTTTTGGATGAGCGTGTCGCCTGCTTTCCAGGGCTCCTGCCGTACGAACACGGGCAGGACCGTATTGTATTTTTTAAAAGAGGATTGGCTGGCATTCAGGTTACGGGCTTCCGTTTCGCCGATCACGAATCCTTTTTCGGCCAGTTCGATGGCGGGACCGATCAATTTTGCAAAGGGCAGTCGCGCGTATTTCAATTCCGCAAAAAGGCCGGCTACCGTGCCCGGAACACCGGAGGCGAGATGCCCATTGGTGCTGAGGTTCGGCTGTGGATTGCCGCTGGCATCGAGGTACATGTCGCGCGTAGCTTTTGCAGGAGCTTTTTCCCGGAAATCCAGCGTGACGTTCCTGCCTTTTGCCAGGTGACCGACGAAGAAACCTCCTCCCCCGATATTCCCGGCCTCCGGGTAAACGACGGCCAGGGCCAGTTGAGTAGCGATCGCAGCATCCACGGCATTCCCTCCTTCTTTAAGGATGGACAGACCGGTCATACTGGCCAGTGGGTGGGCCGATACGACGGCGCCATGGGTGGCTTCGGCTTTTCTCCGGATCGTATATCCGAAAGCTCCCTCCTTAAGCTGGGCGGATAAAGTACTCGAAAAAGAACAGGTCACTAACAAAAAGATGAGCTTGGAAAATGGCTTTTGCATAATATGATGAGTAGCTTTTTTTATTTTCAGTCTTTACTTACATTCACCGATCTTAATAAACATAAAGTTATCATGAGAAAAGGACTTTTGGCATCAATCGCTTTACTATTTTCACTGGTTGGCTTTTCGCAGGCTATCCCTTCACCGGAGTCCTTTTTAGGCTATCCTTTAGGCAGCAGGTGGACCCAGCATTACAAGATCGTCAACTATTTTAAACAAATGGTGCAGGCCGCGCCCGCGCAGATGCAACTGGAGCAATACGGAGAGACCAATGAAGGCCGTCCCTTGTTGCTGGCCACGATCAGCTCCCCGGAAAATATGCAGCATCTCGAAGCGATCCGGCTGAACAATCTCCGGCTGGCAGGATTGTCCCCCGATAAAACGGCCATTGAAAAGACATCGATTCCTGATGACAATGCACCCGCCATCGTCTGGTTGAGTTATAACGTACATGGGAATGAGCCGTCCTCTTCCGAAGCGGCCATGAAAACATTATATACACTCCTGGATCCTTCCAACGCGAAGGCGAAAGAATGGCTCCGGCATACGGTGGTGATGATCGATCCCTGTATCAACCCCGATGGCCGCGACCGCTATGTCAACTGGTTTACAGGGATGGTCGGTAAAAACCCCAACCCCGACCCTCAGTCCAGGGAGCATGATGAATCCTGGCCCGGCGGCAGGAGCAATCATTATAATTTCGATCTCAATCGCGACTGGGCCTGGCAGACACAGATCGAGACGCAGCAACGGATAAAAAAATACAACACCTGGATGCCGCAGGTACACGTGGATTTCCATGAACAGGGCTATAACAACCCTTATTATTTTGCGCCTGCGGCGGAACCTTTTCATGATGTGATCACGGGCTGGCAAAGAGAATTTCAAGGTCTGATCGGGAAGAACAACGCCAAATACTTCGACTCCCACGGGTGGCTTTTTTTCACGAAAGAAAGATTCGATCTTTTCTATCCCAGTTACGGGGATACGTACCCGACCTATAATGGCGCCATCGGGATGACCTTTGAGCAGGGGGGACATAGCCGGGGCGGACTGGCGGTGATCACCGCTGACGAAGATACCCTTACCCTGGCGGGGCGCCTGGAGCATCATTTTACGACGGGCATGTCCACCATCGAGGTCGCATCCCTGAATGCCTCGAGGCTGATAAAAGAATACCGAAAATATTTCAACGATGCAAGGACAAAGCCCGCAGGTGAATTCAAGGCATGGGTACTCAAGTCGGATGGCCATGAAGACAAGCTCGACAAGCTGAAGGCCCTGCTGGACAGGAATGGGATCGACTGGATAAACGCGCCGGCCGGTATTCTTACAGGCCTGGATTATGAAACAGGAAAGACAAGCTCTTTCCATACCGAGGCAGGCGATATCGCCATCAATACCAATCAATCCAAGTCCAACCTGCTGCGGGTATTATTCGAACGGACTTCGAGGATCAGCGATTCGCTGACCTATGATATAACGGCCTGGTCTATCCCCTTTGTATATGGGATAAAGACCTATGGTCTGGGCAGTTATGTAAGCCCTTCCGCGGGCAATGCCTCTGCAGCTGCAAAGGCGCCCCTGTCTTCCGTTGATCCGGACGTATATGCATTTGCCGTTCGCTGGACGGGTCTTAACAGTGCTAAGTTCCTCGCAGAGATCCTTAAATCGGGGATCAAGCCCCGGTATGCCGAACAGGCCTTTCAATCCGGTAAAGAGGAATATGAAAAAGGGACCCTGATCATCGCTGCTACGAGCAACAGTGCTTTCGGTCGCAACCTGGGAGCGATCACCCTTGCGGCTGCTCAAAAGACGGGCGTAACACTGTCTCCCATTTTGTCAGGTTTTGTGGATAAAGGCGCCGATCTTGGGAGCAACCGCGTACACCTGATCCACCGGCCCCGCGTAGCCTTGCTGACGGGAGAAGGGGTCAGTTCCCTGAATGCGGGAGAAATATGGCATTTTTTCGAACAGGAACTGGACTATCCTGTTACGCTGATCAATGCGGACGATGCGCCTTCGATGAATTGGAAGAATTATGATGTGCTGATCCTGCCGAACGGCCGGTATAAGTTCTTATCGGATAAAAGTACGGCCGAGCCCTTCCGCAACTGGGTAAAGGAAGGCGGCTGCCTGATCGCCCTCGAAAATGCCGTCGCCCAACTGGCAAAGATCGAATGGGGCATCCATCTGAAAAAGGATCCGGACGAAAAGAAAGGGGACGAGAAAGAGAAGAAGGAATCGGATTATTCCTCCCTGCATCGTTACGAGAACAGGGAAAGAGACCAGATACCGGGCAGCGTACCCGGCGCTATCTATAAGGTAGAGTTGGATAATTCTCATCCATTGGCATTCGGATATCCTGACCATTATTATACGCTGAAACAGGATGATCGCGTATATGAATTCATCAAAGAGGGAGGATGGAATGTAGGGGTGCTTAAAAAAGATAATTATATCAGCGGGTTCACGGGCAATAAGGCAAAAGAGAAATTAAAGGACGGGGTGGTCTTTGGCGTCCAGGATATAGGAAGAGGGACCGTCATTTACATGGCGGATGATCCTTTGTTCCGTGGATTCTGGGAAAATGGGAAACTGCTTTTTTGTAATGCGGTATTTTTGGCTGGACAATAATGCTTACGTACCTCTTGCGTACGGATAAAAAAGATAATAAAAAATAGTTCATGACAAAGGTAAAAATTTTTGGCAGGCATAATGGCTGGTTGCTGGCAGCGGGCTTTTTCTTCGCGACGGTGCAGGTTTTTGCGCAGGCTCCGGAGACCATCGGTTCGGCAGAGATCTTCCTGCGGCTTAAAAAATTGAAAGTACTGGGATCGGTGCTCTATGTTGCCGCCCATCCCGACGACGAGAATTCGAGATTGATCGCATATATGCAGAAGGACCGGCTGTATAGAACAGGCTACCTGTCCATGACCCGGGGGGATGGCGGTCAAAACCTGATCGGGGACGAGCAAGGCGTGGAACTGGGCCTCATACGCACACAGGAAATGCTGGCCGCCAGGAGGGTCGACGGAGCCGAACAATTTTTTAGCCGCGCTTTTGACTTCGGGTTTACCAAATCGACCGAAGAAGCCATGAAGACCTGGAACAAGGAAAAGGTATTGAGCGATGTGGTCTGGGTGATCCGTAAATTTCAGCCGGATGTGATCATCACCCGGTTTCCCCCGGACGGACGCGCAGGGCATGGTCATCATTCCGCCTCGGCGGTATTGGCCCGGGAAGCATTCACGGCCGCGGCCGACCCCACCCGTTATCCCGAACAATTGAAATATGGGGTCAAGCCCTGGCAGGCCAAACGCCTGATGTGGAACAGCTTCAATTTTGGCGGGAACAATACGACCAGCGAGGATCAGATGAAGATCGATATCGGCGCCTACAATCCCATCTTAGGAAAAAGCTATGGTGAGATCGCCGCCGAAAGCCGCACCCAGCATAAGAGTCAGGGCGCAGCCCTGACGCCGGCCCGCGGGCAGTCCATAGAATACTTCACCCTGGTAGCGGGAGAAGCCGCGCATAGCGACCCCATGGAGAATGTGGCCGCCGACTGGAGCAGGGTAGAAGGGGGAGAGAAAATAAAAAGCCTGGTCGACGGACTGATACAGAATTATTCCCTGAGCGATCCCGTTAAGTCCGTTCCCGGTCTCGTACAGGTATATAAAGAATTATTGCGGCTAAAGGACGGTTACTGGAAAACCCAAAAACTAAAGGAAGTACAGGACCTCATAGAAGCCTGCAGTGGTCTGTGGCTGGAAGCAACCGTTCGTACCGCCTATGCCGTACAGGGAGACGTCCTTCCCCTGAATTTTGTACTGAACAACCGGCTCCATGCGAACGCCACCGTTACCGGGATCACGGTCAGCGAATTCGATACGGCTTACCGGCAGGAACTGGAGGCGAACAGGAATTATTCCTTTACAAAAGCCATGCCCGTATCGCCTCAAAAAACCATCACCCAACCCTACTGGCTCGTCGATGAAATGTCGCCCGGCTCTTATAACGTAAAAGATCAGTTGCTGATCGGGGATCCGCAAAGCAAACCCGCCTATGAAGCAAAGTTCCATTTGAACGTAGAGGGGCAGGACCTTGTGTTTACCCGTCCCGTACAATATAAATATACCGATCCTGTAAAGGGCGAATTGTACCAGCCGCTTACGGTATTGCCGCCGCTCACCGGTGAGTTCAACCCTGAGCTGGTGGTCTTTGCGGATGGGGAGGAAAAGATTTTTGAAGTGCAGACAAAGGACAGGACGGGCCGCGGCAATTTATCGAAGATTGCTTTGACGCCATCAGATAAGATCACGGTCAAGCAGGTGTCGGGTTTTCGCAATACGAATTTTACCTACGCTGCCAGGCCAGCCGGCAAGGATATGAGCGTCGCCTACAGCAGCCTCGTTTTTGACAGGCAGGGAAAGCCGGATACGGCTAAACAATTGATGACGATCTCCTATGATCATATTCCCCGGATCGATTACTTCCGCACTTCCAGGGAGAAATTTGTAATGACGGACCTCAAGATCGCCGGCAAGCGCATCGGGTATATCGAAGGGGCGGGTGATAAAGTGCCGCAGGCCCTTCAGCAGATGGGCTATGAGGTGGTGTTGCTCAGAGAGAAAGATATCCTCGCCGGTAATCTCCGGCAGTTCGATGCCATTCTTACGGGCGTCCGGGCTTATGATGTACACAACTGGCTGTCGGCGAAATATGAAGTGCTGATGGATTATGTAAAAGAAGGGGGCAATCTCATCGTCCAGTATAACAGGAATGGCAGCGCCATCAATATGAGGACGAAGATCGGACCCTATCCTTTTGCCGTCAGTAATAACAGGGTGACGGACGAAGAGGCGAAGGTCAATTTCCTGGCGCCTGCTCATCCCGTATTCAATTTCCCCAATAAGATCACCGATAAGGATTTTGACGGATGGGTCCAGGAGCGCGGCATTTATTTTGCCGACCAGTTCGACCCTGCTTTCGAGACCGTCTTATCCATGAAAGATCCCGGTGAGGCGGAACAGAAGGGAAGCCTGCTGATCGGGACCTATGGTACGGGAAAATTCGTGTATACGGGTCTTGTCTTTTTCAGGGAACTGCCGGCCGGCGTGCCGGGTGCTTACCGCCTGCTTGCCAATATCATCGCATTGAATCATAAAAAGGGGTTTTAAAAATATGAATCGCAGAAGGGATGTTGCTATTGTAACGGCTATTGTGGTGGCGTTGGTGGTTGGACGATTTATCAAGGGGACTACTTTTGGTCTTCTTTTCGGACTGGCGATAGGCCTGCTGGTGGCTTCGCTCATGTCGAACAGGAGAAAAGAGTGAATTGCTGATATTGGGATTAGGGGATCTTGAGATTTCCCATTTATTAATTAAATCCCGAGATATCGAAATCAGAAATTGCATAGTTATGGACAACGATCAACAGGAAGACAAACCGCCCATATTGAAGCGATGGAGCTATTGGTACGCGCTGGTAATAGGGTTCCTCCTGTTGCTGATCGGATTCTTTTATCTTTTTACCAAACATTTTTCATGAGCCGGCCGGATTGGATAGTATTGATCCTTACTTTACTCGGTATCGTTGCTTATGGATTGTATAAGAGCCGTACGAGCAGGGACCTGGACGGGTATTTTTTGTGCAACCGGTCTGTGCCCTGGTATATGGTCCTGCTGAGCATCATGGGTACGCAGGCCAGCGCGGTGACTTTTCTATCGGCGCCGGGCCAGGCTTATACGGACGGGATGCGCTTCGTACAATATTATTTTGGTCTGCCTTTGGCGATGGTAGTCCTTTGTATCACCTTCGTTCCCGTCTTCCACCGGCTAAAGGTCTATACGGCTTATGAGTTCCTGGAACAAAGGTTCGACCTCCGGACGCGTACCCTGACCTCTTTTTTATTCCTGCTCCAGAGGGGGTTGTCGACGGGCATCAGCATTGCGGCCCCTTCCATCATCCTATCTTCCATCCTGGGCTGGGATCTTTTCTGGACCAATCTTATCATGGGGGGCTTACTCATTATCTATACGGTGACGGGGGGAGCTAAAGCCGTCGCCTACACGCAGCAGTTGCAGCTGATCATCATCTTCGGCGGGATGTTCATCGCCGGGTATATGGTGATCCATCACCTGCCTTCGCATATCGGGTTCTCCGACGCCCTGCATATCGGGGGAAAGGCCGGTAAGCTGAACGTGATCACTACGGGGTTCACGGGGAAAAAATTTGACTGGAACGATCGCTATAATCTTTTAAGCGGCGTCATCGGCGGGTTCTTCCTGGCATTGTCCTATTTTGGTACGGACCAGTCCCAGGTAGGGCGGTATATCTCTGCCCGTTCTGTCAGCGAGAGCAGGATCGGCCTGCTCATGAACGGACTGGTAAAGGTCCCCATGCAGTTCCTGATCCTTTTACTGGGGGTACTCGTATTCTCCTTCTACCAATTCAATAAGGAGCCTGTCTTTTTCAATCAATCGCAACTGGATCTTTTAGCGCATTCCAAATACAAGGATTCCCTTGCGACGCTGAGCAGGGATTACGATGCGGCGGAGTCGCAGAAAATAAGCTCGGTCAACTGGCTTTCACAGCATGCGGGGCAGGAAGGATCGCCGGAATACCGCCGGAACGAAGAAGGGCTGAAGCAGGCGGAAGGACAGAAGAGCCTCTCCCGAACTACGATCAAACGCTGGCTGAATGACAAGGAGGTCGGCGGTGACGACAACGATACCAATTATATTTTCCTTCGCTTCGTCACGGATTATTTACCGAAAGGATTGATAGGGTTGCTGATCGCCGTGATCTTCCTGGCTTCCTGGGGATCCATCGCTGCGGCGCTCAATTCGCTGGCTTCCTGTACGATCGTGGATTTTCATAAACGGTTCTCCACCAAAGAACTTCCCGCGGAAAAGGAATACAATCTATCCCGTTGGTATAGCTTTCTCTGGGGAGTATTCTGCATCATCGTCGCGCAACTGGCTTATAATATCGGCAATAGCCTGATCGAGGCCGTGAACGTATTGGGTTCTTTATTCTATGGGGTGATCCTGGGTATTTTCCTCGTGGCCTTCTACCGTAAGAGGGTGGGAGGGGGCGCCGTATTCACGAGTGCGTTGATCGTAGAGGCAGGGGTCATCGCTCTTTTTGTATTGAACAGGAATGGAGTGATCCACCTGAGCTTTCTATGGCTGAATGCCGTAGGGGCCATTGGCGTGATCCTGCTGAGCGAAGCCATCGCAGCCGTGGTGGGGTATCGGATGGTGGAGGAAAAAAAATAGCCCCGGACGCATCCGGGGCTGCTTAAAATAGGTTCCGGTCTCACCGGATGAAAGATCTTGAAAATCCTGCTATTGCAGTGATGCGATCAATTTCTCGTTGAGCGCGACATAATCAGGGTTGTTGGCTTTTTGGGACAGCTCGATGGATTTTTTTGCCGTAGCGATCGCCTCCTGTTTCTTGCCGAGCTTAGCCTGGCATCTTGCTTTTTGATAAAAGACGAAGAAGGCGGTGGGGTCCTGTTCACCGGCTTTGGTAAACCATTCGAGTGCCTTGTTCAGGTCCTTGCCGTTCTCCAGGTAATAAAGGGCTGCATTAAAATAAGGACGGTTATCCTTATTCAGCGTATTGTCGATCTGCGCCATGACCTTCGAGTCGATATCGGTCTTGATTGGGAAGCTGATAAAGGTCTTGTCCCAGATCAATTGCAGCTCGATGGTGGATCCTGTGATGTTATTGAACAGGATGCTGAAATTCTCAAGGGAAAAGGGTAACTCACGGGGTTCGGCCTTGAACCGGACTACGTCCTGGTCCTGTTTGTAAGCGGTCGGGCTGGTGACATCCAACTGGCGGGTGATGATAATGATCCACTCGGTAGCGCCGGGGATGGTAAGCAAGCCGTATTTTCCTGCTTTTATCAATTGACCGCCGATGGTGACATCATCTCCGAAATTGAGGGTAGTAGCCTGGTTGGCTCCCGTACGCCATACTTTTCCATAAGGGACGAGGTCGCCGAAAATAGCACGGCCTTTGACCCCGGGCCTGGAATAGGAGAGTTCGATGGAAGAAAGACCGAAGTCCTGTTTTACGAATTGGGGTGCTGAAGGAGCCGGTGTTTTTATTGCCTGGGCTTCGGCGGAAAAATAGAAGGTTGCCGACAAGGTTAACAAAGTTAAAAATTTGCGCATGGTAACAATGGTTTTAGAACGCCGAATGTACGGCAAGAGAAAGGAATGGCTCTATTAATTTTGGATGAATGGTATCAGAAGGTCAGGATGACGGTGGCGAAGGAGGTCTTTTTTCCATTACTCAGTTTCCAGGCCGGACCTTGTTGGATCAGGCGGATCACGGAGGAATCGTGGGCAGGGGAAAGGGATTGATCGGCTTTGAAAGAGGACAGCTCTCCTTTTGAATTGACCTTGAAGGAGATGACCTCGTTGCCCTTGATGGAGGTATCGACCTTCAGCAGGGGCTTATTATTTTTCAGGTAGAGCTCGTAGGCCGGCCAACCGATGACGGGGATGGCTGTTTCAGCATCCGAATCTTTGAAGGTGGATTGACGGTCGTATTTGTCAAAACTTTCTTTCTCCTGCCGTACTACTTTCCTTTTGGCGGCGCCATAGCCAATGACGACCACTTCGTTCAATGCAGTGCGACTGGGCTCCATGCGGATGACAGGATTGGAATGGCTCTTCGGGTTAAACGCAAAGGCGGCCGGCTCATACCCGATATAAAATGCGTTGAGCTTTTGAAGGGAGTCCTGCCTGCGCAGTCGGATCCGAAAATAACCATTGCTGTCTGTGGACACTCCTTTGGTACGATCCTTTTCCAGGTAGACGGAGACGCCGGCCAGCGGCTGTTCTTTTTCGTCTACTATTTTCCCGGCTATGAAAAGAGGTTCCTCCGCTCGTCTTCCCTTGATGATAGTCAGCCCGCTTACCTTGCCTTCCAGGGCTTGCTGAGTCGGCGCTCCTGCCAGCCGGGGATCGATGCTGTCATAACGGGCGGCAATGCTCATGGAATCTATTTTGCCCGGCGAGGCGGTGGAAG
>Ga0307516_10004297_pt1 | contig 17685 bp, 24 predicted proteins | sample 19_EM_MG_FD_203310 | JGI IMG/M metagenome (GOLD analysis project Ga0307516, IMG submission 203310) | Populus trichocarpa ectomycorrhiza microbial communities from riparian zone in the Pacific Northwest, United States - 19_EM | ecosystem: Host-associated > Plants > Roots > Unclassified | place... | reverse complement strand
CCAACGCAGCCTCCCCAAATCAATGGTCATTACATGCCTTCAGGATCTGCCTCCAGTGGCTGATTTTGGCGGAGGGTCCGCCGATGTGTACCAGTGTGAATATGATGGGCGTACAGTTGCCCGTAAGGCCATTCGAATTTACCTCTCCAAAGATCGTGACAAGCAACTGAGTGTGGGTACCCCTTTCGCACACCCCGCGAAAACCAGCTCTGACCCCGACACTTACAGAGGTTCTGTCGAGAAGCCGTCACATGGAGGCACCTACGCCACCCAAACGTTATACCGTTGCTCGGCGCGACGTTGGACATGCAGACGCCCAGGTTTACGTTGCTGTCGGAATGGATGGATAACGGCAATATCAACAATTTCGTCAAGCACCACAGAGAAGTGAATCGAGTCAAACTTGTGAGTTACCTCATATGTGTCTGCGATGGCTGGCATGACCGATTTCCAAAGTTGGTAGACGTCGCGTGTGGGCTGGAGTATCTTCACAGCCTCAATGTCGTCCACGGGGACCTGAAGGGAGTGCGTTGATTCGGTTCTTACTCCCCAACCATCCATTGACCCGATTGCCCAGGCGAATATTCTAATCAACGATGATCGTCGCGCCTGCCTTACGGATTTCGGACTCTCGGCTATTGATTCTGTGCCACGTCGTGTCTCCACCGACCTACCCTTGTCTGTTATGGTTTCCAGACTCTCAGTGGACTCCAAAGTGTCTCTTGTGCCCCACAGTTCTGGAGGAACCATTTTGTGGATGAGCCCGGAACGACTAAACCCAGAGCTTTTCGAGTTGAACGTCCGTCGCCCAACGAAACCAGCCGACTGTTACGCACTTGGGATGGTTGTGTATGAGGTTTGTCGTCACTTGATTGCGGTTGGGTTCCCGGAGTGACAAGGTTTCGCCAGGTGCTGTGTGGCAAAGAACCCTATTGGGATCACAAGGGCAATGTCATACTTGCCGTGTTGGAAGGCATCCCACCGAGCAAACCAGCTGCAGCGCCAACGCTTGGATTCACCGATGGGTTGTGGTGGACCCTCGAGTGCTGCTGGATGGCGGACTGCAACATACGACCGGACGTGGGGACTGTGCTCTCCCGGTTGACTCACGCAGCTTGGGCTTGGGACAGGAGGTTGTGACTGGGGGTTTATATTCCGAACAACTAATATCTATCATACCACACGTAGGAACGAAGTCTTGTAGGTACCGACTGACACTCCAATATTGGCTCGCCATGGTGAACCCCCACGAGTTCCGTGACCAGCGTTCCGTTCCTCATCGGATTGTCTCCGATTCGGTGTGAGAGCCGATCGGGCATACTCGTGCTGGAAGTTCCGTGTCTTCTGTTTGACTTTCTTCGCGCTTACAGGGAAGCAGGAAAGCATCCGATGTCCGATGGTTGGTGCCTTACGGTATCAATAGAATCCGCGGTTTTCGGGCCTGAGCTCGTGGGTTTGAAATCTGCGGGATCCCTGGTAAGACCCTGACCAACCCTGTACGATTTCCCTCCCATGGATGACCCATCGCGCGCACGGGTAATGTCGTAGCATGACGTGTGGCTTGTGTGAACTCACCCACAGTAGCACCAGTCGGCGACTCCAACTTGGAAACGGGGTTCCAGCTCCGCTCTGGACCGCCGTATTCCCGATGAAGTCGTGGGTACGTTTTCCCAGGGGGACTCACGCTTCGCACTGAGCGCTGGGGGTATTACACCGTATGTGCGCTCCCCGCACGGGGGTCTGACCAAGCCGACTCGGTGATCGGGGAACGGGCCAGAGGGAGATTGGGGAGGCCGCGTCGACGACCTGCGCAGCGTTGTGCTTACGGCATCTTCCAACACTCCCAATTCATTTTCGAGGGTCAACTCGTGTGGGGCTGGCCTGGCCTTTGAGGCATCCCGGCAACTGGAGACTCAGACTGGGCGCGAGTTTCCCGGTGTTGGGACCGGATCATCCCGGAACTTGAAGTTCGGACATTAACCCCGGTGTCCCGGAACCAATAAGTCCCGAGCTCAACTAGGCTGTGGGGGACTCAGTGCTAAGTACTTACTTAGCATACGCCTATCACGGATAGGTCGATTACACATGCCCGTCAGCAGCGAACCCACAGCCCGGGCTTGCACAAAAATGCACAGTGCATATAAGCAGCTTTCAGGTGCTTGATAGGTGGCCCCTTCTCTCGGAAGTCATCCCCTCGCCGAGGGACGTCCCCCATGGATCTCCTGCACCAACTACGCCACCTCAACCAATCCTCACCCGAGTTCCCCGGTCAGCTAACGAGCCTTCTCCGCGAGCGGAGGTACAGAGATTGTCTCAAAGACCTTCAGGATCACGATTCTGGGTGGCTGGTTGAGTATCTGGACAACGTACGTCTCCCTGGTACTTTAAACAACTCGCCACCGAAGCTTGTGCAGGCCCTCAACATTCTCTACCCTGGCAGCCCTACATCATTCCGGAAATGTCTGCACGAACTCAGGGAAATATGCGGTAATTGGAAAATTCTACCCAAATCGTGCGTATTTCCAGGTTCTCCCCCGAACATTGTTGGATGGCCGATCGCCTCGAGAGGCCCGTGCGATGTGTACGAAGGAACTTTTGATGACTCGAAGGTTTGCGTGAGACGGCTGCGGATTTATTCCAACGGAGAGCCAGATACGGCCAAGAGTGTATGTTACCGACGTCGTCACCTTCTAACATTCACCTCTAACGAGACACACAGGCCTTCTTCCAGGAGGCAGTATTGTGGAAGCGTTTGGAACACCCGAACGTCGTCCCGTTTCTGGGTCTCACCATCGCTCCCCTTCAATCGATTTCAGTCTGGATGTCTGGCGGAGAGCTATTGGAATATATCGATACGCACCCGTCTGTCGACCGACTCAGTCTGGTAGGTTTCCGCCGCGCTACGTTAGATAGCGGCCTTACCCTCTGCAGGTATCCGACGTCGCTGACGGTCTCAGCTACCTCCATTCACATGGTGTCATTCACGGAGATCTCAAAGGGGTTCGTGAAGTTCTGGAGCATCCCCAACACGCACTGATCGGTATATTAGCCAAGCGTTCTTGTAGATGATACAGGCCGTGCGCGTATGACCGACTTCGGTCTCGCCGCTGTCGTTCCAGAAGATTGGTCCGCCGAGCCTACCTCAGACGGCCATGCAGTGCGCTGGGCCGCACCAGAAATTTTAGACAGGGAACGGCCGGTCAGCAAGGAATCGGACGTTTATTCGTTCGGAATGGTTGTTATCGAGGTATTGGCTCACGTCCTCACGCTGTTAGGTCGTATCACTCATCGATTCAAGGCGTTCACCGGAAAGGTACCATTCCACGATAGTTCGCCTACGACTGCAGCCGTTGGTGTTTTATGTGGGAACCGACCAGGGAGACCGGCGCACCCGAGCGTAACCGACGGTCTGTGGGATCTGGTTGAACGCTGTTGGAAGCGGGAGCCGGAATGTCGCCCAGGCATTTCGGAGGTGGTTCTCTGTTTACGGACCACTTCCGTCCGGCGCGGTTATGCGGATACGAACGACCAACCGGTAGACGATGCAACCCTCTCAAATTCCCCTCGAAAGAAAGGTTTCTGGTTCTCAAGGCACAGGGCACGTCAGTCGTCCACGCACAGCTTACCGGCGAAACGGGGTGAGTTTGCATAGTGTTCGGGGCGCCGGTTCTGAATTTGATGGTTCTTGCAGAAGAGGTCCAGAAACACGATGGTGCGTCTTCCGTCTCAACTTTGGCAGAAGACCGTTCCGTAGCCTTTGCGAGCTCCAATAGGCAACGTACGGGGTGTCACCATCGGCGATCTTTCAATCACTAACAATCTCCTTAGTGTCGTGCCTCCCTCCACGCTTATTCAAGAAGCGTGCAATTTCGTAGAACGTTGACGACGGCGTCCCGAATGGGATGCGGGAGTAACTTTGACTTCTCATGTTCCCGGCGTTCCCCGCCTCCCGTGCTCCATGTCGGAGTTTATCAATTTTAGAATATGTGGAATCCCCAATCGACAGTGTTTATGTGACTGTGCAAATGTTACGATGGCGGAAAGGATGGTAGCTGAAACTGAATGTAACGTTTAAAGCTTCCATTAGCTGGAATTCCAGGGTGGTCCCCCCCGAGTGATCGAGTCGGGGAATGAAGAACGACGACGGTGGCCTGGCGCGGGTAAAAAGTACAGAAAGCCATACCGGGGGTGGTGGAAAGTGGAAAGCGTGGAGCGTCTCTTTCCACACCGGCATGTGGTCCTGACCATTCACGGTTTTCATCTGTTGCTAACCACATCGCGCTCATCTCACGTTACAGCCGCTCGCGTTTCGGTGGCTCTTTTTGAAAAGGCACACAGTATTTTATGTTTGCGCGCGGAGCCCGCTACTTCGGTAGTGGGAACAAGACGTCGACGGGCGGAGAGGGGTCTAGCTTACGAGGAAGCGAAATGAGCGGTGGTAAACGTGACCCTCCGTGTACGAGACAATTACCTCTATTGACCCCCTCCTTTCCCAACACTCGAATCGGACCATGTTGAGGGTCCTACCCCAGGACTACAAGGCAACACTGCTTCTGTTGTTCCCCAAAACAATGGGTTTTGGGGCGTGCCAGTGATCCTGGGCTCCACGCTGGGAACAAAATCCTGTGTGTGTATTTCTCAAAAATGAGCCTTCGAATTGCAAGGGTCTGTAATACCGTCCGCGTTTTTGGCGCAATTTGATACTTGGCCATTTACTAGAGACGCCGAGTGGTCTATATGGCATCCGGGGGGCTCGTTCAGCACAGCTAGAACCGCTGCAGTAGGACCAGTGCAGCTCAGTCGGTTGCGTTCGCCTTCGGGCGGTCCCCGAAGGGTGTTTCCATTGAAACCGCCGTCAGAAATGGGGTTTTCATCCTGTGGCCAGTGATTGCGCCTTCGCTGATGGAAAAGTTGTGCAATGTCAAACTAGTGTTGCGGATAGGGGTACATCGGGGGCGGGGGTGTCACAGGGGTCGAAGGTATGCAAGTTCCTCCAAATCCCCTTTCGTGGGGGCCGTCCTCGAGGTTTCCGGGAGGTGGGGGTCTGATAACGGGGTGGTACACCTGTTTCGTGCATTCCTGGCAGGCTTCCAGCACTGATACGATCAACTCGGTGGCCATTAACCATCGGTCACCGTCAGGCCTGCGACGGCCGCCCCGTTAACGCGCTAGCCGTGCCAATGCGGTGTTTCATGGGTTGCAGGCCATCTCGGCGAGGTGTTCGCATCAGGTTCGGTGTGACCACGGGTTCGGGCAGGTCTCTTCGAGTCACTGCAAAACGGGGGATCCTATATTTTATTTTTCGCGATGAGTTACGAACGGTTGTGATATACTCGCGCGAAAACTCTGCACCAGAACCCCGCGCGTGTTTCATCGTATCCTCACCGTCAGGCAGCAGCCTCGAGGTGGGAGCATGGAGTGAGGGTGGGGCGGTGAGGGTCCTCGACCAAAGCCGGAGCGCTGACGATGTAACGACGAGGGGAGGATCCACACAGGTGAGGAACGTAAGCTTACTGCGATCCCCAACGCATCACGGCGTGCATTCATGGCGGTGATAGGTGGGGGTAAATCCTCGGGGTGTTTAGTGGTGGTTGGGGGCGACGGTGTGCCGCCGTAATTCCGTCGAGGGTTACCACGTCACAAGCTGGAGACCGAAGTCGATTGGAGCATTCCAATTTCCTGAGAAGCACCCACCCAACCACTGGTTTCTCCGAGCCTTGATGTCGAAAATCCGCCCAACGACGCGGGGTACTACTATTCTCGTTCTCCTCCCACTGGATGGGTGTGGTAGGGTGCCAACCTGGGGACCTGGGGAGGAGGAGGCAGGGATTACCGGGCCGAGCATAGTCAACGAGGTGAGCGGTTTGGTGACGGTTCGAACGTCCAGCTCTCAACACCATAGGGACGGGCCAGGATACCCTCTGAGGCGGATATGGACCTCGACCAGGCGGAGACTCGGGTGTGAAGATTAGGGGCAGGTCCCATTCCACCCGAGCGACATTCCTCATGGCACACAACCGTGGCCTCAACCACACCCCTAACACGCCCCAGGGTCGTGATACAGCCAGTGATACCAAGGCGCCTGGGTTCAAAACGGGTTTAAGGTGCATGCCGGGGACGCCAGTGAAGTCTGTTGTGAGCACCTCATTTGATCCATCGATATCGCTTGCCGCTTCGGCTACAGTGTTTTGGGAACTGGCCAGTTTTCTCACACTGGTCCCTCCCGTGTCGTCAAAATAGTCTTTCCCTTCCTCCCTCTCGCCATCTGGAGCCCAAGGACCCAGAAGAAACCCCACCAACGTTCGGACTTCAGGTCTCCGATGTTCCGGGTGGCTGCATCCCTACACCGATGCCGGCCGGTGGCCGTGTATGTCACATCCTGGACGCACGTGTGTGACTTCCCTCGCTCTAGATCCCCTCTCCTCTCGGTTACGACCCTCCGCCATGGCCAAAGCCGCTGGTAACTTGTTGTGTCATCCTCCACCCCAAACCAACGCACTGGTCGAGAGCCTTCCAGCTTCGACTGTGCTCTCTGCAGGACTTACAAAACGCGGTAGCCTTGCTATCGCATCCGGGGGACTGGGGGATGTGTGGGAAGGAGAGCACCAAGGTTCCCGGGTGGCTATCAAAGCTCTTCGCACCTATTCCAATCTGGAGCAGGCGAAAGAGGTGTGCGTTGAACGCATATTCAGTTCCTTTTTAACCTTGTCATGTAGGTTCTGGGGGAATGGATCACAACGTGGAAGAACCTTGACCACCCGAGTATCGCCGTGTTTCGCGGTGTGAACACAGAAATCTTTCCACTCGCGCTCGTTTACGATTGGGCTGGGAATGGCAATATTATCCAATACCTGAAGTTGCATCCCAACGCACCACGAATCGTCTTGGTAATGATCCTCTGCCGCATCACGTCACCCCGTCTAACCCCGCTTTCTGGCGACAGTTGTTGCAAGTCGCGGAGGGTCTACAATATCTTCATTCGCTCGGCATCCCGCACGGGGATCTCAAAGGGGTGAGCCATTATTGTGTGTACCAGCTGCTGCTTCTGACGCCCTGTTCCTCAGACGAATGTTCTCATCAATGGGTCCGACCACGCTCTATTGACGGATTACGGTCTGGCTGCCATAAACGCCAACCCCAGCTTCACGATGGCCTCGCCAACCGTTGGGAATCCGAGGTGGCTCGCACCAGAAATCATCAACCCGGCTTGTGGTGTGGTATCCACGGTGTCCAAACCTGCCGATGTTTTCGCCTTTGCGATGTTGGTCGCCGAGGTCATGACGGGCAAACTCCCGTTCGAAGGAAAGAGTGATTCAGGAGCCGCCCACCGAATATTCAAGGGGGAACGACCGGAGCTCCCGCAGAACGCTGAGGACATTGGGCTCACCCCCCAGATTCAGGAGCTCCTCCAGAGGTGTTGGGACAAGGACCCCGCGAAGCGACCGACAATCGATGAGGTCGTGACGGTCTGGAAGGGTCCTAGTGAAGCAGAGTGCGTGTAAGGAACATTAAACCACCCGAATTATGACGAGTTCTTCCTGACGCAGGCGATTCTACTTAGTGAATCCCGGCCCACGTCACCACCTACGGCTACGGAAGCTGTACGACAACCGGAACACCAAAGTAAGCATTCCTTGTCCTGCCTAAACGTCGCCACTTTATCGACACGATGTGTGACGACGTTTAGACCCCCGGAGTGCAATAAGGTTCTGGAAGAAGTGGCTTTGTGGCTCGCACTGATCTCGGTGGTTAGACTCCACGCACTCGAGGCTCCCTTACTGGGCCGCATCTTGAGTCAACACTCATACGCAGCATTATGGGGGACCCGCTTCCCTCTCGGCTTTCCGCTTTTTCGTGTGGCCAACCGCTATGCGCGGTGGCTACTCCCTCCAGTATGGTGCGTCCAGCTGGAGGAACGCGATACCCCATCTCCCGTATCCTGGCAAGTTCGCCCGAGGAACTCACTACACTCCACTCCCTTGACACCTCATACATCGTGCCCCTCAGATATACCATGTCCCATCATACGCACCATCCCACCAGCAGTAAATGTAACGCTAAGACGTATAACGTAGCTAGAAACCAGGGTGTTTTACAAAGCTGACTTTCGGGGGGGGGCACAACGCATGTGAATCTTGCCTCGGGGATTGTTCTATGTTTCACCGGTACCGTTCCGTCCCTAGCGAAAGTATGAGCCGAGTCGCCTCGTGCAGACGGTCGATGACGTGGTCCAACAGTCCTGGTAGGAGGTATGGAGTTGACATTGTGGTTCCTGCTCAGAGGGTAGGCACAAGCATTGGCGCCTGGCGCCTTCCCATACCTACTCCCGATCGCCCGGGGAGCCTCCTTTGTAAGCTTGGCAAGAGGGTTCTTCACTGTCAAAACCAGGCCCGGCCACGCTCGCACAGACGTGATTAGCGTCAGGGAGCCCCCCCATTCTCGACGGCTTGGAGAAGAAAGGGAGATTTCACACCTCGAGAACGAGGCCATCTGTGAGCGGGTAAACTCCATGGAACGCCTACACGATTGTGTACAAACAATATTGGGCTCCACTACGGCGTACGGTCACCGCCGTGTTTACACGCAGGGATACACTATTCGGCCAGGTCAAACGTTCCTCTCCTTGTTAACTCCGGCAACAAACACTCAGCGAAATCTCTCATGTTCCGCCTCCCCCCCTCCTGCGTCGCGCATATCACCATTGGACGGGTCAAACGTGACTCCAAGAATTGAACCAAGAGGCGATCAAGATCCAGCCACTGCCCATAATTTGTGGATCGCTTGAAGGCGTCGAATTCGAAGAGGGTCAGGGAGTGGGGAACATAGATCGAGATCTTCCGGAGCTCTTGGTGTTTTAGTATGGTGGTTTGGAATGCCCTGGTGATCCCTTCGACGCTTAGGGATGTGAGCCGAAAAGTAATATCTTGGAGCTTTGTCGCCTTCGAGAGGTCGATTGTGGCTAACCTGACTGGAGATAAAAGTGAGTTACCAGTAAGAACGCAGATGCCGAATGAACGCACCGAGGCGGTCACAAATGATTTCGAGAGATTCGAGGGTATGGGAACACCCCTCCACCAACGCCGTTGTCAGCGAAATGTCATCTTCGAGGTCCCACCTTAATGCGATCTTCCGGAAGTGGATACCGCCCGGTAGGGACAACAATTGACGGGTAATAGGTTCCATCCTTATCATCACGAGCTTGAGAGATCCGGTAAACGTGGGTGGGTTCGAAGGCTGGACGGTGGAACCATCGCTGTCGTCGGTTGCCCCGTTGTAGGAATTGGTCATAGTCAGGTCCTCGAGGAGAGGGAACGAAAGGATGAGGTTGAAAGTCTGCGAGGGTGAGGGGGCGATAAGTCCCACATGGAGAGATTTGACGATGGGTGAGAGTCCGTGGAACGGGAGGAGAGAGCCCGTCAACTTGTCGAAACTGCCCAGTGTCAGGTGCACGACGTGAGAAAAGCTTCGAATCCAACCGCCTGGTTCTGCATCTGTAGTCGTGACGATGTGGGGGCAGTTGATTAGTAGAGTTTTGGTGTAGCAGGCGGGAGAGGTTGAAGGGTCTGGGAATGCCTCCTTCCACGATTCCAGGTGTTCTCCGGTATTGAACCAGACCTCGGCGAAAAGGTGCTTTCGTGCGCGCGGGATCCACGATTTGGAGACGAGACAACAGTTTCTAAGCGTGGATTTGATATTGTGTAGATGGTCGACGATGTGGTCCAGCAGTTCTGCTGGGAGGTGCAGAGCTGACATCGCGGCTTCCGCTCAGGTGGTAAAGCATCCGGCACTTTGACGCCAGTCTTCGGCGATGAAGCATGTTGTACAACTTCCTAGCGGAGCCCCCTGGACATATCTCCTTCACTGAGGTTTGGATATATCGAGCATCATGCTCAACCCCGAGGGTTCAACGTTCAAAAATTTACCACCCAAGCCAGGCTGAGTCGTGCTCATGCGTTTATTATCATTGCATTGGAAAGGCCACCAGGTCTCGACGTCTCGAGTCCTTACAACCACGAGCTGATTAACCCCGTGGTACATGGTACATGATCGTGGAAACGCCGCTTCGCTTCGCCGTGGCATACGCCCAGCAGTGCAAGTTGACAGTAGAAAGCTACGAGGACGACCGTACTTACACTCGGGCACCTATTATTCAACAAGGCCAATCGTCTCTCTCCTTGTTAGCTCCAAAATGGATATCCGACCGTCTGCCCCGCCTGCTACACCCACCATCTTATCGCTTCAATCTCGAAGCTGCTAAACTCCTCGTCATCCCGGCCGAAGCTGCCGAGGCCCGACTGCGTCCTCCCGGCTGCAGTTTTTGGAAGGACAGGGTGGGGATGGGTTGGAGTGTTTCGTGCGAATGTTGCGGGCCCGAATGCCACTCCTGTGGTACTCGAGTGTCCCAAGTGATTGAATGTGTTGGTTGAATGGTATCGTATTCTCTATGGGGAGCACACAACGAAGGTAGACATATCAGTTCCGTAACAGAAACGAACAAGTGGATAGCTGCCAGGTTGTGGGTTGCGCTAGGGTGGAAGAAATGGAACGGAGGACGCACTAGCGGCTGTCCCACTTACCCAGGGCATAGACCTTGCTACCAACGGGAGGGTAGTTGACCCCATGGAAAGGTGAATACAAGGTCCTTCGGGCCACACTGCGACGAGTAGTACCGCAATTGGACCAAGGCGCACATCATTTATCCAGGTCAAGTATCCCTCTCCTCGTCACCTCTGGCATCGACCACCCAACGCAACCCTTCATGTCCCGTCCCTCCCCAACCCGCGTGCCGCATACTACCCTTGGGCGAATCGAACGCGACTCCCAGAGTTGGACCAGGAGGCAATCAATGTCTGACCACTGCCGACGTATTGCCCCTCCAATGGCCTGCCTGACGTTGGCATTGCTATTGACGAGGACCGTGTAGAAAGGCACGTAAATCGAGACTTGTCCGGAGATCCTTGTGTTCGGGTGTGATGGTCTGGAGCGCCATACTGATCCAGTCGACACTTTCTGAGCTGACCCCGAGGTACACGGATTCGAGTCTCACCGCCTTCGAGAGGTCGATCGAAGCTGACCTCTCCTCGGCTAAAAAAAGAAGTAAGCCCTTAGTGCGGACGCGGTGCCGGACGGACGTACCAAGGAGTTCGCAAGTGATATGGAGAAATTCAAGGGTATGAGAACACTTCGCCACCAACGCCGCTGCCAACGGACGATCTTCCCGGCAGTTCAACGTCAAAGCTACGTTCCGGAAGTGGATACCGCCTGGTAGGGACAACAACCGACGTCCGAGAGGGTTCATCCCTTCTTGCTGAAAGAGTGTGAGAGATCCTGTCATGGGCGGACTCGAAAGGTGGACAGGCCCATCGGGACCATCGCTATTGTCGATCACCGCGTTGTTGGTGACCACGGCTAAGTCCTTGAGAAGTGGGAATAAAAGGATGAGATCGAAAATCTGTGAAGACGGAAGTGTGGGAGCTGTCACACAGAGAGGGATTGGATGGTGGGTGAGAATTTGTGGAATAGGATAAGAGAGATCCCCGCGTCGACGTACGTTCTTTGTCAAATGACAGTGCCGCTACCTTCAGGTACACGACGCGGGAGAAACTTTCAATCCAGCCACCCTCTCCTGCATTTGTGACTGGGACCTGGAGGCAGTCGACGAGTAAAGTTTTGGTGTAATGGGCGGGAGATGTTGAGGGATCTGGAAACGTCTCCTTCCATGATTCCAGCCGTTTCATGGTGAGAAAGTTGATAGCGGCGAAAAGGTACTTTCGGGTACACGGGATCCACGATTTGGTGACGAGGCAACAACCCCTCAGCGCGTATTCGTCGTCACATAGAAAGTCGATGACGTGATCCAGCAGTTCCGCTGGGAGGTGGGTTTCGACATCGTGGTAACCGCCCAGATCATCCGCACTGGCGCCTGGGGTACGTCCCCGCTTGGCCGTGTAAATATCAAATCACGAGATGGATCCTGCTGAGTAACTCAAGCGCTCTGGGGAGTTTTGCTTAGACTGGAGGACCGCCCGGCCCTCAGGTACACGACGAATGGCATCTATCGTGTCTACTGAGGCCTATACAGCGACGTTAGATCGGGTCAACTATCCCTCTCTTCGTTATCTCCGGTAACAAGCACCCAATGCAATACTCCGTGTTTTGCCCTTCCTCCCCTCCCCTCGCACATCCTACCCTCGGGCGAATGGAATCCGACTTCCAGAATTGGACGAGAAGGTGATCGAGGTCCGACCACCACCTAGAGGCCGTTTCTCCAAGGCAACGCCTGATGTCGACACCGATACGGAAGAAGGTCAAATAGGAGGGCAGATAAATGGATATTTGTCGAAGATTTCGATGCTGGGGTGTGATGGATTGAAGTGCCACGACCATCCATCCGACGCTCTGCGATCCGGGTCGAAAAACCAAATCGCGGAGCTTTATCACTTCCGAGAGGTTGAATGAGACTGGCCCCCGATCCGACTAGAAACAAAGTTGAGTTATTGATGCGGAAGCAGATATAGATGAACGTACGATGGATGTTTGAGTAACATCGAGAGATTCAAGGGTGTGAGAGCACCTGACCACCAGCTCCGCCACCCACCAAAAGTCCCTCTCGTGAGCCCACGAGAGCGCGACCTTTCGGAAGTGAAGACCGTTCGGTAGGTCCAGCAGTTGGCGCGCAGCATTCCCCGCCCCTCCGAGTATATGAAAGTCAAGAGACCCAGTGAACACGGGTGACGTTGAAGGGACTACCGTCCGTGGCCCATTGGGACCGCCGTCATTGACCCACGACTCATTGTGACCTATCAGGCTCAGGTTCTCGAGAAGGGGGAAGGAACAAACGAGGTCGAAAACCTGTGGATATGGAAGGATGATGTGACTTATCCGGAGCGACTTGAGGGCTGGTGAGAATTTGTAAAATGAGGCGAGGGAAACCTCCAAGGCACCAATGTACCGTGCTTGATCGCCGTTGTCCAGATCCAAGCTTTTTACACCAGAGAAAACTCGAATCCAACCACCCTCTTCCGCATCTGCTGCCACCACGAGCCAAGGGCATCCAACGAACAGGGTGTGAGCGTAACACGCTGGGGAATTCGCAGCGTCCGGAAACCTCTTCTTCCACGACTCGAGTACACTTGCGGAACGGAACTGGATATTGGCGAATAGGTGTCTTCGGGTGCGTGGAACCCATGATTTCGAGACAGGGCAACACTGCTTGAGTGCCTCTGGTTCGTCGTGTAAGAAGTCGATGATGTAGTCGAGTATCTCTGGTGGGAGGTACGGATTCGACATCGTGGTTTCGGTCAAGAGCCTGAGCGCGCCGGAGCTTCCGCTTGATGCTTTACTGTTTACCTGCACTCAACCGTCATTCATGTCAATCGACTGCCTGCCTTTAGTCACCCTGAGGACCTTAAGGACACCTTACGAAACGGTTGGTGTGTGAGAGCAGGAGGGTCGCTTGTGGATCGCGGACCCGAAGCCCCACCACCACATCCTCCAGAAATCGGGGTATCTGCACAGGAAGCCGAAGAGCGCTCAGGAAGGGACATCGTTGGTGGCCGGTCGTGGCATTACTTGGGCAGGAGGGCTCCGCTGCGCCCACCGGCTCCTGGCGCGTTGGTGGCTGGTGGTTCGATACTGGAAGACGAAACGGAACGCGGCGGTTCAATCCCTTTCGCGGAATAATGGGATATATGGGCCACTGTTTGATGTATGCAACAGTGGCTTGGGAAATGGTACTAACTTGGAAAGACCATCCGGTTTTTGAAGATTGGAACATACAACAGACCGTAGAATTACATCAGTTCAATCGTCTATCAGGTCAATTATCCCTCTCTTTGTTGCCTCCGATAACAAACATCCTACGCAATATCTCGTGTTTTGATTCCACCTCTTCTGCGTCGTGCATACGACCTTTGGGCGGATCGAACGCGACTCCCAGAATTGGACGAGAAGGCGGTCGAGGTCCAACCACTGCTTAGAGATATCTCCTCCAATGGCTTGTCTGACGTCGGAACTGACGTCGATGAGATCGAAGCGGGAGGGGGCGTGGACGGAGATGCGGTGGAGATCCCGATGTTTGGTGGTGATAGTTTGGAGTGTCGCGGTGACCCATGCCACGGCCGGGGATTGAGGCCGAAAGACCGCATCTCGGAGTTTTGTCACTTTTGAGAGGTCGATGGAAGCCGGGCCAGAGTCAACTGCGGACGAAGGTAAGCCACAGCTCAGCGAAGAATCAGAACGAACGCACATGGGGGGTAACAATCAGCATCGAGACATTCGAGGGTATCAACACACCGCGTCACCAACTCTGTTATCCACCGAAGGTCATCCTCTTGAAACCACGAGAGCGCGAGCTCCCGGAAGTGAAGACCGCCTGGTAGGTCCAGTAGTCGACGGGCGGGGTGCCCCATCTCACCGCGTACGTGAAGATCAAGGCACCCGGTGAGCGCTGGTGAGGTCAAAGGAACTGTGTGGTCTGCGATCCACGAAAATCACCGTCATCGCTCGACGACAGGCTACGGCCGAACATGGCAAGGTCCTCGAGAAGAGGGGAAGAAAGAACGAGGTTGAAAATCTGTCGGTACGGGAGGAAGAGAGAAGCTACGTGGAGTGACTTGAGAGTCGACCAGAACTTGTGGAACGGAATGAGAGAGTGTTTTTCCAGGTCGTCGGCGGTCGCCCGTCGGTCGCCGTCCATCGATAGCCAACTCAACCTTAACCGTACAACTCGAGGGAAGGTTTGAATCAAACCACCCGCCCGGTCATCTGCCATCATGACGAGCTGAGTGCAACGAACGAACATGGTGTGGGTATGATACGCGGGAGAGTTTGAAGGATCCGGGAAGGTTTTCTTCCAGAATTCGATGTGTTCTGGGAAGTTGAACACGACCTCGGCGAAGAGGTGCCTTCGGGTGCGCGGAATCCATGGTTTAGAGACAAGACAGCACGCCTTGAGTGTCTCTGGTTCGTCGTGTAGGAGGTCTACGATGTGGTCGAGGGTTTCCGGCGGGAGGTAAAGGATCGACATCACGGTTCCGGTGAAGTCGGCGGAACTCCCCGTTTTGACGCCTTGCTCCCGTTGCTCAGCCAGTCCCTGGGGATCACAAACCTCGAGACGGAACTGCCCTCCTTGCAGACACCCAAACGTGTGACCAGCATACCACCTCGAAACAGATCGTGGATCATGATTGTCGTGAAGAGACCTCTGCGTCCGAACGGGCACCGATAAGAGTATGATTGAGCCCGAACGCCAGGGCGCCTCCCTCCCAAGCAGCGCTCTCGAAACTGGGGCCACGGCCGCCGCCTCACTGCCTTACAAGAGAGTCCAGCAATGACATCGGGTCGCGGGTCTAAAAAATCACGACAGCGAGCCTGAGATCCACAAGAAATGCCCAAAGAGTCACGTGGTTTGCTGTTCACACAAACAAAAGACAAGGGAAACATAACTCCCAACATTTGTGCGACACCACGTAGGAAATAGAGCAGTGTAGCAGTGGGAAGACCATCCTCCAGCCACTCACGTGTGGCGCAACCAAAGGTTGGAGAGACCCGCCGCTCTGATGACCTGACGTCGAAAATTAAGGACCGCATCTCTAGGAGGCGAACGCGAACCCGCTCACCAGAGGACACTCCCCCCACTCCCCCTTTCCTCTTCTCGAAATTCCTCGTCACTAACACCACCACCATCGTTGGCCCTGTCAACCTATCAGCAGAGTTTCACATGCGATACGTGTTTCTCGAGCTCCATCATATCGGGCTGCGGAAATGCATTCTTGGACGGGCTAAAAGTCCTAACGGTCTTGAGTCCCACCCCTCTTAATGCCCTCGCCGCCGCAGTCCTCACAACACCCTTGAAGTCAAAGTCCCGGTCGTCCATGATAACAAGCTCCTCCAACCTGGGACAGGCCACATCTCCCGAAGAATTCATACTGGGGTCCAAGGCGCGGACGAAGGCGAGCGGGTCCACGCATCGATCAAGGGTGAGGGTCATTGGAAGAAGCACCCGGTAAAGGGGATCGCCGGACGGGGAGCTGCCACGCTCGATTTCCAGCCATTTGGTCTTGGAGGTGTCGAAATGGGCGAGAGATTCAAGCACTGGGAGGGTCCCGCAGACTCGGGAAATCATCTGGACCTCCCCGTTTGGCCCACTGAATCGCATGTATGCATCCCGCTCCGGGGATTGGTTTTATTGTGGTGAAGTTAGAGAGATTCCTGAACCTGGGGGGGCGGCCCTCGATTGGGGGATTGGGTAGGTCTATCTCAAATGCGCGCCAACCGGGATCAACAGGTGGTCGAAAAAGTGGGAAGACGGATAAGCACCAGCGTCCATCCTCTGCAAACACGCCAGTGGCACCAACCACTCGTTTTGAACATGAGGGGTTGTGGCTATGTAGCGGGTGTCAATTTCGCGGAGGTAAGGAGCGCATTCGAAGAAGTCAAGGAGTTGCCCGGCGGAGACCTCTGGCGAGCCGTAGCCCAACGCGAACGGCGTGAGGTTGACCATGTTCCTCCAGGGTAACTCGGTCCGAACGGTCTCCAGACACAACTTGCGCAATGAAGAGAGATCCCCGTTGAAGAGTGCAGATAGGGGTGTTGGGTCATCATCGCTTCGTATTGACAACACCTCAAGCAGAGGAGCGGGGCGAGATAGGTAGGTCCTGGTGAGTCGTAGATCTCCCGGCCATACATTGATATCTACGGATTTGAGCCGTTCAGTAGCGCTGGAGATGAGCTTGAGGGAGGGTTCAAAGTGATACACGTCATCGGCACTCCTCAGTGACAGATTGATGGGGGAGGACTTTGAGAGTTCGAGGTAGACACGAGTTTTGTTCGGATCCGTGCAGGTGAGGTCTATCCACAAAGAGGCACGCGACACGAACAACTCCCTCCAAGTCTGGCATACGTGGGTTAGCGCGATCGCGTCTTTGTCTCTGTCGCCCACGTCCCAAAAGTCCGGAACGAGAGCAAGGACTTCGGGAGGGATACGGTTTATTGGCGCGACCCTGTTCCGCCATGACCGAATCAGCAGAAGGACTTCAAAAGCGTCTTGCTCGGGAACGTCTAGGCAGGTTGCTGCGGTCCTGAAGCTCAGATTTCAGTGCTCCAACGCGACGCGATCCAAGGCCCCAGACGTACATCGCGTCGAGAGTTGCACATTGTAACAGTTTCTTGGTTGTGCGTAAGTGCTGAAAGATGTCGGGGCCCCGACCGGTGGTGGGGGTGGACATGACCGTCAACGATGAGAGACGCCAAACCCTTGAGCGATCACCCGGTTGGCTAGTTCAAACAGACTCGGACCCACCGTACCAGTGGGTCGGGAGGATCGCGTAGGCTGGAATCAAACCTCGGGTTCAGATCTAGAGGGAAACACTTCTGAACTTTCTTGCATCGTCGGCAGGGTTTACGCCCCATTTATCAACGTAAAAAACCGCCCAGGTACGCGTCAAATGACTATCCTCTGTACGGAACGTGGTAGTTGTTGGTAATTGCGAACGCCTGCACGCTGAAATAATAAGCCACATGTTGGGGCTAGAACATCAAGCCGGTTGCTGTTGAGTTAACAAAAGGGTAACACTGGCCGAGCACTTCACCTTCCGCACACGAGGCCTCAGGGTAAGTAAGGTTCTCAAAGTTCAGTTCATCAACGGAACCGCCAGGCCGACTGAAACCACCAGAATTGTCACC
>Ga0307516_10004296_pt1 | contig 17686 bp, 19 predicted proteins | sample 19_EM_MG_FD_203310 | JGI IMG/M metagenome (GOLD analysis project Ga0307516, IMG submission 203310) | Populus trichocarpa ectomycorrhiza microbial communities from riparian zone in the Pacific Northwest, United States - 19_EM | ecosystem: Host-associated > Plants > Roots > Unclassified | place... | reverse complement strand
GGAACGGAGAACGCCTCGCAAATCGAACGCACAAACCCCCAATACAGATCAAAAGGAAAAAAAAACGAAGAAAAAAGAAGAAAAAAGAACTACATACATACACTCTCGCCCCAAGCCGACCAGAAAAAAAAGAAGAAAAAAAATACAGCGTCGAAGGAACGACTCGGAAGGATCCAAGCACTACATACTCTCTCTCTCTCCCCTCCCGCTGATAGGAAAAAAAAAGACGATTGATCCGGCTGCTGCCCCCTCCTCCCGCGGCGTGCTACGCACAGCAAACTGCAGGTAAGAGTGAAAAGGACATCTCGAGATCTGAGGTCAGCATCACCACCCGCGGGAATTGCAATCGAGTGAGAAACCCCAAGATCCGAGTGCCGCAACAAGCAATGAGAAAACCCGAAGCCAAAACCCAACCCGCCGGAGTACCCCCCCATCCCCTCCTTCACCTACCGCTTCGACCGCCCCATCCATTCATCCATTCTTCCATCCATCCATCCATCGAATTCGTGAGCACCTACAAGTCAGAGATTAGTCATTCCTTCCAACCGTCCGGCATCCATCCATCCTTCCAACCCCGTCCGTTCGCCGCCTCCGGTAACAAGCACAGCTGCACATACAGCTTAAGATGGTAGTGGACACGAGGTAACAAAAGAAGGAAAAACGAAACAAAAAAAAACAGACACCATATTCCGCTCCCCCCCACCCCCCTAATCCTCCCAGAACAAACAATATAATCGAATACAACGGAGTCAAAATCGAAAAGGGCCCTTAAGGCAATGGCCCTCCATACAGGCAAACAGATCCGTCGAGGAGGCAAAAATCCTAGGAACCAGCTTTTTTGTTCGCGCACGCTGCCAAAACGTCCACAAAATTGCGCCTGGCGGAAATAGCAAAGCAAAAACTGTTAAAAATGAACTTTCCAACTAAGGTGGCACATGCATCGCGAAGGCCCCCCCCCCCCCCCCCTCCCCGTCCGGAGATATATCCGTGGGTTCGGGGCGCTCGGCATCCTCACATCCTCCTCCTCTTCTTTCTGGGTTTAGACTTGGAGTCGTCCGATTTCGTGTCGATGACGGCCTTCTTGGCAGCCGCAGCCACTTGACGTCCTCGTCTGGTACCCGCTTCGTCTTCCGAGACACACTGATCTGCAGGCACTCCGGCATCCTGGCAGCGCCGACACGGACGTTGGCGATCACAGCCCTTCTTCGATTTCCTGCAGCGCTGACATCTCGGCCTGAGCTCATCCACCTCTACGCCAACCGCAAGCGATGCCGACTGGTCTGGGGACAGGGGCGTGCTGATTCCAGCATCTGGGGTGCTGTTGGGCTGAGCATTGCTGGTCCTTCCGCTCGAAACGGACGCAGACACCGATGGATTTCGGCTAGCTGGAGGAGACGCGGGGGAGATTGGGTAGCTTGGTTCCTGCTTGACAGCGGGCTGGTGTGGCCGGGATTGGAGCGGAGCAGGCTGCTTCCTCCTGATGATGATTTTGGCGATACCCCGCGGCAATTGCTGCGTCGGCTTCGAGTGCAGTACACGCACGGTCATGGGTGCGGAGAGGGGCGAGAAAGCAGCTTGGAGAGCCGTCGCAGCGGCAGCCACCTTGCTCTCGCGACGCATCTTGAGGGGCACGTCCTCGAGATCTTCCTCGTGGCCGGGACCCTCACCTTCTCCCTCGGCAGCGTAGGTTTTATCTCCCTCGCCGTCGCGCGTGGCCAGCTCTTCGTTGCAGTGGCGGACCGTGCGATGGGCGCGTATCACCGACTCGTTGCAAGGCCTCGGCGGTCGCGACACGAATGGGTGGGCAGGCGGTCGGTTCTCGGAATCGTCGTCGCTTGGCTCGGTAGTATCGCGGGAAGGAGGGCTCTCGTCCAGGCTTTGGGAATTACGGTCCCTGGGGCAGGCGGCTGGGTTGTCCGGAAGCCCCTCGACAGGGAGAGGGTCCGGAAGCTCAGTCGTGTCGCTGCGGCCATCGTAGTCGCCGTAGTCGCCGCAATCGGACGAGAAGCCGTCACGCATGTCGTCGGTCGTAGATGCGGTGGTGGCGGTGCCAGCGTTGACGTTGCCCAGCCGCATCAGCTGGATGGCAACATCCTCGTCCGAAATGCAGGAGGTCACGGTCGGCGCCGGGGTTGGGACAGCGCCCGGGTGGTTGGGGTGGGTTGGCGCACGGTTGGGGCGATAGACACGCGGTCCCACCGTGTTGGAGGGGGAAGTAGGATGGCAGAAGCTGAAGTGCCGGTTGGAATACGGCGTGGCGAGCTGAGCGACACGGCACGCAGGGCTGGACGAGAGGGAGCCGTCTTGCGTGAGGAGGCTGGCAGGAGGGAAGAGCGGCAATTCCTGTCCATCGAATTAGACTCGTCGCCACAAACAGGCGGGCAGCAACTCACGTCTGAAGAGAATTTGGGGCGTTTCCTCCTTGAGCCCTCAACAATGTTCTCGACGCTGATGTCAGCGCTCGCGACGGACGCCGCCTTCGTGCGCGGCTCCTCCTCGTCCTCGGGCAACAGCGACGGGGGGTGTGGCAGTCGGCGCCACGGTCCGTCGTGCTGGACCATGTCGAGCTCCGTGTCCGAATCGAGGCAGAGAGCCGGCCGCTTCAGCGACCTTCCGTGGCTGCCGTTCAGCTGCACTCCAGTGGCGCTAGCACTGCGCCTTCCGCGGGTCTGGGGCGAAACGCTGCGGCTCGTGGGAAACGCGGATGACCTGGTGGACACGCCTTGCGGCTGCCTCAGGTTGTAGGGATGTCTGTAGGCAAGGCCGCCGCGCACGCTGTCCTCGATGCGCACGTACACCGGCATCCCGTGCACGAAGTTGTCGTAGCTCGGGATGAACGAGAGGCCGTCGGCATCCTCCAACGATATGCCGAGGTCGTACTGCCGCGACATGCCGAACAAGTGCTTGACGGTGTCCATTATCGAATCGGTGGTGTCGTGCGGCCGGATGTGGAACGTTTTTGGTTCGCAGTGCGAGTCGCGCAGAGTGAAGGAGACGGCCTTGCTGTCGCCGTTCGGCGAGACGGGCTTCGGCGTTAGCGCAGGACCGCCGGCGGGAGGGGTAGTAGTTCCAGCCGGCGGCGGCGGCGGCAGAGGGCAGGGTTTGTGCTGCGCTGGGGCGACGGAATCGCTGGACAGGATGAGCGACAACATGTCCATGGCTGATTTACGGCTTCTGCAGGCCGTTGGTCGCCGAAGTCGCGTGGCGATGGAAGCAGCAGCAGCGGACGCTTCGCGGGCGCTCGGTGGGTGTTGACAATCCTTCGGGGGAAAATAGCGCACAAGGATCCGGAGACGGCTTCAGACCCGTGGCAGAAGCGACAGATATGGCGGAAGCAGACTTTTTGGGGGGTGGGGGGGGGGGGCAAATGACCTGGACTTGGGGCACGGTTAGCCGGGCGGTCTCAACCAAGTGCGCTCGACAGAAAGCAGCTCAAACGATGGGGGGGGGAGCAGTGCGCCATCGCCGCCATCACCGCAAGCGCGGACAGCGGCAGAGACTGGGGCCATCGCTGCGCGGGCAGCCGCGCAGGCAAAGAGACGTGCGTCGGGAGCCCGCGTGCGCCGCATGGGTGATCTCTCGCTGCATCGGGAAAGGAGACAACCGAACAACTGGTACCTTCAGGCGAGCAGGAGCACGCTACGCAGGGAGCCGAGCCGTGTGGGCGCGAGTCGAGGCGAGAGGCAGCGACGGAGCGGGCGGCGGTCGGGCAGGATCGTAGGATGGCAGGAGGAGACGAGGCAAACGGCAGGCGGGCGATGATGGAGGCGGAAGCGCGCGCCGCCAGGGACGAGCTCGCGACGAGTGGGATCGACTGCGAGCGGCAGAGGCAGAAGCAGAAGAAGAGGCAGAGGCCGAAGCCGAAGCAGAAGCCGAAGCCGAAGCCGAAGCAAGCAGAAGCAGAAGCAGGAGAGGGATGGTGGAGGGCAGGCTGCGACGCGGTGAGCACGGGCACGGGGAGCGACGACGACGAAGACGACGAAGACGAAGAGGGGCAGTCTCTCTGGCAGGACGGGAAAGCGGCAGCGTGGCGGCAGGCAGAGGGTGGACGAAGGAAGAGGAGAGGGTGGGGTGGGGGGGCAAGGGGGGGCGGACCGCGGGTATCGTCGCAATGCGCGGCGTGGATGGGTGGTGGTGGTGGTGGTGGTGGAGGTGGTGGTGGTGGTGGTGGTGGAGGTGGTGGAGAACGCGGAGAAGGGGGTGGTGGAGCAGATTGTGTTTTTTAGCGGTGCTGGCTGCGTCAGCGGAGGTGGCGCGGCGGAGCGGTGGAGCGGCGGTATGCTGGGTGTGCCGGAGCGGGCGGGCTGGAGAAAGCAGCGGAAAATGCCAGTGGACGGGCGGGCGCACTCAGAACCGCGCAGCCGGGGCAGCAGCAGGAGACGACTGTCCTCCCACGCGGCCGGCGCTGGGGGCCCTGGCCCCGAGCCGTCGTCGCCTGCACGAGACACCGTGCCTCGATGTCCCGTCCCCGCCGCCGCACGGCCGTCAAATTCCTCCTGTTGGTTGGCTGCACGCACGCACAGCAGACAAAACCATGGCATCGCTGGAGAGCAGCAGCGCAGCCGCTGCGACCACAGAAAGCGGCGACACCGCGCCGGAAACAGCGCCAGAGCAGCGCTCCGCTTCCGGTTCGTGCGCCGCGCCCGGCGACGCATCGCTGCTGGCGATGCACATTCAGCGGACGGACAGCCTTCGCCGCCCTCTCTCTCCGGCCACCCGGCGGCGGGCCGGCCGTCGTGAGGCATGTCCCGGCTCCGGAGTGAAGAATCCGCCCATTCTCGCCCCGCTTTCGACCGTGGGCTCTCCGGCGCCGGTCGCTGTGGCTTGTTCCTCCCTTGTCCGGCCCCATTCCTCCCACCAATGGCGGCTCCGCATTCCAGAGCAAAGCCGAGCGCCTCCCGCCAACACGACGGCAGCGCGCCGCCCAACGGCAACGTGCGGATTACGCAGATGGCTAGATATCTGTCCGGCGATGGCTGTCCGCGATGCGGATCGTACGCATGTGCCCCATGTACCTGGCCGGGGCGCACACCAGTGCCATCCCCGGGCGTCTTCGCTCGTTCTCCGCTTCGATCCGTGTGTTCTCCGGCGTCGGTTCCGTTCGTATCTGCGCTGTCGTTGTGTGGTTGCTCGCTGCCCTCCCGGATGCTGAATGGAGCTGGTACACCCGCGCAGCCATGCCGCCATGCCCGGTTGACGCAGCGTGTTGCGAGCCCGCATGCGGCCCGGCGATTGGCTGGCAGCACTCGCAAATCCTGATCCTTTCTTGTCGCTGTGTAGTTTTGGCTGTAGATATGTAGGACGTCCGGCGGACAGCAGATCGCGGATTGCTGGCGGGGGGAGGGCTATCCACCACCGGATTTCCCGGGATGCATGCATCGCCATCCATCCACGATCGATGTGTGTGTGCGGCGAATCACGATGGGGCCCTGGGGAGAAATGTCCCGGGACGCTGCGTCGCCGGCGGGGTGTCCCGGCGAACGAACAAGCGCAGCGGATGGCGCTCTGCTCGCGCATGGTCTGGCGCCGACAATGGAACGCGATGGAAAGGCGCTTTCACAAGTATGTAGACCATGTGCATCCGTGTGCGGACTGTGCCAATGTGTAGAATACACCCGTGGGCGGACTGCGCCATTGTGTAGACTACACCCGTGTGCAGACTGCGCCAATGTGTAGACTACATCCGTGTGCAGACTACGCCAATGTGTGGACTACATCCGTGTGCAGACTGCATCAGTTTGCAGACTGCATCAGTTTGCAGACGACATCAGCACGCAGACTGCATCAGTTTGCAGACTACATCCGCACGCAGACTGCATCAGTTTGCTGCATCAGTTTGCAGACTACATCCGCACGCAGACTGCATCAGTTTGCAGACTACATCAGCACGCAGACTGCATCAGTTTGCAGACTACATCCGCACGCAGACTGCATCAGTTTGCTGCATCAGTTTGCAGACTACATCCGCACGCAGACTGCACGGCGCAGCGTTTCGGGCGGAGCAGGCAGCCTTGGATATACACATCTATCCGGCCCAGCGTCGCATACAAAGACGAATCCGGGGGGGGAGTCGGTGGGCTTTTGCGGGGCAAGCGCATTCCTGGCCGTCATGTGTGCCGCGCCGTCGTGAATTCCGGGAACCTGGCGACAGCACCGCCACCGCTGGGGCGAGCCGGCGCTCCGTGGCGGCCGAGAGAGCGCGGCACTGTGGCGGGCAAGTTTCGCTGCGAAGACACTGCGATCTCGCTGTGCTGATCTCGTGCATGCGGGGTGTGGGGGATGCTGGGTGCGTGGTGGTTGCACACCGTCTGGCAAGCAGAAACGGCGTCGGGATTCGGGATTCCGCAAGCGCTTCGCTGCGCGGGGAGGGGAGTTGCCACGGAGAACACGCCGATTCGCAGACGGCGCAGGCGGTGGCATACATACCCACTGAGCACCGGCGAGGGCGATATGGCCGGGGATGGAAACGCCGCACGGGGGAAGTGTCCGCTCCGAGTCACGTGACACCGCGCGACACGCGTCCCGCGCGCGACATGCCGCGCCGCAAGCCGGGAACGGTCGCCAAAACGCCAATCCGCGCTGACAGCCGCTCTGTCTGGCCCTGCGATCGCGGCTCTGTTGCCCACGGAACCGCCGTCTTTCCGGCGTGGCCGCGGCCGCTCACCCTCTTGGATTTCGCTGGTCGGGGGAGACGCGACGAACGATCCCGAGACCCTGGTCATGCGCAACGCCCGCGAGCCTCTGCTGTCGCTCACCCGCAGTTGTTGTAGCAACCGCCCGCCGGCGCAAACGCCTCGTAAACACCGAAACTCGTCCTTTCCTCCAACCTGTCTAGCCGTCTCCCTTGCATTCCCCTAGCCCCGTCCCTCTTCCTTCCGACCCACACTCGGACAACAACACCCCCCCTCCTCCGCTGCGGTAGATATGCTAAGCTAAATAAAAAAACACACCCAACAACGACAACTCTCCTTCCCGCGCCGCTTCGCTAACTTCTCGCCCTCGCCCTCGCCGTCTACGCTCCAGCTCCTCTCCCTTTTCTCTTCTTAGCTCTCTGCCATCCCCCCGTTTCTCACTATCTCCTCCTCCCCAACAACAACAACAACAACAACAAGAACAACAACAGCAGAGTCGGGCCGGCGTCCTCTCATTCTGCACACCGTCATCCACATCAATCGTTTGCCGGCTACATCCCACTAATACAGCGCCCCGTTGTATCGCCCGGAGATACATACATATCTACACACACTCACCGTGGCTATGGATACAAAGGTATGTTCAACTCGCGTTGTGTGCTCCTTCTCGTCCCTGGTCGCAAGACTCCCCCCCCTCCCCCCGCATCTGCTCAAAGTCGTGTGAAACCCTCCGTGAGCCTCCCCCAATCACCCATCTGTCATTTTGGATACCTCCCTTTCGCTATGTATGCCTGTTGCATCTTGATACTTGTTTGCTATGCATGCCCGCTATCAGGCTCCAACTCAATCCTGGGAAACATCTCTTCATCTCGATACTTGTCCCCTATGCATGCCTGTTGCATCCCGATACTTGTCCGCTGTGCATGCCTGTCGCATCTCGATACTTGTCCGCTATGCATGCCTGTTGCATCCCGATACTTATCCGCCCTGTGGCTAGCCTGTTCGCCCTACTCGCTCCAAGCGCGCTCGTCTCGATGAAAATGTCGCCGTCGTGAACAAGAAACCCGAGAAGCCTGTCGTCGGAGGTGGTCTCAAGGCTGCCGCCCGTCGTTCCGGTTTCGAGGCTGCGTACAACAAGACTGCCACCCGGGTCCCTGGCAAAGAGAACGGAAAGATTGGCGCTGTCGACAAAGAGTTCCAGAAGTTTACCGCCATCTCGAGACCTGCGCAGCGCAGCATCGCGCTCAATCAGGCGGCCCCTCTTCAGCAAGCTAGACTCCACAAGCCCACCTCTCGCAAGACTCAGGTTTACGAGGACAAGAAACAGAGCCCAAAGGTGGTCCGTGATGCCGTGACTAAGAGGGATTCCCAATCGCACGCGGCGCCTCGTGCCGACTACAAGCGCATCGTGGAACCTGCCAGACCTACCACCCGCGTCAAGAACCAGGAGGTGAGAGACGAGCCCGTCTACTCGGACGAGCAGCCTTATCGGTTTTACGGTGACTACGAGGAGGGACACGCTTCCGATATCGAGGAGCAGAGACCGGCCGTCGACACCAAAGCTCGGTTCAATGCCGATGTCGAGGCTGTCTCGGAGGATGAGGGAAGCGTTGGCGAGGACCACACCGCGGATTACAGCGTTTCGCGCTCCCGTGGCCATGAAGATTTCACCGAGAATCACCGCCCCACCGAAGACGTCTCCGGAGTGACTGCTCAGGTCGTCCTCCCGAAGTGGAACCTCAAGGCTAGAAAGGAGATCGCGGAACTCAATGCTGCGTATGGCAGTATGATTGACGAGGATGAAGTCGGTGATATTTCTATGGTTGCTGAGTACGGTGATGAGATTTTCGCGTACATGCGGGACCTAGAGGTGAGTTATCTGGCTTGCAGTTTTCCAGTGACTGTTTCCTAACCCCGTTGCAATTCAGAAAAAACTGGCCCCCAATGGCAGCTACATGGATTTTCAGTCCGAGATTCAATGGTCGATGCGCGCCATCCTTATCGATTGGCTGGTACAGGTCCACTCCCGATTCGGCCTCCTCCCCGAGACTCTGTTCCTCTGCGTCAACTTTGTCGACCGGTTCTTGTCGGCCAAGGTTGTTTCGCTTGCCAAGCTGCAGCTAGTTGGTGCTACTGCGCTCTTCGTTGCTGCCAAGTACGAGGAGATCAACTGCCCCTCCGTCCACGAAGTTGTCTATATGGTCGACAACGGATACACTGCCGAGGAGATCCTGAAGGCTGAACGGTTCATGCTTTCGATGTTGAACTTTGAGCTGGGATGGCCAGGGCCAATGAGCTTCTTGAGGAGGGTCAGCAAGGCGGACGATTACGATCTTGAGACTCGTACCCTCGCAAAGTATTTCCTCGAGATCACGGTCATGGATGAGCGCTTCGTTGGCACTCCTCCCAGCTTCTTGGCTGCGGGTGCTCACTGCCTGGCGAGGCACATGTTGAAGAAGGGCATTTGGGCATGTCCCCTCCGCTCCCCAGATTAAACGATTGCTAATGGTTCGGCCGCAGACTGCTGCCCACACCTTCTATTCGGGGTACACCGCCAGCCAGTTGCAGCCTTTGATTCTTCTCTTGGTGGAATGCTGCGAAGACCCGAGCACTCACCACGCCTCTGTATTCAGGAAGTACACCGACCGCCGGTACAAGCGCGCCAGCTTGTTTGTGTCGAAGTGGATGTCTGGGCCCGATGGTCCTGGCAATGGCAAATGCTAGACTATGGAGTGATTTTGATCACCAAGGGTATGACTGCAGTGTACTTGCAGCTACGGCGATACTTTACTTTGTTAACATGGCGACATTGTTTCGGGTTTCCTTGTTTTTTTTGTTTGTTTTTTTGGATCGATCCGATGCCACAACCTTGGATTTCCACCATACTCTTTTACTTCCCCTCCCCCTTTACTACGTCCTCAAGGGCGAGAAACGTTATTGTTTCTACTTTCGGCCATCACCAGAGGGAAACGATGCGTTTTAAAATGGGGTGGAAGTGGGAGCGTTTCACAATATCGCGTTGACCGTTAGTTTGTAATGGTTGTTTTCTCTCTTTTTCTTTTCCCCCTTCTTTTTTTCCCCCCTTCATTTTGATTCTTCACTGTGTGATACCTGGTCAGTGGTCAAAATATCCGTGGATGAGGATACTAACCTATGGACCCTAACTTCTATATTGGTCTGTTATAACAGTTTTTGAAGCTATTTCTTTTGTATGCGTCCGTAGATTGGGGGATGGGAGGATTGGATGGGGAACCTGGATGGCTGTGTTGCTTCTCTTTTGGTGTAAAGTTATTACTCACGACGGTTACGAATGCAAAATTATCTTCTGCTTCCTAAACAATCATGGAGGCGTGGGATATAAGCGTGAACAGCGGCTCACGGTTTCCATGGAGTCTTGAAACGCCCATTCACACTGACGAATCCCCCCCCCCCCACTATCTCTCACTCCATATCCAACGGGAACCCCTCGCGTCGGCACAAGAACTGGGCAGTCAGAACACGATACGCGCGTCTTTTGCGCCCGCTCAGCTGTGCCCATTTCCGTATCTACAAAGCGGAGCGGGGACGGCGACGGCGGAGTCGGGCCGAGCGAGCCGGACCACACACCACACAGCGCCGCGCCCGGTCGAGTGAGAATTTTGGTACTTGCGAACGCAACCAGCCTTGAGGGGATACATACACATACAGTACATTACAAAGATATGTTACATACTACATTACAGAGGACGCACATGACGACGACGACGACGACGGTGATGACGGGGCCAATGCAGCTTGCGGGGGGGGCTACATAGATAGATATGTATTTGTAGGGTTTGGGGGGGGGAACCCGCCTGCTTTTTCTCGCTGTGTTCTTATGGTGCTATTGAGGCTGCCTATGTAATAAGTCCATCGAGAGAAGAAAAAAAAGAAGGAAAAAAAAGGAAAGAAAGAAAGAAAGAAAGAAAGAAACCAGAGACGCGCGGACGAATCACGTCCCGTCGGTAGTTACTTTGTACTATACATACATACCTCATGTACGACCGCCATCTTACCGCGCGGCAAAGTTACTCTAGTTGGCAACGACCTACTGATTGACATCACCACAGCGGCCAATCTCAACTACCGTTCCTACCTGTTACCACTCTATATACTGCATTATACGCTGTCGCCATGTCGGGCGCCAAAAAACTCGCCTATGGTAACTACCTGCCCCCTCCTTCCTCCTCCTCCTCCTCCTCCTCCTCCTCCTCCGCTGATGATGCGCACGCGCGTTGCTGCACGCAGAAATGAAAGAGCCCGCGTTCCTCGCGCGGATGCGGCGCGCCGCGGCAGGTGCCGACCAGCAGGAGCGGTACATCGCGCCGCGGAACAGGAAACGCGTCGCTGCCGACGACGGCAACGACGACGACGATGCGCCGGCGTACGTGACGGAGGATGGGAGCGCGCTTTCGAGGGAGGAGTTCGAGCGCTTGGCGCGCGGCGGCGGCGGCGGCGGCGAAGGCGAGGGTGCTGCGGAGGCGGCGGAGAGGCGGGATGAGCGGGATGCGGAGGAGGTGCCGGCGCCGTCGGCGAACGAGGAAGGCGAGAGGGAGCACAGCGACCCCGCACTCGTCCCGACGGCGACGACGGCCACCACCGATCGAGTCGCTGAAGCTGGCACCCGTAAGAAGCGGAAAGTGGCCAAGGTCGTCGGCGCGGACGACGACGGCGACGACGATGGCGACGGCGGCGGCGGCGGGGACGCGAAGGACGACGCCACCCCGCACAGCAGGAGCCAGCCGAAAGCTGGCGGGAAACCCAAGCGGAAGGTCAAGCTTTCGTTCGGAGATGATCTGTAGTATTATTATTATTGTTATTATTATTTTCCCTCCCCGGACACGGAAGCGGAGGGAACTGGCGTTTGGGGGACAGCCGGCCCGATCCGCCACTTCTCCCAGCCAATGAATCGTTCTGCTCAGTCGGCCCCCTCGACACATACATACATACATACATACATAGGTATGTGCGTGAGGAACCCCCTATGGCACGCTGCCATCAACCCTCTTCCCGCGGCGACACTTCCCAGTGGGTTGTGCCCCGCCCGCCGTGATTGAAGCAGTAGAACGAGTCATGACAAGAAACAAGGCATTTCATACCAACCCGCTCCCACGGCTGTACGATCAATTGCTCGAAGTGGTACAATACAGCACATGCCAAAAAAACGTTGTAGGTATGTGGAATATGTATATACCCAGCGACACGAGATGCAGCCGAGCACGAGCAACCTCATTAAAAAAAAAAAAAGTTGTGTACATTTGCATAGCAATGGAGATATGGCTTTATAGATCGCGACTTTTCTGTCGGAAAATGACGCGAGGACGCCCAACCAGGGAGATTCCGCAAAAGCTATCACCCAATTAGAGGAATGCGTATGGGGTACAGTATTCAAGAGCAAGTACTCGAAATCATTGAAACGTGCATCAAACCGAGCAAAGAACCATGAGCAAACAAATAGAGTAATTTCTCGTGACCACTTTGTCAACATAGGAAAACAACCACAGCAACCCATACAAGAAATGTGCGGCGACAAATCCTAGGCAGCCTTGTCCGGAGGAAGGGCCATCGTGTCCTTGTCGCCTCCTGCCTCCTCCACCTCCCTTGGCGCACCAGCCATCTCCTCCTCCTTAGCTCCCTCTTCCCTCTTGACTCCCCCTTCCCTATCACTCTCTGCGTCGCCGAGCGGAAGGCCTCTAGAGGAAATAATCTCCTTCATGATGTCTTCGATGGCGCCATCGGCGTCCAACAGCTCTGCGACCTTGGCATTAATGCTGTCGTAAACGCCGCCTGTAGATGCCTTCTCCTCGATCTTCGCAGCTGCCCTCCAGCGATCCCTAGCCCTCAGAGATCCGTCTCGGTCGAGCTCAGAGGAAGTGACGTGCTCGAGCCTCTCACGCAGCGCCTCGCCGTCTGACATTGCGGCGACTCTCCTCAGCATCGCCTCGCGGATAAGGTCGAAGTGTCCTTGCTTCTTGAAGTCCTGCAGTACCACCTTGACCTGCTCTAGCGTTTTGATGTTCTCTCGTTTGATCTCCTCCTCCTCCTCCTTCTCGAGGGCTTCTGCGAGTTTGCGTTGCTGACGTTTCTCGTTTCGCTGTCGCTTCTGCTCGAGCTCAGCGATTTGCCGGAGGTCACGCTCCTTCTCCCGTTCGGCCGCTTCCTCACGCAGCCGTCCGAAGGCCAGTCGAGACGGGTCCGCGTTTGCGGTTGGTGTGGGATTACTGCCACTGAATCCTCCAACTCCCCACTGCATTGTGTTGGCGATAGACTTGATGGCGGGTGCAGTTCCCTGAACAGAAGAACTAGACGGCATCTGCTTGCTCGCCTTCGCGTCCGTATCTACCGGGGGACGAATAGGGTGCTCGGTGTCCAACGCCCTGTTTGATTGCCCATTCTGGTGATGAACAGGTTTCGAAGGCAGGGGATGTTTGGCGCGTGGCAATCCCTTGGACTCTTCTCTCCCGCCGTGGGGACGGTCACTAGCCTTTGCGGAACTGCGGGGGGGCGAGCGATTCTTCTCGGTGCCTTTGACGTAAGAGCCGCTTCTTGACGAGGGGCGATGCGTCTCCAACGGTTTATCTTTAACGCTCTTCGGGTTGTCCTCCGTGCTCTCCGGTTTGACCTTAATGCCCTCCAGGTCGTCCTCCACACTCTCCGGTTTGACCTTAATGCTCTCCGGCTTCTTGGACTCGGCTTCCTTCCGGGCCTTCTCCTTGTCTTTGGTGTGTTCCCTCGACCGAGAGCGAGACTGGGAACGCTCCCGGATACGTGCACGATCTCTATCCCTATCCCGATCTCGGTATCTGTCCCTCTCTCTGTCTCTGTCCATGGTGGCAGAACGGGGGTAGTCACGATGACGGTCTCTATGAGACCCGAGGTAACGATCGCCACGAGAACGAGACCTGGAGCGTCTTCTGGATCGAGACCGCGAGCGTCTCCTGGATCGAGACCTCGAGCGGTCGCGAGCATCCCATCTATCCCAGACCATCGCTACTCCTCTATCGCGCGACCTATCTCTGCCTCTGTCTCGCCCCCGGTCGCGGTCCCGATCCGTGATGCGGTCCCGATCCGAGTTGCGGTCCCGATCCGAGTTGCGGTCCCGACCTGTGTTTCGGTCCCTGAGGTCTCTTGTCGAGGCTCTTCGATCCTTGGGGTCCTTGACATGGTCGGTCGGTAAGTCCTTAATAGCAGGAACCCTGGTCGCAGCGTCTTTGGTCGCAGAATTCTCGGTCGCAGGATCTTTGGTTGCAGGATCTTTAACGGTCTCCTTTGGAGCTTCGTCCGCTTCACCGTCGGTCCTACTTATACCGTCCTTCGACCGTCCACGCCTACGGTCCCTCCTCCCAGCAGAACGGGAGCGATCACGCTGTGCGGGTCTAGAACGGTCTCTCTCCCGTTTCACAGACCTCGAGCGGTCTCTCTCCCGTTTCACAGACCTCGAGCGGTCTCGCCTCCTCGACCGCGAGCGATCCCTACGATCCCGGTCTCGAACATCGCGTCTGCCACCTCCGCGGGAGCGAGATCTCGAATAGTCGCGCTTGGAACGAACGTTCCTCGTTCTACTGCGACTGCGGGACGAGCTCGACGAGCGCTTGCGGCGCGGTGGTGACGGCGACAATAGCATGCGGGACCGGGCGCGGCTATAGATGGGACGATAGGATTCCGACATGTCGTACCTCTTCTCGGTGTCAATGCGGTTCTATGCCGTGCTTCTTTTGGTAGCAATGCGGTTCTTCTTGCTTTTGCCACTATGCGACTGCACCTGCTGGGAGGCGGTTCTTTATTCGGTATTCGCGGAAATATAGGTGATATAAGCAGCGCTCAAGTGTGTCGTATGGCTGCCGGAGGTTCGATTCTTCGTCGCTCTTTTCGGGAGTCTCGAGAACGCAGTCTCGCTCGAGTGGCTGTGAGCTTCGTGTGAGACCTTTTTGCGCCAAATCGTATCGGGGCGCCGAATCCTTACAATAGAGCGCACTACAGCGATTATGTCCCTCGGCAGCTCTCCGGGCGCGCAAATGCACTTTGCAGCGTGCGTTCAGCTCCTCGATGGTGTCTTGGTTCGCAACGAAAAAGCACCGTCGTGCAAGTGTGACGCCGATCGACGCGAGTTGGGGCAGGGATGGGGAGCGAGGGGAACCCCGCGACCGCGTTGGAAGCTCTGTCGTCCGTTGTTGGTGGGCTGTTGTCAACAAGGAGAGGGACGATGAACGGACTGGGGTGTCGTCCTGTCGGTCCCGGGTAACTAACTATTGGGAGTCCGACAACACGGGAAGTACCATGGCAACAGCCGAACACGGTGGCGACCACTGTCGCGAACGAGTTGCAGCTCCGGACAACCAGCCTGGGGCCCTGTCGATGGAATCGGGAGCCCAGCTGGGGAACAGGCAGCGGCGGTTCGGATTGCGGCTGCTCAGCCTACCGCAGGGTGACCAGGCTAGGGAGATCATTGGGTAGGAGACGGATCTCGGTTTCCTTTGTGACCTCTTTTCCTTGGTGCGTATTCTATCTATTCTCTTGGGACAGGCCTGGGCGGAGGGCAAAGGGGAGCTTGCAACGTGCCGCCTTGCGCGGACAGCAGTCGGGAAACCTGGTTTAAAAAGTGCGCTGCCATAGTCTAGAAAGGCTGTATGCGAGTATGAATAAACGGTGCCATTATTGGTCCATCTCACCGGCAGGTTTCTGTCGTGAGGATCTTTTCTTTAAACTATATTCGGGCTTGCTTATTCGTGACTCGTGCCTGACCTCATCACGGGACGGATACGCGGTTTCTTCTTCTGCCTCCGTACTCTCCACGCTGCCCGTCTGAGGTTCCACCACGAGGGCCAATCGCTGACGGAGTCCCACTGCGGGACATTCAAGAGGGGAAGACTTACTTGCTGGGTGACTGAGTGGCAACTCGTCGGAACTGGGGACCGGCGTCGTCGCTTTTTCTGATTTTTGCTAGCCTGGCTTTTTTTGTTTATTCACTACTCGCACGCGATCTAGATAGATCATGGCGGGGTACTCACAGTCGATTTCCCGCCCGCAGTCCGCGGGAAGGCGGCACGTTGCAAGCTCCCCTTTGCCCTCCGCCCAGCCTGTCCCAAGAAGATACATATGATAGTTACGCACTAACTAAAGAGATGATAAAAGAAAGACAAACGGAAAGACCAAGGAAACCGTGACCTGTCCCCTGCTCCTCTTCTGCGGGCGCCGGTGTGGGGAGATATAGAGGTTCTTTTCCCGCTCCCTCCGTTCCCACTCTGACGCTTCACTCAGCCGGGGCCAGCCTTTCCACAACCCATGGTGGAGAAGAGGTCTAATACCGCCTGTTTGAACCTCGTGTTAGCGAAGAGGCCCCGGATCGTGAACCAGCTCTTCCCCCTCCCCGTCTTCTTCCACACCTCTGCCCACAGGATCTTCTGCTGGGGTTTCCACTCGGGGCAGACCTTGAACAAGTGGTCCCGCGTCTGCGTCTCGCACGAACACCGCCGGCACTGAGCGGTGGGTCGGCTCTTCGTCCAGTTCAGGTACTGCCCGGTGAGGCAGTGACCTATCTTCAGCTAGTAAAACCTCGAAGCGAGCCTCTTGGAGACACCCGCAACCGTTCCACAGGCCTCCGCCTGCTTGGTATCTTATACTTCTTCCTGGACGTCCGGCCTCCAGCCCGTTGGCGCGCTTCCGCCCACTCCCCCGGAGATCTCTCGCTTGAGGTGCGCGAGGGATCTGGGGAGTGGCATCGCGCGTGCTTCCGTCCGGTCCGAGTATCCTAGCCATTCCACCCCGCGGGCGTCCGGCTCCTCCGCCGCAAGCTTGGCCCACTCGTCCGCCTTCTCGTTTCCCGGGACACTCTTGTGCACCGGGCACCACCAGATCTCGCCAGTGCTTCCTTGCCTGGAGCGCGTACATCTGGCTGGGGCCAGGCTCCTCCGAGGCCATCCGCCTGATGGCAGCCTGAGCGCCCTTGGATATCGTGGCCATTCCGGGGTTGGCGCCAACCCGCACTATCACGGTGGGAGACGTCTTCTTCCTGCGGAAGATTGCCGGCTCTGGCTTTCCGTGGTCAAAGGCCCCCCATTGCTCGCCGCCCAGTCGATGGATTCCACTGCAGCCTCCGACAGCTTCGCCGCCGCCGCCTCGTCGTCCTTGCCATCTGCCCACTACCCCGATATCGTCCACGAAGGATAGCCCTCTGATGCCTGGAGCCGCTCTCTCCACATCGTCGAAGATACCCGACAGGTACCCCTAGGGGATGCCGGTATCCACCGGGCTTGCTTCCCCCACCTCTCTGTCGATAATTAATTTCATCTGGCGGTCCGACATGAAGCTGCCAGTCCACCTGATGAGATCCGGCTCAATCTCGAGCGCCTCCATGTGCCTCCCCAAGTGTGCCTTGCTCACGTTTAATGCCGACTTGACGTCCATGAAAAAGGCACCTGCCACTTTCTTCCCCCCAACCGGTTGGGTGCGGTTCATCAGGACCGCCACCGCCTCGACGCAGGACCTCCTCTTCCAACACCCAACTAGCCACCGTGCAGGCCTCTCCCTTTCCTCCGCTCCAGATGGCCGGCACTTAGGTGGGTGGCGGTGCACTCGACCGGCTTGCTGATGACGTCCAGGAGCGGGATCACCTGGTAGGCTCGGACCTTGCGGTAGTCTCTTGAGGACAACCACTCGTTTCGCCGTTTTCCATAGTTTCGGATGGTGGCCGAGTAGGATGCAAGCCCGTACGAGCAGTGTTTTGCTAGCCTGGCATAGGTGCAGTTACATATTCAATCTCTGCTCCTTGGCTCTCGATCCGTGTCCCATTGTTGTGTTGGCTGGTGACAACGTACTGGTATGGAGCCGAAGCCAGCTGCTTGGGCCGAAGCCTGGTGGCCATTTCGAATCTTCACTTTACCACCAACAGTGGATGTTGCGCGGTCTCGGTCCCTAACGTACTGTAGGGGTTACCCGGCTACTACCCATTAGTCGGACACTATCAGAAATGAGAAAAAACGACGATACTCAACAACCATAGATCGGAGAGACACAAAATTTTGCAGACCGCATGTTTG
>Ga0307516_10004295_pt1 | contig 17687 bp, 17 predicted proteins | sample 19_EM_MG_FD_203310 | JGI IMG/M metagenome (GOLD analysis project Ga0307516, IMG submission 203310) | Populus trichocarpa ectomycorrhiza microbial communities from riparian zone in the Pacific Northwest, United States - 19_EM | ecosystem: Host-associated > Plants > Roots > Unclassified | place... | reverse complement strand
GTTCATCGTGCCGCGGCTGCCCAAGGCGGTCAGCTACTCGGCGGTGCTCAGCGGCTTCGGCTACGGCCCGTGCAACCGCACCGTCACCTGGAATTCGACCAAGGCCGACGGCGGCGGCTGCAACTTCCCCGTCACGTATTTCCCGCACAGCTCGGCCGGCGCAACCAACGCGTGGGCGGTGTGGATCGGCTTCGGCGGCCCGATGAGCGGGAAGTGCGTCGTGACCATCACCCTCGCCCCTTGAAAGGAAACAAGCATGAACACCAAAAGCCTCATCGGCTCACTCGTTGGCCTGGCCCTCTCGACCCCGCTGTTAGCGCAGGAGATGCCCGCGCCCAGCTTCGTGGTGGGCGACCGCTGGTCGTACCGCGAGAGCGACCTGCTGACCAAGAACGAAACCGGGCAGCTCACCGAAACGGTCACGGCGGTGGACGCCGCCGAGTACTGGATCGACGCGCGCCGCCAGGCACGCACCTGGTGGCGGGGCGACGCTGTCAAGCGCGTGCACCGCGAGCAGTTCCTCTACAGCGAAGGCGCGCCCGACACACGCGGCAAGACCATCGCCACCAGCGACGCGGGCTGCGCCTACCCCTGGCCCTTGAAGCTGGGGCAGAGCTTCGAATGTGTCGAGAACACGACCTGGCCGAACGGCTGGAACGTGCGCTACGAATTGAAGTTCACGGTCGAAGCGGCCGAGAGCCTCGACACCCCAGCCGGCAAGTTCGACACGCTGCGGCTCGTGGCCAAGGGTTATGCGAACAACCTGACCACCGGGGCGATCAGCCGCCAGGAACGCGTTCTGTGGCTCGCGCCTGCGGCCAAGCGCGAAGTCAAGCACGAAATCCGCACGATTCTGAGAAACAACCAGGTCTTCAAGTCCGAGGGGCGCGAGCTCGTCGCATTCAAGGCCGGTACGCCCTGATTTCACCCACGCACAAGACACCTCAGGAGACCACCATGACCCTCGATCGCCACACCCCGTTCACTCCGCGCTCGCTTGCGCGCCTCGGTTCGCTGTTCGCCAGCGCCGCAGCACTGGCCATCACCTTGCCCGGCTGTGGTGGCGGTGACGACAACAACCCACCGACTGCGGGCACACCACCTGCACCTGCACCTGCACCTGCACCTGCACCTGCACCTGCACCGGCCACCGTCGCCATCAGCGGTGTCGTCTCCGACGGTCCGCTGCAAGGTGCGACCGCGTGCTACGACCTGAACGACAACGGCGCGTGTGACTCGGCAGAGCCCGCATCGGTGGCGACCGACGCGAACGGCAACTACGCTGTCACCGTGCTCGCCACCGATGCCGGCAACCACGGGGTTGTCGTCAACGTGCCGGCCACTGCGATCGACAAGACCACGGGCGCTGCGATCGGCATCACGCTCACGTTCAAGGCGCCGGCCACGAGTGCCTCCGGCGCGCAGAGCGTGTTCGTCAACCCGCTGACGACAATGGTGGTGAGCCAGATGCAGGCGACCGGCGCAAACGCCGCCGACGCGGCCGCGCTCATCCAAGCCCAAGCCGGCCTGAGCGTGTCGCCGCTTGCCGACTTCGGCGGCACCAGCGCCGCCGCGATGCAGGCCGCACTTCTCGCGCGCCTGGTGGTGCTAACGCACAAAGCGCTTGCCGTCACAATGGCCCCGAGCCTGGGGCAGCCTGACGTGAGCGGAGCCACCGTCACGCAGGCCGACATCGACAAAGCCGCCACCGATTCGCTGCGCGCCGCCCTGCCTGCACTGGCGGCCACCGCGGCCGATCCGGTCGTGAGCGGCGCCAGCGACCTGCAGGCCGCGTTGACTGCCGCGGCGCAAAGCCTTGTCGCGATCCAACCGGCACTCAACGCTGCCGAGGCACTGGCCGCCGTGGGCGCTGCCAAGCTGGCGCAAGCCGCAGCGCCCACCACGCCGGTCGACTCGGCCGTGCTGCGCTCGTTCAGCTACACCGATGCCAACAACTGGAGCTACCGCGCGATGCCGGCCACCGCCGCCGACAACACGCCGGACAGCGCCGGGCTGGTGCACTTCTACGACTTGCACAAGCAGGACGTGGCCGGCGTCATCACCAGCTGGGGCCGCGGCACGCTCGAAGCGCGCAAGGGCGACCGGCACTGGAACGGCAGCGGCTGGGTCGAGTGCACGCTCGGCCAGCGCAGCAGCCAGACCCCGCGCGATACGCAGGGCCGCAGCAACTACAACTACTGCGACGGCGACGAAAAGGGCGTGAGCGTGCGCACCGTCACCGACATCGCGGGCCAGACCATGGCCAGCGTCATCAGCACGAAGATTCGCAGCTTCCCTGGCGAAGACAGCGGCGTGGCCTACGCCAACTGGGGCCCGGGCAACCTCTCGGTGCTGGGCAGCGTTGTCTTCCCGGCCGGCTCACAGCTCTACTATCAGCAGACCACGCCCACGGCGATTGCCTACCGCTACGACGTGACGAACCCGGTCGAGACCTGGGACGCCAGTGTCGCCGCGGGTGGCGACGCGCGCAGCAACAGCACGCTGGCCTGCTACCAGGCCTACCTCGGATCGAGCTTGCAGCACGCATCGGCCACGCTCGAAGACATGGTGGCCGCCAACCCCGGCAAGCCATGCACCGTGAACCCGCAGACCGATGCCAATGGCAGCAGCCTGAACCCGAACACCTGGTGGTCCGGCAGCAGCGTGTCGATGGGCAGCGTGAGCGAGGGGCTGGCGCGCCCGGCCGGCACCGCGAACTTCTTCACCACCACGGCGAACCTGCGGGTCTCGTTCGCGCCAAGCGGCACGGCGGTCACGTACTACAGCTGCCTGGTTCGCACCACCAGCGGCGGCACACGCAACTGCTCGGTGATCGGCACCGGCAACTTCGCCATTCAGGCCCTGGGCGATGCGCGTGTGATGACGTTCAGCAACCTGCCGGCAATGACGCAGCGGCAGAGCTTCGCGCGGGTCTTCGTGCAGCGCGGTGGCGCCGTGTACAACGGCTACCTCAACGCGAGCAACATCACGCGCAGCACATTGCGGTTGAACCTGCCTGCGGCCAATGCGTTGTTCAGTACGCTGGGGATCGCGCCGATCGTGCCTTGATCGGGGCCGATCGGTGAAGCACTTGCGCGGCGCCGCAGCGCCGCGCAGTTCGTCACTCGATCGCTTTCACCATGTCTTCCACGACCTTCTTCGCGTCGCCGAACACCATCATGGTCTTGTCCATGTAGAAGAGTTCGTTGTCGAGGCCGGCGTAACCCGCCGCCATCGAGCGTTTGTTGACGATGATGGTCTTGGCCTTGTAGGCCTCGAGGATCGGCATGCCGTAGATCGCACTGCCCTTGATGTGCGCGGCAGGGTTCACCACATCGTTGGCGCCGAGGATGATCGCCACGTCGGCCTGGCCGAACTCGCCGTTGATGTCTTCCATCTCGAAGACCTGGTCGTAGGGCACTTCGGCTTCGGCCAACAGCACGTTCATGTGGCCCGGCATGCGGCCTGCCACGGGGTGGATCGCGTACTTGACGGTGATGCCCTTTTCGGTGAGCTTGGCTGCGAGCTCCTTCACTGCGTGCTGCGCGCGCGCCACCGCCAGGCCGTAGCCCGGCACGATGACGACGGTTTCGGCGTTGCCGAGCACGAAGGCGGCGTCGTCGGCGCTGCCGCTCTTGACCGGGCGAGCTTCGGCGGCCGGGCCGCTGGCGCTCGTGGCCTCGCCACCGAAGCCGCCCAGGATCACGTTGAAGAACGAGCGGTTCATCGCCTTGCACATGATGTACGAGAGGATCGCACCCGACGAGCCCACCAGCGAGCCGGCGATGATCAGCATCGCGTTGTTCAGGCTGAAGCCGATGCCGGCCGCGGCCCAGCCGGAGTAGCTGTTGAGCATCGAGACCACCACCGGCATGTCAGCGCCACCGATCGGGATGATGATCAGCACGCCCATCACGAAGGCCAGCGCGAGCATCGCAAAGAACGCCGGCCAGCTTTCGTTGTAGACGAACACGAGGCCCAGGCCAAGCATCGCCAGACCCAGGACGAGGTTCAGGATGTGCTGGCCTGGGAACTGCACCGGCGCGCCCTTGAAGAGGCGGAACTTGTAGGTGCCGCTGAGTTTGCCGAAGGCGATCACCGACCCGCTGAAGGTGATGGCGCCGATGGCCGCGCCGAGGAACAGCTCGAAGCGGTTGCCGCCCGGAATCGGGTCACCCTTCGCCGCCGTGATCGCGAACGCATAGGGCTCGGCCACCGCCGCCACCGCGATGAACACGGCCGCGAGACCGATCATGCTGTGGAAGAACGCGACCAGTTCGGGCATCTTGGTCATCTCGACCGTCTTGGCGCGCCAGGCGCCGTAAGCGCCGCCTGCGACGAGGCCGAGCAACACCCACACCAGGCCGGTGATGCGGCCGTCGGCGAGCTTGACGATCAGCGCGGCGGTGGTGACGACGGCGATCGCCATGCCGATCATGCCGAACGCGTTGCCGCGGATCGACGTGGTGGGGTGGCTCAAGCCCTTGAGCGCCTGGATGAAACAGACACTCGCGATCAGGTACAGAAGCGTGACGAGGTTCAGGCTCATTTAGCCTCCTCCTTCACAACGACCTTCTTGTCCTTCTTTCTGAACATCTCCAGCATTCGCCGCGTCACGAGGAAGCCGCCGAAGATGTTGACCGCGGCCAGTGCCACGGCGAGCACGCCCATGGTCTTGCCGAGGTAGGTTTCGGTGAGTGCCGCGGCGAGCATGGCGCCGACGATCACGATCGCCGAGATCGCGTTGGTCACCGCCATCAGCGGCGTGTGCAGCGCGGGGGTCACGGTCCAGACCACGTGGTAGCCGACGTAGATCGCCAGCACGAAGATGATCAGGTTGGTCAGGGTGTGGGAGACGACTTCCATTTTTATTTCCTCTTCACTTCGCCGGCTTGGGTCATCAGGCACGCGGCCACGATGTCGTCGTCCATCGGCACGTTGAACGTGCCTTCCTTGGTCAGCACGAGCTTCAGGAAGTCGAGCACGTTGCGCGCGTAGAGCGCGCTCGAGTCGGCCGCCACGAGTGCCGCGAGGTTGGTCTCGCCGACGATCGTCACGCCGTACTTGACGACCGTCTTGTCGGCTTCGGAAAGCGGGCAGTTGCCACCGATGCCATTCGCGCCCTTGCCGGCCGCGATGTCGACGATCACCGAACCCGGCTTCATTGACTTGACCATCTCTTCGGTCACGAGCACCGGCGCGGCGCGGCCCGGGATCAACGCGGTCGAGATCACGATGTCGGCCGCGGCCACGCGCTTGGCGACTTCGATCTTCTGGCGGTCGAGCCAGCTTTGCGGCATCGGCTTGGCGTAACCACCGACGCCTTCGGCGGCCTGCTTTTCCTCGGGCGTGTCGTACGAGACCTCGATGAACTTCGCGCCGAGCGATTCGACCTGCTCCTTCACCGAGGGGCGCACATCGCTCGCTTCGATCACGGCGCCCAGGCGCTTCGCGGTGGCGATGGCCTGCAGGCCGGCCACGCCGACGCCGAGGATCACGACGCGGGCCGCCTTCACGGTGCCGGCGGCCGTCATCAGCATCGGGAAGAAGCGCTGGTACTTGTCGGCCGCGATCATCACGGCCTTGTAGCCGGCGATGTTGGCCTGCGACGACAGCACATCCATGCTCTGCGCGCGCGTGGTGCGCGGCGCAGCTTCGAGCGCGAAGCTGGTGACGCCGGCGCCGGCCAGGCGGTGCAGGCCGTCGCTGTCGAACGGGTTCAGCATGCCGACCAGATTCGCACCGGTTTTCATCAGCGAGAGTTCGCTGTGCAGCGGCGCGCGCACCTTGAGCACCAGGTCGCAGCCCAGCGCGCCGGCCGCGTCGGTGATCTCGGCGCCGGCGGCTTCATAGGCCGCGTCGGTCACGCTGGCGGCCACGCCGGCCCCCGATTGCACGCGGATCGTGTGTCCCTGCGCCTTCAGCTTCTTGGCCGTTTCGGGCGTGACGGACACGCGCGTTTCACCGGCCGCTGTTTCGAGCGGTACCCCTATCAGCATGGATGCCTCCTCAGGCGCTTTTGATTTGGAACTTCCGAACAGGGGCGATTTTGCCGTACCTTGGCGCACCGCCACCAATGACCGCGGTCAAGAGCGCCGTAACCGGGCTGAAACCTGCGACCGCGCGCTACCATCGCCCGCATGGCCGACCGCTGGAAACCGAGCGTGACCGTCGCCGCGATCATCGAGCGTCGCGAAGGCGGCACGAGCCGCTTCCTGCTCGTCGAGGAGCACACGCCCGAGGGATTGAAGATCAACAACCCGGCCGGACACCTCGACCCCGAAGAGTCACCGCAGCAGGGCGTGGTGCGCGAAGTGCTCGAGGAAACCGCCTGCGTGTTCACGCCCGACCGGCTGGTCGGCGTGTACCTGTCGCGCTTCCAGCGCCCGGCCCGCGGCGAGGACGTGACCTTCGTGCGCTTCGCCTTCGGCGGCAGCGTGGGCGAGCCCGACCCGGCCCGCCAGCTCGATGAAGGCATCGTGCGCACGCTCTGGATGACACTGCCCGAGCTGCGCGAAAGCCGCGCGCGCCACCGCAGCCCGCATGTGCTCGGCTGCATCGAAGACTACGTGGCGGGCCGGCGCTACCCGCTCGACACGATCACGACCGACGCGACGGTGTATTCGCCGGAAATCAAGCGCTGATCGTTCACCGCGGCAACCTTCGCACAAGGCGAAGCTTGTTAGCCTTGTGCGCATGCGCATCTCGGAACTGGCAGCACGCAGCGGCGCATCGGCCCACGCGCTGCGGCATTACGAAAAACTCGGGCTGATCACGGCCGAGCGCAGCGCCGGCGGCTACCGCGAGTTCGGCGACAGCGTGGTGCGCGAGGTGATCTTCATCGTGATGGGCCGGCGCATCGGCTTTTCGCTGAAGGAAATCGGCGAGTGGCTGCCGGCCTACCGCAGCGGGCGGCTCACGGCCGAACAGATGATCGACGCGCTGCAGGAACGCATCGACCAGATCGACGCGCAGATCGCGCAGCAGCGTGTGCAGCGTGGCCAGCTGGTCGAGCACATCGCCTGGTTCAGGAAGCGCGCGCAGAAGGCCCGCACCGCGCTTGAATCACCTTCGGCCACACCCTGGCCGTCCACCCGGAAGAGACCCCGATGAATACCACCGTTGCCGAGCTTCCCATGACCGAGCAGGTCAAGCACCACGTGCTGGCGATGCCGATGGCGCGCACGCTGGGTCTCAGTTTTACGCGGCTCGCCCCGGGCGAGGTCGAGATCGAAGTACCGATCAGCGACGCGTTCTGCTTTCGCCCCGGCCAGTTGCAGGCCACAGCCGTGTTCGCCGCGGCCGACTTCGCGGCGGTGGCCGCGGCCGGCACGCTGCTCAAACCCGGCTGGGCCAACGCCACGGTCGACGCCACACTCAAACTCGTGGCGCCAGCGCGTGGCCGCTGCCTGCGGGCGCGGGGCCGCGTGGTGCACGCGGCCTCGCTGCTGACGGTGTGCGCCGCCGAGGTCTATGCGGTCGATGGCGAGCAGGAGACGCTGTGCGCCACGCTGCTCGGCACCGCCCGCAACCTCAATCTGACGGCGGCCTAGAACAGGTCACGCAGTCACGGCTTCGCTGTCGCGCCGAAAGCTCACCAGCTCGTCGATGGTCAGCATCGGGTAACCGTGCCGGCGCGAGAACGCGACCAGCTCGTCGCCTTTCATCATGCTGCCGTCTTCGTTCATCAGCTCGCACAGCACCGCGGCGGGTTGCAGGCCGGCGAGACGCGCAAGTTCGACGGCCCCTTCGGTGTGGCCCCGCCGCTCCAGCACACCACCGGGCGCAGCGCGCAGCGGGAACACGTGGCCGGGGCTGACAAGGTCGGCGGCCGTGGCGCCGGCTGCGATCGCGGTGCGGATCGTCGTCACGCGGTCGGCTGCGCTCACGCCGGTGGTGACCCCTTCGCGCGCTTCGATCGACACCGTGAACGCGGTGCCGTAGCGGCTGCCGTTGTGGCTGACCATGGGCGGCAAGGCCAGGCGCTGCAGGTGCTCGTCGGTCATGCACAGGCAGACGATGCCCGAGCACTCGCGGATCAGCGTGGCCATCATCGGCACGGTGATGCGGTCGGCCGCGACGATGAGGTCGCCCTCGTTCTCACGGTCGTCGTCGTCGAGCAGCACCACGGCGCGGCCGTGGCGAATGGCGTCCAGCGCGATCCTCAGTCGAGGCGGCATGGGCCGGTTAGGGGCAGAGAGTTGAGACATTGAAACGCTCCTCGTTTGAACGAAAAACATTTCAGGGCGCGCAAACGCAGTTCGGCCACGCCGCGGTTTTGCCGGGCAAAGCTCGGCAAAAACACCGTGGCTCCAAAGGAGTCACGGGCGGCGCAGACGAACTGCATCAGCACATCTTCTTTCATCCGGACTGTGACGTTGCTGCAAGCGGGCTTGCAGCAACGCGGACCGTCGGCCTCGGCATCTCACCGAATCTGCTGACCTCTTCACCGGGAGGTGAAGAGCGCTCGCGGGCTCGTGGCTTGCACCACATACCGCCGGTGGGGAATTCCACCCCGCCCTGAAGACGTGTGCCAGCCTTTCGGCCAGCGCCGACATCTTAGGACCAAGCCCTTGCCCGCACGCGTCACAGGGGCGACACATAAAATTGCGGGCATGAAACCCCAGCGTGTCGTCGTCGGCCTGTCGGGCGGCGTCGATTCGGCCGTCACCGCCTACCTGCTCAAACAGCAGGGGCACGAGGTCGTCGGCATCTTCATGAAGAACTGGGAAGACGACGACGACAGCGAGTACTGCTCGTCGAACATCGACTTCGTCGACGCCGCTGCGGTAGCCGACGTGATCGGCATCGAGATCGAACACGTGAACTTCGCGGCCGACTACAAAGACCGCGTGTTCGCCGAATTCCTGCGCGAATACCAGGCCGGCCGCACCCCCAACCCCGACGTGCTGTGCAACGCCGAGATCAAGTTCAAGGCCTTCCTCGACCACGCGCTTCGGCTCGGCGCCGGCAAGATAGCGACCGGTCACTACGCGCGGGTCCGCGAGCGCGGCGGGAGCTTCGAGTTGCTGAAGGGCCTGGACCCGCTGAAGGACCAGAGTTATTTCCTGCACCGCCTGACGCAGGCGCAGCTGAGCAGGACACTGTTTCCGGTTGGCGAACTGCCCAAGACCGAAGTGCGGCGCATCGCCGAGGAAGCCGGCCTGCCGAACGCGAAGAAGAAGGATTCGACCGGCATCTGCTTCATCGGCGAGCGCCCGTTCCGCGAGTTCCTGAACCGCTACCTCGCCAACACGCCGGGCCCGATCAAGGACGACCGCGGCCGCACGATCGGCGAGCACGTTGGCCTCAGCTTCTACACGCTGGGCCAGCGCAAGGGCATCGGCATCGGCGGGCTGAAGGAACGCGGCGCCGCGCGCGGTGGCAACGAGCACGCACCCTGGTTCGTGGCGCGCAAGGACATGGCGGCGAACACGCTCTACGTGGTGCAGGGTCACGACCACGCCTGGCTGCAGTCGCACCTGCTGACGGCCGACGACGCCAGCTGGGTCGCGGGCAGCGCGCCGGCGGCGGGTGCCCTGAGTGCCAAGTCGCGCTACCGGCAGGCCGATTCGAGCTGCCGGCTGGACGAGGGCGCGAACGCTGCGTTCCAGCTGCGTTTCGAGCAGGCCCAGTGGGCCGCCACGCCGGGCCAGTCGGCCGTGCTCTACGACGGCGAGGTGTGCCTGGGCGGTGGCGTGATCGCCAGCGCCGCCTGAACGCGCGGCGCCATCGGCGCGGTCGCTAAGGCTTGCCCAGGTCCATCGTCCAGTAGGTGTTGTAGGTCGAGGTCGCGGTGCCGGGCACGCAGGCCAGGCCGACCTCGGTGAAGTTCGCGCTCATCAGGTTGGCGCAATGGCCATCGCTGGCGACCCAGCCGCTCATCACCGAGTCGATGCCGGCGTAACCCGCGGCGATGTTTTCGCCGTACCCGCTCCATGTATAGCCCGCGGCGGTGATGCGCTGGCCCGCCGTGCGGCCGTCGGCGCTGGTGTGCGAGAAGTAGTTCAGCGCAGCCATGTCGGCCGAATGCGCGCTGGCCGCCGTGGTGAGCTTGGCATTCCAGGTGAGTGCCGGCACCGGTGGAAACACGCCGTTGGCACCGCAGTTCGCCCCGGCCGCGCGCACGGCGTTGATGCGTGCGAGCGCGCTCGCTGCGAAGTCGCTGATGCCACAGGTGGCGCCGGTGCTGGTCGGCGCGGGCGCGGGCGCGGGCGCGGGCGCGGGCGCGGGCGCGGGCGCTGGTGCTGGTGCTGGTGCTGGTGCTGGTGCGTCGCTGCCCCCGCCACCGCAGGCGGCCAGCAGCAGCACCGCGCCAAACAACTCGGCCAGCAACGCGGCGCGCACCGGCGTCGATTCAATGTTCTTCATAGCCTCTCAGGCTAACGATCGCGTCGCGGCTCAGGGGTAATCAGCGGTTAAGAACAGTGAGACGAAGCCTTGCACTCGAGTCCGACGTGAATTGCGCCACGGGTGGCGGGCGCCCCACCCGGCACACCGGCGGCACAGCCTGCGAAGCTGCGGCAGCATCGTCGGTGCGCGCCCCCAGCGCCACGCCCGCCGGGCGAACGAATTCAAGTTGCGGGCTCGTTCGCCGATAGTTTCCGGCAACACCCGGTCGCCCACCGCCTTGCACCCCAGCCCATGATCGCCGCGTTTTTTCAATCGGCCCCGCTCCTCTGCGCGGCCGCGCTGCTGGGCATCACGCTGCTCGGCCTCGGCGCGTTCGCCCTCGGCAGCGGGTTGACCGCGCGGCGCATGTCGGCACCCTTGCGCGCGCTGGCCGAAGCGGCCGACCGCCTCGGCGCGGGCAACCTCGACACGCCGATGTCGGGCCTGCAGCGTGAAGGCGAGCTCGGCCTGCTGGCGCAGTCGTTCGAGCGCATGCGCATCAACGTGGCCGACCAACAGCAACAACTTGTCCAGCTCGCCCACTGGGACAGCCTGACCGGCCTGCCCAACCGGCTGCAGTTCCGCGACGCGGTGAACCAGGCCATCGCGCAGGCCGAGGCGGTTGTTGCCGCCGATGCGACGGCACGCCCGAGCGTGGCCGTGCTGATGCTCGACCTCGCCCGCTTCAAGCACGTCAACGACGTGCTCGGCTACCGCTTCGGCGACCTGTTGCTCCAGCGCGTGGCCGAGCGCCTGAGCCAGCACAACGTGCGCGGCGACGACATCGTGGCGCGCCTGGGCGGCGACGAATTCGCGGTGTTGCTGCGCCATGGCGACGCCGCGCTCGCGGCCTCGGTCGCGCAGCGCATCACGCAGGCCTTCGACAGCCCGCTCACGCTCGAGGAACACAGCGTCGACATGGGCGCGGGCATCGGCATCGCCTGCTGGCCCGAGCACGCGGAAGACGCCGATGCGCTGCTCAGCCGCGCCGAAGTGGCCCTGTATGCCGCCAAGCGCAGGAGCGACGGGCCGCTGCTGTACCACGCGGGCATCGACGCGGCGAGCGCGCAGACGCTGTCCTTGCTGACCGAATTGCGCAATGCCATCGACCGCAACGAACTGCGCCTGTACCTGCAGCCCAAGCTCATGCTCGACACCGGGCGTGTGGGGGGTGCCGAAACGCTGGTGCGCTGGATGCACCCGCAGCGTGGGCTGGTGGAGCCGATGGAATTCATTCCGTTCGCCGAACAGACCGGTTTCATCCGCACCTTGACGATGTGGGTCTTCGAAGAGGCGGCACGTCACTGGCTGCGGCTGCATGCCCAAGGTTTGCCGCTGGTGCTGTCGATCAACCTCTCGACCCGCGACCTGCTCGACCAGGACCTGCCGCAGAAGTTCGATGCGCTGCTCGTCAAGCACCGCGTGCCGGCCGAGGCTTTCTGCCTCGAGATCACCGAGCGCGCGATCATGGACGACCCGCAGCGTGCGCTGGTCACGCTGAACCGCCTGAGCGGCCTGGGCTTCAAACTCTCGATCGACGACTTCGGCACCGGTTATTCATCGCTCGCCTACCTGAAGCACCTGCCGGTCGACGAGCTGAAGATCGACAAGTCGTTCGTACTCGGCATGGAGACCGACCTCGACGACGCGAAGATCGTGCGCTCGATCATCGACCTGGCACACAACATGGGCCTCACGGTAGTGGCCGAAGGCGTGGAAAGCGCGCCGGTCTGGACCTTGCTGCGCGAGCTCGAGTGCGACGCGGCCCAGGGTTACCACATGGGCAAGCCGATGCCGGCGAACGAGTTCCCGGCCTGGTCGATCCTCTGGGCCGACAAGCAGCGGCCACGCTCTGCCGCGGGCGCAGGGGCGGTGCTGCACTGACCGCAACGCCGCGTCTTCAAACGATCTGCCGCCCCAGCGCCCGTGCCGCGGCACCGAGCGCCGCTTCGTTGTAGCCGGCATAGCCGAACAACCAGCCGCTGCGTCGCGCTTCGATGCAGTAGCGCGAGATCGGCGCGAGCTGCACGCCGACCTGCGCGGCGCGTTCGGTGAGCAGCGTGTCGCGCCCACGCGCGTCGGACTCGAACGCCAGATGCATGCCCTGCAGGCTCGGCGCGAGCGTGATCGCACCTTGCGTGGCGCGTGCCAGGCTGTGAATCATCGACGCCTGGCGCGCGCGGTAGAGCTCGCGCATGCGCCGCAGGTGGCGCAGCAAATGGCCGTCGGCGATGAAGCGCGCGAGCACGTCTTGCGCGGCGCCTGGCGAGTGCCGGTCGCTCATCGCCCGCGCCCGCGTGAAAGGCTCGACCAGCACTTCGGGCAAGACCACGAAACCCAGGCGCAGCCCGGCGCCGAGCGATTTGGAGAAGGTGCCCACGTACAGCACACGCGCGTCGTGCGCCATGCTGCAGAGCGCCGGAATGCGCTGCGCGCCATATTGAAACTCGCCGTCGTAGTCGTCTTCGACGATCCAGGCGCGCTGCACCCGCGCCCAATCGAGCAGCGCGCTGCGCCGCGCCAGGCTCATCCGCACGCCGAGCGGGAACTGGTGCGTGGGCGTGACGACCGCGAGCCGCGCGCGCGGCCAGCGCGCCGCGCCGTGGGCGATGCACAGGCCTTCGTCGTCCACCGGCACGGGCCGCACCAGCGCGCCGTGGCCGAGCAGGCTGGCGCGGATGCCGGGGTAGCCGGGGTCTTCGACCAGCACCTCGTCGCCCACGTCGAGCAGCAAGCGCGCGATCAGGTCGAGCGCCTGCTGCGAACCGGCCGTGATCAGCACCTGCGCGGCGTCGCAGCGAATGCCGCGCGAGACCAACAACCACTGCGCGATCGCGGTGCGCAGCGGCGGGTGGCCGGCCGGGTCGTGGTAGCCGGCGCAGGCCACGCGCTGCGCCGCGGGCGTCTGCCGCTCCAGGCGCTGCCAGAGCGCGAACGGAAAGTGATCCAGCGCGGGCTGGCCGATGCGAAAGGGCAGCGGCGGCGTGTTGGGCGGGTTCCAGCGCAGGCCGGTCTCGGCAATCAGGCGCCCGCGTTGCGACAGCAGCTGGTGCGCGGTGAGACCGCCACCCACAGCCTGACCACGCACCGGCGCAGATGCGCGCTCGGCCACGTAGGTGCCGTCGCCCACGCGCGCCACCAGGTAGCCCTCGGCCTGCAGGCGCTCCACGGCCCACAACACGGTGTTGCGTGCCACGCCGAGCACACGCGCGTGTTCGCGCGACGCCGGCAGGCGCGCGCCGGGCGCGAAGGTGCCGGCTTCGACCGCCTCGCGCAAGCGCAGATAGACCTGCTGGCGCAACAGCGCGGGAGCTTTGGTCCTGCTTTCATCGGCTCTCTGCTTCGTCATCGATTGGCACCTTCATTGGACACTTCAGTGTCTACGATAAAGAGCCAATTCACACCGATCGCCAGGAGTTTTGATGAACCCGCAACCCGTCACCTTGAGCGGCCCGTTCGTTCGGCTCGTGCCGCTGACACTCGACCACGTTCCGGCGCTCGCCCGCGTCGGCCTCGACCCGGAGCTGTGGCGCTGGGTGCCCACGCCGATCACCAGCACCGACGAGATGCGCGCCTATGTGGCCAGCGCGCTCGACGAGCAGGCGCGCGGCCTGGCGCTGCCGTTCGCGATCGTCGAGACGGCCCGTGGCGAGGTGATCGGCTGCACCCGCTACGCCAACATCGATGTGAAAAATCGGCGCCTGGAGATCGGCTGGACCTGGCTCGCGCGCGCGCACCAGCGAACCGCGGCGAACACGAACGCCAAGCGCTTGCTGCTCGGCCACGCCTTCGACGAACTCGGCGCAATCCGTGTCGAGCTGAAGACCGACGCGCTCAACGCCAAGTCGCGCGCCGCCATCGGCCGCATCGGCGCAGTGCAGGAGGGCATCGTCCGCAAGCACTCGATCACGGCGTCGGGCCGGGTGCGCGACGCGGTCTACTTTTCCATCATCGACACCGAATGGCCGGCCGTGCGGCGCACACTCGACGCGCGGCTCGCGCAGGGCACCGCCGTCTCCACCGTCACCGCCACTCCGCAGGTCTGACCATGTACCTTCCTTCCCACTTCGAAGAAAAGCGCCCCGAGGTTCTGCAGGCACTGATGCAGGCCCACCCTCTCGGCCTGTTGATCACGCAAGGCGAGAGTGGCCTGCAGGCCAACCCGATCCCGTTCGTCTGGGATGCCGACCCCGCCGGCGGCCCGGGGGTGTTGCGTGCCCACGTGGCGCGCGCCAATCCGGTCTGGCGCGAGGCGCGCACCGACACCGAGTCGCTGGTCGTGTTCCAGGGCCCGCAGGCCTACATCTCGCCCGGCTGGTACGCGAGCAAGGCCGAGCACGGCAAGGTCGTGCCGACCTGGAACTACTGCAGCGTGCAGGGCCGCGGGCGGCTGCGCGTGATCGACGACGCAGTCTGGGTGCACGCCTTCGTCACACGCCTGACGCAGCGCCACGAAGCCTCGCAAACCCGGCCGTGGGCGGTGAGCGACGCGCCGGCCGACTTCATCGAAGCCACGCAGCGCGCCATCGTCGGCATCGAGATCCCCTTGACCGCGCTGGTGGGCAAGTGGAAAACGAGCCAGAACCGCTCGGCCGCCGACCGCGAAGGCGTGGCGCGCGGCCTCGCGCAGCGCAGCGAGTCGGACGCCGCGGACATGGCCGCACTGGTGGCCGGCAGCGGCCAGGTGTAGGCAAAGCGGCGGCTGCGCTGCGACCCCGGCCGGTGCCGGGGCATCGCCTTTGCGGCATGCTCTCGCCTCGCTCCCGGCCACCCGCCTTGAACCCCACCACTCCCGCACTCACGCCGCCTCAGCTGCGCGCCGCCACTGCGGCCGTGATGATGACCATCCTGCTCGGTGCGCTCGACCAGACTATCGTCAGCGTCGCCGTGCCGACCATCGCGCGCCAGCTCGGCGGCTTCGAGTGGATGGCGTGGGTGATCTCGGGTTACCTGATCGCGTCGACCGCGGTCACGCCGCTCTACGGCAAGTTCAGCGACCTGTTCGGTCGGCGCAAGGTGATGAGTTTCGCGATCATCCTGTTCTTGCTGGCCTCGGTCGCCTGTGCGCTCGCGCAGACCCTGCCGCAGCTCGTGCTGGCGCGGGTGCTGCAAGGCGCAGGCGGGGGCGGCCTGATCACGATGGCGCAGTCGGTGATCGCCGACGTGGTGCCGCTGCGCGAACGCGGCCGCTACCAGAGTTACATCAGCATCGTGTGGGCCGTGGCCAGCATGCTCGGGCCGGTGGTGGGCGGCGTGCTCACCGAGTATTTGTCGTGGCCGTGGATCTTCTGGATCAACCTGCCGGTGGGCCTTGTTGCCCTCGCGCTGGTGCGCAGTTCGCTCGGTGCCTTGCCGGTGCACCGCGGCACGTCGAAGATCGACGGCGCGGGGGCTTTGCTGCTGCTCAGCGGCTTGACCGCGTTCCTGATCCCGATCACGCGCGTGGGCCAGGGCACGCCGTGGAACGACGCGGCCAACGCCATCGGCTGGGGAACCGCGCTGGTGCTGCTCGTGCTGTTCATCGCGCAGCAGCGCCGCCACCCTGACGCGATCGTGCCGCTTGCCTTGTTCGGCAACCGCGTCGTGGTGGCGTGCTGCGCGCTGCTGTTCGTGTGCTTCTTCAACCTGATTGCGCTGTCGGTGCTGGTGCCGTTGCGGCTTCAGCTCGTGGCCGGTTATTCGGCCGCCGACGCCGGCCTGTACCTGCTGCCGATGATGTTGGCGATTCCCGCCGCTGCATTCCTGAGCGGGCGCTGGCTGTACCGCACCGGCCGGGTGCTGCCGGCGCAGCGTGCGGGGGTGCTGCTGGTGCCGCTCGGGCTGGCCACGCTGGGCTTCACCACGCCGACCGGCCCGCTGGTGGTGGCAGCACTGGTGGTCGTCGGTTTCGGCATGGGCCTGCAGATGCCGACCTCGCTGATCACGGTGCAGCAGGCGGTGCCGCGCGAACAGATCGGCACGGTGACGGCGCTGACGGCGTTTTTCCGCCTGCTCGGCGGCGCCATCGGCATCGCGGTGCTGAGCTCGGTCGCGCTGCTGCTGTTGCGCGGGCATTTGCCGGCCGGCGTGACTTCGCTGGGCGGCGAAGGCCTGGGCGCGATGCTCGACGCTGCACGGGCCGCCCGTGGCATGTCGATGCAAAGCGACAGCGCTTTCCGGCAGGTGATGTTTGTCAGCGCGGGGGTTTCGATGGTCGCGCTGTGGATGGTCACACGGCTGCCCGATGTGCGCTTGCACGACGCGGCCGCGGCCGAAGCGCAAACACCGGCTTGAGCGTGCCGCGTGCGGCATCATCCGCACCCACCATGACGATTCTTCGCAGATGCCTCGTGGCCGCCGTCGGCCTGCTCGCCGCAGCCGCGCAAGCCGCGTTCGCCGCCCCAAAGGTCGAAGACTCGATCGCCCAGCGTGTGCTCGCCTGCACCGGCTGTCACGGCGCCCAGGGCCGCGCGGCGAGCGACGGTTATTACCCGCGCATCGCCGGCAAGCCCGCGACCTACCTTTACAACCAGCTGCTGAGCTTTCGCGACGGGCGGCGCCAGTACACGCTGATGAACAAGCTGCTCACACCGTTGAGCGACGATTACCTGCGCGAGATCGCCAACCATTTCGCCAGCCTCGACCTGCCCTACCCGCCAGCGCAGCGCGCCACCGGCAGCGTCGATGCGCTGAGCCGCGGCGAAGAGCTCGTGTTGAAGGGTGACACGGCTCGGCGCATCCCGGCCTGCGTGCAGTGCCACGGCAGCGCGCTGATGGGCGTGGCGCCGGCCATTCCGGCGCTGATCGGCATGCCGCGCGACTACCTCAATGCACAACTCGGCGCCTGGCGCACCGGCAACCGCCATGCGCTCGAACCCGACTGCATGGCGCAGGTCTCCCAGCGGCTCGACCCGGCCGACATCAGCGCGCTCTCGCAATGGCTCGCGGCACTGCCGGTGCCGGCCGGCGCGAAACCGGCAGACCGCTTGCCAACGGCCCTGCCGCTGAACTGCGGCGGCGTGCCCGAGCTGCGACCATGACGCGGCGGCTTATCACGGGCGCGGCGCTGTCGTTGCTGGTCGCCGTGCTGGCGATCGTGTGGGTGCTGTTCATGAACCTGCGCGACGAGTCGCCCCGCCCGGCCACCGCCACCGCCACCGCCACCGCCGCCATTGCCAGCGCCGAGCAGGTCTCGCGTGGCGCCTACCTCGCGCTCGCCGGCAACTGCATGGGCTGCCACACGGCCCAGGGCGGCGCGCCCTATGCCGGCGGGCGGGGTGTGCCCACACCGTTCGGCACGGTGATGGCGCCCAACA
>Ga0307516_10004294_pt1 | contig 17687 bp, 4 predicted proteins | sample 19_EM_MG_FD_203310 | JGI IMG/M metagenome (GOLD analysis project Ga0307516, IMG submission 203310) | Populus trichocarpa ectomycorrhiza microbial communities from riparian zone in the Pacific Northwest, United States - 19_EM | ecosystem: Host-associated > Plants > Roots > Unclassified | place... | reverse complement strand
TAAAAAAGACCCAACATGAGAGGAGATCAATAATGACACAAGCTTCTAATAATGAATATTGTCCTACTAAGTGAAAGATTCTCTATTTTTCTATTGGGTGCTACATACTCGTCTCTCCAAGGATTGTGTGTCCTTGAAAACAAACTTAGACAACTAAGATTGACTAATAGACCTAAAAGAACATATACAAAATGTAAAAAGCAAGTTAGAGCTCGTAACACAAAACAATGATCTATGTGAAAGTATTTTTTCTAACAACATTTTAAGGATCTGCTTAGGTATGGTACCATGACCTAGATCTTTGATTCATCATTGACTTTGAGGATCTATATGCTAAACTCATCTTCTATTTTAGATTCAATATACCAGCTAAAACAATAACCAAGTTATTCTCCATCACACAACGAGAAAATAAGAGCCCTAGAGCTTATCTTCAAAGGTTTAATAGGAAAATTTTCAACGTGGAAAGTCTATTGAATCCATTACCACTAAAACCCTGAATAATGGAGTCTACAACTAGTTTTTATAGAAATGAATGTACACTCTTTCCAACCAAATTCTCTTTAAAGTGAAATAGAAAATGAAAAAAATATTTGAGTAGAAGAAATTAATGTAACCAGGTAAGGACACCCTCACTTTTAGCAATAGAGAACATAGTCTCCCAAGCACAATTAGTCTTCCAGCCATCTTAAGGCATCCAAAAAGAACATAAAGTGATTTATTTATGATCAACTAATATTTTCAAAGCTCATTACCATATATTTGGTAATTGCATGCACTGAGATATTGACTACCATTAAAGAAAAAGAATTTGTGCAATATCCCTCTCATATGAAGAGTGTTTCAAACATATAAAGCCCCAATAAATGTTCTTTTTCATCACGATAACGAGCATGATATTGAGGACTAATATGTTCTACCAATGAGATAGAATGATTGTTAAGGGTTACCTTTGTAAATTTGTAAAAAAGAAAATGTTACCCTAATAAAAAGAGAAAAAGTTCAGGACATCCCACAATGTGTTGCCCAAGATTAGATAATCTTCAAAAAACATACTTTCACTTGTGTTAGAAATTCTTTTAAACTTTTCAATAAAAATAATATTGTCTTTTTAAATAGTATTTGTGCCTTTTTCTTTGTAGTATTGCTTATCTCTATGTCTCTAAATAAAATTTTCATATCTCTAACAAAATCTCCATATCTCCAAATAAAGTCTCCTTGCAAAAATCTCCATGTCTTTAAATGAAATCTTCATGTCTTATTGTAATGATCTCCTTAAACATTCATCATGCTAATATCTTCATTGATTCTCCATTGTCATTTGCACAATCCTTAGAACTTTCATTTTCATGGTCATAAAATGTTTTCCACTTCATGACAAAATGTTATCCTTTTTAGGTACACTCCTCATCTGGCTCAAATGCTAAAACTACTTGCGAGGACCAGAAACTTTGTAAAAATTCTCTATTTTTTCCCTTAGCAATCTTCTAATGAAAAAAACAAAAGAAAAGAAGAGGTCATGACAAACATGCAAACATGCCTGTTTGCATTTTTTCCCTTAGCAATCTTCTAATGAAAAACACAAAAGAAAAGAAGAGGTCATGACAAACATGCAAACATGCAACTTGCCAAACAAAATCAAGTTATAGGTGGAAGTGCAAACAAAGCATTCTAAAGTCATGATAAGAGAAAAACATACAAATGGAAGGAGATACTATAATTCAAGATTGCGAGTCATGATAATAGAGTAAGTGCTTTCTTTCCTTTATCAGTCAAGTATTTCAAATATAAAATGTTTAAAAGACCAGGGGAGAAATGATAATACCAAGAAGAAGAAGAAGAAAAAGAAGAAGAAGAAGAAGAAGAAGAAGAAGAAGAAAATCAGACAACAAGTTGTCCGGTCAGGATTACTGTCTAGTTAAATCAAACAGTATAAGGGAGTTGTCCTATCATACTTGACAACAAGGTCTGCACCACTAGATAAGACAGTAATCATAACATCCACTCTCTTTATTCTCATCTTCTTTCTTGTATATTATTTTTCTCCTATGATTTACTAACTTAAGCATCAGAGAGTCTCCTATCCTGATAGAGGGATTATTTTTAGGAGTTCGGGGACCAAACCATTCCAACTAAATAAAATTCTTCTAAATCCCATCGTAGTAGTCATGGAAAAGTCCAAATCCAATTTAAAGTTTTTTCCAACTTCATCAAGTTCAAATTTGGTAGTCCATAATGTTTATGGTCAACCAAATATACTGAAAGGCTTTTACACCTTTGTGCTGATTTGAGGAGCTTACTTACTCCCTCACCGATTTAGTTGTTGTATTTGGAGCTGTCATTCCTAAAAAGAGACTTGACAAGTATAATTTTATAACCTAATATCTAGACTTTTAGAGCTCATTTTATAGGCTTTCTACTTCTAATTTGGTGGAGGGATTATTCAATAAAAAATTATAGGAATACTTCATAAAAAATAAAAAATAAACCTTTTTCAACAAAAATAAAGATCTACTTCAATTGTAATGAAATTGAATATATTCTAGGAAAAAAGGATAACTCTTTATGGATGGTTGCTTGGATTTAAAACTATTTTATTTTTTTTATCAGCTAATTTATTTTTATTTTTTATCAAAATTAAAAAAATAGTAAAAATATTCCCTAAACCAACCTAACCGAAAAAATTAAAAGATATATAAAATAAGTTAGTGATGAAACCATATACCAATGATTTATGATATGAAATATATAAAATATAAAAAATGGTGCTATCAAATTTAAATATAAAGAATTTATTTTTTTAAAAATAATATATTTACATACATAACTCAATTCTTAGACCAGAGTAACTCTAGATGTCAAAAAAACCTAATTTACTTTCTTTATTAGATTTCTTTTATATTGACATCATATACAACATTTTTATATCATGTTATTATTATTTATTTTTTTATAACTTAAGAAAGGTTGTAAAAAATAATTTTTTTTTGTTAATAGCAATCTACATATAAATGATTTGTTTAAAACCCAATAAAAAATATAATTAATTCCAGTTATAGAATCATAATAAAACCAAACAGAAACGAAAAAAGAAAAAAATTTAAATACCCGTAATTAGTATTGGTGGAATAATTTTTTTCTAACTGATGTGCTAAATGACATTTTCTTTAATAATAATAAAAAAAAATTGTACAAATAGACAGATCGGTCAAGCCAAAAAAGAAAGGGGAGGAGACAAAAAGAGGACGGGAGTAAAGCCTTGTTATTTACGGGTGCCCTTGTGCAAGGCAGGAGCACCCACATGTTTTTGCTTCCGAAAATGCCCCCTTAACCTGCCTAAAATAAAGATACAAAAGGTGCTGGTGTGGTCATTTAAGTCATTTAACAAGAATTCTACCCAAGATTGGTCCACGGAATATTTGCAGAAAAAGTGCTTTATCACTCCTTCGTGGCAATCAATCCCGCCCCTCCCAAGTAACCTTTATCCTCTCTCTTTTTTTTTTCTTTTTTTTTTAATATTAATAACGTCAATCTTTTTATTAAAATTGATGTATAATAATTAAGAAATAAATAGTCTTTTCAAATATTGTTTGCCTCTACCAAAAATAATAATAGAAACCCAAAATGAAACTTGTGTGTAAATCACGATCAATCTCATAGTTTTATATTAACTTTTTATTAATTTATTTTGTATTTTGATATTATGGTGCAATTAAAATCTTAATTTTATATTTATAAAGGTAAATTATAAAAACTCTTTTAAGAAATTATGAAATTACAATGATTCTTCAAGTATTTGAAAATATTATAAAATATCTCTTCAAAAAACTTACTCTTTTATATCTTTTAAATTCTTGAATGGTTACTATAATTTTAAAATAATTTAGAGGGTTATTATAATTTATTATTTAAAATAATCTACCTATATTAGAAAATACAAGTATTTTCTAAATTATCTAATTCTAATATAGATATCAAATTCTTTAAATTTATTTAAAAAAAAAATACAAGAGCAAGTTTTGTCTTGTTATACATTTAAGTAAATGAACTATAAAAGAAAGCATGGATAGTTAATTAACCCAGAAAAATCAATGATATTTTTTTTTAAAAAAAATATTTTTATTTTTAGCCCACTTAAGATTTAAAAACTAAATATGTAATCTATTTGTTTATTTATTTATTTTATTTTAAAGAAAGAAGGAAAATACATGACTTTATCTCAAATTCCAACAAAGGGCATTAAGGTTAAAGGAAAGTTCCAAAAGCCCCAGCAAAACCCAGACCCCATCATTTCCTTCCACCTCATTTTTTTAAAACCCCTGACCGCCTCTCTCTCTCTCTCTCTCTCTCTCTCTCTGTCTGTAAAGCAAAAGCAATTCACTCACTCCTCCAGACATAAGTTTCAAATATTCTTCTCCTGCCCTCTCTCTTTATCTCTCTCTGCTTTGCTCCTTCTTAGTAAGATTATCTACCTACCTCCTAAATGGCTAGGCGTGTATACCATGTTTGGAAGGGACGCAATGTAAGCTTCTTAATTCAATTATGATCTGGGTTATGATTTATATAGTTTGTTTATGTAAGATTTAGACTGATGGGTTTTGTTGGAGTGAAGTTTCTGTGCTTTTCCAATGAATTAATGAACTGGTTGTTGTTTGTATTGCGTTGTATTGTATTGAGAAGCATTTTATAGAATTATTTTCATTTTTGGTTTTTTTTGTTTTTTTTTTAATATGTTTGGTTCTTGTTTTTAGCTAGTATTGTTTTTGATAGCTGAATAACTAGCCTTGACCTCAACATCCTACGGTGCAAGTGGACACATCGTGAACCTTAAATCTCCGGGCATATATTTTGTCCACTCCACGCAAGGAAGGAGGCCTCTGACCCTTTATGGCTATAAGAGAGCGCTGCGAAGTGTTGAGCCCGAGACCTGACTGATATGTTATATGGACATTGTTAGTGGTTGGATGTTGTTACCTTTAAGTAGTATTAGCGAACTCTTCACTATAGGCTTTGGTAGTGGCTAGTGATAAGCAATCTTGAGATGGGAAAGAAATGGGATGCTAGTGGTTCTACAATGGGGGGAATTATTTATTTGACTGGTTTAAGTATATAAATTGATACCTTCCTTCTCAACGTTTTCCTGAATTTTCTTCTTTTATTGGGTTCATAATGCAGATTTTCTTCTGCAAAGGGAGGCTTATATTTGGTCCAGATGCCAAATCATTGATTATTACCTTATTGCTCATCCTGGTTCCCGTTGTTATATTCTGTACAAATGTCGCAAGGAACCTCCTCCATGAATTTCCAACATCTAATACTGGCTATGTCATTCTAGTCGTAACAATTCTGTTCACAATATACGTGAGTCCTGCTGATCCTTGTTCTGTTCTAATAACTTCAACTGTTGTGACAACCTTTGGTATTTATTTATCATAGTGAAGACACATTTATATCGGAAATATGGTGAAAAATTGTTTATTATAAAGTCAGAATGTTTCTATTAGCTTGCCTAATTCTGTCTCACTATCCCAATATTCCTTAAAAATCGTTCATTTTTTTTCTAATCTAGTATGCTTTTCTTGTGCCGGTGATGTTTTTATATGTTTTATCTCTTTGGCCGTCATCCTGGTCAATGTTTTCCTTGCCTTCAGTTTAAGTCTGGCTACTGTTCAGATTGACCATAGGTAGTCATGAACTCATGATAGGTATTGGTGCTCCTGTTTCTCACTTCAGCCCGTGACCCAGGCATTGTTCCTCGAAATTCACATCCACCAGAGGAAGAGATTTGCTACGACCCTTCAACCTCGGTAGATGTTGGCGGGAGACACACACCTACTCCACGGTTACCGCGCACAAAAGAAGTTACTGTCAATGGTTTTTCTGTGAAAGTGAAGTATTGCGATACATGCATGATATATCGACCACCCCGTTGCTCACATTGCTCTGTATGTGATAACTGCGTGGAGCGATTCGATCACCATTGTCCCTGGGTGGGCCAATGCATTGGACTGGTATGTAGTATAGATTGCTCAATTTTATTTTATTTTTTGTTGAATTGAGTCCATGGTACAAATTAAGAACCCATCTAAAACATTTAAAAAGATGCATTTCGGAAAATCATCTGTTCCGTGATCTCTTTGAAATTATCTACTAGGTGATTAAGTCTTCCCGTGACTTTATTTAACCTGGATCTGCGAAGATATTCCTGTTGTTCTGGGGAAGTTATTGGTCAAACCAAACTTGTCATTCTAGTATCAAGGATTTTCATTGCAATTTTTGTTTAACTAGGATAAGGGCCCATTTTAAGAATTAGTCGTTGAGGGAAGTCATCATTCTGAGCTATAGTTTCAGGAATTTTATATAAATTGATGGAAAGGATTTGGCCAATGTGGTCATCCATCCAAAGTTCGCTGCTAGTTTAGTGTATTGGCGAACAGTGAGGAAAATGAAAAGAACTTGAACCTAGAAAAATTCATTTGAATACATGGAGGAATTCGAATTCTTCAAAAGATTGCTTGCAATCAAGGACAGTGTGTTTTCAACTTTTGTATGCGTTAGTGAAAGAATGGATTCTGTCTTCATTAAACCAAGTATGTTTATCTCTTCGCAGCGCAACTACCGGTACTTCTTTCTGTTTGTTTCTTCATCAGCTCTTCTCTGCATCTTCATATTTTCAATGTCAGCTTTGAACGTAAAGTTTCTTATGGATGATTATGGTTCTCCCTGGAAGGCAATGAAGGAGTCACCTGCATCTGTGATATTAATAGTTTATTCCTTCATTTTCCTCTGGTTTGTCGGTGGCCTCACCTGCTTCCATCTGTATCTTATAGGCAGAAACCAGGTCAGTTTGTTTCTCTTTTTTTCAGGAAACCATTCTTTTCTTGTGCTTGAGTACTTTTAATTTTTATCAGAGTCATTTTTGTGTGCTCGTAAGTCGTGAACTGCCGAAAGGTCTTCCCTCGGCGAATGTTAAAGCAATTCTTTTTTGGAAATAATGGTTATCGGTGGTCTTTTTTCCTCATGCTTTCAAATGGCCCATTTTCTAACTCCTTTAACATTTTCCTCAGACTACATATGAGAACTTTCGCTATGGAGCAGCCAACAGGCACAATGTCTATGACCAGGGTTGCTTAAGGAATTTTCTTGAAGTATTCTGCACCAAGACAAATCCTTCAAGAAACAATTTCCAGGCTTATGTACAAGAAGAGATGCCCATGCGTATAACCCGAGAAGTAAAAATAGATGATTCAGAAGGAGACAGTCGGACAAAAGTACAAGACAATCTAGAAATCGATAATGACCTTTTAAAGATATCCCAGCGTCGTGATGCTGTAGAGGCTGTTAACAGTTGAAGCTGAAGGCAGCAGAAGCTGAGTTCCCTTTGCATTAGGAATCTCAAGTTGAGCCTTTAATGAAACTCACTTATTCAAATGTGGTAGAAAAAAATGGTGTAGCTTGGGGATTTGGGATTCTTGCCATAGAGTAGTTTTTGATAGCAAAAGTTACACAATTTAGAGGGAAGAACTGCAAGGGTGATGTCTATATCAGTTGTCACTGTTATTCTCCGTTTTTTTTCTTCTATGCCATTGGATGCTGTGTTGATTTCTTTGATAATAGTAGCACAAATACCCTGGAAAGTTCTTAGAGAACCCATTTAGTATAGGTGCGGATTTCCACATGGGAGGCTTTGGATGATTTCCATCATTAAGATGACAGTGTAACCATTTCTCAGATTGCTGAACAATATGGTTCTCAATTATAGTTTATGAAACTTTATATGATTTCATGCAAGTTTTTGATTCTCAGAATTGGCAAGAAGAACAATAGTCGTCGTGATTTTGTAACGAAAATTTTACAAACAAACAGGGGAGAGAATGTCTGTCTAACCATCCTGAACTAGAAGAAAGAGAAACAAGAAGAATGATACATTTACCAAGGATTTTGTTCTTACAATCTCGGGATTTGCAAAAATTATGAATAGCAATCTCATCACATCCCAATTCCCAACAAATAACTTGTCTTAAACCATTCTTTTATCTTTTCTTAATATAGTAATTATGAAGGGTTTCTTTTTTAATGGCGCTCTTACACATGCTGAGTTAAAGTTGATCCGAATATTGAATATTGAACTAATGACTTTATTGATATATACTTTGTTGTTGGTTAATTTTTTTTAAAATATATATAAAAATATAAGATTGCAGAAATTTTTAAGTAGCACCATTAAATCCCACAACCTGGAGGGTCTATAATATTGTGGTTTTGATTTAAAAAGAAATCAAGATGGTAAAAAATTCTATGAAAAACAAATTAAAACTAATTATACAAAAATCAAAACGAAACTTATTATAAAAAATAATTTAAAATAAACAAATGCTTAGAAAATGTTTTAGTATTACATCTTTTTTAACAAAATAATGAAATGTCAATATATTTGATTAACTCGAGCTTCGTAGTCAAACTTGTCAAACTTTCAATTTAGATCATAAAATCCATTGGGTTTAATAATCTATTTTAAAAAAATTATTTTTTTACCTACATATGAGATAAAAAAAATACACAAAATAAATTAAAGGAAACTGGAAGAAAACAAATTAAAGGATAACAAATTGCAAGATGACTTTTTTTTTATGGAAAAAATATTGACATGGTGAATGGTTTAATGGCTTAAGTCAAACAAAGTTAATTTCTTATACCTACGATTCGGATTATAAGACTGTGAGATTTATATAAAAAAGCAGTTCTGAACAAATTAATTTCTAAAAAAAAAAACACATCTTGAAGAAAAATTTAAAATAAACTAAATTCTTGAAATTCTTTTTTTTTCAATATGACATTTAAAAAAACATTATTGAGACAACAACATATTAGATCAACCCAAAAGTTGTGGCTTAACTTGTCAAACCTGCAACTTGGGTTATAGATTCAACTAGGTTTAATAAAAAAAAATCTTAAATTTATTTTTTTACGTAAATATAAAATAATAATTAAAAAAAAAATTAAGAGCCTATGCATGCAAGCCTAATTACCTAGCACACCTAGGCCTTAAAAAAAAAAAAGAGAGAGCTTAAGTGTGTGCCCCTTCGAGCCCTAGCCTGTCTAGACTTGATTTTATTTTATTTTATTTTATCTTTTTAAAGGGTGGATGAGTTGTCTTTCATCCTTTTATTTTTGAAAAAATCAAGCCTACAGGTTGGGCTCGAAGGCGCACACACTTAAGCTCTAAATTTCTTAAATTTATTTTTTACTTAAATATAAGATAATAATTAAAAAAAAAATTGAGAGCCTATGCATGTAAGCCTAATTACTGCCTTAAAAAAAAAAAAAGAGCTTAATTGTGTGCACCTTCGACCTATCTAGGCTTGATTTTATTTTATTTTATTATCTTTTTAAGGGGCGGGTGACTTGTTTTTCATCCCTTTTTTAAAAAAAAAATATAATAACCAAACGATAGGTCATTTGGCTGCCTAGATTCTGGTCACCATAGTGATGACTGGAAAATCAAGGTAGAGTATATTTTTGCTTTAAAAATTTATTTTCAACTCGTTTTAATCTAAAACCACATTTTAAACACCATTCGAATATCTAGAAATAAATTTATTAACATCAGAAACTCAAAAACAGTCAAAAAACACAAAATCAAATTAGATAAAAATTTTCTTCCTTGACTTTGATCTGTTTTTTAAAACAATATTGAGATTATAAACAATCACTATAAAAAATTTCTTATCGAATAGAACTCATTGACATTAGTTGAACAATTTTTTTTTGGTAACCCAGGGTGTCCGGGCCAGCTTACGCGCACCACAACTAATCCCCGGGCCCACTGAACATCCTGCAAGCCTAGTGAGCATGTAAGGCACCGCGGGGATAACAGGCGTGCACAGTGAAGCTTGAACCTTGGTGCAGAGGGAGGGAACAAGTCCCTTTCACCACTGGGCCACAACCTCAAGTGCACTAGTTGAACAATTTTGATAGTTAGAATTAGTGTCAACGATGATTTTCTCTTTTTACATTGAAATCTGGCGGCTCCCTCTCTCATTTCTGACAAACCAGAGACTAAAAATAAAAGAAATTAAGTTTTTTTATAAAAATTGAATTATTAATAACTAAAGAAGTCGATTATTTATTAACTTAAAAGAAAGGTGGACCAAACTGAACTTTATGTATGAAATTCAATGTTACTATCTATTTTTGTTATAATGATCATTATTTTTTTAATTTTATCATTTTTAAAAATATAATAAGTAACTAGGTGTTAATTAGAGCTTAAAATGATGCAATTCAGTTAAAAAAAATTGAGAATCAAAATGTGAATTTAAAAAAATGAATCATTTCAATCCAGAATGAAATGTGAGAAAACAATTAACACTAAAATCGTCACACCTCAGTTTATTTTGTAATTATGTCATTAGAATGTCTAGCCATCTATTTCTTTCTTCTTCTTCTTTTCTTTTTGCTCAAATGTGAAACCCTTTCATTAAAAAGATACGATGCTTGATGAGTACAACAAAATAAGAGTAATCCACCTAACCCAATCAAACATTTTAGCCTAGCTTAAAGGAAAAATTCAAAAGAATAAACCCTATGCAGAATATATATATATATATATATATATATATATATATATATATATAATTATCTAGACAGTTTGTGTATACCTCGACTAATGTTATATATTCTAAAATTAACGATGATATAAAATTTTAATGAGATTCAAACTAATAATTTTATACAAAATATTTGATTCCTTGGCTAGTTGTCAGATTTGTTTGCCTTATAAATAGCCATTAACACCATTTATCAACCTCAATTTAAATCCCAATCACTAAGCTATGATCGACAATACCCTTAAAATGGATATGGAGTACTTTTTATCCGCTTTTGGTTAATGTATTGCGATATAAAATATAGAAATAGTTAATAAAAAACCAAAAACAAAATAAAATTATATTAGGTAGTATAGTAGAAAACAAAGTAATTATTTTTGTATTTTATTTAATTGATGACGAGCGAAATAGAATAAAACAAAAAAAAATTACTCTAAATTTTTATTATTATCAAATTTGATATATTTAAAGTAATAATAAGATATTATTTTTTTTTACTTTAATTTATATTAAGTATTAAAATTAATAATTATATAATATTCATTTTTATCAAATTAATAATAGTACAACGGGAATTTTCTCTCTTCTTTCTTCATTTAAGTCGCCAGTAAATTGTTCACAACCGATCAACCTCCATTTTCAGCAACCCAAACCTCCACTACTACAACGGAGCGATCGACTTAAATGTGAAACAAATTTATGGCCTCAAATAAAGCATTAAACCCCTAGTTACGGATGAATCTTTTTGAAAGTTTCAAACAATTATTATTCCAATCAAGAACTATCATAACTGATGGAAAAGTAGTTATCTTGCCCTTCAAAGGAAATGCAAATGATGGCAATGGGGTCAGGTTTCTCTCATCTCCAACATAAAAAAACAAGAGCTTTAGAACCAGAAGATTATCCTGAATCCAATGAATACATTTTGCAGTAAACCTATAATCAATCATCACCCTTACAGTACTCTAGGGTGGATCAGTATGATGTACAATAATTTCTTTCAAATTTGATGCAATTGTTGAAAACAAACCCAATAAAAGCACGTAAAATCTACCAATGATGAATGATAATGAAAGTACCTATAAAACGTATAATGCCGTAGACAGCAAGAAAAAAGTGGAGAGAAGGGACAGCAAGAGCATAATATTGTGGGTAAGGAACATTTGGAAGCCCTGCAAAACATCCAGTGACCATCTGTATTTATCACTCTTGCAAGCAGTGAAGAACGAAGGAGTAAACATGAAAGTATCCTCAATAACAAAGTTGAATAATCCTCCATACATCTGGTAAAGGAAAGGAAAAGAATTGCCAACACAAATATTGTTAGACAATAAGAATGGTACAAAATCAAATCAACATCATCTTATATATATGATCATTCTTCCCAGGTGAAGAATTGAAGAAAGTTCATCGTTAAAACCATCAAGAAGATTAGAATATATATATTATTAGCAACTCACTTTATCATGAGTGGATTCTAAAAGATATGCCATAATTGATGAGAGGCGAGTCGACGAGGAAGAAAGCGATATAAAGTCCAGTGAGAGAATTTACAGTCTTTGAGCTGACAGCCACACTAGATATATGTCTCTATATCAATCGAACGCGTCTATACAAACCCAACAATTTATAGAAGAATCTAAACCACTTTTCATGGCATTATCATTGCCCTCTTCAGCGAAGGAGATGGTACCGTCGGTGTTTGGCATGATGGGTGGTTTACTGCGAGTCGCGTAATAGAGGAAAATTCAACTTTTAGAGAGAGAAAGTGAATTCAGAAGGAGAAATCCAATTCCTTGTAAGCTACAAAAAAATAACCATAGAACTGAATGATGGGAAAAAATCCAATCCATCAACGATGGCTGTGGTAGAAAGGAGGAAAGAATCCAATTAAGATTTTGACTTTGAGGATTAATATATCAATTTATTATTATCATGAATTCACGTTGTATTCTTCCTCTGTGTGCATACGAGAACATGATCACTATTATGTAATGCGATTCATGTAATGGTTGATTTCTTTCTATTTTCACTGTGCCATGTATTGCATAAATTATACATATATAAAATTGATCCCGTAGAGATATTATTGTGTCTCAAGATATAAATTATTATTTATTAATTACTGTATTACTCTCCTTGTTATTTAATAAACTAATCTCCCTAGCCAGCGAGATTGTTGTATTCCACTACTACTATTTATTGTGATAGTGTAATTACTATATTTGTTTCTTGGTTATTTAATTTTTTAACTTGGTTTTGGGAATAGGTTGGTCTTTTTATCTTGATATAATTATCTTTTAAGGATTATGCAAGGTTATTTTGATAATTTTATTTTTTAATGCACAATAAAATTACTAATATAACCATTGAATAAAATAATCCAATATCTTTTGCACAAGGGTGTTTTTGTATTTTTTATATTTGATAGAATAGTAGAATTACTATGTTATCCTTACTTTTCAAAAATTTTAACCTTGGTTTCAGGGGCTTGGTTGTAATTTATCATGTTTTGTTTGTTATTATTGTTTAGTCCTGAGGGATTTTTTGGTTTTGTACAAATAAAAAAAAACAAAAAAGCTATTGATGCTTGCCTCGCACGCATCAGCCGCTCCATCGTCTTCTGGTGATGCATATGGTTGGCTCTAGTGGTTGTAACTGTGATTGTACCGCTTCATTTGATTCATCTCGGCATCATCTTCCTCTCTAGATGACGCGTGTATGGTGGTTCGACGTGGTTTGACCCAAAATTATTTTTCTTATCTTTCTTTCTTTTCCTTTTCTTTCTTCCTTGGATTGCATGTTGGTCATGCAAAAAATCATAACAACTCATCAATTTATTTTTTCTTTTGATTCAGTCTCTCTTCTCTTATTTACAATTGTTTTATTTACATTGATTATTTATAATTGGATTTTATTTACATTTTCATCCATGGTTATTTGATTTTTTTAATTTATTTTTAATTTAGCCATCATTCTTTTAATTGCTATTTGTTTTGTTTGAATTATTTTCTTGATTGATTTGTTTTTTTTTTTTTCAATTCCACTCCTAGACATTTATTTCATTTAATTTTTAAGTCAAATTCGGTCCTAATTTTTTTAATTATTTTCTTAATGGATTTGTTTTTTTATAATTTCATCCCTAAATATTTAATTTCATTTAGTTTTTATGTCGAATTTAGTCATAATTATTTTAATTGTTTTTTTTTGCATTGTTTTTTTAATTGATTTTTTTCTCAATTTCATCCCTCAATATTTGTTTGATTCATAATATTGCTTCTTTGTTTTTTTAGGTTTGTCTTTAATGGGATCACCTCGGTCTCATGACCCGAGTTATAGATCTGAAGAATTAACCCAAGTTGACTTTCATATTTTTTTAAGCATTTTTTTTAATATTTTTTTGCGGGTATTTTTTTTTGCTTTCCTATTTACAGGGTCATCCAAATTTTATGTCTTGGGTCAAGTGTTTAATTTGTTGACCCAGGTTGGTTGCTCATCTTGCTCGAGGCTTTTTTGTTATTTTTTTTTCTTTTACAAGTTTTTAAATTTTATATTTTTAAATTGGCTTATAATAAACTTCTTGATAGGACCCAGATTCAGGGTTTCATAAGTTGCGAGCTTTTTAAGATTTGACCATGTTTAGGATGTTTGTTCGGGTTTGTTTGGTTTTTACATATGTTTTCAAGTGAAGACTTAGTTGTTAAAGATTCATTTTAGAGCTTATTGTTAAATCTTTATATCTTAATCAATAAGCAAAACTTCACATTGATATATATTTAATCGGTTCAAGTTTCACCAGGTTTGAAATTGGCAAAACTAGTTTTTAAGCTGAACTGGTCAACCGCTTAGGTATACCAAGTGAACCGGTCGATCATTGTTCATCCGTGATGAACACTTGAGAATTTTACAGGAACTGTGTGACCAATGATATGGTTATTTAAATTGGTCGACCGCGTTAGTCATTAGAGGCATTCCAACGGCTATAAACAACTAGTTTCTTTTAGAAACATATATATAGTTCTCTTTTATGCAAAATAAAAGAGAGGTTCTAAACATCCATGGTACAGAAGCTAGTCCAAAAAAAAACCTAACTAGAAATCATTAATACTAACATACTCTAAGTTGTGTTAAATTAAATTTTTATATTCTAACACAAGAATATAAAATCTCATACTCATTACATTTACATATCTTCAATCATCCTAAGTACTATTGAGTGAGTTATAAATATTATGGTTTTTAGTTGTATAATTTACTCTTTTAGAAAGTAAATCTTGTTGTCTACAAATCATAATTGTAAACACTTGAGAGTCTGGATAAACTCTTGGTATTGGTGAGGTATTGTCATCAAAGGAAAAATCTTGAAGAGGGGACATCTTCAAGTGATGTAATTGCTTGGTGTGGATTCATCAAGGGCATTGTATCTTTCTATTGGATTAGTAAAAGAGTACAATATTTAAGAACGATTGGTACTTGAAGTGTGGTTGTAGGCTTGCCGAACCGCATTAAAAACTGAGTTTGCAATCTCTCTTCCCTTATTTCTTTACTTTAAGCACTTTAATAATATTATTGATTATTGTATTATATGTGCTTAGTGTGATTATTTATATTATTTGATATAATTAATGGAACACCTAATTCATCATTCTCTTAAATGTTATTGTTGTCTTAATCCTAGAATAACATGGTTCTGTTGGGTTAGCCCTTAATAATTTTTTTTGTCACTCTACCATTTTTTAATATATAAATAATCTATCATATTACAAATGATTTTTAATTTCACCCCCTATGATTTTTTAATCTTTCAACCTTGGTTCTAATTCTTTTAATTACAATTTTTTTTGTTTGGGATATATAATTGTTTATAGATTTCATCCTTATTAGGTTTTTTTTGGTCAAATTTTAGCCCCCTCTCGTTTTTTTTGCTATTTGTTTTTTTTTTTGCAAGTTTTTTTTATTAATAGTTTTTTCAATGATTTCATTCTTCAAAATTAAATTGGATAACATTCAAGTTTATTGGTTGAATTAGGATCTATGATTTACCAAGTTGCAAGTTTTTTATATTGGATTAAGTTTAGGAGGTTTGCTTAAGTTTACTTGGTCCCCCTCCTATTAAGCTGATATTTTCTGTTTTTTTTTTTAAGTTTGACTCTTTTTTTTCCCCTAATTTACCTTTAGTTAGGTTAACATTGAGTTATTTGATAATCTAAATAGACTCGGGTGTGGGTTTTTTTTTGTTGTTTTTCTTTATCAATTTTTTTTGTATTAATTAAATTGTCACTTTGACCAATGACTTGAGACTTGAATTTTTCTTAACATATCATTTTTTTTACATAAAACAATTGTTCGACCAGCGGCGACGCAAGAGCAATATATCTAGTCATGTCTATCATTGCACTGTGTAAATGGTGATTTCTTATTATGATTTATAAATTTGATTGTTCATGTTTGTAATTAAAGAACTGTTTATACATGGTATTAGATCATTAGGTTTAGGAATTCATGCTTTTTCATTCAAAAATTAATGTTTATCTCGATTTTATGAACACTTGATTTTAATTGAAGGGTTTTACTTTAATCTTTTGATACTTATTGTAAAAATTTGTATAAATGATTCTTGATAAACATCATTGTTTATGTTTTTTCATTATTGATGATGGATCAAGTTTTTACATAGGAGACATTGCAATATTTTGTGTTTTCTAATCTAGGTGTATTCTAACTTTAAGAGTGTTTGGAAACGCGGGCCAATCCACGTTTCTAAAAAATTCAATTTTTTTTATGTTTTGAATTATTTTGATGTGCAGATTTTAAAAATGATTTTTAAAAAATAAAGAAATATCATTTTAATATATTTTGGAATGAAAAATATTTTGAAAAACAACCGTAATCACACTTTCAAATAGGCTTTTTATCTTGAAAAGAATATAAAAAAAAGTTAGAGAAATCAGGGTTGATCACCCCCACTTGCTTTATCATATAAGGTCCATTGCACAAAGCTTTGTCTTAAAAAAAAATGTAAATAAAAGGCATATGGGTAGTCGAACCCAGCTTATCTATATAACACAATTAATCCATAAATTATATGATTTAATTTTGAAAATCATAATTTATTTATTTTTTATCATGGTAGACAATAAACTAACTTTATCAAAATACCCAAGCTACCAACTATCTAGGTGGTGGCCCAGTAATAAGAGTTTGGGACCAAGAGGTTTGCTCCCTCTGTGGTCTCAGGTTCAAGTCTTGTGGTTGCTTATATGATGACCACTGGAAGCTTACATGGTCATTAACTTCAGGACCAGTGAGATTAGTTGAGGTACACACAAGCTGGCCCGAACACCCATATTAAACTAAAAAAAATAAAATATCCAAGCTACCTTTCGGAAATGCCTATTTGGTTTGTTTCGGGCTTGTAATGCTGGAAATCTTGACTTAAAGTAAGTGTATTTTAGGAAAATAAAATATTAAATTATAAATGGTAACTAGCACAGGACTAAATTAAAAGGACAAGAAAATAACGAGTCGACTGGTTTCTCAAACAAAAGGGACTAGATTATAATGTTTCTAAGAGCTAGGGACTAAACAAATAGTTTATTCAAATCAATTCTTGCTTGTAAAAGGGGTTTTAGTGCATAAAAAGCACACAAGGCATTTTTTCAGTCTTCACTTTCTCTCAACAAAAACACCACCCCCTCCTCCTCTTCTTCTAGGGTTCGTAAAATACTGAACTGAACAGAACTTTCTCTGGTTTAAGATGGTAAGACTCTCTCTCAGTTCTAAAATTAGATTGTTTGAATCATTTTTCTCCTATCAATTTCGCTTCATTTTGTGATTTTGTTTTAATTTATGAAAAAAACAAATCAATCAGGAGGGAAAAGCGAATTTGGAAGCGGCGATTGAGCAACTGCAGAACGTCGAAAAGCAGATGAGGCTCGCCGGAGACGTCACCGGCACTAAGAAAGCCGTCACCGAAATTCTCCAACTCTGCTTCGAAGCTAAAGATTGGAAAGCTCTAAATGACCAAATTATCCTTCTCTCTAAAAAACGTGGTCAACTCAAACAGGTAATGTTCAT